>TARA_B110000037_G_scaffold216358_1_pt1 | contig 111622 bp, 111 predicted proteins | sample TARA_B110000037 | Tara Oceans TARA_B110000037 (sample SAMEA4397196) | marine metagenome | biome: Polar Biome; feature: [MIX] marine epipelagic wind mixed layer (ENVO:01000061); material: water (ENVO:00002006), including particulate matter (ENVO:01000060) such as... | depth... | reverse complement strand
TTTTTTAGCCTAAAACACAAATTAACTTTTTTAATTTCAATGAATTAAACAGCGGTAACGGACTAGTTAACTCAAAAATTAATATGTAAAAAAAGAAATATACTACTTATAAACAAGTCATAATTAGATCTTATTTCTCTTTGCGCTGTTTGTTAATTTCATCTTGAATTTTACGACGTAATTGCTGTTCTCGTTCTAATGATTTTTGACGAAAACTATCAAATTCAATTTCAAGTTCACTAACCTTTTTTTTGGAGTCTTTGGTAATAATATTGCCATGGTTAAAGCGAATAATATAAATAACTAGAAATACCATTAGCCCAATTATTATAGCCCACAAAATAATATTATAAAAAAGTTTTGAGGTGGAAAGCCCCAAAATTTTAATCGTGTCTTTTTCGCTATTCAATGATGAAATCTCGTTTTTCGAGGCCACTAAAGAACTGGTTAATTCAGTGATTTCAGTTTCCCTTATAGATAGCGTTTTTTTAGCACTTGATAACGCTCTTCCATTCACGTTTAAAGAATCATTTACCGCTTTTTTTAGTCTATAAATCCATGTTAATTTTACATTTTTAAAATCCTTATAAGAATATGATTTTTTAATAATGTAGTCGAATTGATCATTAATTGTTCCTTCATCAATAGCCCTATTTTTACTTGGTTTTTTAACGGCATTTTGAGTATTTTCCTCTGCGCTCACAGAAATCAATGAAAACAGAAAATATAGAAAAATGTATTTGGTCAGTTTCATATTTAGAAATTAAATGTGATAAAATTATTTTTAAATTTTTTAAGAGATTTAGGTGTAAAAAAAGTCGATACTCATGTATCGACTTTTTAAACGTTTTTTTTAGTAGTTAAATATCTTCAAAACTTATGTCAGTAAATTTTTCTGGAGAAACAACAGATTCTTCGGCAGTATTCTCTTCTTTAACATAATCGGATTGATGTCTTTCACTTATTACTTCTTCACCTTTTTCATTTAAAATATAATCAGTGGCAGCTTTTAACATTTCGTTGAATTCTGTAAAGTCCTCTTTATATAAGTATATTTTATGCTTTTTGTAATTAAAAGATCCATCGTCATGTGTAAATTTTTTACTCTCCGTAACCGTTAAATAGTAATCGTCTGCTTTGGTCGCTCTAACATCGAAAAAATATGTCCTTCTTCCTGCTCTTAAAACTTGTGAGAAGATTTCCTCTTGCTCATTAAAGTTATTTCCTCCCATAATATTGCACTAAATTTTTAATAGTTAATGATTTATTGTATTTACAAATCTAAAAAAATAAATCATTTATACAATGCACAAACCTTAAAAATAACATCGATATTTTTACGATTCTTCTAAAAGTTGTTGTTCATAAAGTTCTTTATAAAATCCTTTTTTCAAAGAGAGGTCTTCATGAGTTCCTTCTTGTATAATTTGTCCCTCTTTTAAAACTATTATTTTATCAGCATGTTTAATAGATGAAATCCGATGACTTACAATTAAAGTGGTTCTATTTTTAGTTATTCGTTCAAGATTTTTTAGAATTATTTCTTCAGTTTCTGTGTCTACGGCCGAGAGGCAATCATCTAAAATTAGTATTTTAGGGTTTTTAATGATGGCGCGAGCAATAGAGACTCTTTGTTTTTGCCCTCCAGAAAGTGTTACACCGCGCTCTCCTACAAGTGTTTTATACCCGTCTGCAAAAGCTGCAATGTTATGATCTATATAAGCATTTTTTGCAGCTTGGGTAATCATATCTATATTTGCACATTTATCACCAAATTTTATATTATTTTCAATAGTATCTGAAAAAAGAAAGGCATCTTGGGGTACAAATCCAATACTTTGTCTAAGGTTGTCTAAGTTTAAATTTTCTATGTTCTGATTATCAATATTTACAACTCCTTTATCACAATCATATAGCCTAGCAAGAATACTAATGATGGTAGATTTTCCTGAGCCAGTTTTTCCTAAAATTGCTAATGTTTCCCCTTTTATAACTTTAAAAGATACGTTTTGAAGTGCCGTTATATTAGTGTCATCATACGTAAAGGATACATTCTTAAATTCTATGCTTCCCTCAATCTTTGTGTTATTTTGATTTGTGTTTCTAATCTCAGGTTCCACGTTTAAAAATTCATTAATTCTTGCTTGGGAAGCCTCTGCCTGTTGAATTATTGACGTTACCCAACCAATTACGGCCACAGGCCACGTTAAAATATTCACATACATAATAAATTTAGCAACATCTCCCAATGTAATAAATCCATCAATGTATCGTAATCCACCTACATAAATAACAATAAGATTACTGAGACCAATTAGAAGGATCATCAAAGGAAAGAATAAGGCATTTACTTTAAATAAATCAATATTTTTCTGCTTGCTACTTTCGGCAATATTTTCAAAGTTATTTATGGTTGCAATTTCAGTAGCATACGATTTAATAATTCGTATTCCAGAAAATGTTTCTTGAGCAGAAGCTGTTAAAACAGATAGTTGTTCTTGAACAATCGTAGTTTTTTTATGAATGAGTTTGCTTAAAAAATAAATAGATATCGATAATATGGGTAGTGGTGTAAGGGTGTAAATGGTTAAGGTTACGTCTGTCTGAATCATTAAAAAAAAGGTAACTATAATGGAAACCATCGTATTCATACTGTACATAATGGCTGGACCAACATACATTCTTACCTTACTGACATCTTCACTTATTCGGTTCATTAAATCACCAGTTCTATTCTTTTTATAAAAATTAAGCGATAGTTTTTGGTACTGCTGATATATTTCATTTTTCAAATCAAATTCAATTAATCGCGACGTAACAATAATCATTTGACGCGTAAAAAAGGTAAAAACCCCAGCAAGAATTGCGACACCAATGATCAATAAAATACTATCTAGTAGTGCTTCCTTTACAATCGATTTATCTGTAATGATACCCTTACTAAAATCATCAGCTGAGTTTATAGAATCTTTAATTAAATCTGGTATTTGCAGTTTTAAAGCATTTGAAAAAATACAAATTAGAATTCCAGTAAATAGGCGATATTTATATTTTAAGAGGTATTTGTTTAAATGCTTTAAAGCTTTCATTCAGCGTAATAAATTTCTAAAAGCGAAGATACTCTAATTAATTAAACCTTGAATAAGCTATAGATGAATAATTTTAACTTCTAATGAATAGATTTAATGAAGAGGATAGGGTGAATAAATATAAAATAATCAATTTAACTTTTCAATAAATATATAAATAAGTAGTACTTTTGCCATTCAGAAATATTAATATTTGAAACGTTCTTTGTCATGATAAATAGAAGGCACATTAGAATTAAAATTATGCAATCGGTTTATGCTATTCTTCAATCGAATAGTGAAAACCTTAATAAAGAAGAACGCTTTTTACGAGATAGTATAGACAAAATGTATGATCTTTATGTTCTTAGTTTAAGTATAATTGTAGACGTAAAGGAGATGGCCTCTAAACATCTTGAAATAGCGAAGAAAAAACATTTAGCTTCTTCTGAAGATAAAAACCCAAACACAAAATTTACAGACAATAGATTCATTGCCGTTTTGGATAAAAGTACTTCTTTAAAAGATTATATTGAGGATAAGAAATTAGATAATTGGAAAATAGATTCTGAATTTGTTCGTATAATTTGGGATTTGATCCAAGAGAGTGCTATTTATTCAAAATACATTGAAACGAGAACATCAAGTTTTGAAGATGATAAGAAATTTGTTTTAGATGTTTTTAAAGATATTATAGCCCCAAATGAAAAATTGGCGGATTATTTTGAAGATAAAAATATTAGTTGGGTTGATGATATTCCTTTTGTCAATACATGGGTTGTAAAAACCTTGAATAGAATGAGTGCTTCTAAGGTATTTATTCTAGGAGATTTGTATAAGGATGAAAGTGATGAGAAGTTTGTGTTAGAATTATTTAGAAAAGTAATTTTGAATCACGAAAAGTATGATGAGATTATCAATAAAAAAACGCCAAATTGGGATTCAGAAAGAATAGCAGATATTGATTTGATATTGATAAAAATGGCTATTAGCGAATTCTTGCATTTCCCATCTATTCCGACAAAAGTATCTATAAATGAATATATCGAATTGTCTAAGGATTATTCTTCTCAAAAAAGCAGTTTTTTTATTAATGGGGTTTTAGACAAGATATTAAAAGAGTTTACAGAAGCAAAAAAAATAAAAAAGATGGGTAGGGGGTTGTTATAATTTTTTACTTTTACCCAATATTGAATTTATAAAATATTAATCATGAAAAATATAGTATGTATTGTTGCTATTATGGCAACTTTTGCTCTTACTTCTTGTAAAAAAGAGAAAGCAAGTTCTAAAGTAAAATCTGAAAACATTGAGGCAGCAGTGGCGAGAGATGCTGAAATTAGTAAAGGAGTACCTTTTATTGAATGGGATAAGACAGAACATGATTTCGGCACCTTGGATAATGGCGAAAAAGTGGAGACTGTTTTTACCTTAACAAATACGGGTGAAGGGGATTTGGTAATTACAGGAGCGCGAGGAAGTTGTGGATGTACCGTGCCTGATTGGCCAAAAACACCGGTTAAGCCGGGTAATACAGCAAAGATTAAAGTTGCATTTAATTCTACAAATAAGAAAAATAAAACAACAAATACAGTTACACTAACAACAAATACTGAAAAAGGAAATGAGGTTGTTAGAATTAAAGCATTTGTTAACCCTAAAAAAAAATCATAAATTAAGATGAGTTTAAATATATTATTACAAGAAGGAGGAGGATTGATGTCTATGTTGCCCTTTGTAGCGATGTTCGCAGTCATTTATTTGTTTATGATTCGTCCGCAAATGAAGCGTCAAAAAAATGAAAAGAAATTTCAATCAGAGATATCGAAAGGGTCAAAAGTGATTACTTCAAGTGGAATTCATGGGAAAATTGTGGAATTGAATGACAATGATGGAACCGTAGTCATTGAAACAAGTGCTGGGAAAATTAGATTTGAAAGGTCTTCTATTTCTATGGAATTATCTAAGAAATTAAATCCAGTTACGAAGTAATTCAAAATATACTTTTGAAAGCATACATTAAAAAGTGAGTCTTTATGGCTCACTTTTTTTGTATATTTATTTTTTTAAATTTAATAATGATAGGAAGAAATAGCAAAAAGATTAAGTCAAATTTAAGACTACGTATGTTTGTGGTGTTTTTAGTGTTCTCTTTTTTATTCTGGATGCTTATAAAATTATCTAAGATATATTCATCTGAAGTCACTTTTGATATTGAATATATAAACCTTCCAAGTGGTAAAGTTTTTCAATCGAGCCTGATTTCAACTGTGAATGCTTCCATACGATCTAACGGATTTAGTATTATAAAGCATAAGTTTAACGTGAAGAAATTAAAATTTGATGTAAGTAATTTGGCCTTTAAATCTGGGCGTAAGTACTATTATTTACCCAATAATCATTTAACTGAATTAAAATTACAATTAGACGATGAAACGCATATTGAAAGAATTGCTCAGGATACTATTTTTTTAAATTTAGGATTGAAGATGGTGAAAAGAGTACCTGTGGAATTGGATGTAAATATCGAATTTAAATTAGGTTATAATTTTGTTGATGCTATCAAAATAGTTCCAGATTCTGTTGATATTATGGGGCCAGATGTGGTATTGGATACCATTTATAAAATTTTGACTTCGCCAATAGAGTTGTTAGAGGTTTCCAATACTATAAATAGTACAGTTGATTTGATAAAGTTTAAAAATTTGGGTCTTACGTATTCCTCCTCAGAAATTAATTTAGTTGCTGATGTAGATAAATTCACAGAGGGATCGTTAACGGTTCCATTTGAAATTTTGAACTTGCCAGTGAAATATTCGATTACGACTTTTCCTAAGGAGGTAGAGGTTATTTATATAGTAGGACTTTCTAATTTTAGCAAAATAAATAAAGAAAATATGCGGGTGTTATGTGATTTTAAAAAGTCTAGAGACAATAAGTTAAATTATTTAATACCCAAGTTAAAGCAGCAATCCCCTTTAATATCTTCTGTAAGGTTTGTTCCAAGTAAAATAGAATATTTAATAGAAAAATAGTGAAAGTAGTCGGTATTACTGGAAGTATGGGAAGTGGTAAAACCACTGTTCTCAAAATGTTTAAAACATTAGGGGTATCGACATATATTGCCGATGTGGAGGCGAAGAGATTGATGAAAAATTCAATAATACTAAAATCAAAAATAATCGAAGAGTTTGGTTCAGAATCCTATATTGATGGAGAATTGAATCGTTCTTATTTGGCAAAACTTATATTTAAAGATGCAACTAAATTAAAAATTATCAACTCTTTGGTTCATCCAGCGGTTCGTTTTGATTTTGAGAAATTTATACGAAATGCAAAAGGAAAATACGTTTTGTACGAAAGTGCGCTATTACTTCAAAGTGATACTGCAAGTTTATGCGATTATATAATTCTAGTTAGCGCTCCCTTCGACATTAGAGTTTCTCGAATATTAAAGAGAGATGCTACTCGTGAAGATGAAATAAAAAGCAGATTAAAACATCAAAAAATTCCAAATGAATCTTTACGGAAAGCAACTTTTTTTATAGAGAATTCAACCCTAAAAAATACCCAAGACCAAGTTCTACAAATTCATAATTATATTTTAAGTAAAAATTAAATTCGTAAAAAAAATCACTCAACTCTTAATTTATTCTTAAAAGTTTACTTGTTGTGTTAATTATTACAATATACCTTAATTTTTTAACATTTTAAAGTTAATTTAGCAATATGAATAAAAGGGTTTTTGTACTTATTGTAATTTTAATGAGTGTTTCATTAATTGGAATTATCTCCGTTCAAATATACTGGACCAAGAGTTACATTGAAATAACAGAAAATCAATTTACGATTGATGTGAAATCTGCCTTGAATGAGGTTGCTAATAATATTAGCGAACGTGAGTTAGACGATATGTATGAAAATATTGCGCAGTTTGCCTCTAGTAGGGAACAGATTGTAGAGTCTGAATTAAAAACATATTTATACCAACAAATTGATACAGGTAGAAATGAAACGTTTGAATATGCCCAAATTATACTGAGCGAAAATTATAGAGTGCCTTCAGATTTTTTTGAAAATGATTCTATTGATTTTCCTAACCTATTTAGTAAAGAGAAAATTACTAGAAAAAAGAATATAGTATCGAGTGAAGGTGCTATAGTTGGATATACACCCGTAGAACAATTTACCCGCTTTACTAGGTTAGATGAAATAGAAAGGGGCGTTATAAAGGCTCAAACTGAACTTATGGCTAGTCGTATTCCAATACTCTCAAGAGTTAGTAATAATGAGTTACAATTAAATTTATCGAATGAATTGGTTCAACGTGGAATTGATTTGAAATTTAAATATGGTGTATATGATAACGACCTTGCGACTAAATTAAAGTCGGGTTATTTTAGAAAATCTGCAAAAAAAACCTATACAGTATCGTTATTTGCAGATAATGAGGGAAATAGTAGTTATCAACTTCATGTAAGTTTTCCAGATAAAAATAACTATTTGATTAGATCAATTGGAAAAATTCTAGGAATTTCAGCCTTGCTAATCGTTGTTTTAATATTTGTATTTGTTAGTTCCTTACATCAAATGATCAAACAAAAGAAAATAGCGGATATAAAGACGGATTTTATCAATAACATGACCCATGAGTTTAAGACTCCGATAGCTACAATTAATCTTGCACTAGATGCCATTAAGAATCCTAAAATTATTAATGACCAAGAAAAGGTGCTGAGATATTCTAATATGATTAGAGAAGAGAACAAAAGAATGCATGCTCAAGTAGAAAACGTATTGAGAATTTCTCAATTAGAAAAGAATCAATTGGATGTTAGTAAAGATAAGCAAAACTTACACGACTTACTGGAAGTCGCTATGAGTCACTTAGACTTATTAGTGAAGAGTAAGGGAGGAACGATTAAAACAAATTTGAAAGCTACATCATCTGCTATATTGGCAAATAATTTTCATTTAACAAATGTTATTATTAATGTAATTGATAATGCTATTAAATATTCACCGGAATCACCAAAAATAGAAGTAATCACAGAAAGTACTTCAAAACATGTTGTATTGATGGTGAAAGATCAGGGAATGGGAATGACTAAAAGTGTGCAGAAGAATATTTTTAAAAAGTTTTATAGAGAAGAAAAAGGGAATGTACACGATGTTAAAGGACATGGGCTCGGTTTAGCATATGTAAAAAAAATAGTAGATCATCATCAAGGAACGATTCACGTTGAAAGTGAAAAAGGAAAAGGAAGTACTTTTATAGTGAAGTTACCTTTGATATAAACAGTAGATTATGGGAAATGCAAGAATTTTATTAGTAGAAGACGATCCAAACTTTGGAAAGGTTCTAAAAGATTATTTAATGTTAAATGATTATGATGTGACACATGCTAAAGATGGATTAGAAGGGCTTATTATGTTTAAGAATCATGAGTTTGACTTATGTATCTTTGACGTAATGATGCCAAGAAAGGATGGATTTTCATTGGCAAAAGATGTAAGATTATCAAATTCTGAAATACCAATAATTTTTTTAACGGCCAAGACAATGAAGGAGGACGTTTTAAGAGGGTATCAAGCTGGGGCTGATGATTATTTGAATAAACCTTTTGACTCTGAGGTTTTATTATATAAAATTAAGGTGATTTTACAGCGAAAGGAAAATGAAAAGGCCCTAGAAGATGAAGTCTTTGAATTTAAAATCGGTAAATTTCATTTAAACTCTAAACTGAGGCATTTAACTCTTGAAGGCAAAGAATCTATTAAATTATCGCCAAAGGAGAATAAACTTTTAAAAATGCTAGCTGTACATAAAAATGATTTGATGCCTAGAGAATTGGCATTGACAAAAATTTGGAGAGATGATAATTATTTTACATCTCGAAGTATGGATGTATATATAGCCAAATTAAGAAAGTATTTGAGAGTAGATGACTCTGTTGAAATCTTAAATATTCATGGAGAAGGATTCCGTCTCATAGAAAATTAAAAATGCTTTTTTATAAAACTAATTAATTTGTTATTAGTGTCTATAGCACTTTGTCCTTGCCAGCCATGACCTTCATTTTCATACAATGTAAACTCATGGTCGATATTGAGTTCAGATAGTTTAATATCCAAATCGATACCTTGTGAAGTAGGTACAAGTTCATCTTTTCCTCCATAAAACAAAATAGTTGGAGGAGCACTTTCTGTTACTATATGGTAGGGGCTTAAATTTTCGAAGTAGCGAGGGTTGGTTTCAAAATTCTCTCCTGTAATTAATTGCAAGCCTAAGACAAAATTGTTGAAATCAGGATTATCTAAATAATTGGGATCTGTAAAATTAGTGGGTCCCACAATGCTACAAATCATCTCAACGTTAATTGGGTTCTGGTAACTATATAACATCGAAAGATGTGCTCCAGCACTTATTCCTATAAAGGCACTATTCTCGCTAATTTGATTCGTTTCTGCATTTGATTTTAAATGTGATATAGCACTTTCTATATCGTTAAGTTGCATAGGAAAGGCATTTCTAGTTAGAGATGCCAATCGGTAATTTAAATTTACAATAGCATATTCTGAAAAGTTATTTTGAAGTGATTGGACTAAATAATTTAAATCACTTTTATCGCCACTAATCCAAGAGCCTCCATGAATTAAAACAAAAAACTTAGTAAAGGATTTTGATCGATCAGCAGGTAAATATAAATCATATTTTTGTGCCGTATCTGTGCCATAAGAAACATTGATTTTTTCCTGCTTTTGGAGATTTTTATTTAGTTGAATTTCGGCATCTTCACTACAAGAATATAATCCTAGAATAAATAAAAAGCATATAAAGATTTTGTTACATTTGTTTTTCAAGTATTCCATAAAAACCTTTTTTACAAAATTAAATTAAAATGGCACAATTAATCAAAATTTACGAAGAGAATCCAAATCCGAATGAAATTGAGAAGATTGTAAAGATTCTTAAAAAAGGAGGATTGGTTATTTACCCAACCGACACTGTATATGGATTGGGTTGCGATATTTCAAACACGAAAGCACTTGCTAAAATAGCGAAGATAAAAGGAGTGAAATTGGAGAAAGCTAATTTGTCTTTTATCTGCAATGACTTAAGTCATTTATCTGATTACGTTCGACAAATTCAATCTTCAACATTTAAAATATTAAAACGTGCTTTGCCAGGACCTTATACTTTTATATTACCTGGAAACAATAACCTTCCAAAGGCTTTTAAGAAAAAGAAAACCGTAGGGATTAGGGTGCCAGATAATAATATTACTAGAGCGATTGTTAAGGCTTTAGGAAATCCTATAGTTTCCACTTCTATTCATGATGAGGATGAGTTATTGGAGTATACAACGGATCCAGAATTGATTTTTGAAAAGTGGTCAAATTTGGTAGATATAGTTATTGATAGTGGTTATGGAGATAATATAGCTTCAACAGTGATAGATTTAACGACTGATATTCCAGAAGTCATAAGAGAAGGAAAAGGCTCAATAAATATTTTTTAATCGAGGTCAGAATAATGTTTCTTTCCACTTACAAAATAAGACCAAATGATACTTTTGGTTGCGTAATATTTTTCTTTTTTCAAGTTATTTTCTTTTCTGATTTTTAAATTTTCCGATAATTTTCTGTAAAAACTAAAATGTGCCTTTACAATTGCAAAAGTATGTTTAGGTTTTAATTGAAATAAATATATCATTCCAGCGATTCCATCTAATACTAATCGAATAAATAGTATAGAAAATAAATTCTTTTTTGGTAAATTTTTTACAAGTGTATAAAGGTTGTTACGAAAATTCAGATAGGTCTTTTTTGGATTTGAAACTTTAAGAGTAGCTCCACCAACATGGTATACAACAGATTCACTATTATATTTTATAGAATAATTTAGATTTTTAGCACGCCAACAAAGATCAATTTCTTCGAAATGAGCAAAATAACGTTCGTCAAATCCATTTAACTCCTTGAAAATTTTTGAGCGTATACAAAAACAAGCGCCAGATGCCCAAAATATTTCTGTATTTTTATGATATTGTCCTTTGTCTTTTTCTATTTTATTAAAGATTCTACCCCTACAATATGCAAAGCCATATTTGTCAATAAAACCACCGGCTGCTCCAGCATATTCAAAGAATTGTTTGTTATTAAAATCCAATATTTTGGGCTGGACAATTGCCGTTTCCGGATTATTTTCAAAATGGCTAAGTATGGGGTCGAGCCAGTTTTCGGTAACTTCAATATCAGAGTTTAGAAGTGCAAAATAGGGTGCATCAATATTTTTAAGCGCTTCGTTATATCCTTTAGCAAACCCTTCATTTACATTGTTTTGAATAATTTTAATTGTTGGGAAGTGTTCTTTTAGATACGAAATAGAATCGTCTGTAGATGCGTTGTCGGCAACATATATTTCAGCGTATTTCGAATCAGTATATTGAATTATTGAAGGTATAAATTTTTTTAATAAATTTTTCCCGTTCCAATTTAATATGACAATGGCAATTTTCACAAATGGAAGTATTAATTTACTCTAAAATATGGCACAAAAAAAGCCTGTAGTGGCTACAAGCTTTGTACAAAAAAAGTTGAATAATATTAGATCCCTCTAACGTTAACTGCATTTAGTCCTTTTTTACCTTCTTTTAATTCAAATTCTACTGCGTCACCTTCATTTACCTTATCAACTAGACCTGAAATGTGCACGAAGTATTCTTCTTTTGAATCGTCTTCTATAATAAACCCAAAGCCTTTAGATTCATTAAAAAATTTTACTGTTCCGTTTTTCATTAAAAAATTGTATTATTAAAGTACAAATGTAAAGTTTATTAATTTTATTAGCCTTATTTTTTTTCATTAATTTTATATGTAAGCCTAATAATCAATGATTAAAGTAAGGATGAGTTAAAGAAAATTCAATAATCACTCAAATATTATGCTAGTACGATTTTAACCAATTTAAGGAAATTGATGATGAATTAGCCAAATTTAGTTACGATAGATGTCTTCATATTTTGGAATCTCTTCCAGAAATATGTACGATTGGTCTTCATGGTTCACTTTACATGAATAATGTATTATACCATTGCTTACAACCAAAAATTCTGATTTCAATTCCATATTGTATCGGGCAATTTGATCAAATGTATCTTGTGAAATTTTAACCTTAGGAGATTTGCATTCTATAATTAAGATAGGCGTGCCATTTGGACCATATATTAATAGATCAAATCGCTTTTTTAATTTATTTACAAGGAGTTGTTTTTCACAGGATATTAATAAAATAGGGTAATTTTTTTCCTTAATTAAGAAATGAATGAGGTTTTGTCTGACCCATTCTTCAGGGGTTAAAACCACATATTTTTTTCGAATGATATCAAATATAAGTTGCTTATTTTCACTACTTTTGAGTTTGAACTGAAAAGAAGGTAAATTTAATTTTTGCATTGGGTAAAAGTATAAATATTATTTATTAATGTCGAAGGTAACTGAAATAGTTGGTGATATTGAAGCAGGTTTGGTGAAGCCTATTTATTTTTTAATGGGGGAAGAACCTTACTATATTGATAAGATTTCTGAATATATTGAAAAATCAATACTCACAGAATCCGAAAAGGGGTTTAACCAAATGGTAATGTATGGTAGAAATGTATCTATAGAAGAAGTTATTTCTAATGCTAAACGGTATCCAATGATGGCGGATAAGCAAGTGATTATTGTTCGGGAAGCACAGGAATTGTCTCGATCTATTGAGAATTTACTAAGTTATGTTGAGAATCCGCAACCAACCACTGTACTCGTTTTCTGCTATAAATATAAAACGTTAGACAAACGCAAGAAATTGGTAAAAGCAATTTCTAAGCATGGTCAATTATTTGAAAGTAAAAAGTTATATGAGAACCAAGTTGGAGATTGGATTCGTAGAGTATTGTCTGGAAAGAAATATGAGATTAATCCTAAAGCTACTCAGATGCTTGTGGAGTTCTTAGGTAATGATTTGAGCAAAATCAGTAATGAACTTGATAAGTTAATGCTTGTTGCGCCGCAAGGAAGTGAAATTACCCCAAAACTTATTGAAGATAATATTGGGATAAGTAAAGACTTCAATAACTTTGAATTGCAAAAAATGATTGGAGAAAAGAAAGTTGTGAAGGCAAATCAGATTATTAATTATTTTGGACAGAATCAGAAAAGCCATTCAATTATTATGACCATATCTATTTTAAATAGTTTTTTCACTAAATTGTTAGTATACCATGGCTTATCGAATAAAACCAGAGATAGTGTCGAAAAAGCATTAAAAATAAGCTCGTTTTTTATTCAAGATTATCAAACAGCGGCTAAGAACTACCCGATGCGGAAGGTATCTCAAGTAATAGGATTATTACGGGAAGCTGATTTAAAAAGTAAAGGGGTAGGAGCGAGCGCTCTGCAGCCAATAGATATTCTTAAAGAATTACTTTTTAAAATATTGCATTAACATCTATTTATCCGCTTTATCAACGATGATGCGATTTTCACGATTTGCCAATTCCCACGCAGTATAAAAAATTAATCTAGCACGTCTCGTAAGAAGTTCTATGTTAATTTTATCTGGAGTATCCGTAGGCTTATGATAGTCTTCATGGACACCATTAAAATAAAATATAATGGGGATATTGTGTTTCGCAAAATTATAATGATCAGATCTATAATAGAATCGATTCTTATCATCTATGGCATTGTAGGTGTAATCTAAATCTAATTTTGAATATTTCTGATTGGCATCCTCATTAATAAGATGTAATTCAGAACTTAATCTGTCTGCTCCAATTATATATAAATAATTGGTATCACCCGGTTTGTCTTTGCCAATTCTACCAATCATATCTATGTTTAAGGCAGCCGTTATATTTTCTAATGGATACGTTGAATTACTCACATAATATGCAGAACCTAATAACCCTTTTTCCTCTCCAGTGAAGTTAATGAATAGTAGAGACCTTTTTGGACCATATCCTGCTTTTTTTGCTTCAGAAAAAGCTTGAGCGATTTCAATTACTGCGGATGTACCAGAAGCATTATCGTCAGCACCGTTATAAATTTCTCCATTTTTAATTCCCTCATGATCGTAATGAGACGAAATAACAACAATTTCCTCAGGTTTTTCAATTCCTTCTATAAATCCTATTACATTTTCAGATGGATGCTCAGATTTGTTCTTTAACGCTTCTAAGGGAACATTTTGAAAATAATCTCCAGTTAAATGATTTCCTTTCAAGCCATAACTTTTGTATTCATTTGCCAAATATTCTGCAGCCATTTTCTGACCTTTTTCACCTGTTCTTCTACCTTCAAATTCATCAGATGCTAACGTAAATACATGTTTTTTTATATCGGCTTCGTTAATAGTATTCGCATACGAAGTGATTAATTTAGAATTGGACGTTAATTCTGCAGACGAGAGCGTCTTATTTGATTTACAAGACCACAGAAATGCAAGAACTGCTATGAGGAGGATGTATTTTTTCATATAAAATAATATTGTACCAAAAATAAGAAATTAATAAGAACTGTTGGGTTGATCTATTATTTAAATATTTTGTTTAAGGTGTTTTTTTCAACAAAAATTGTTCCTTTATTGGATCGAAAATTATAGATTCATTATCGAATAGTTTGTCCATATGATTCTTTGAGATAAGTTCTTTAGGGGTTCCAATTAGAAATTCTTTCTCAGTCATAAGAAAGATTTCCGAAGCAGTTTGAAGTGCTAGTTGAATTTGATGTGTAGAAGCTATAATGGTTTTGTTTTCTTGAATGGCCAGTTTTTGAAGTAATTGAAAAGTTTCTAAGGTGTGCTCAATGTCTAAATGAACTGTCGGTTCATCTAAGATTATGGTATTCGTATCTTGGGCTAGGGCTCTAGAAATTAAAACGCGTTGAAATTGTCCATCACTCAGTTCGAAATATTTTTTGGAAACTAAATGTGCTATGTTAGTCAACTTTATTGATTTCTCAATAGCCTCAATATCTTTTTCCTTTAAAGAGCCTATCCAATTGGTGTAGGGCTGTCTTCCTAAGGCAATAAGTTCATACACGGTTAAATTACTTTCAGGTAATTTCTCTGTTAATATGAGACTTAAATTTTTGGCCAATTGAAGGTTACTATATGTATTAATGTTTTTGTTTTCTAATTTTACGTGACCATCAATAGGGTTTTGGACTCTAGAAAGTGTTTTTAATAAGGTAGATTTTCCAATACCATTTTTCCCTAGAATACAGACAAATGAACCTCTTTTTATTTTAAAGTTTAAATTAGATACAATGATATTTTCCTTTTTTCTAGAGGTGTATCCTATAGCCAAATCTTGAACTTCAATAGTGATATGTTTGTTGTCTATATTCAAACTAGAGATATAAGTTTTTTTTTCGAACTAAAAGCCATATTACAATGGGTGCTCCAAAAAGTGAAGTTATAGCATTTATTGGAAGCGTATATTGACTTGTAGGAAGTTGGGCAAAGGTATCAGCAATAAGCATTAACATGGCGCCAAGTATGGCAGAAGCCGGCAATAATATAGTATGATTCGATGTATTAAAAATCAAACGGGCTATATGAGGTACGGCTAAGCCTACAAATGCGATTGGACCAGAAAAGGCTGTAATTACCCCCGTTAAAACACTTGTAATTAAGAGCATTATGTTCCTAACAAACCGAATGTTTACGCCCATACTCATGGCATAACTTTCTCCTATAAGTAGGCTGTTGAGAGGTTTTAATATGAATGCTAACAATGACATGGATAGTAAATAAAAGCTGCTAAAAATGGATAACTCATTCCAACTTAAATTTCCTAAACTTCCAAACCCCCAAAAAATAAATTTTTGAAGTTGTTCAGGTTCGCTAAAATATGCAAGAATACTTATTACAGCTGAAGTTATACTTCCAAACATCAAGCCAATAATTAAAATGGACATCGTGTTTCGTACGCTATTGGCTACAATCATGACTGTAGACATAATCACCAAAGAACCAATACTTGCGGCAATAGCTATTCCAAAACTGGAACTAGAAATAAATCCGAGTCCACCAAACAAGGAGGTTCCTAAAATCAATAAGGCAACTCCTAAACTTGCCCCAGAACTTATACCGAGAACAAAGGGACCAGCGAGTGGATTTCTAAATAATGTTTGCATTAACAAGCCAGAAATAGACAATCCTGAACCAACTAAAATAGCGGTAATAGATTTTGGAATTCTATAGTCTAGAATGATTGTTTTCCAAGAATCTTTAACTTCTTCTTCGCTAAAAAGTATGGCTACTATTTTGCTGAAAGGAATGGAAACTGATCCAAAACTTAAATTGAAAATAAGAACACCAATTAATAATACTATTAAAAGGAAGAAAATTAAATTGTATGATTTTAGATTATTCAATATTTAAGGTACTTAAATAAGAAACGAGTTTGTTAATGGATTTTCCTCGGTGCGAAATCTCACTTTTTTCTACCATACTCATTTCGGCAAATGATTTTGTAAATCCACTAGGTTGAAAGATAGGGTCATATCCAAAACCTTTTGCTCCCTTTCTTGCTGACAATATTTTTCCTTCACAAATTCCTTCGAATAAATGGGTTTTTTGGTGGATATTTAGAGCAATTACCGTTTTAAATTGTGCATGCCTATTCTTCAGGCTTTTCATTTCTAACAGAACTTTGTCCATATTTTTTTCAGAATTGGAAGGTTCACCAGCGTATCTAGCTGAATAAACACCAGGATGCATGTTTAGCGAAGTAATTTCTAATCCAGTATCATCTGCAAAACAATCTAACCCAAAATTTTTAGATATAAAGTCTGCCTTAATTTTTGCATTTTCAATCAAAGTTTTTCCCGTTTCTGCAATGTCCTCAAAACATCCAATATCTTTCAGACTAATGATTTCGAAATCAGGTAATAAAGCGCGTACTTCCTTTAGTTTGTGTTCATTGTTTGTTGCGAAAATAATTTTCATAGGCATAGCAATTAAATAATTAAGCAAGATATAAATTCATTCTTTTTTGAAATAAAGTCAAATACTTTACTTGTGCCAAATTTAGAATTTATTTTAAGTAATTGGAAACTTAACACGAGAGATAATCAATCTTTTTTTTAGAATGATACCACTACTCGTGATGGTAAGGTTCATTTTTTAAGATGGTAAAACCTCGATAGATTTGCTCTACCATAAAGAGGCGAATCATTTGATGAGAAAATGTCATTTTTGAAAGTGATACCTCTCCCTGAGCCGTTAAATATACATTTTTAGAAAACCCATATGGCCCTCCAATTACAAAAACCAATTGTTTAATTCCAGAATTCATCTTTTTTTGTAGAAATTGAGAGAATTCAATAGAACGGAATTCTTTTCCTTTCTCGTCAAGTAATATCAATTGATCTGTTGGTAGTAAGTGCTTTAAAATTAATTCTCCTTCTTTTTCTTTTTGTTGATTTTCTGAAATATTTTTGACGTTTTTTAAATCGGGAATGACAAATAATTCAAATGTAACGTAATGTTGAAGTCTATTTTTATAGGTATCAATTAGTTTAATTAGATATTGGTTATCTGTTTTACCTATAGCAATAAGTTTGATTTTCATGTGTCTATACTATTTGTTAATTAGGTCACATACAGTTCGCCATGAACCATTCTTTTGAGTGATACTATTTTAAACATACTTGTTTCATTTAATAACAACTAGGGGTGAAGAATTCATATTCCTGAGTCATATCTCTTACAATTCCATATCCAACAGGATCATTCGTATTCATTGAACTAAACCATTCCTTTTGAAATGGTAGCCAATCCTCTTTTTTTAGTAATTTATTTAAAACAAAATCTGGCAATGCACCTGTTTTTATAAAGTATTCGCCATTGGGTTTGAGTAATATAAAATCTGCATCTGGTTGGTTTTTTAAAAATCCGCTTCTAATGACTCCGGTGTCTATTACCCAATTAAAATAGTTGTTTTTTATGGGGTAATTAAAATTTTGACTCACTACATAGAAAACTGGAGTATTATGCTTTCTCTCTATTTTTTTAACACAGTCATTTTGCTGGTCGGCATAATCCTCGATCTCTCTGTTAAATTTTTCTTCATCATGAAATTCGCGCTCGTGATTTCTTACATATTTTTGGAAATTTTGAATAGTGGCGAATGCATATTCGCCAAGTCTTTCTGCTTCTATATTGTAAGCCTCATAATTTTCTTCCAAGGTGTAAGAATTTACTAGATTACAATTTTCGTTTCTTTCGTCAAATCCAAATAAGGATTCCTCATAATGCATCAAAATTTTATGCTTTTTAGGGACTTTTTTATTCGATCTGCTGTTTAAATAGATTCGTACTTGGTTGTATTCTTTGGGCTTCAATTTTCCAAAAAACATTTTGTGATACACCTTTAAAACAGATATGTCTGGTTTGTCAAATTGTTTGCAATAAAAAGCAGCAGAGCCACATTTAACATTAAATTCAATTTCTGATATAACTTCAGATTTTTCATTTAAAAAAACTTTAGGTAATGCAGGCTTCTTTTTTATCTCTTTCACAACTTTAGTTGAGTCATTTGCGACACTATCAATTTTAACTTGGACTTGGGCGAGAATCACAGAGTTCATGCAAAAAAAGAATAAGAAGTAAGGTATGGTTTGTTTCATTTGCAAGGCAATATTTTCAAATATAGAAATATTTTTTAAACATTCTTTAGATGAGTAATTATTTAATATTTTTGTTTAACAAAATATATACCATGATTAGCGAAGATCAATATATAAATGAGTTAAATCTTATAATTTCAAATGCAATTAGAGAGGATGTTGGAGATGGAGATCATAGTTCTTTAGCCTGTATCCCTGTTGAATCGCTTGGAAAAGCAGAATTATTAGTGAAGGATAATGGTATTATTGCGGGAGTTGAATTTGCGAAAATGATTTTTAAATATGTTGATTCAAATTTAATCGTAGAAGTTTTTATTAAAGATGGAACAATCGTTCATCATGGCGATGTTGTTTTAACTGTTTCAGGATCATCTCAATCCATTTTAAAAGCAGAAAGATTGGTGTTGAATGCGATGCAACGAATGAGTGCCATAGCTACAAAAACCAAGCATTATATGGATTTGCTATCTGGAACTAAAACAAAAATTTTAGATACGCGCAAAACAACACCTGGAGTTCGGGCAATTGAAAAATGGGCAGTTAAAATTGGTGGTGGAGAGAATCATAGGTTTGCTCTTTATGATATGATTATGTTAAAAGACAATCATATTGATTTTGCCGGTGGAGTTACAAAAGCAATTAAGAATGCACAAGATTACCTAAAAAAGACGCATAGAGATTTAAAAATTATTGTTGAAGCAAGAAGTTTAGAAGAAATCGAGGAAATTCTTGAATCAAAAGGAATTCATAGAATTTTAATTGATAATTTTACTTTTGAAGACACCAAAAAAGCGATTGCTATGATTGGTGATTCTTGTCAAACAGAATCGAGCGGTGGTATCACCGAAGAAACCTTAAGAGTATATGCAGATTGTGGGGTTGATTTTATATCTTCTGGGGCATTGACGCATTCAATTTATAATATGGATTTAAGTTTGAAAGCTGTTTAGTGATTGAAGAGGGGTTTATAACTCTTAAACGTATTTAAAAGAATGACAAAAAAGATTGAAGACAAACTAGCAAAAGTGCCAATCCTTAATTGGTTGGTGCAACTTGGTAAAAAAATAAAGATCCCAGGACTCCAAGGTATGTCTTTATACGACTTATTAGAAATGTATATTATAGGCATTGTAAAAGGTGCATTAACGGCGAGAGCAGGTGCAATTGCCTTTAGTTTCTTTATGGCATTATTTCCGTTTTTACTTTTTGTTTTAACACTTATTCCAATTTTTGCGGCTCAGATTGAAGGTTTTCAAGAAGGTTTTATGTTTGCCCTAGAACAATTATTACCGCCTACAACTTCAGATGCCGTAGATGAAGTGATTAAGGATATTGCAGTAGATATTACCAACAATCAATATAGTGGTTTATTATCATTTGGTTTTTTGACTTCTATATTCCTAATGACAAATGGAGTAAATGCAATTTTTGGAGGTTTTGAATATTCATACCATGTAAAAATTTCAAGAAATATTATTAAACAGTATTTTATTGCCTTGGGTGTATCTATAATATTGTCTTTGCTATTTCTTTTAACAGTAGCCATTGTTATTTATTTTGAAATTGGAATTCAGGATTTACAAGTAAACGGACTTGTTGGAGATACTGTTTTATTGATTAAAATAGGAAGAGCCTTGTTTTTTACGATTATGATTTACATGGCGGTTTCAATTCTTTATAATTATGGAATTAAAAATATCCAGCATAACTCAATTTTTTCTGCCGGAGCAATTCTAACAACTTTACTCACCCTTTTGTTATTCTATTTATTTGCAATTTACGTAGAGCAGTTTGAACAGTATAACAAGTTGTATGGCTCTATAGGAACCTTATTAATACTTATGCTTTTTATTTGGTTGAATTCAGTAGTGTTATTACTTGGATTTGAATTAAATGCCTCTATAAATAGATTAAAAAGTAAACAACTAAAAATTTAAAAATGAAGATAGTAGCAATGATTCCTGCGCGATTGGAAGCAACTCGATTTCCAAATAAATTAATGCAAGATTTGGAAGGAATGTCTGTGATATTGCGAACCTATAGGACTACGTTTGAAACGGGTTTGTTTGATGCTGTATATGTTGTGACTGATAGTGATGTTATTTATAATGAAATTATTAGTAATGGAGGGAAGGCCATTATAAGTAAAAAAGCGCATGAGTCTGGTAGTGATCGAATCGCCGAGGTTATAGAGGATGTAGACGCAGATGTTGTTATAAATGTTCAAGGAGATGAGCCATTTACAAATAAAGAAACTTTAAATAAATTAATTGCTGTTTTTAAAAAGGATGACAACGAACAAATAGATATTGCTTCTGTAATGTTTGAAATCAAAGATTCTCAAGAAATTCAGAATCCGAATAACGTGAAGGTGGTTACTGATATTAATGATTTTGCATTGTATTTTAGTCGTTCTTCCATTCCGTTTCAAAGGGACGTATCATTCGGTACTTTTTATAAGCATATTGGTATATACGCATTTAGAAAAAACATATTATTAAAATGTACTAATTTGCCAATGTATGAGTTGGAGCAGGCTGAAAAACTAGAACAACTACGCTTTTTAGGAAATGGTATGCGTATTAAAATGGTGAAGACAAAACACCAACCGATTGGTATTGATACGCCGGAAGATTTAGAAGAAGCAAGGAAACAATTTTAGGTTAACACCAATTATATCGATCAATGTGGAGTGTAATTGGTATTAATTATTTTGCATTTTTTTTATATAATTAAAATGAATCTGTGCACCGTCATATAACAATTGTATAGAAATAGATTCGTGCTGGTTATGAATACTTTGAACTTCTTTTCTGCTAAAACTAACTGGAGTTGATGCATATGCTAAAATCCCTTTTGCTCTAAATGCGCCTAAATCATTAATATTAGGTAATAACAACGGTAAAATTTTAGAAGTTGGATAGTATGATTTGATTGATTTTGCTAAATTTTTAAAATATATAGTTTCTATAGATGTTGGGTCAGATTCCTGCATACTTTCCACAACCATAACTTTAACGTTATCATTTTTCAATCTACTCTTAATCAATGATAAAAATTCTTTTTCATCTGTTTCTGGGAGTAAGCGACAATCGAGATGCGCAATCGTTTTTGAAGGCAATATGTTGTAAGAATCATTATTGGAAGATATTTCTGTCAACGTTATGGTGTTTGTGTATAAAGATAATAGTTCTGGTTGTTTTCGCAATTGAGGAACTAGTAGAAATTTAAATAATCGAGGATGCTTTAAAATTAATTTTTCTAGACCTTTTTTTTGGGAACCTAAAGTTTTTAAAATATTTATATTTAAAGCATTGTAAATAATTTCATTTTTCTTTGAAGTTAAATTATTTAAGGCGCACACCATTTCTTGGTTCGAATAATGAATAGGCGTTACGGAACTATGTCCGTTGGTTTTAATTTCCAACTCTAAATTTAACCATAATGAACGTTTGTGAGTAACAGATATTCCGAAAATGGGATTCTTGAATTTTCCTTCTAGCAAATTTGTTAATTCCGAGGGTCCTTCTCCAATAACTGCGACAGCGTTCAACTCCTCCAAATGATTTTCTAATACATAATTAATACCGCCTGCACACTGAGTTTCTTCACAGGATACTGCCAGAAATGTAATATTGTATTGATCATTAGAAGCACTCTCAGACTTTAAATATTGTATTATGCCATATAATTGCATTAATGCTGATCCCTTATTATCTATGGAACCTCTGCCCAGAACTCTATCTTTTTTTATTTCTCCAGAATAAGGATCGGTGCCATCCAAACGAATCTCAGGAACTACATCGATATGGTTTAAAAAAATGATATTTGGCTTTTTTTCACTTAAAGGGAAAAGAGATGCTGCAAAATTGTAATTGCCATTTTCTGATCCAAAATCGGAAATCGAAAGACCATTTTCTCGAGCAATTGATTTTATGAATTCCCCTGCCTTTTTTTCGTTACCACTTATCGAAGGTATTTGAACATATTTTTGTAATAAATGCTCCATAGAAATCCAAGATCCATTATAAATGATAGAATCAATAGATTGACTAAAAGTAATTTGACTTGTAAATATTAATAGTAAAATTACTGTTCTCATTAGTTAGTATGATATTGGTACAATATAGGCATTAATTATTAGGTTGTGAAAATCGAAAGTAAAACCACAATAATTCATTGTTTTTTTTCGCATATTTACAGCCTATTAAACGATTGAAATCGCATGAAACGAGCAGATCAAAATTTATCACTCAAGGGAATGATTAATGGCGAACTACATGTGACCGTTGTTTAGAAAATAAGAAAAACACATGAAGCCAAGTATCCCAAAAGGAACGAGAGATTTTTCGCCAACTGAAGTGGCGAAACGTAATTACATTTTTAGCATTATAAAGTCATCATTTGAAAATTTTGGTTTTCAACCTATTGAAACACCAAGTTTTGAGAATTCATCAACTTTAATGGGAAAATATGGAGAGGAAGGAGATCGTTTGATTTTTAAGATTTTGAATTCGGGTGATTATTTAGCTAAAGTTAAGGAAGGATTCGAATCTTTTGTAGATAACTCTATTCGTAAAGATCTAAAAAGTTTATCATATAATATTAATACAATTACTAAATCAATCTCAGAAAAAGCATTGCGTTATGACTTAACAGTGCCGTTTGCAAGATACGTGGTGCAACATCAAAATGAAATTAACTTTCCGTTTAAACGGTATCAAATGCAACCTGTTTGGAGAGCAGACAGACCTCAAAAAGGAAGGTTTAGAGAGTTTTATCAGTGTGATGCAGATGTTGTAGGTAGTAAAAGTTTAATGCAAGAGATTGAATTTGTTCAATTGTATGATGATGTTTTTACCAAATTAAAATTGGAAGGAGCAACGATTAAAATGAACAATCGTAAAATTTTAACTGGAATTGCTGAGATTATTGGTGCTTCAGATAAATTGATTGATTTTACGATAGCTTTGGATAAGTTAGATAAAATAGGAGTAGAGGGCGTTACAAAAGAATTGCTTTCTAAAGGAATTACAGCCAAAGCTATAGAAAAAGTTCAGCCATTGTTTAGTTTTAATGGTTCCAATCAGGAGAAATTAGACCAGTTGAAAGGAATGCTTAGCGCTTCCGACGAAGGCTTGAGTGGTATAGAAGATTTAGAATTTATCATTAAAAATATTTCAGAATTGGGTCTTCAATCTGCAAATTTGAATATTGATGTAACGTTGGCGCGCGGATTAAATTATTATACCGGGGCTATTTTTGAAGTTGCTGCTCCAGAAGGAGTAAAGATGGGTTCTATAGGTGGTGGAGGCCGTTATGACGATTTAACAGGAATATTTGGATTAAAAGATGTGAGTGGCGTAGGGATTTCATTTGGTTTAGATCGCATTTATTTAGTTTTGGAAGAGTTAGATTTGTTTAATGAAGTTTTGCTTCCAAAGCCAAAAGTAGTTTTTATGAATTTTGATGAATCTATTAGATTATCTCAATTAAAGGCCATCAAAGAACTTAGAAAGAATAATATAAAATGTGAACTTTATCCTGATGTAGGAAAAAGTGGAAAACAACAAAAAAAACAGTGGAAATATATTTCAAATAGAGAGATCCCATTTGTTGTGTCGAAGGTAGAAAACGAACTATTTATAGTAAAGAATATGAATAATGGTGAGCAGTGCACATGTAATTTGAGTGAAATGATTGAAAGACTTAAATAATTTGTAAATTTGCGCCTTAATAAACGAGACCATGTTTGAAATTAAAAACGGAATGAGTAAAGAAAATTTAGAAGACAGAGGAGAGGATCACGTTGGATCGTGTGCTACGACTCCTTTGAGAGCCGATGCTTTTGATATTTCTGATGCTGATAAAATTGAAAAAATTCAAGAGAATGTGCGTGAAATACTACTAACTTTAGGAATGGATCTTACAGACGATAGTTTGAAAGGTACTGCAAAAAGAGTAGCCAAATCATTTGTAAATGAATTGTTTGCAGGATTAAACCCTGACAATAAACCACGTTTATCAACTTTTGACAATAACTATAAGTATGGAGAAATGCTTGTAGAGAAAAACATTGTGGTGTACTCAACTTGTGAGCATCATTTATTACCAATAATTGGTAGGGCTCATGTCGCCTACATCTCTAAAGGACAAGTAATTGGATTGTCTAAAATGAATAGAATTGTAGATTATTTTGCGAAACGTCCGCAGGTACAAGAACGTTTAACTATGCAAGTGGTGCAAGCTTTGCAAGAATCATTGGGTACGGAGGATGTTGCTTGCGTTATTGACGCGAAGCATTTATGTGTGAATTCTCGTGGAGTACGTGATATTGAAAGTAGCACTGTTACGGCTGAGTTTGGGGGTAAATTTAAGAGTAAAGATACTAAATCAGAGTTTTTGAATTATATCAATTTAGAGACTAATTTTGAGTAATATGATGTATAAATAAAATTGAAGGCTCGTATTTTCGGGCCTTTTTTATGGTTAGAAAAGTAATACTGTTTGTTTCAACTAAGTCAAAAACGATATTTAAGTCAGGGAATTATAACTTTATATATCCTAAAAACTTCAATAATCTTATAGGTTTTTTTTATTGGATACCTGCAAGATTGTACAGACTTTGCAGGAAATGTGGATAAAGAGTTAAATAGACTCTAAATACTATTTCGTATTTTTAACTAATGAATAAGACCCTCCTCTTTTTACCTGATATTTCTGGCTATACCGCATTTGTTCAAACTACAGAAATTAGTCATAGTCAGCATGTAATTGCAGAATTGTTAGAGGTGATGATTGAAGCTAATACGGAAAAACTACAATTAGCAGAAATTGAAGGAGATGCCTTATTTTTTTATAAAGAAGATATCCCGTCTTCTGAAAAGTTACTAGCACAAATTGAAACTATTTTCACCGCCTTTTATAGTCATCTAAAATTGTTTGAGAAGCATCGTATTTGTCCATGTATGGCGTGCTCTAATGCTCCAAATTTACAATTAAAAATTATCGCACATTGCGGAGAAATTGAGTTTATTTCGGTTCAGAATAAGCGTAAACCATTTGGAGTAGAAGTCATTGAAGTACATCGATTGATGAAAAACTCTATAGAAAGTAATCAATATGTTTTGTTAACGGATATGTTGAAAAAGGAAATAGCTTTAGCCGCTACTTACCAAAGTAAATTATTTCAATTATCCAGCGGTAAAGATTCTTATGATGGAAAAGATATTCCGTATTCTTACGCACTTATTGATAAGAAAAAATTAAAATTAAAACCATTTGAACAAGTGTCAAAATTCAATTTTGAACATGCTCCGGATGTACAACTTCAAAGAGATTTTCCAATAGGAGCTAAAGACTTACTAGAGATTATTTCTAATTTTTCCTATAGATCTAAATGGGTTGAAGGTGTTGATGATTTTGTATTTAACCCCGGTGAAATAAATAGATTGGGAACTGAACATGTTTGTGTGGTGAATGGAGAACATATAAATTTCAGAACAATTACCAAAGATGTTGATCTCATTCAACTAGTATATGGCGAATTAACAGAAACTCCTAAACTGATTGATACGGCTTATCAATTTTATATTATTACGCCTTTGAAGAAAAATACCTGCCGATTGGAAGTAGAAATCTATATGGAAGCAACATCATGGATTAAGAAAATAATGTTACAGTTTTTAGTTAAAAAGACCTTTCAAATAAATGTAGAGAAAGCAGTGAATAGTTTGTTTGATTTTGTGGTAAACAAGGGTAAATAAAGATGGATGATATCTCTTTTGGCTAAATGGGATAAAATATATTTTTATAGAGTTTAGTAAGTTATAGATAACGTAACCAAGATTTAATTTATAGAAGATAAAACTTAGTTTAAAATGAAGTACAACATAGACATTAATGATTTTATTTCGATTATTTCGAAATATTTTAAAATAGAATAAAATTCGTTGCCATGGGAATTGACAACCAACTTAAAAGAGATTGTTGAAGGAATAATACCTTGTCTTGGTGAGGACTTCAAAATTACGGATAGTGCAGCAATACATAAATCGACCATTGTAGAAAATGGAGTAACGACTAAGAGATCTTTTGTAGCAATGAAAAATTGTCATATTGGAGCGAATACATATTTTCGAGAAGGTGTATTCTTAGACAAGTCGGTAAAAGTTGGTTCCTGTTCGGAAATAAAAGTAGTATAATTTGTTCAGAAACAGCAATTGTGCACTTAAACTATATTGGAAATAGCATTATTGGTAGCAATGTGAACTTTGAGGCTGATTCAGTTGCAGCCAAGCATTACAATGAAAGAGAGAATAAAAAAATTAGAATTAAATACAATAACACAATACTAGATACAGCAGTTGAAAAATTCGGAGCTTTGGTCGGCGATAATTCGAGAATTGGTGTAAATGGAGTTCTCTCTCCTGTGACTATTTTGAAGAAAAACTCAGTCGTGAAAAGGTTGGAATTGATTGCGTAACAGGAACGATAATAAACTACTTACAGTACTGCGACTTGATTAATACTTATTTTTTTTATTGCTGAAAATATCAATAAATTTATGCGCTTGATTTTTCTGAAGGAGTATCAATTGCCAACTTAAATACTGAAATCATACACAATTTATTCAAACATTATTTATGAAAGTAGTAATCACAGGTTCCAGTGGCATGGTAGGTCAGGGAGTTTTACAAGAATGCATAGAAAGCGATGCGGTAAAAGAGATCTTATTGGTTAACAGAATTCCGATAAAATTAAGCAATCCAAAAATTAAAGAAGTGTTGGTTGAGAATTTCTTTGAACTGGATACTGCACAAACGGATTTATAAGGCTATGATGCTTGCTACTTCTGTATTGGAACATCTGTATTAGGGAAGACCGAAGAAGTGTATAGTAGGATCACCTATGAACTTACGGTTAATTTCGCCGAGGTATTTATTTCTCATAGCCCAAATAGTGTGTTTTGTTATGTAACAGGACAAGGAACTGATAGCACAGAAAAAGGAAAAGGCATGTGGGCTCGGGTAAAAGGAAAAACAGAAAATACTATTTTGAATATGGGCTTTAAAGCGGCCTATATGTTTCGTCCTAATTACATTCAACCTATGAAAGGAGTGAAATCAAAAACTTGGTATTCGTTAATCTTTACATTTTTTAGTCCTATATACCTAGTATTAAAGCATTTTCTATCGCTTGCTACAAATTCTGAAAATATTGGATTGGCTATGATAAAATTGACAGAAGGAAAACATCCTGTTACGGTTTTTGGGAAATAGAGAAATTAATAAAGTAGCGGAAGAATAAGTATGATACATACTAAAAAATCCCAACATGAAAATATTGGGATTTTGTGACTTTATAAAATAGAAGTTTTAGTTTTCTGTCAAAACCCATTCTCCCTTGTCAATTAAAGGAATAGCTTGCTTGTACTTAACCTCTTTGTTTTCACCGCTCATTACATTTTTAATAGTAACACGATCGTTTCTACCTATTTTTCGTTCAGTACGAACAAATGTTTCAACAGGTTTTCGCTCTTGTAGTTGATTCGTATTCGTTTGAGCGCCATCAGCATAATCCTCTTTTGTCAATTGAACATTTTCTCTTTTACGTTCTCTTGCCTGTGATACTTCACTAGGATTACGTGTTGGTAAATCTCCTTTAAATAAGAAAGACAACACCTCTTTATTTACCTTGTTCAACATTTTATTAAACAATTCAAAGGATTCGAATTTGTAAATCAATAAAGGATCCTTTTGCTCATATTGTGCATTTCGAACAGATTGCTTTAACTCATCCATCTGGCGTAAGTGATCTTTCCACGTATCGTCGATAATCGCTAAAGACACGTTCTTTTCAAAATCTTGCACCAATACTTTTCCTTTAGATTCGTACGCATTTTTTAAGTTGGTAACAACCTGAATAGTTTTTACACCATCTGTAAATGGTACCACGATGCGCTCGTATTGCGTTGCCTGCTTTTCGAATACATCCTTAATAACAGGGTATGTTGCTGCCGCATTGCGTTCGATTTTATTTTGATAGTGTTTGTAAACAACATCAAACAGGGTATCTGTTAATTCTTCTACAGATTTTTCTTTGAACTCTATTTCGCTAAATGGAGATGAAGTAGAAGAGAATCGAATTAATTCAAATTCAAAATTGTTATAATCTTCATTGATTTTATTTTCCTGAACTAAATTAGAACAAGTGTCATACACCATATTTACAATATCAACCTGTAAACGTTCTCCGTACAAGGCATGACGACGTCTCTTATATATAACTTCACGTTGAGAGTTCATTACATCATCATATTCCAATAGGTTCTTACGAACTCCAAAGTTATTCTCTTCAACTTTCTTTTGTGCTCTTTCAATAGATTTAGAAATCATAGAATGCTGAATTACTTCGCCTTCTCCTAATCCCATTCTATCCATCATCTTAGCAACACGTTCACTATTAAATAAACGCATTAAGTTATCTTCTAAAGAAACATAGAATTGAGAAGACCCAACATCTCCTTGACGACCTGCACGACCTCTTAACTGTCTGTCAACACGTCGAGAATCATGGCGCTCTGTTCCAATAATTGCCAATCCACCAGAAGCTAAAACTTCTTTACTCAACTTAATATCGGTACCACGACCGGCCATATTTGTTGCAATAGTAACAACTCCAGGATTCCCAGCTTCTTCAACAATGTCTGCCTCTTTCTTGTGCAATTTTGCATTCAATACATTATGTTTAATTTTACGCATTGCAAGCATTCTACCCAATAATTCAGAAATCTCTACAGAAGTAGTACCTACTAATACGGGTCGACCTTGCGCAACTAAATTAGTAATTTCATCAATTACAGCGTTGTATTTTTCACGAGCAGTTTTATAAACTTTGTCGTCTCTATCATCTCTTGCTAAAGGTCTATTCGTAGGAATTTCAATAACATCTAATTTATAGATTTCCCAAAGTTCACCTGCTTCTGTAATCGCGGTACCTGTCATTCCGGATAATTTACGATACATTCTAAAGTAATTTTGAAGGGTAACCGTTGCAAATGTTTGTGTAGCCGCCTCAATTTTTACATTTTCTTTGGCTTCAAGCGCTTGGTGTAATCCGTCAGAATAACGACGGCCATCCATGATACGACCTGTTTGCTCATCAACGATCATAATTTTATCATTCATCACCACATATTCCACATCATTTTCGAATAGTGTATAGGCTTTTAATAATTGATTCATGGTGTGAATACGCTCACTTTTAACGCCAAAATCCTTATAAAGAATTTCTTTCTTCTTAGTTAACTCCTCCGGTGAAAGATTTTCAGCATCCAATTTTCCTATTTCCATACCAACATCTGGCATAATAAAGAAATCATCATCATTGTGATCTTTAGACAGGTGTGCAATCCCCTTATCAGTCAATTCAATCGAATTATTTTTTTCATCAATGGTGAAATATAAGGCTTCGTCAACCTTTGGCATTTCACGATTATTGTCTGCCATATACGTATTTTCTGTCTTTTGAACGATTTGTTTAATTCCTTCTTGACTTAAATACTTGATTAGGGCTTTATTTTTAGGTAAACCTCTGTAAACTCTTAATAATTGGAATCCACCTTCTTTGGTATCTCCGTCGGCAATTAATTTTTTAGCTTCAGAAAGAACGCCGACTAAATATTTACGTTGTAATTCAACAATTTGATGAACACTTGGTTTTAATTCGTTAAATTCATGAAGATCTCCTTGTGGGGTAGCTCCAGAAATAATTAAAGGAGTTCTAGCATCATCAATTAAAACAGAATCTACCTCATCAACAATTGCATAGTTATGCGGACGTTGAACCAAATCCTTTGGCGAATTTGCCATATTATCTCTTAGATAATCAAAGCCAAATTCATTATTAGTTCCATAAGTGATATCGGCATTGTATGCTTTTCTTCTTGCATCAGAATTAGGTTGATGGTAATCAATACAATCAATTGATAATCCATGAAACTCAAAAATTGGAGCCATCCATGCTGCATCACGTTTTGCTAAGTAATCATTAACGGTTACAACATGTACGCCATTTCCGGTAATTGCATTTAAATAAATAGGTAAGGTTGCAACCAAGGTTTTACCTTCTCCTGTCATCATCTCTGCAATTTTACCTTGATGCAAAACAGAACCACCTATTAATTGAACATCATAGTGAATCATGTCCCACGTAATTTGTTTCCCCGTTGCATCCCAAGAATTATGATAAATAGCTTTATCTCCATCTAATTCCACATTGTCCTTTAATGCCGACAATTCTCGATCAAAAGCATTTGCCTCCACAGTGATTGTCTTGTTCTGAGTAAATCTTCGTGCTGTTTCTTTAATGAGTCCAAAAGCCTCGGGCATTAATTCTAGAAGCACTTTTTCTGACGCTTCGTAAGCCTCGTCTTTTAAAGCATCAATTTCAGAATAAATTTCTTCTTTTCGATCGATATTTACTGCAGTTACTTCGTCTTCCAGCGACGCTATTTTATCGTGGAACGGTTGTGTTGCAATATTTATTTTTTCTCTAAATTCTAGCGTTTTTGAGCGCAATCCATCATCTGAAAGTGCCTTTAGGTTATTTTCAAATGAGATTACATTCTCTACAATAGGGAGTAATGTTTTAAGATCTTTTTTGTTCTTGTCTCCAACAAAAATTTTTAAAACGGAGTTTAATATACTCATAATTTATTTAGGTGTTTTATGCGTTCAAATTTAAACAAAAAAAAAGCCTCTAAAGAGACTTTTTATATGTTATTTTAATGTGTTTAATATTCGTCTTCGTTCCAAAGATAATCATCTTCGGTTGGGTAATCTGGCCATATTTCAATTATAGAATCGTAAGCATCTCCTTCATCTTCAATATCCTGTAAATTCTCAGCTACTTCAAGAGGAGCACCTGTACGTATCGCGTAATCAATAAGTTCGTCTTTTGTTGCTGGCCATGGCGCATCTGCTAAATAAGAGGCTAATTCTAAAGTCCAATACATAATTAAAAAGGTATTATTTTTTTTTGCAAAAATAAAATTATTACTTAATAAGTCAAGTTTTTTATGGTGTTTTTTCAATAAAATAATGAACTTATTTATTTTTAGATGGAATCCATTGAATTTCTTCTACATTTAAGTCGTAAGTCAACTTCCGTGCCAATGTAAAAAGGTAGTCAGATAGTCTGTTGAGATACATAATAATAGTTGATTCTATGGATGATGTTTCAGCTAACTGCACAGCTAATCGCTCAGTTCTTCTACAAACGCACCGCGCTATATGACAATATGACACGGTGCTGTGTCCACCTGGTAACGTGAAGTGAGTCATCGCTGGAAGATCTAGGTTCATCAAGTCAATAGATTGTTCTAAGAGTTCAATAGAGTCTTTATCTATTGTTACAATATTGAGTCGCTTCTCACCATTTTTTAAAATTTCTTTTTCCTCAGGTGTTGCTAACATGGATCCTAACGTGAATAAATCATTTTGGATTTTTAATAAATCAATTTTGATCTTTTTTGAAATTTCTTGATCTCTGATTAATCCTATATGAGAATTTAGTTCATCTACGGTGCCATACGTTTCAACGCGTAAATGGTATTTTGGTACGCGAGTGCCACCATAGAGTCCTGTGGTGCCATTGTCTCCAGTTTTTGTATAGATTTTCATGTTTTTATATGTTTTTTTTTAACGGTTACATGTAGTTTGCCATTACTTATTCCCTTGGATCATAAAAGATTTAGCATGCTCGTTTCATGTTCTAAATTTATTAAATTCTTATGGTAAAATGTTCTTTAATTTGTTCTTTTCTAAAAAAAACAAATCCCCAATAATAAGTGTCAATGGTAACGCTAGCCAATGGATGTTTCTTTATAATACTCCACGCGTCCTCCATATCTCCAGACCAGTGAATATCGTCAAAGACAAAAACAGATTCGTTGTGAATATTTTTAAGACATGCATGGAAGTAATCTAACGTTGGTTCTTTTTTATGATTTCCATCAAAATAAATCAAATCGAATTTTTTATTTTTTAGAGAAATAGGCAGTGTTGTTGAAAACTCACCAATAACAACGTTGATATTTTTTAAATTAAATTTTTCAAACTGCCCTATGGCAAAATTTGAAGTGTTTTTACAACCTTCTAGCGTAGTTATATGAGCCTGAGGGTTACCTATTGCCATACTTGCAGTTCCTATTCCTAAAGAAGTTCCAGTTTCAAGAATCTCATTGAGATTTAAATAGGCTACAACCCTAGCCAAAAGTTCAGCTCTTTTTTTGGAAATTCCAGCAATTTTAGCAATTTTCGAAATAGCTCTATTTTTTGATTTAAAAACTCTAGATCCTTTACCAAAATCGGTAACTTCAATAAAACCTTTGTTACGCATAAGATCATTCCTGTATGAATTGATTCTTTTTCTTTTATTTAAGGGTGTTTTTTTATAGAAACATTTTGTTATTAAATTAAAAACAAACGGGGAGTGAACGCCATGTTGATTTGTAGCGTTTAATAAGAATTTGAAGTAAGATTTTATTTGAGAATACATGTCAATTATTTCAACACGAAAATACTGGAAAATTCAATTTATTGTGCGATTAAAAATTATATTTGCCAATAGTTGAGATTTGTTTAACTTTATTTACTCAACGTCAACCCTCAAATAAGTCGAATTTTTATGAAGAAAATTGCTGTTTACCTCTTGATAATTGCAAGTTTATCTTCTTGTCTCTCTTTGAAAAAGACTACTTATTTTCAAGGTGATCCTAGTGAAAAGCCAGAAATGTATAAGTTTAATAATGCGCCATATAGGTTACAAGTAAATGATGTTCTATCGGTAGAAATAATATCGGAAAAGCCAGAATTAATTGCGTTATTTGGTATTCGTGAAGGCGGAGGAGGAGATCTTTATTTTGGAGGATATACTGTTGACAGGCATGGAAATATTAGAATTCCGTATATCAATGAAATTAATGTATTAGGGTATACAGAAAAAGAAGTTCGACTAAAGATTGAAGAAGAACTGAAAAAATTTATAAAAATAGAGGAAACATTTTTTGTTAAAGTTAAACTGTCGGGAATTCAGTTTTTAGTGAATGGAGAGGTAGGGTCTCCAGGCACGATAATATTACAACAGACTCAGGTATCTATTTTAGAAGCAGTCGCTAGTGCAGGAGAAATAGCGGAGTTTGGAAATCGTCAAGAAGTTCAGATTTACAGGAAATCATTAGGTGGAGTAGAAAGATTTACGGTAGATCTTACCAATGTCACTATTTTTGATTCAGAATATTATTATATTCAGCCCAATGATATTATCTATGTCCCACCTTTAAAACGAAAGAATTGGGGTCTAGGAATCACTGGATTAGGGACATTTACGACCGTCGCTTCTATTTTTGCAGTTTTGACGAGTACTATTTTATTAATTGACAATCTTTAAATTTTATGAGTCAAGAATTTAAAATTCTAAATACACAAACTGAGAATATAAGAGAGAATCTATCTGATATTAAGGGATATGTTTTTAGAGTATTATCTAATTGGAAATGGTTTTTGTTAACTATTCCTATAGGATTGGTTATTGCATACTATGTGAATATATCGACACAAAGAATTTATGGATTAGGTTCTACGATAAATGTAAAAGAAAAACAAAACTCGCTATTTGCAACAGGAACGAACATTGCTTTTAATTGGGGCGGCACTAGTGATAAAGTAGAAGGGATAAGGCGAACCTTATCATCTCGATCTCATAATGAGAAGGTTGTAAGAGAATTAAAATTTTATATTCAATATTTAAAAGAAGGTCGATTTCGAATTGAAGATGCATATGGAGCGGTTCCCTTTAAAGTAAGTTTAGAACCAGGGCAATTTCAATTATTAAATAGCCTCATCTATATAGATTTTATAGATAATGAAAATTTTAAATTATCTATTGATTTTAAAGATCAGAAATCTACTAGAATTATAAATTATGAGGAGAATCTCACCTATGTGCATGAAGTGGTATCTAGCCAATTTTCAAAAGATTTTAGATTAGATCAACCTATTAAAATGCCATTTTTAAATCTAAGTATTGATGGTCTTGAAGGTATGGGCAACATTACTGGTAAATCCTTTATGATTCGATTTAAATCCGTAGATGCTGTTGTAAGCAGATACCAAAAGATAAGAGCTAGTCCTATTTCAGGTACTTCTTTGTTAAATGTGGTTTTAACGGGGCCTAATAAAAGTAGAATTGTTGATTATTTGAATAAGTCAACGGAGATACTGTCAAAAGATCAATTGGAAGAAAAAACGAATTATGCCCGGCAAACATTGTTGTTTATTGAAGAACAATTTCAAAATACTCAGGATAGTTTGGATTTAATAGAAGAAAATATAGGGGATTATAAAGAGTTAAAAGGAATATATGATTTGTCGGCAGAAGGTTCTCAAATGTTTTCTAAAACTACAGGGTTGGATCAGGCTCAGGTGGATTTAACAGACCGACTCGAGTATTATACAAACTTAGAAGCGTATATAAATACAAGCCAAGGATTTCGAAATATTCCTACCCCAGCAATTATTGATGTTGAAGATGCAGCTATAAGTCAGAATATTTCAACGCTTACTCAACTGGTAACAGAACGCGAGAAAATGCAGGAGCAAGTTACCGATAATCATCCTTCATTAATATCGAAAAATCAAGAGATTTTAACAACCAAAAATATAACATTAGCAAATATTGCATCTCTTAAAAAAGTACTTCAATTAACGATTGATAATGGTCAAAAAAGAATGAATGCTTATAAGGCTGAAATGCAGAAATTACCGGAAAAAGAACAAAAATTGCTTAAATACAGTCGTAAATATGCGATGACAGAGGCTAATTACATGCATTTAATGCAAAAAAAATATGAAGCAGGGATCGCAATAGCTGCAAGTGTTCCAGATATTTCTGTTTTAGATTTAGCGAAAGATACAGGGCAGGTTTCAACAATGCCGCGAAAACCTTTCAACTATATGGTTGGGATTTTATTAGGAACATTAATTCCATTATTCATAATTATTGCTGTTGAGATCTTGGATACAAAGGTTCAAACAGTTGAAGATATTGAAAGAATCTCACCAATTCCTATTTTGGGTGTGGTAGGTAGAAACACAATTACTGATAATTTAGCAGTATTTTCAAAACCAAAATCTTCGGTAGCAGAATCATTTAGAGCATTGCGGTCTAATATCCACTTTTTATTTGATAGAGATAAAATCAATCAATCAAAAATAGTTTTGGTAACTTCTTCAATAAGTGGCGAGGGAAAAACATTTGTAGCCATAAATATGGCCACAGTCTTTGCTTTAAGTGGGAAGAAAACAGTGATAGTTGGACTAGATTTAAGAAAACCAAAAATCGCTAAATATTTTGATTTACCAAATGAAGCGGGGGTGGTAAATTATTTAATAGGTCAAAACACTATAAGCGATATAATTCGACCCACTCAAATTGAAAATTTAGATATTATAAATGCAGGTCCCGTGCCTCCTAATCCATCTGAACTGATCATGAATGATGCTTGCGGTGAATTATTGGAATATCTTAGGACTCAGTATGACTATATAATATTGGACACACCGCCAGTCGGGTTGGTAGCAGATGCTTTTGAATTGATTAAATATACAGATGCAAATTTATATGTTGTAAGACAAGGATATACTCAAAAGGGAATGTTGAAAATGATTAATGAAAAGTACGATAAAGGTGAGGTTCCTAAGATAAGTACCATTTTGAATAATTTCAAAGTGAAGACAAGTTACGGTTATGGCTACGGTTATGGCTATGGTTATGGATATGGTCATGGATATCACGATAATGATAATATTCCATTTTATAAAAGAATTTTTAAACGCTCATAGAATTTGAAGGAAAAGATAAAATTTGCAGTTGTAGGCTGCGGACATATAGGAAAGAGGCATGCAGAAATGATTTCGAGAAATAATGATGCATCCTTGGTCGCTTTAATTGATGTTAAAGCTAGAGAGTCATTAAATTTGGATCAGTATACAGTTCCTTTTTTCAATAGTTTGGAGAGTTTTTTAGAAAGTGACATTGACACAGATGTCATAACAATATCAACACCGAATGGATTTCATGCTCCTCAGGCTATAAAAGCTTTGAAAGCGAAAAACCATGTAGTAGTTGAGAAGCCGTTGGCACTTTCTAAAAAAGATGCTGAAGATATTATATTTAATTCACTGAACGTTTCTAGGCAAGTTTTTGCTGTGATGCAGAATAGATATTCACCTCCATCAGTTTGGATAAAAAATGTTATTGATAGTGATTTACTAGGAGCTATTTATTCCGTTCATATCAATAGTTTTTGGAATAGAGATGAGCGTTATTATACGCAAGAATCGTGGCATGGGGATAAAGAATTAGATGGAGGAACGTTATTTACTCAATTCTCACACTTTATTGATATTATGTATTGGCTTTTTGGTGATATTACTAATATTAAATCTGTGATGAAAGATTTTAAGCATCAAAGTTTAACAGATTTTGAGGATGCTGGTATTGTTCACTTTGAGTTTGTAAGCGGTGGAATTGGAAATTTTAACTTTTCAACAGCTGTTTGGAATAAAAACATGGAGAGTTCAATGACTATAATTGGAGAAAAAGGGGCGGTAAAAATTGGAGGTCAGTATATGGATAAAGTAGAATATTGTCATATTAAAAATTATGAAATGCCAATTTTGGAACCTACAAATCCAGGTAATGATTATGGCGCATATAAAGGGTCTGCTCAAAATCATCATTTTGTTCTTCAAAATGTAATTGATGTGTTGCAAAAAAATAAATCAATTTCAACCAATGCTTTGGAAGGAATGAAAATAGTTGATATTATTGAGCGCATATATAAAAGTGCTGAATAAATGTTATCTTCTAAACAGCAAAAAACAAAACGCCTTTTTGACTTAATTATTTCATTAATTGGAATTGTTATCAGTAGTATTCCTTTAATAATTCTTGTGCTGTTGTCGTCTATTTCAACAAGATCTTTTGGAATATTTTTTCAAGAGAGAGTAGGTAAGGATGCTGAGTTTTTTATCCTTTATAAAATTAAAACCTTTGGCGCTTTAAGGAATGGAGAAATTTTCTTGACTTGGTTCGGTAAATTTTTACGGAAATCAAAATTTGATGAGTTACCTCAATTGTTTAATGTTTTATTTGGAAATATGAGTATGGTTGGACCAAGACCAGACATTCAAGGTTATGCAGATAAATTAAAAGAGGCTGATAGAATTATTCTTTCTGTAAAACCTGGAATTACGGGACCGGCTACACTAAAATTTTCAAATGAAGAAGAATTGCTTTCTGAACAAGAAAATCCATTAGAATTTAACGATAAGTTTTTGTGGCCGCAGAAGATTGAGATAAATAAGTGTTATGTTCAAGAGTGGAAAATGCTAACAGATTTTAGATGTTTACTTAAAACCTTGAGGCATTTATTTTAATATAGAAAAAGGCAGACTCAATTTGAAAAAATTAATTCCACCTTTTTTTAATTTCGAAAATAGTACTACTTAAAGACCGCCTATCATATCTGCAGGAACTACCCACGCATCATATTCCTCGGGAGTAACATACCCTAAGCGCACAGCCTCTTCTTTTAAGGTTGTCCCATTTTCGTGCGCTGTATTTGCAATTTCAGCGGCTTTATAATAGCCTATTTTAGTATTTAAAGCAGTTACCAGCATCAAAGAATTGTTTAATAATTGTTTAATGACGGAATGATTTGGTTCTATTCCAATAGCACAATTATCGTTAAATGATACACAAGCATCACCTATTAATCGAGCTGACTGTAAAAGATTAGCGGCCATCATTGGTTTAAAGACATTTAATTCATAATGACCTTGTGTTCCACCAATAGTTACGGCAACATCGTTACCCATAACTTGGGCTGCTACCATTGTCAAGGCTTCGCATTGTGTTGGATTTACTTTACCAGGCATAATCGAAGATCCTGGTTCGTTAGCTGGAATGATTAATTCTCCAATTCCGGATCGTGGTCCAGAGGCCATCATTCTAATATCATTAGCAATTTTATTCAAAGAAACAGCCATTTGTTTTAAAGCTCCATGGGTTTCTACAATGGCATCATGAGCAGCCAATGCTTCAAATTTATTTTCAGCTGTTATAAATGGCTGATTAGTAAATTTAGCAATGTACGTGGCCACCAAAACATCATAACCCTTTGGAGTGTTTAATCCAGTTCCCACTGCAGTTCCGCCCAAAGCCATTTCTGAAAGATGGGCCAACGTGTTTTTAAGTGCCTTAAGGCCATGGTTTAATTGTGATACATATCCAGAGAACTCTTGACCAATAGTAAGAGGAGTAGCATCCATAAGGTGTGTTCTTCCAATTTTAACTACATCTTTATAATCTTGCGATTTTTTAAAAAAGGTATCTCTTAATTTTTCAACTCCTGGAATGGTCGTATTCATTACCATAATATAAGAAGCTATATGCATTCCCGTAGGGAAAGTATCATTGGAAGATTGTGATTTATTTACATCATCATTGGGTTGAATTGTTTTTTCACCTTCGCCTATAACTTTACCCGCTATTTCATGCGCTCTATTTGCAACTACTTCATTAACATTCATATTGCTTTGGGTTCCAGAACCGGTTTGCCAAATAACTAATGGAAATTGGTCGTCATGCTTACCTTCTAAGATTTCATCACAAACCTGTGCTATTAAATCTCTCTTTTCAGTTGGTAAAACGCCTAATTCGCAATTTGTATATGCCGCGGCCTTTTTTAAGTAGGCAAATCCATAAATCACTTCTAACGGCATAGAGGCTGGAGCACCAATTTTAAAATTATTTCTAGAACGCTCAGTTTGAGCCCCCCAATATTTATCAGCGGGAACATTTACCGTTCCCATCGTATCTTTTTCTTTTCTGAATTCCATAATTAATTGCTAAATAATTGAAATGCAAATTTAAGCATAAGGAAAGTATTTTTAATAGGTTTTATGAACATTATTGGATCGAATAACTTTTTTCTATTTTGAAGAAATATTAGGTTAAAAAATGCAAAAACTATTGGATTAAATAAAAAATAAATGTTAATTTTGTGCTAGAATAAAAACATAGCGTATGGACTTTTCACAGTATTCAGGATTTTTACTTTTTTTAAGTATTTTCACCATGGGATTTTGGTTGATGATTTTTTTATTGACTTTTGTAATTCCATATTGGATTGTAGGGTATTTGAGAGAAGAGTGGAAGTATAAGAAAAAAGAAAAAGCGGTTATTGAAGAATAACTTTTTTTGATATAGAATTTTAGGCAACCAATTGGTTGCCTTTTTTTATGCATTAAAATTTAGTTGAAAGAAGATTATTGAATTAGTTCTTTAATTAAATTTGGAGGTCTTCCTACAACAGCTTTTTCATTTACAATTACAATTGGTCTTTCAATAAGTTTAGGGTAATCGCACATTGCTTGTATTATTTCAGCGTCAGTGAGTGCTTTTCCTTTAAAGTTTTCTTTCCAAATAGATTCGCCTTTTCTAACTAATTCAAGTGGAGAAATATTTAGTTTATCAATAATGTTCTTTAATTCTTTAGTATTGAGTGTTGTATCCAAATATTTTACTATCTCAAAATCAATATTAGATTCTTTAAGGATTTGAAGACCTTGTCTACTTTTACTGCATCTAGGGTTATGAAAAATTTGTATCATTTCTAGTTATATTTTTTGGAATCTTTTTTATTAATATCTATTACATTATCTTTTTTACTTTGATTGAACCTATAGGTAAAGGTAACTAATATTGAAGGTTCTTTCCACTGGGAAGTCCTTAACGAATTTACGTTATCTGTCCAGCGCAAACGTTTTGTTTTGTTTAAATTGAATATGTCATTTGCCGAGATGGTTAAGGAACCTGCATTACGTAGAATATCTTTACTAAAAGAAGCATTCATAAATCCATAACTATACCTTTTAGAATATGAACCTTGAGTTGAAAAGAAGGAATTAAAATTAGTTTGAAAATGGTAGTCATTACCAATATTGAAATTAGCCTTAAACGTTGCAGATCCTCCAAACGAATTATTTCCATAATCTAAAATTACAGTTTCGTTGTTTGAATCTATGTATTTATAGGATCCAGATTGACGAACATAAGTACCATCTAGACTACCCGTTAAGTTTATTTTTTCTGTAGGATCATAACTAGCTATTAATTCGATCCCAGTAAAATTTAGATACCCTAAATTTATAGGCGTTGTCATTAATTTTGGAACGTTATTTATTATTTCGCCAGTTTCAATAGTGATTAATTGCCAGATTTCATCATAGTTTCTGAAATAAAAAGATGGTTTTATAGTGAATTTATGATCCTCATTTGATTTGAGTAAACTTAACTCAACAGAATTAGAATAATAGGGTAGTAATTCTATGTTTCCTTTTTCGGATGTAGTTTCACTTACTCTTTGTTCGAAAGGGTATAAATATCCATAACTAGCACGTTCAATTCCTCGACCATAATATAATTCGAGTCTTTTATTTTCGTTAAAGGTATATTCAAAAATAGCACTTGGAAACAAATCGGTGTAATTTTTTGTCTTTATAATTTGAGAAGTTAAAAAATTTATTGTCAAATTTGTGCTTTCACTTCTCAACCCCAATTTGTAAGAGAATGTATCATTTCCAGATTCGTATTCAGCATAAAATCCAACTACATCTTCATCGTAGGTTATTTTATCTGTATTTAAAGGGTTGGTAACAAAGTCTCCATTAAGGATAACTTTATTTCCGTAATCGTATATTAGTTGGCCATGATCTATAGCGGTCCCTATTTCTAAACTAGAATTTTTAGCAAAAGGAAAAGCATAGGACGCCGTAAAAGTTACTTTTTTAAAATCCAAATTGTCATAGAATAATTCATCCTCTTCTGATAATGACCCTTGATTGGGATATAATTCATAAAAAAATACGTCGCCATCATTATATTCTTTATCGACTTGATATCTTAGGTGTAAGGTTAGATTTTTACCTTCTCCATCAAAATAGTTGTTGTAAGAAGTAGAGAATTCGTAGATATCATTTAGATGATCTGTATATGTAAATTGATCGATTGAATTCGTTAGATTGTTAAATGAATTTGAGAAATTATACTTATTTTTTCTATCAATAGTGCCATCAAAAGCAGCAAGTTCTCCTTGAACATGAAGAGAAGAGTTATCATTCATGTAATAATCAATTCCTACTATAGTGTTGACGACATCAGTCTTTCTTTTATTGATGAGATTCTCTGTTAAATATTCATCTGTAATCCCATTTAAAAAGTATTCATTTTTAATGGTACTTGAACCTATTCTTTCGCGTTGAAAATAACTAGTGTTTGAGTAAAAATTAAACTTATGTTTACGGTAATTTAATGTTGCAGCTCCTCCATAAACATTTTTTATTCCGGCTGTCGCAGTAACAGAGCCATTCCAGCCCTTGTCTAAACCCTTTTTTAATATTATGTTTATAATACCACCGCTACTATCGGCTCTGTTTTTTGAAGTTGGTACAGTAATTATTTCTATCTTTTTAATAAGAGAGGCTTGTAAATTCTCTAAAGCCTCTGTTTTTGACATCGATGTTACCCGTCCGTTAATCAAAACAGTAGCTGTAGACCCTCTAATTGTTGGCACTCCATTTATTACAGAAACTGAGGGGGTACTGCTGAGAATATCATTTATAGTTCCTCCTTGTGCTGAAATATCGAGTTCTATATTATAAACAGTTTTCCCCAATTTTATTGATGTAATTTTAGTTTTTCCAGAAACCTCGATAGTGTTGAGCGATTCCGCCTTCGGAGATAATATAATATCACCAATATTTATATTCTTATCTATATTCAAGTTCGGTTTAATAATATCATTGTAGGAAAAAAATTTAATAATCAAAGTATATTCTCCGGGATTGGTATTAATTTTAAAATAACCATTTTTATCGGAAATAGTTCCAGTAAGTTCTTTGGTGCTGTTATTCGTTAAAGATATTGTTGAATATTCTAAAGGTTGATTGGATAAAGAATCAATTATTTTTCCTGAAATAGCATAAGTTTCGGTGTCTTGAGCAAAACTATTTATAATAATAAAAGTTGACAAAAATATTGAGCATAATACTTTTTTCATTTAATATAGCAGATTTTCTTAACTATTTTTCGAATGTTAATTCGAAGATAGATGACAAATATAATTAAAATACAGCTTAATTAACACTAAAATACTATTTATACAAAAAAAAATACCTTTTAGGGAAAATAAAACACCATTCATTGTGAAATAGTTATTTTCTTATCTAGGCTAAATTTATAAAATTATTCCAATATCTTTTAGTAATAAGTGTAATTTTTTTTCTCCAGAAAAATGAATGGCTTGTATCCCATTTTTTTTAGCTGCATTCACGTTATTAAGATTATCATCAATAAATAATGCCGTTTCAGCATCAATTTGATACCTATCTAAAATTAACGTATAAATTATATCGAAAGGTTTTCTTGTGTTTTCAATTCCTGAAACTACCACACCTTCAAAATCATTAAAAAAAGGAAATAATTCTAACGCCTTATTCCATTTTTCTCCACTCCAGTTGGTAAGTGCATAAACTCTGTAATTTTTATTTGCAATTAGTTTTTGTTGAATAACTACATTTTCTTCAATTATTCCAGCGAACATTTCTTCCCAGCGTTCATAAAAAAGTTCAATATATTCTTTAAAGTCAGGAAATTCGAGAGTTTTTAATTGAACAGCTTTTTTTATAGTGCGTCCACCATCTTGTTCTATATTCCATTCGGAAGTGCAAACATTGTTTAGAAACCAATTCATTTCTTCTTGGCTTTCAAATATTTTTTTATACAAATTTTGAGGATCCCAATCTACAAGTACCCCGCCTAGATCAAATATGATTGTTTTTATTTTAGAGTTCATTTTCTTCTTGTTTTTGTCCGTTTAGCATTAAAAAGGCCTTTAGAAAACCATCAATTTCACCATTCATTACGGATTCTACGTTACCAGTTTCATGACTTGTTCGCACATCTTTAACTAATTTATAGGGGTGCATAACGTAATTTCTGATTTGACTTCCCCATTCAATTTTCATTTTCCCATCCTCAATGTCACTTCTGGCTTCCTGACGCTTTTTCAATTCAATTTCATATAGTTGAGACTTTAACATTTGCATGGCTCTCTCCCTGTTTTCGTGTTGTGACCTAGTTTCTGAACATTGAATTTTAATCCCAGAAGGTTTATGAGTAAGTTGTACTTTTGTCTCCACTTTATTCACATTTTGCCCTCCAGCACCACTAGACCTCGAGGTTACTATTTCAATATCGGCTGGGTTTATTTTAATTTCTATACTGTCATCAACCAAAGGGTAAACATATACTGAAGCAAAACTAGTATGTCTTTTGGCGTTGCTATCAAATGGAGAAATTCGAACTAGTCTGTGAACACCATTCTCGCCTTTTAAATAACCAAATGCAAAATCACCCTCAATTTCTATCGTTGCAGTTTTAATTCCGGCCACATCGCCAGACTGATAGTTAAGTTCTCTAACTTTAAAACCTTGTTTTTCACTCCACATTATATACATTCTAAGTAGCATTTCAGCCCAATCACAACTTTCGGTTCCACCTGCTCCTGCCGTAATTTGAAGAACGGCACTTAAATTGTCACCTTCTTCGGAAAGCATATTTCTAAACTCAATGTTCTCTAATAATATAACGGTCTTGTCATGTTGCTCAATAACTTCTTTCGAAGTAGCAAGTTCATCTTTATAGAATTCTAAAAGAACTTCTAAATCATCTCTGTAAGTGGAAACATTGCTGTACTCATCTACCCATTTTTTTTTCCCTCTAAGCACCTTCATAAAGGCTTCAGCCTCTTTTGGATTATTCCAAAAATTAGGACTTATAGTCTTTTCTTCTTCATTTACAATTTCCATTAATTTTTTATCAATAGCTAAGTATCCTCTTAGTTTATCAATTCTTTTAGTAATATTTTTTAACTGTTCCGCTGTAATCATAAAACAAAAATAAGTTTATTTTTCCGATTGAAATGTGATACCACTTTGTAATTTTTAAACGCCAAACTATTTTATAATCTCCAGATCTAAACATTCTCAACGTATCCAATACTGAGATAAAATAATCTGGCTTTTTCCCTAGCTATGAAAATACGAAAGAGAGATGATCCATTCAACGGAAGTGATATATAGCCCATATGGGTTCTGTATAATCACTATTTAATATTTTTAAAAAAGTGAGAATAAGATGAGCGACATGTTCCGGATGTTGCTTAATTGAATTTCGTTCAATAACATGTGATCAATGCGCAATAAACAGTGTATTACTTCCAACTTCATGTCCACTTTGTTTAAACTGGCTGTAAGGACTGTTTTTAAATTAGCCCAAGTTGCTCTGATCCCGCTAATATCATCAGGCATAATCAAAAAAATGTTGAGGATTTTTTTTTGAGAAAAAGAGAGAAGGCTCTAAATAGAGAGTATATACCCGAAAAAAGAAGATTTTAATTGCATTGTTACTTCTAGTTTTTTTTATAAAAAAAATGAAGTGGAATTTATTTTATTACAACAAGTAGTTGTACCAATGATTATTTTTTAGATTTGTAATTATTTCGAAATATTTTCGACTTTATGAATAAATATTAGAAAATGAGGATTAAAGAATTAATTATATTAGGCTTAGTTATAGTATCGTGTAATTCACAGGCCCAAAAAAAACAAAATTTAGTTAAAATGGATACTAAAAAGACAAATACAAGTATAGAGTATATAACATTTGGAAATGGATGTTTTTGGTGTACTGAGGTGATTTTTGATCAATTAGAAGGAATAGTGAGTGTGGAATCAGGATATTCTGGTGGTCATGTTAAGAATCCAACTTACAAAGAAGTAACTACAGGAAATACTGGGCACGCCGAAGTTATTCATATTGGTTTTGATGCAAAAATAATTGATTTTAGCACATTATTAGACGTATTTTTTAATACGCATGACCCGACTACATTAAATCGTCAAGGCGCTGATGTTGGAACGCAATATCGTTCAGCTGTCTTTTTTCACAATGTCAAACAACAGTCGACTGCGAATAAGATGATTGACGCTTTAAACGAGGCAAACGTTTTTGAAAATAAAATTGTAACTGAGGTTACAAAATTCAGTAATTACTATCCTGCCGAAGATTATCATCAGAACTATTTTGTAAATAATAGAAATCAAGGTTATTGTAGGGTTGTAATAAATCCTAAACTAGAAAAATTTTTGAAACAATATAAAGATAAGTTGAAGAAAGAATAGTGTCATTCAAAGGTTTCTTTTAAATGTGCTCTACATATAAAAAATTAGTTACTAGCGTTTTACTAGATGCTGTTGGTATGTTATTTTTTATTTTTTCTAGTATAGGGGGGATGGGATTTGTGCGCCTTTAATTGCATATTTTATTGGTCTCAAAAGTAGTTGAAACTGCGTGCTTTAGTGGATATCGCTTTAGTTTATAAAAATTTTCATCTTTGGGCTATGTTAGATCAAAGAGTAAAAGGTCATACCTTATCGAGGTTGACCGTCCATATAGTGTGGAGTACAAAATACTGATATTTAGTATTAGAAGGGGGTATTGAGAAAGTATTTAGAGTAATTCTTATACAAATATATGATGTAGAAGGGATTAATATATTAGAAGGTATTGTTAGTAAAGATCATGTTCATATGTATTTGGAGTATGTACCATCACAGGATATAAGCAGTATAGTGAAGAAATTAAGAGGAAGAAGTTCTTGGAGATTACAGCATAATTTCCCAAAATCCCAAATAGATATTGAGGGTGACATTTTTGGGTAATATGCTTTGGTTGTTGGCGTCCAGGAAATAGTGCTGATAAGATGGTACATGATTATTTGGAACATCATCGAAAGTTAAATAATGATACAGACGCTTTTATATTTCAGTAATAACCTACAGCTTACTTTAGTCAGATTTAGAAACCTATGGTACTTTAGTCCATAGTGGTTTAGTTTAAAGATATACAAAGGGAATTTTTCAAAAGTAACTAGTGTACTATTTTTTCCAGAAGAAGTAGGTTTTTTAGGAACAGAAATATTGCCAACTTTTAAATTCTGTTGGATTTACGAGCGGCTATTTTGAAAGAAACTATTAGTCTTCAGGAAAAAAACGCTTAAGCCCCATTCTTCTTAACATTTTCTTTTCAAAATTCCAGAAAAAATTAAATTGACCAAAAACCCATCCTACCAGCGGAAGTGTGAGTTGGTAAATAGGAAACATAAGTAAAATTCTTAAAACTAAGTAAAGAGCGTAAGGTTCTGTGGTCTGAGCATTTAAGCCAAAGAAATTGGTCACTGGCCCAGCGACTTTAGCAGCAAAAGAACCATTTATTGAGAATACAATGATAATTGCTATAATTTGCCAGTTAGAAGATAACCCCCAACGTTGTTTTAATTTTTCCATTTTAAAAAGTTGTGGCGCAAAAATACAATTTCAATTAAATTTACTGCCCAATTGATTAAACTTTTTTAGAATCCTTTTTTTTGACTTATAAGATTGATAATTTTGCTAACTTTCAATTTTTAAATTTAACTTTATTTATATGAAAAAATTAGCCTTATACTGGAAAATATTATTAGGAATGGTATTCGGAGTTTTAATAGGGCTCTTGTTTACATATTTTGAAGGAGGAAAAGAGATTATTCAAGATTGGATAAAACCTTTTGGAAAAATATTTATCAATTCATTAAAGCTGATTGCCATTCCATTAATATTAGCGGCTTTGATAAAGGGTGTATCCGATTTAAAGGATATATCTAAACTCTCCCAAATGGGTGGTAAAACAATTGGTATTTATATTGGCACGACAATAATTGCAGTTACTATAGGTTTAACCCTTGTTAATTTTGTGAACCCAGGTCAATCTATAAATGAATCTACACGATTAGAAATGGTAGAGAATTATAGCGGAAATACAGAAAAATATAAAGCAGAGGCTAAAATTCAAAAAGATACGGGGCCTCTACAAGCATTGGAAGATATAGTTCCAGAGAATATTTTTAGTGCGGCAACAAGTAATAGAAATATGTTGCAAATTATATTTTTTGCAGTTTTTTTTGGTATCGCATTGATATTGATCCCTGAGGAAAAGGGAAAAACAGTAAAAAACTTTTTTGATGGGTTTAATGAAGTGATATTAAAAATGGTTGATTTAATAATGTTGGCCGCGCCTTATGGAGTTTTCGCATTGTTAGCAGCACTCATTGTTGAATCTCCAAGTTTAGATCTCTTTAAGGCTTTAGGATGGTATGCAATAACGGTAGTGTTTGGACTTCTGCTCATGATAAGTATATATGTTCTAATTGTAGCAGTATTTACCAAAAAGAAACCTATGTTTTTTATGAGAGGTATTTCACCTGCCCAATTGTTAGCGTTTTCTACGAGTTCTAGTGCTGCAACCCTACCAGTTACTATGGAAAGAGTAACAGAGCATTTAGGTGTAGAAGAAGAAGTAGCCAGTTTTGTGCTACCAATAGGCGCGACTATTAATATGGACGGAACAAGTTTGTATCAAGCGGTAGCAGCTGTATTTATTGCTCAGGCATTTGGTATGGATTTAGATTTTTCTACTCAATTAGGAATTATAGCAACTGCTACATTGGCTTCGATCGGTTCGGCGGCAGTTCCAGGGGCCGGAATGGTTATGTTGGTTGGTGTTCTGGGATATGCTGGAATACCCGAAGCAGGATTGGCACTAATTTTTGCCGTTGATAGACCTTTAGATATGTGCAGAACCATGGTGAACGTAACAGGTGATGCAGCAGTTGCTATGTTAGTGGCGAAATCTGTTGGGAAATTAGGAGACCCTTATGCTAAGAGTTGGGATGACAATTATGAAATGCCTTAAGAATTGAATGATGATAAAATTGACACATCCAATAGTCTCAGTAACGTGGTTAAATGATAATGGATCTTGCAAGAATCTTATTGTGATTCATGCTACCATAAAAAGAGCCGTTGATGATGAGAATAAAGTCGATCAGAATTTATCTATAAAGAACGCACGATTTCTTGATATAAAAAAGGTGTTTTCAAAAATAGAGGCTCCATTTCCCAATACAATGTTGAATATTGAAGAATTTGAAGAAAAAGCGAGGGAATTAGGCGTGAATAATAACAGTGCGATTGTTGTGTACGATCAATATGGATATTATTCTACTCCCAGAGTTTGATGGATGTTCAAAACGATGGGTTTTCATAATGTAGCAATATTGGATGGAGGATTGCCTCTTTGGCTAGAATTAGGCTATCCGGTTCAAAATTCTTTTGCTATTGCTTTTAAAAAAGGAAGTTTTACCGCAAATTATACTTCGGGATTAATTTATGATTATACCAGTATTTTAAATGCTATTAAAGATAGTAAGAAGGTTATTTTGGATGCAAGATCATATCACAGGTATTTAGGCACTATTTCAGAGCCCACAGAAGGATTGCGAAGTGGACATATACAGAATTCTAAAAGTTTGCCTTATACTACTTTATTAAATGGTGTGCAAATGAAATCTAGAGAAGTATTAAAAGAAATTTTTCCGAAATACTCCGAAAATAATTTTATTTTTCTCATGTGGTTCGGGAATAACAGCGTGTATTTTAGTATTGGATGCGGAGGTTGCCGGAATTAATTCTAAGGCAATCTACGACGGTTCTTGGACAGAGTGGGGGGAGTTTGGAAGAACTACCGGTTGCACTTGGCTAACTAATAAATCTACTTTTTAATGCAGCTGTCGGTATCAAACAATGTTTTCTTTTACCGAACCAACGATATCTTCTCTTTGCAATAAGATCATACAGTTGATCTCTTACCACTCTTGGAATAATATAAAATATTTTGGCTATGTTGAATACTCCTCCCAAAATTGAGCATATTTCAAGTATTGCGGACGATTTATAAAAAAAAATACCGTTGTATATCAGTATGATAGAATTTAATTGATTATTTCGTTCTTTTTTTTGTAACAAAATTTCTTTTGCAGCGTCTGATTGTAAAGAAGCAAATTTAAATTGAGAATTGGTATCATATTTGATAATAAAATGGACTGACGAATTGCATAAGTTGCATACGCCATCAAATAAAATTAATGGTTCTTGTACATAGTTTTTCACGGTACAAAGTTACACAATCAAATTCAATTTGTCTTTTAACATAATCTTAGTAATTTACATTTATGTAATTGCTATTTTGACTAAAAATTCTAGTTAAATGATTCAAATTAAGAACTTACATAAGTCTTACCCTATGGGTAAGGATTCATTACACGTATTAAAAGGATTAAATTTACATATTAAAGAAGGAGAATTTGTTTCTATTATGGGCTCTTCGGGTTCTGGGAAGTCGACGTTGCTTAACATTGTTGGATTATTGGATACGCATGATGAAGGAGTTTATATTTTAAATGGTCAAGAAATCAAAGAATTGGATGAGACAAAGGCCGCGAATTTAAGAAATAAATTTTTAGGTTTTGTTTTTCAATCGTTTAATTTGATTTCGTATAAAACAGCAGTAGAAAATGTTGCGTTGCCCTTGTATTATAAAGGAGTAGGGCGCAAGGAAAGATTAGTTACAGCGATGGAATATTTGGATAAAGTTGGTTTAAAGGATTGGGCAAATCATCTTCCTAATGAACTTTCAGGTGGACAAAAACAACGAGTAGCAATTGCTAGAGCGCTGGTGACAGAACCGAAAGTGGTTTTAGCAGATGAGCCTACAGGAGCACTTGACTCGGTAACTTCCGATTCTGTAATGGAATTGCTAAAGGAAATTAATAGGGAAGGAATGACAGTTTTTGTGATTACGCATGAGGAAGAAATTGCAGAGCAATCAGAAAGAATAGTTCGATTAAAAGATGGCGTCATTATTAGTGATGAGAAAACAAAAAAAGCGGTAACCATATAAATATATGTTTGATTTAGATCGTTGGATAGAAATCTTTGAAACCATTAGAAAGAATAAGTTAAGAACTGTTCTGTCTGGGTTTACGATTGCGTTTGCAATATTATTATTCACCTTACTATTTGGCGTTGGGAATGGATTGTTACATACGTTCGAAAGAGAGTTTGCAAGGAATTCTATGTTATCCATCTATATCTATGGAGGGAAAACTACCAAACCTTATAAAGGCTTGCAAAGTGGGAGAAGGATAAGATTAAAAAATGATGACTTATCGTATCTGACTAAGAACTATGAAGATAAAATGCTGGGGATTAGTCCAACGATGACAAGACAACTTCAAGGCGTTTATAAAGGAAAACAGAACAGCTATAGTGTTAGAGCCGTTTATCCAAGTTATCAAGTGTTACAGTCGGCAGAGATAGAGTCGGGTAGATATATCAATACAAGAGATGTACATAATAGATCAAAAGTTATTTGTATTGGTAGATTGGTAGAAAAAGATTTATTCGGCGAAAGAAGTGGACTAGGAAAAGATATTTTTCTGGGCGGTATTTCTTATAAAATTATTGGAACTTTCTCAGATATTGGAGGAGATCGGGAAGAGCGCGTAATTTATACACCTTTTACAGGTTTTCAAAAAATATATGGAAATTCTGATAATGTTGAAGGTTTTGGCCTGACGTATAATCCAAAAATGAGTGTAGATGAGGCTATTGCATTTGGAAATACATTAGAACGGGATTTAAAGGAAAAACATAACGTAGCTCCAAACGATCAAAGAGCCATTAGAGTTCAAAATTATGCTGAAGGGAATCGGCAGGTTTCTAGTATGATGTTTGGGCTAAATATTGGGATATTAATAATTGGTATTGGGACTTTATTGGCCGGGGTTATTGGAATCAGTAACATAATGGTTTATATCGTAAAGGAAAGAACCGTTGAGTTAGGAGTAAGAAAAGCATTAGGAGCAACTCCTAAATCAATTATTGGGATGATCATGTTAGAATCAATATTTATTACAACAATATCAGGATATGTTGGTTTGCTAGTTGGAACAACCGTGTTAAGGATGATTGGTGATGGATTGGAAAAATATTTTATTGTAAATCCTAGCGTAGAAAATTATGTAGTTGTTGGAGCAACTATTGTACTAATATTGGCAGGCACAATCGCAGGATTTATACCTGCACAAAGAGCCGCTAGAATAAAACCTATAGATGCCTTAAGAGGAGATTAATTAGCATGAAAATATTTATTTTTGACATAGACACTTGGCAAGAAATTTACGGAAGTATCCGTAAAAATAAGTTGCGCACAGGTATTACCATATTAGGAGTGATGTGGGGTATATTCTTACTGATTGTTTTGCTAGGTTCAGCTCGTGGAGTTGAAAATAGTTTTAATAAATTGTTTGGAGATTTTGCCACCAATACAGTATTTATGTGGGGACAAAATACGAGTAAGCCATTTCAAGGATTTCAAGAAGGAAGAAGGATGCAACTTAAAATGTCTGATGCTAAAGCGATAGAGCGAGAGCTGGAAGGTATTGAATATATAGTGCCAAGGTTTAATTCCAATAGTTTAGTCATAAATAAGATGAAATCAGTGAATATTGGTGTTTTTGGTGATTTTCCTTCTTTGGATGAGATTCAGAAAAAAAACTTGGAATATGGAAGGTTTATTAATGAGAATGATATTGAATACAAAAAGAAAGTTTGCGTTATTGAAGACGAAACTTATAAACAGTTGTTCGATATAGGAGAGCGAGCAGTTGGTCAGTATATTAAAATTAATAATGTTAATTTTAAAGTGATTGGACATTATAAGAATGGAATGAGAGTGGGCGGACCTAGTGGAGGACTTCATATTCCATTTTCAACCTTTCAGCAAGTCTATAATAAAGGTGATAATATAGGATGGCTTGCTATTACAGGAAAACAAGATACGGATATTGAACAATTAGAATTGGATGTGAAATTATTACTGAAAAATTTACACGGTGTACATCCAGAAGATGAACGAGCTTTTGGCAGTGCCAATATGGGGAGTGAATTTAAGAAGATAACTGGTTTTTTAACTGGAATGCAATTTTTAACTTGGTTTGTAGGTATCGCAACGCTAATTGCCGGTGTTTTTGCCATTGGAAATATTCTGTTAATTACAGTAAAGGAAAGAACGCAAGAAATAGGAATAAGAAGAGCCTTGGGAGCCAAACCTTCAGAAATCAGAAAGCAGATAGTTTTAGAATCTGTATTTTTAACAACCTTAGCAGGGTCATTGGGAATTATTTTGGGTGGATTTGTGCTAATGGTTGTAGATCATTTTATAAGTAATGCAGAGACTCCTTTTCTCGTGAATCCTACGGTTAATATTCCTGTGATTTTAATTGCATATGGTGCGTTGGTTGTGCTTGGCACGTTAATAGGATTAATACCTGCTCAAGTAGCCGTAAAAATGAGACCTATTGAAGCTTTAAGTGATGAATAAAGAATAGATATACTAATCAAAAAGAATAAATAAAAATCGAATGAAAAAAATATTAATATTTGGTTCAATTGTAGTCGCCTTAGCTGCTGTTTTAGTTTGGTTTGGCAAAAAAAACAGTGCCTCTCCAATTACATTTGAAACTTCAAAATTATTAAAAGCTACTATTGTGAATAAAACCGTAGCTACGGGTAAAGTTTTGCCATTAGAAGAGGTTGAAATTAAACCTCAAATTTCTGGAATTATTGACATAGTATATCTTGTTGAAGGAACAATAGTGAAGAAAGGAGATCTTATTGCTACTGTTCGTGTAGTTCCAAATGAGCAATCATTGAATGCTGCGAAAGGAAGAATTAGTAGTATTCAGATTCAAGTGGATAATGCAAAAATTTCTTTTGATAGAAATAAAGCGCTGTTTGATAAAGGTGTAATCGCTAGAAGAGAATATGAAAGTGTGGAATTGGCCTATGATAGAACTAAACAAGATTTAAGTAATGCGCAGACGGATTACGAGATAATTAAAAAAGGATCTGCTGGAGGACCAGGAGGTGTTGCAAATACGAACATTAGAGCAACTACTTCTGGGATGATATTGGAGATTCCTGTAAAAGAAGGATATCAAGTAATTCAATCGAATAATTTTAATGCAGGTACTACAATTGCTTTAATTGCAGATATGAGCAAAATGATTTTTGAAGGGCAAGTTGATGAATCTGAAGTTGGTAAATTAAAGGAAGGAATTGAAATTGAAATTGGTTTGGGAGCCATTGATGAGAAAAAATTTCAAGCAAAACTTACATTTATTGCTCCTAAGGGGACTGAAGAGAATGGGGCTGTACAGTTTAAAATTAAGGCTGATATTGTACTAGATGATAATTATTTTGTAAGAGCAGGCTACAGTGCCAATGCTGAAATTGTTTTAGAACAGAAAGATAGTGTATTGGCTATAAAAGAGTCATTGTTACAATTTGATAAAAAGACAGAAAAACCATATGTAGACGTGAAGATTGCTGACGGTCAATTTGAAAGAAAAGATATAGAAATTGGATTGTCTGATGGAATAAATACAGAGTTGATTAGTGGAGTAACCATGGACGATGATATAAAAATTTGGAACAAAACTTCGGAAAAAGAAGATTCGGAGAACTAGTAATTAAAGCCGAAAGAAAAATAGTCACACACATAAAAAAATGCCTAAATTTTAAATTTAGGCATTTTTTTATGTAGTTTGTTTTATAAAAATTGTTGTGCTACTATTGCTGCTCTTTTGTTTCTTGAATAATCATAAAACCCTTTATCAGATTTTATTCCTAAGTTACCTGACGCAACTATTTCAACAGAGTAGATCACAAGGGGCATATTTTACGTCGTTCAATCCTTTATATAAGACGTTAAGTATGGAAAGTCATACATCCAAACCAATAAAATCTGCTAGTTGTAAAGTGCCCATAGGATGTACCATTCCAAGTTTCATTATTGTATCTATTTCTTTGACCCCTGCAACACCATTTTGAAGTATTCCTATCGCTTCGTTAAGCATTGGTATTAAAATTCTATTTGCTACAAAACCAGGATAACCGTTTACTTCTAATGGAATTTTTTCAAGTTGAAGGGCCAAATCCATAATCATTTTAGTAACCTCAGGGGATGTTTTATTTCCTTTTATTACTTCTACCAATTTCATCAACGGAACAGGATTCATAAAGTGCATGCCAATTACTTTACTTGCTCTGTGAGTGGAGTCGGCTATTTCTGATATAGAAATGGAAGAGGTATTTGTTGCTAAAATAGTATGAGGTTTACAATAGGTATCTAATTGCTTAAAAATAGCACTTTTGGTTTCTTTATTCTCAGAAGCAGCCACAACAACTAAATCTACATCGCAAACTCCTTCTTGAAGGTTTGTATGTGTTTGAATGTTATCCAAATTTTTTTATTTAGCACCTGTAGCAATAACCCCTTTGGAAATCATTCGATCGAGATTATCACTAATTTTATGGATACTCTGTTCTAAAACTTTCTCAGAAAGATCAATTAAATGAACGCGATAGTTATATTGAGCAAAAGTATGAGCAATACCATTTCCCATGATACCAGCACCAATTGTAGCAATTGTTTTCATGAGATTAGTTTTAGACTATTTTAATTAATATAAAATTACTTAAAACTAGCGATAATTTGTTGCGCTACTTTTAAGGCTTTGGTCCCGTCATTTAAGGAAACAACAGGCCTAGTTTCATTTACAATGGCATCAGCAAACGTTTCTAGTTCATCGAGAATAGCATTGTTGTTTTCAACTTTCGGATTTTCAAAATAAATTTGCTTTTTAACTCCTTCTGCATTTTGTAAAATCATTGCAAATTCATCAGGATTTTCTGGAACATCCTTCATTTTTACAACCTCACTTTTCTTTTCTAAGAAATCCACGGAGATATAAGCATCTTTTTGGAAAAATCTGGTTTTACGCATATTCTTCATAGAAATACGACTTGCGGTTAAATTCGCTACACATCCATTTTTAAATTCAATACGAGCATTTGCAATATCCGGAGTATCTGAGATTACGGAAACACCACTCGCATGTACGCTCTTAACTTTAGAATTTACAACACTTAGAATAATATCGATGTCATGAATCATTAAATCCAAAACTACAGGAACATCGGTTCCTCTCGGGTTAAATTCAGCCAATCGATGGCACTCAATAAACATTGGGTCAGCAATCATATCCTTTACGGCGGTAAATGCTGGGTTAAAGCGTTCTACATGTCCTACTTGCCCAATAACATGGTTTTGACTGGCCAATACTCGAATCGCCTGTGCTTCCTCAATAGTTTTCGCAATTGGTTTTTCAATAAAAACATGTTTACCAGCTTGAATGGATTCTTTAGCACAATCAAAATGTGAAAGAGTAGGAGTGACTATATCTATAACATCTGCTTTAGAAATTAATTCAGAAATGGTGTCAAAACTTGTGTAACCAAATTCTTTTTCAACGGATAGTGCATTTTCTTTACATGGATCATAAAAGCCTATGAGTTCATATTTAGAAGATTGATTTAATAATTTTAAATGTATTTTTCCTAGATGTCCAGCACCTAATACGCCCACTCTCAACATAATATTTGTTTTCTCCAAAAATAATAATTTTTTATGCGTAAATGCCTATTTTTAGCCTTCCAAATTTTACGAAATTGAAAGATACATTAAAGCATCAAGGGCTTCGAAATAAGTTGGTTAAAACCCTGATAGATAAAGGTATACAAGACGAAAAAGTTTTGGATAGTATTCGGAAAATCCCGCGGCATTTATTTATGGATTCGAGTTTTGGAGATTTTGCGTATCAAGACAAGGCCTTTCCTATTGCTGCGGAACAAACGATTTCACAACCTTATACGGTTGCTTTTCAATCAGAATTATTACAGTTAAAACTGGGAGCAAAAGTGCTTGAAATAGGTACAGGGTCGGGATATCAAACAGCCGTTTTGTTAGAATTGAAAGCCAAGGTATATTCGATAGAACGTCAGCGAGAATTATATAAGAAAACGAAACTATTTTTATCAAAAACACGCTATAAACCAAAGGTATTGATATTTGGAGATGGGTATAAAGGATTACCAGATGAAGCTCCTTTTGACGGTATTATTGTTACTGCCGGTGCTCCTTTTGTTCCAAAACCATTATTAAGTCAGTTAAAAGTAGGAGGTCGGTTAGTAATACCCATAGGTGATAGCACTCAAATTATGACCTTGTTTATTCGTAAATCAGAAAAAGAGTTCGAAAAGCATGAATTTGGTGATTTTCGATTTGTACCTATGCTCGAAAATAAAAATTAAGATTTATAAATAAAAGTACTAATATTCATACCAGCTCCTACAGAAGCAAAAATAATGAGATCACTCTTATTTATAGAGTGTTTAGGTAATTCACCTTTTAAAATAAGATCTAATAATGTAGGTATGGTCGCCACAGAAGAATTTCCAAGTGTAGAAATAGTCATTGGCATAATATCTTTTGGGATATTTTTTTCACCATAAAGATCAAAGAGTCGCTGTAAAATAGCATCATCCATTTTACCATTTGCTTGATGAATTAGTAACTTCTTAATATCCTTTGGATTAATTCCAATTTTGTCCAAACACTCCTTTACACTCTGTGGCACCGTTTCTAGAGCGTATTGGTATAGTCTTCTTCCATTCATTTTCAAATATAATTCATTTTCTGTAAGATCATCTTTTTTGTAAGAATCACCCATAACGAGTAGTTGGGAATGAAAATAAGTATCAGACCTTGTCTTGTGCCCTAGAATTCCAACCGGAGTAGTACTTTCTTTAGCTTCTAATATAACTGCTCCAGCACCATCAGCATAAATCATACTGTCACGATCATGAGGATCTGTTACTCTAGATAAAACATCTGAACCAATAACTAGAATTTTTTTTGCATCACCAGATTTTATATAATAATCTGCTTGAATTATAGCTTGAACCCAACCTGGACATCCGAATGGTAGATCATATGCAACCGTGTTAGGATTTTTGATCTTTAGTTTATACTTAACACGAGATGCCAAACTTGGCATAAGATCAACTTGTTTATTTGAAGGAGTGGTATCCCCAAAATTATGAGCTACTATAATATAATCTAATGATTCCTTACTAATGTTGGCGGATTTAATGGCTTTTTCAGCAGATAAATAAGCGATGTCAGAAGTATTTAGATCATCTGTAACATATCGACGTTCCTTTATCGTTGTAATCTCCTCAAATTTTTCAATAATTTCTTGATTTGATTTTCTTATTGGTTCACCGTTCTTTTCATAAAACGTATGATTCAAAAAATCTTGATTTTTAATGCAACGTGTAGGAATATAACTTCCAGTTCCGGTGAAAATACTATAGGTTTGAAGACTCATATATTTTGGCTTGTTTAACAAAGATAAATTTAATTAGGAGCTACTTCATTTTTATAATGCAGAACTACGATGCCCAAAAGTTCTATTTGGTTTATTGGCTGACGGAAATGTGCATGATTTGGAAAGATACTAAGACACTTTAATTTAATGTGTCTTTAATTTTTGGAATAGTCAAACGGCGAATTAGCCGGGTCTTAGTCATATTTAGCATTGAATGTATCGTTCCATTTCCCTTGAACTTTTAATACTTGTTCAATGACATCTCTTGCGCAACCATCACCCCCATTTTTGTGTGATATGTATTTTGAGATGTTCTGAATTTCTTGAGCTGCATTGTTAGGACAACAGGGTAATCCAACAAGTTCCATTACAGGATAATCAGGGATATCATCTCCCATATATAATATTTCGCTTGCATTTAATTGGTATTTGTCCACTATTTGGGTGAATTGATCTATTTTATAATGCGCACCTAAATATATATCTGTCAAACCTAATCCTTTCAATCTTTTACGGACTCCTTCATTGCTGCCACCTGAAATTATACAGACTCTATATCCTGCATCAACAGCAGTTTTTAGTGCGTATCCATCCCTAATATTCATTTGCCTTACCAATTGTCCATTTTCAAAAACATGAACATTTCCATCTGTTAAAACACCATCTACATCAAAAATAAACGTTTTTATTGCAGGCATAATTTCTTTGTAACTTTTTTCCATTTTAAGAATATGTTTTAATAATAGAGTCTGTTAAAATCTTATAAATAGCTGCATGATGCTCTGTAAGTTGCTTAAGTTGACTTTCAATAGTAGCAGTATCTTTTCTTCTAGCAGGTCCTGTTTGAGCATCTTTGGGCGCAAGTGTTTGTACTTTCTCTGCTGTTTCTTTAATTAACGGATGTAAAATTTCAACAGGGATATTATTTTTTTCGCAAATTTCATTTCCTATATAATACAAGTTATTCACAAAATTATTTACAAATACAGCACTTATATGCATGTTAAATCTTTGTTTAGAATCCAAAATATAGACATTATTTGAAATCAGCGAAGCTAATGATTTTAGGAGCATAAGGTCATTATTGTTTTCTGATTCTATACAGATTGGAATGCCTTTAAAAGAGAGTTCTTTATTTTTAGAAAAAGTCTGCAAAGGATAAAAAACCCCTTTTCTATTGGAACTGTTTAAAGTGTTTAAGTGGGTACTTCCCGATGTATGGACTACTAATTTAGCAGTAAAATTTAAACTCTTTGAAATATTTTCTATAGAATTGTCTGATACAGAAATAATGTAAATATCTGCATCTTTTAGTTCATTTAAATTAGTTGTAGTAGATACTTTACCCTCAATTTTTTTTAGGGGTTCAAGAGTTCTATTATAAACTTGAACTAATTTAATTTCTCGAGTATTTAGAAAAACACGTGCCAGATGAATTCCCACATTACCACTACCAATTATTATCACTCTGATCATAGAGCGAAAATAGTGAATATAAATAATTTCATGACTTGATTTTTCTTTTTTGTAAATTGCGGTTTAAAATCATTTATAAAATCAATTTAATATGAAAAAAATACTCGGTATAATGTGTCTATCAATTATTATGACAAGTTGTAATAATTCGAAGAAAGAAATAAAAACACCTGAATCTGAAGTAGGCATAAATTCAGAAAATATTTATCAGTTTAAAGTAAATGATTTATATGGAGATGAATTTGATTTCTCATCATTGCAAGGTAAAAAAATTATGGTAGTAAATACGGCATCTAAATGCGGACTTACTCCACAATATAAGCGATTACAAGCCTTATATGAATTATATAAGAATGATGATTTTGTAATTGTTGGTTTTCCTGCAAATAATTTTGGGGGACAAGAACCAGGAACAAACCAAGAAATAGCTTCTTTTTGTAAAGAAAATTACGATGTTTCGTTTCCTATGATGTCAAAAATATCTGTAAAAGGAGATGACATGCATGATATGTATCAATTTCTAACGTCTAAGAATAGAAATGGTTTACAAGATTCAGAAGTAGGTTGGAACTTTCAGAAATACTTGATTGACGCAAAGGGTCAATTAGTCAAAGTAATTTCTCCGAAGACTTTACCAGATGATACTTCAATTATAGATTGGATAAAAGGGTAAATACCTATAGTCTTTATATCAAAAAAGAGAACCATACTGTGTATGGTTCTCTTTTTTTGATTACTATAACAAAGGATTCTAGTTTAATTAATACCAATCATATAATTGTCAAATACACTTAATATTTTTAACCCTTTTAGGTTTGTAATTTCCAATGGCACGATTCCACTAAATCTATTACGACTTAAATGTAATTCTATTAGGTTCTCTAATGCACCAATTTCATTAGGAATAGAGCCACTTAAGTTATTATTGTAAAGAACTAATTTTTTAAGTTGTGTTAATCCTCCTATTTCAATTGGAATAGCCCCTTCAAGACGATTCATGAATAAAGAAATAATTTCCAATGAATGCGCATTTCCAATAGTACGAGGAATTTCACCATTCAATTGATTGAAAGACATATTTAATTCCTTAAGTGTTAAAATACTCCCTAAACTAGAAGGGATCTTACCTGTTAAGTTATTCTTATGTAAATTAATAGATTGAAGGGAAGTAAGATCTCCTAAATTAATAGGCAAATTTCCTTTTAAATTATTAATACTTAAATCAAGACGGACTACTTTGTCGTTTTCAACAGTAACACCATACCAACTTTCTACAGGTTCATTTAAATCCCATGAGGTATTCCAGTTATTTCCTTCAGTTGAATTATATAAGTCAACCAAAACTTTTTTTTCAATCTCAGAAACTATTGCGAAAATTGCGTTTGAACAAACTAATAAAAGTAGCGATAGTAGGATTCTAGTTTTCATCTTTTGTAGGGATTAATATTATACTTAATTACGTAACAAATATATGTGAAATAATTTAATCAACCAAACAAATTTATATATAATTTACCATTTATTATATTTTTATAACCATTCATTGTAAAAAACAAGGTATTAATAGTAATGTGTGATTTTGGTACCTTTGTCATAAATAGAAAAATATGAAATTAGATATTCTAGCTTTTGGAGCGTATCCAGATGATGTTAAATTAGGTTTTGGTGCAACAATAGCGAAGGAAGTTTCCTTGGGTAAAAAGATTGTAACTTTCAGAAATACTTGATTGGCATAAAGGATCCATTCGTTAAAGTATTAATTTAGTTGACTACTTTACTAGCTGATGCTTCAATTATAGATTGGATAAAAGGGTAAATACCTATAGTTTTTATATCAAAAAAGGATTCTAATTTAATCAAATGCAAGTGCATTTTGAATAACTTTAGCATCTCTTGGAGTGGAGATGAAATTAAAATTCTTTAATGTAGGAATCAACCCAATATTTTGATCGAATCCTGGATCAAAAAAGTTATTATTTAACATAAGAGTTTCAAGTCTTGATAGTTGTGCGATTTCCGAAGGAACCGGTCCTTCAAAAGAATTGTTCGCTAATGATAACTCTTGTAAATTTGTCATTTGACCAATTTCATTTGGAATAATACCAATCATGTAATTATCAAAGACACTTAATATTTTTAACTCTTTTAGGTTTGTAATTTCTAATGGCAAGATTCCGCTAAATCTATTACTGCTTAAATGTAATTCTACTAGTTTCTCTAATGCACCAATTTCATTAGGAATAGAACCACTTAAGTTGTTGTTGTAAAGAACTAATTTTTGAAGTTGTGTTAATCCTCCTATTTCATTCGGAATAGCCCCTTCAAGACGATTCATGAATAAAGAAATAATTTCCAATGAATGAGCATCTCCAATAGTACTAGGAATTTCACCATTCAATTGATTGAAAGACATGTTTAATTCCTTAAGTGTTAAAATACTCCCTAAACTAGAAGGTATCGCACCTGTTAAGTTGTTCATGTGTAAATTAATAGATTCAAGGAAAGTAAGATCTCCCAAATTAATAGGCAAATTTCCTTTTAAATTATTAATACTTAAATCGAGACGGACTACTTTGTCGTTTTCAACAGTAACACCATACCAGTTTTCTACAGGTTGATTTAAATCCCAAGAAGTATTCCAGTTCTTTCCTTCAGTTAAATTATATAAGTCAACCAAGACGTTTTTTTCGATCTCAGAAACTGTTGCGAAAATTGTGCTTGAACAAACTAATAAAAGTAGCGATAGTAGGATTTTGGTTTTCATCTTCTGCAGGGGTTGATGTTAATATTATACTTAATTACGCAGTAAATGTATATTAAATAATTTAATCAAACAAACAAATTGATAGGTAATCTACCATTTATTGTGTTTTTAGTACCATTCATTATAAAAAATGAGTAATTAAGATTAATGTGTAATTTTAGTACCTTTGTCGTAAACAGAAAAATATGAAATTAGATATTCTAGCTTTTGGAGCGCATCCAGATGATGTTGAATTAGGTTGTGGTGCAACAATAGCGAAGGAAGTTTCCTTGGGTAAAAAGGTTGGAATTGTTGATTTGACAAGAGGTGAGTTAGGGACACGCGGTTCTGCTGAGATTAGAGATGTAGAGGCTTCAAGTGCTGCCAAAACCCTTGGAATAGTAGTGAGAGACAACTTGAATTTTTCTGACGGATTCTTTATTAACGATAAAGTACACCAATTAGAGATTATTAAAAGTATCAGAAAATATAGACCTGAAATAGTATTGTGTAATGCAATACACGACCGGCATATAGATCATGGTACAGGAAGTAAACTAGTTTCTGATGCTTGTTTTTTATCGGGATTACGAAAGATTGAAACAGCGGTTGATGGAGCACTACAAGAGCATTGGAGGCCAAAATATGTGTATCATTATATACAATGGAAAAATTTAGAGCCAGACTTTGTAGTCGATGTATCTGGGTTTATTGACGTTAAAATGGAAGCAGTGTTAGCCTATAGCTCTCAATTTTACGATGCAAACAGTAAAGAACCTAGTTCTCCTATTTCTAGTCAAAATTTTATAGAGAGTGTTAAATACAGAGCACAAGACTTAGGGAGATTGATTGGTGTTGAGCATGCTGAAGGATTCAATGTAGAACGAATAGTCGCTATAAATAGTTTGAGTGATTTATTTTAAAAATTAATTAAAAAAGTGTTGCAGAAAGTATAAAAAAAACTAAATTTGCACCCGCAAGTTACATGGTGGTTGTAGCTCAGTTGGTTAGAGCATCGGTTTGTGGTACCGAGGGTCGCCGGTTCGAATCCGGTCTTCCACCCATAAAGCTTCCTTAAGTAAGGAAGCTTTTTTTGTGCTCAATTTTATGAGAGTTTTAGTAAGTTATATGGGTACAAATTAATACATTAGCGCACGTTAAAAATTAGAATTTCATACTAGTTTTTAATTGTATAATATTAAATTTTAAAAAACATAAAATGAATAAACGATTATTAGCCCTAGTATTTTTTGTTGCAATATTAGGAAGTACACAGTCACAGAATGGCGTGGCGTTAGAAAAAGTAAAAATTACGCAAGCGTTAGCATACGGAGATAAAAATGTTGCTATTTCAAAAATGTATGATATTATTGCATTGCAAGGCGTTACCAGTGTTTATAAGGATAGTCTAGCATATCTATATTTTAATAATAGAGAATACCTTTCTTGTTTTTTGGTTACCAATGATGTATTGGAAAGAAAACCAGCTAATATTGAAATACTTGAAATGAACACAGTTTCATTAGAGTCTATTGGTGCGAAGGCAAAAGCTGCTGAAGGGTATGATAAATTATTATCAAAATCAAATAGAGCATATCACGCATATAAGTTGGCAGGGCTTTATTTGGAAACAAATAAACTCGAAGAGGCTTATGCAGGAGTAAAAAAAGCAAACACTTTAGCGATTGAAGAAAATATAAGTATTTCATTTAAAGTGAATGCTAGTTACAATCAGGATGTTAAACTAAAACCAGCGATTGCCTATTTAGAAGGAATTATAGCAGTGCAATTAAAGAAAAATGCTGAGGCTATCATTGCATTTAAGCGCGCTGTTCAATTGTATCCAGAATTTGTATTAGCAAAAACACAGCTTTCTTCTTTAGAGGAAGCGGCAGCAAAAGAATAATACCGAATGATGATTAGTAGGTATATAAAGTTACGCTAACTTTTCCTTTAAATAGTGAGCAGTAAAACTTTTTTTAGTGCTCACTAATTTTTCGGGAGTCCCTTGAAACATTAATTCACCACCATTTTTACCACCTTCTTTACCGAGATCTATAATGTAATCGGCGCATTTGATTAATTCAATATTGTGTTCAATGACCATAATGGAGTGTCCATTTTTAATGAGTGCATTGAAGGATTTTAATAATTTTTTAATATCGTGAAAGTGCAAGCCTGTTGTAGGTTCATCAAAAATGAATAACGACTTGCTTTGTCTTGTTCCTTTTACTAAAAATGAGGCCAATTTAATTCTTTGCGCCTCCCCACCAGATAGGGTAGAAGAAGACTGCCCTAAAGTTACATAGCCTAATCCTACATCTTGAAGTGGTTTTAGTTTCCTTGATATTTTTGACTGGTTTTCGTTTTTGAAAAAGTGAATTGCATCATCAATAGTCATATTTAGGATATCATTAATCGATTTGCCATTTACTTTGACTTCCAGTATTTCTTTTTTAAAACGTTTACCCTTGCAAACATCACATTCTAAATGAACATCTGCCATAAACTGCATTTCAATCGTCACTTCACCATCTCCTTTACAGGTTTCGCAGCGACCTCCTTCTACATTAAATGAAAAATGTTTGGGTTTATAATTCCGTATGACTGAAATCTTATGATTAGAAAATAAACTTCTTATGTCATCATAGACTTTTACATAGGTAACAGGATTGGATCTACTGGACCTACCAATAGGGTTTTGATCTATAAATTCAATATGTTCAATTTTACTAAAGTCTCCTTTGATAGAAGTAAATTGTCCTGCTTTCTCTCCAAAACCAGCAATTTTTTTCTGCAACGCTGGGTAAATAATTTTACGTACCAAGGTACTTTTTCCACTTCCTGAAACTCCTGTAATTACAGTCAATGCATTTAATGGAAACTTTACATTTATATTTTTTAGATTGTTTTGTCGCGCTCCAATAATCTCTATAAAGTTAGTAGGAGTTCTTCTTATTTTAGGAATTTCTATTTTTTCAGAACCATTTAAATAGTTGGCAGTAAGGGAATCAGATTTTAATATTTCATCATAATTTCCTTCAGCAACAATATGACCTCCATAGGTGCCTGCTTCTGGTCCAATATCAATTATTTTATCGGCTGCTTTCATGATGTCTTCATCATGTTCCACCACAATTACGGTATTTCCTAGATCGCGTAAATGTTTGAGTACCTCAATTAAACGTTCAGTATCTTTTGGGTGCAGTCCAATACTGGGTTCGTCTAATATATACATAGAACCAACTAAACTACTACCCAATGAAGTAGCGAGGTTAATTCGTTGACTTTCACCTCCAGATAAGGTATTTGATGTTCTGTTTAAAGTCAAGTATCCTAAACCTACATTGATCAAATATGATATTCTATTGTTTATTTCCGTCAGTAGTCGCTTAGAAATTTCAAATTCACTTTCAGCGAGGTGTAACTTTAAAAAGAAGGATTGCAATTCATCTAAAGGAAGTTCAACCATTTGCGAGATGGTCATTTCACTCACCTTAATATAGTCAGTTTCTTTTCTAAGTCTTCTTCCATTACAGGAAGAACACTTTGTTTTTCCTCTATACCTTGAAAGCATTACACGGTATTGTATTTTATAACTTTTGGCTTCTAAAAACTTAAAAAAAGCATGTAATCCTTTAAAATATTCATTTCCATTCCAAAGTATTTCTTTTTGTTCTTTTGAAAGTTCAAAATAGGAGCGATGCACAGGGAAATCAAATTTATATGCGTTGTCTATTAAATTATTCTTGTACTCACTAAAAGATTCTGACTTCCAAGGCAGAATGGCATCTTCAAAAATAGATATTCCAGTATTTGGAATTACAAGTTCCCTATCAATTCCAATAATATCTCCATACCCTTCACAGGTTGGACAGGCTCCATAAGGGTTATTGAAACTAAATAAATGAGTATTTGGTTCCAAAAATTGCATACCATCTAATTCAAATGAATTACTAAATTGAGTGATGGTATTGGTCTTTAAGTTTTCCAAACTACAACTACCTTTTCCTTCAAAAAAGGCAATTTGGACGGCGTCTGCCAATCTATTGTAAAAATCTTCATTTTGCTGAACTACAACACGATCAACCACCAATTCAAAGTCATGTCCCATGGGATCTTTAGAGGATTTTACAGTTTTTGAAAAATCTTCAATTCGTATTATTTCACCTTTGCGTTTAATTCTAGCATATCCTTGCTGTGCTAATATAGCAAGAGATTTTTCAACACTTCTTTCCTCTGGAATATGAACTTGGGCTAAGAGTAATAATTTTGTTTTTTCTTCTAGTTTTTTAACATAATTAATTACATCTGAAACCGTATCTTTTTTTACTTCTCTATTTGAAATAGGGGAAATTGTTCTTCCAATCCGCGCAAACAGTAATTTTAAATAATCATAAATTTCAGTAGAGGTGCCCACTGTAGATCTCGGATTTGTACTATTAACCTTTTGTTCAATGGCAATGGCTGGCGATATACCTTTTATATAATCTACGTTGGGTTTGTTTAACCTTCCTAAAAATTGTCTGGCGTAGGAAGATAGACTTTCTACATAACGTCTTTGTCCTTCTGCATATAACGTGTCAAATGCCAAACTAGACTTTCCAGATCCTGAAAGTCCTGTGATTACAACAAGTTTATTTCTAGGGATAGCAACATCGATATTTTTAAGATTGTGCAATTTTGCACCTTTTATTAAGATATTTTCTTTAGGGCTTAGCGAAGCTATATTTTTGGTCATCTCTGTAAAAAAAAACGAATAATTACAAAGGTAAAGCAAAGATTTGTCATTCGATAAGAAGTTAGCGTTATTTCGTCCGTTACGATACCTTTTAAATTATTACGATTAAAAAAAACAGAATCTATTTGGAAGTTAATGAAAAATAGTTAATATTTGTGGCTCACTTATAAAAAATACTGCGTATAACATACTATTACTTTAAAGAAAAAAATAAATGAATTGAGAGGTGTTTTTCTTTCAATTCTGAAAAATTTAAAGAAATATAAGGTATGGATCAATTTAAAGTATTAGATAGCAAACTTGTTTCGGATTACATTAATGGTGATGAAAAGTCGATTGAAATTCTTATCAAGCGACATAAACAAAGAATTTATAATTTTATTTTTTCAAAAGTTTTAGAGAGAGATATTACGGAAGACGTCTTTCAGGATACTTTTATTAAGGTTATTAAAACTTTGAAAAAAGGGAGTTATAATGAGGAAGGTAAATTCCTTCCATGGGTAATGCGAATTGCACATAATTTAGTCATAGATCATTTTAGAAGATCTAATAGGATGCCAACCTTTAAGAATACCGATGAATTTGATATATTTTCGGTTTTGGGTGATGGTGAATTAAATGTGGAGAAGCAATTGATAAAAGAGCAGATACTTAGCGATTTGAGAAGGTTGGTAGAGGAACTTCCAGAAGATCAAAAAGAGGTATTGATAATGCGCATGTACAAGGATATGAGTTTTAAAGAAATAGCTGAAAGTACGGGTGTAAGTATTAATACGGCATTAGGTAGAATGAGATATTCTTTAATAAATATGAGAAAATTAATAGAAAAGCATAATATTGTTCTAGTGAACTAGCAATATTATTTAAATTGTATCGTTAACCCTATAGATAACATATAATAACTTGGGGTTTATGATAAAACAATACACTGAAAAGCCTTCTTTTAAGAAGCAACCAAAAGAAGAAACAATTCAATTTTTGCTTAATTATTCGAAATCGTTAAAAATTATAAATAGGGATAGTAAGAGAAATTTTGAATTATATTTGAATTAGTCAAAGGCCTTGTTTAGTATATAAATCGGGCTTTATTTAGTTGTAAAGTCAAATAAAATTTAAAAGAATCGATTAAATTTGTTTTCTCGATATTTCAATCTAAAATAGAACCTTATTTAAGATATGCTACTTTTTTATAGCTCAACTAAAGAAGGCATAATTCAAAGGTAGCATCAATCATTTTTAATATTAATTTAGAATAATTGATTTTCTTCCTATTGTTTTAAAAATGACATCATTTTCTACATTCCATCCTCGTGCTTGAGAATATTCTCTACCGTAGTAGATAATTTGTAGGTGTAATTTATTCCATAATTCTTTTGGGAATAAGCGCTTGGCATCTTTTTCTGTCTGAGTTACATTTTTCCCATTCGTTAATCCCCATCGATACATCAATCGATGAATATGTGTGTCTACGGGAAACGCAGCTACATTAAAAGCTTGACTCATAACAACGCTCGCAGTTTTATGCCCAACAGCGGGCAATTCTTCCAACGCTTCAAAACTTTGCGGTACCAATCCACTGTGCTTGTCAATTAATATAGTAGACAACCCATATATTCCCTTTGATTTCATAGGAGATAATCCACAAGGCCTTATAATAGATTTAATTTCTTCAACGGTAAGTTTCACCATATCATAAGGATTATCTGCTTTTGCAAAAAGTAATGGTGTTATGGTATTAACTCTGGCATCCGTGCATTGTGCAGAAAGTAAAACTGCAATTAACAGCGTATACGGATCTTTATGTTCTAAAGGAATTGGGGTTTCCGTGTATAATTCTTCCAAGGTATTAATTACAAATTGAACTTTTTCTTGTTTGGTCATTTTTGAGTATGTTTACAGTACAAAAATAAGAAATATGACTACATTAAAAATAGGAGATAAGGCACCAAATTTTAGTTGCCAAGACCAAAATGGAGAATTGATACAATTAGCTGATTATAAGGGTAAAAAGTTAGTTTTATTCTTTTATCCAAAGGCAAGTACACCTGGCTGTACGGTTGAGGCATGTAACTTAAGAGATAATTATAAAATGTTTCTTTCAAGTGGATATGATGTTTTAGGCGCTAGTGCCGATTCTCAAAAGAGACAACAAAACTTTATAAACAAGCATGAATTTCCTTTTCCACTCTTGGCTGATGAGGAGAAAGAAGTAATTAATGCCTACGGTGTTTGGGGTCCAAAGAAATTTATGGGTAAAGAATATGACGGCATCCATCGCACCACCTTTGTGATAGACGAAAAAGGTATTATCGAAGAAGTGATTTCTAAAGTTAAGACCAAGGAACATACAAGTCAGATACTAAAATAATGGTTCTTGATTTAAAGACAGATTAAAACGTCATGGTAAGTTTTAGATTAAAGACGCGACCCGTCATATAATTTGGAATCCCGTAAGAACGTTTTGAATACACATCACGTACCCATGTGTTGGTAATAGAATTTTGAATATCAAATAGATTATAGATTTCAATTCCAAAATTAAGTTCTTTAAAACTCTTTAAAAATTTGGAATTGATTTCTTTGTTTTGGTCAATTATAGCATAAATCAGTCCTACGTCTGCTCTTTTATATGAATTTAATCTATTTTGATATTTATAAGGATCTACATAGGATGGAGAGCCACCTGGAAGTCCTGAGTTAAAAACGAGATTAAGATACATTCTAAAGGCTGGAATGGTCGGCACATAATCTTGAAATAGTATCGCCATTTTAAACCGCTGATCTGTTGGTCTTGGAATGTAGCCCTTGTTTTCAATATTCTCTTTTGTGGTCATGATACCCATACTTATCCAACTTTCTGTTCCGGGAACAAATTCACCATTTAAGCGCACTTCAAGTCCCGTAGCATAAGCAACAGCATTATTCTTGGCAGAATATCTAATTCTTACATTGTTTATAGTATATGGATTAACATCTGTAAGGTGTTTGTAGTAAATTTCGGAAACAAGTTTAAACGGTCTTTCCCAAAGGTTAAAATTATAATCATTACTCAATACGATATGATACGATTTTTGGGCTTTAACCATGGGTTGTACCTTACCAGTTGAATCTCTAAATTCTCTATAGAATGGTGGTTGGTGATAAAACCCTGTTGAAAGACGAAACAGCATGTCTCTTTCCCAATTTGGGCTAATCGTAATTTGACCTCTCGGACTTACAATTGTTTGATTGTTTGTTGTGGTTATATTCTCACCTGAAACCTTCCAAGTCTGTGCTCTAACTCCTAAGTTATAGGATACATTATGGTCTCCCCAAAGATCAAGTTTAGTCCATTGAATAAATCCGGAAATTCGGTCTAAAGTAATATTATTGAATGCGCGAACATTTTGATATGGAAGAATTTCTCCTTCATACACTGCATAAGGTTCCTCTTTTATACTATGATTGGGCGGTCTAATGTTAAAGCCAGCCGAATCGATTACTTCCCATTCAATCAATCGATCTTTAATAGCTTCCTTTTGGTATTTAACTCCAAATTCAAAATGGTGTCCATGTTGCTTATAAGAACTTTTTAATTGAACATTGGTAATGAATGCATCTAAATTATTTCGAGCATGATTTAGTTGATTTCCAATTCCTTTAGAAAACTGAACTTCCCCAAAATCTTCTGAAGAAAAGTTAGATTCAACGTCCTCTAAATTATAAGATGCCAAAATATCATAATTTTCAACTTCAGTAGTATTATATGCACTCGCAGTGAGACTCATCTCAAAGTTGTTGTTTACAATGTAGTGTCCCTTAAAGGATCCGAATATGGTGGTATATTGATCTTTTTCTTGTCCGTTATAAAAAACAATCAGTTCTAAAGGTTCTGTCAGTGTTCCAAATTTAGTTCTTCGTGTAATTGGCGTATAGTTATAGTTATTTTTAGAATAATTACCTAAGAAATCCAATTTGAATCGTTTTCCAAAATCATAACGAACAAAGGTCTGAATATCTATGAATTTAGGAGAATAGTCGGTTTCAATATCTTTATTATTTACCAATAAACTGTTGTCTCTATATCGTGCCCCTATAATGAAGGATAATTTATTATGAAAGGCACTACTTTCTACTGTAGCACTTCCACCAAGTAAACTTGCTTCCGCACTTGCAGCGAACTTAGTTGGTTTACGATATGTAATATCTAATACAGACGAGAGCTTATCGCCATATTTTGATTGAAACCCACCAGCCGAAAAATTAACTTTTTCCGTCATATTCGAGTTTACAAAACTTAAGCCTTCTTGTTGTCCAGAACGAATTAAAAAAGGACGATATACTTCTATACCGTTTATATATACAAGGTTTTCATCAAAATTACCACCCCTCACATTGTATTGTGAACTTAATTCATTGTTGTTGTTGACCCCTGGTAAAGTCATCAATACATTTTCTACTCCAGCGTTTGCACCGGGAGTTTTATTTGTAATGTCGATAGTAATAATTTTAATTTTTTTATTCTTGTTTTTAAGGTTTATTTCGTCAAGACTTTCAGTTTTTAATTGTAGAATTGGTGAGTACTGAATGGTGTTTTTATTCAGAGTATTAATTTTTATAGTTAAGGTACTATATGAAATATGACTAAATTCAAGTTTGATTTCTTTCCCTGAAGGAATTGTAAGTTTATATTCCCCGTTTATTTTACTATTCGTACCCCTAGAGCCAAATGAAACAGATATATTTTCTATTGGATTTCCGTCTGTATCTTTTATAAACCCTTCTACGGTAATATTTTGACAATATGCGTGGTACGAAATTAAGTAAAGAAAAAAAGAAAATTTTAAAATCGTTTTCAAATTATTTATTCTAGGAATTATTTTTTTCTAAAAAACGTGGCTTTAAGGGTATTCGTATTTCCTACGTTATCAACTGCGATGACCTTTAGAAGGTGCTTGGCAGTTGTAAATTTTTTGTCTGAAAAATCATACGTAAGCGTACGGTGCTTCGGAGAGTATTCTAGCAATATCCAATCTCCGTCAATTTCACCTCTATATGTTTTTAACCCAGAGAGATCATCCGTTACTTTTAAACTAATTTTACTAAAATTTGTTACCCATTGTTTGTGTTTAAAATTCGATAATTCTAAAGATGGTTTTTTTATGTCCGACAGCAAGGCAAATTTACCTAAATTTTTTGTACTGGTATAAAAGGAGTTTTCTTTTTTAGTGGTATTCAGAAATCCAGGATATCCGTTACTATTATAACTTGCAATAAAAAGTTTTTCTTTTGCTACTTTAGAATAAGAACTAACATCAAAAGTCAAAGTATAATTTTTATGCACAAGTACATTACTTTTATGGACAGTTGCTTCACCATTATCGGTTTTAAAATCTAAGTAAAAATCGTCATAAAAAGTGTTTTTAGGGAAAGAAATACTAACTCCATCTTTAGAAAATGTATTAAATTCGGCAGCCTTAATCCTATAATTAGTAGTTTTTTCTTTTTCGAAAACAAGGATTGTGTCTTTTTTACCAAGTACAGGAATTAGCAACGTACTCGTATTTCCTTTCAGGTCTTTCGCAACAATCTTGACATTGTAAGATAATTGATCCTTAACTAAAACATAGCCACGATCTTTTACATTTTTATAGATACTTAATGGGTTGTGTTCTGTTACAAAACAGCGCTGTATTCTTTGATTTAAGTCTGCGTATCTTTTATAGTCTATGAGTTGATTGAGGTGTTTGGTTTCAGCAAAAGAAAATGTTTCAACATCGTAAAAATATTTTTTCTGTCCATTTACAGACAATTCCAAGCTGTAAATACCGTTTTTATTTAAAGCACCGTTCAGTTGATCATAAACATTAACCCCAAATCCTATTTTCCCAAAAGCGGAAATTTTACTAGCAAGTAAAGAACCATCATTTTGTGTTCTAAAGTTAATTTGCAATGGAATATTGGATTGATTGACATGAGAAGTACTATCTACAGGATATACCATTAAAGTGTTGATACGTGGCTCTTTGGTATCTTTTACTTTAATTCCAAATAATAATGGATTGATGGGTTTTGAATTTCCATCTCTAATTTCATAATGCAGATGAGGTCCAATAAAACCTCCAGTACTTCCAGAAAAAGCAACAATCTCTCCCTGAGTTACTGTTAAGGCATCTTTGGAAGGGAATAGTTGAATTTCGAAACTTTCTTTTTTATACTGCGCTTTTTTAAGATAACTTTCAATGGCAGGGTTGAATTTTTTTAAATGTGCATAAACTGTTGTGTAGCCGTTCGGATGTGTAATATACAGCGCTTTCCCAAATCCATAATGAGATACACGAATTCTAGAAACGTATCCTTGGGCGGCTGCAAAAACTTTCAATCCTTCTCGTTGTTGCGTTTTTAGATCTAAGCCAGAATGAAAGTGATTGGATCTTAGTTCACCAAAAGTTCCAGAGAGATACAGCGGTACATCCAATGGATTTTGAAAGTAGGACTGCGGATATTTATCCTGCGAAAAGGAGTTTAAAATAAAGGAAAAACAAAGTGTAAATATAAACTTATTCAATGGTGCTATTTTATGCTAAAATAACAAAATTAATATGTAATTGGCACTAAAAATTCTAAGCATTTGTACGTAAGGATATTAATTTTTTTTGTGCAAAAATGAGCAAAACAGTTGTTATATTGAGATAAGATTGGTACATTTGATACATAGTTTTGATATCTCTGATAATAGATGCGAAAAATAATAGAAGCTGCTAGTTTACTGGAAGATAAGTTCGAAAAAATTTTGGAAGTTTACGTTTTTTTGAAGGAAGAAAACCAGTTTTTACATCAAAGAGTAGTCGGTTTAGAAAATCAATTGACAGAGAAAACGGAACAATTGAATGAGAAAGAGAGTTCTTATCAATTGTTGAAGATTGCCAAAACTATCGAAGGCAGCAATGAAAGTACAAGAGAAACAAAACTCAAAATAAATGCTTTGATTCGTGAGGTTGACAAGTGTATAGTTAAATTAAGCGAATAATATGTTCTTTAAGTAATGGAAAAGCTCAAAATTAAGATCACCATAGGTGGACGTGTATATCCCTTAAGTGTGAATAACGCTAGTGAAGAAGAAGGGATGCGTAAAGCCGCAAAGAATATTAATGAACTGGTATCGAAGTTTGAACAAAATTATGCAGTTAGTGATAAGCAAGATGTATTGGCGATGTGTGCATTACAATTTGCTTCACAAACGGAGATAAAAAACATTACGAGTGCATCAGATACAGAAGAAGCAATAAAAAAAATAGAGGCGCTATCAAAATTACTAGATACGCACTTACAGTAAGTTCTTTAAAATAAACAATAATACTGCCTATATTAGTCATTGTTCGTCAAACTCAACAGGAATTAATTCTGAAGGATGAGTCATAATTGTTAAAGTAAGCCGTCTAGAGCGGATCCTTGATCAATTTGTTAGTTCTATAAAATGTTTAAATTGGAGTTTGCAGAAACTTCTCTAATATAGGCTTTTTTTTTACTTAAAATTAACCAAATGGAAGAAATGATAGGACCAATAGTTATTGGTGTAGTTATAGGGTTGGCGGTGGGCTATGTAATTGCCAAATCCGCAGAAAAAAGGAAAGCATCGGGAACCATAAAAAGAGCACATAAAAATGCCGCTTCAATTTTAAAAGAAGCAAAGATGGATGCAGATGGAATTAAAAAAGAGAAAATATTACAAGCAAAAGAAAGATTTATAGAATTAAAATCGGAACATGAGAAAGTTATTTTATCGAGAGATAAAAAAATGAATGAGACCGAAAAAAGAGTAAGAGATAAAGAATCTCAGATTTCTCAAGAACTAAGTAATACTAAAAAGTTAAGTCAAGAACTGGAGAAGAAAACTGCAGATTACGACCATAAATTCGAATTCATCGAGCGCAAAGAAAATGAACTGGAAAAAATTCATAAAAAGCAAGTAGAAAATTTAGAAGTTATATCTGGGTTGTCTGCTGAAGACGCAAAGAAAGAATTAGTTACCTCTTTAAAAGAGGAGGCCAAATCTGATGCTATGGCTTTTATTCAAGAAACTTTAGAAGAGGCAAAATTAACAGCAGATCAAGATGCTAGAAAGGTGATATTGAGTACCATTCAGCGTGTAGGTGTTGAACAAACAGTAGAGAATTGTGTCTCTGTATTTAATTTGGAGTCTGATGATGTAAAAGGACGTATTATCGGTCGTGAAGGTCGTAATATTAGAGCATTAGAAGCGGCTACCGGTGTGGAGATTATAGTAGATGATACCCCAGAAGCAATTATACTTTCTTGTTTTGATCCAGTGCGTAGAGAGGTAGCGCGCTTATCGCTTCACAATTTAGTTACCGATGGAAGAATTCATCCAGCACGTATCGAAGAGGTGGTGAAGAAAACGGAAAATAAAATCAATCAAGAAATTATTGAAGTTGGCAAGCGTACGGTAGTTGACTTAGGAATTCATGGATTACACCCGGAATTGATTAAAACAATTGGTCGTATGAAATTTAGATCTTCTTATGGTCAGAATTTATTACAGCATTCACGTGAGGTTGCGAATCTATGTGGAATAATGGCAGCTGAACTTGGTTTAAATGCAAAAGTTGCAAAGAGAGCAGGTTTATTGCACGATATAGGAAAAGTGCCAGATACAGAAAGTGAATTACCACATGCCATATTGGGTATGGAGTGGGCGCAGAAGTATGGTGAAAAGCCAGACGTATGTAATGCTATTGGAGCGCATCACGACGAGATAGAAATGAAAACATTAATTGCACCAATTGTTCAGGTATGTGATGCTATTTCTGGAGCGAGACCAGGAGCAAGAAGACAAGTATTAGATTCTTACATTCAGCGTTTAAAGGATTTAGAAGATGTTGCATTCGGATTCGCAGGAGTACAAAAGGCCTATGCTATTCAAGCAGGAAGAGAGTTGCGTGTAATTGTTGAAAGTGAAAAAGTAAACGATTTAAAAGCGGCTGAATTGTCTTTTAGTATTTCTCAAAAAATACAAAACGATATGACATATCCTGGGCAAGTGAGAGTAACGGTAATTCGTGAAACCAGAGCCGTTAATATAGCCAAATAAGAATTGAATGCATATATAATTATAGAGCACCTAAATTTGGGTGCTTTTTTTATTTTCGGGGATGAAATTGTTCCATCACTTTCTGTAAATGACTTTTATCCAAATGCATATAAATCTCGGTTGTGGTAATACTTTCGTGTCCTAGCATTTGCTGAATTGCACGTAAATCGGCACCATTTTCTAATAAATGAGTCGCAAAAGAGTGTCTAAAAGTATGCGGACTAATTTTCTTTTTAAAGCCTGTTTTTATACACAAGTCTTTAATAATAGTGAAAATCATGACCCGTGTAAGTTGTTTTCCTCTCCGATTTAAAAATAGGGTATCTTCGAATCCCTTTTGAACAGGAATATGGTTTCTAATCGTATCTTTATAAAAGGTAATATACTTTTCGGTTTGTAGATTGATAGGTACAAAGCGTTGTTTGTTGCCCTTTCCAAGTACCCGAATAAATCCTTCTTCAAAAAATAAATCAGAAATTTGTAGTGTAATCAATTCTGAAACACGCAGTCCACAACTATAGAGAGTTTCTAATAAAGTCCTGTTCCGTTCTCCTTGGGGTTTGCTTAGATCTATGGCGCCAATAATAAAATCAATGTCTTCAATAGACATCGTATCAGGAAGTTTTCTTCCAATTTTTGGAGATTCAAGAAGGTCTGTAGGGTTGATTTCTCGATATTTTTCAAAGAGTAGATAATCAAAAAAACTTCGAAGTCCAGATATTAAGCGAGATTGGGATCTAGGATTGATAGATTTAGATGCCTCATAAATAAATTGCTGTATGGTATCAGTATCTATTTTTGCTGGGGAAATAGTGATTTCATGTGCTTCTAAATAAACACATAACTTTCGAATGTCTGACGCATAACTATCCAGAGAATTCTTTGACAGTCCACGTTCAATTTTAAGATATAAAAGATAATCTTTAATAGCAGTATTCCAGTTCATTGAAGTAAAGGTAATTTAATATCATATAATTGTGAAGCAATACGAAGCAAATCGAATAAATTATTTTATTTTTGATTTGTCAAACGAGCCTGTTACATTTTTGTCATTAACGAAAAAATGATTTAAAGCGAACAGCATGAAACAACAAGCATACATAAACAGGAACATATGAACATATTGATAATAAACGGACCCAATTTAAACCTTTTAGGAAAAAGAGAACCTGCCATATATGGAACCGCTACGTTTGAAGATTATTTTAAGGAATTACAAGAAAAATTCTCAACTCTAAATTTAACCTACTATCAATCTAATATAGAGGGAGAATTAATTGATAAGTTGCATGAGGTTGGATTTAGTTACGATGGTATTGTATTTAATGCGGGAGCCTATACACATACTTCAGTGGGGTTGGGGGATGCCATAAAAGGTATTGAAACTCCGGTGATTGAAGTGCATATTTCTAATGTACATGCCAGAGAAGAATTCAGACATACCTCATTTTTAGCGCCGAATGTAAGAGGGATTATTGCAGGATTTGGAATGCAAAGTTACGACTTAGCGATTCAAAGTTTTTTATAGTTATATTCGAGTATCCTTTCTTTTGGGTCAAAGGGTTTTAAATCATCCAATCCCAGTTTTTTGATAGCAAGTACTACTTTTTCTGTTTCTGAAATTGTTAGTGCTCGGTTTTCTTTTTGTAAGAAATAATCAGCAGCTTCAAGTATTGCAGCAAGAGGAATCAGTCCAATGAGTTCTGACCCTGTCACTTTAACGCCTCGTTTGGTAGCAGCCTTTATCGTTTCTTCATAAGCAACGTGAATAGGCGTTACGTTGATATTCGTTAAATTATATGAAACCTGAGCGATGTTGTATTCATCAATATACCAACCAAAACCTTTGACCGCTTTTAGTTTTCCCGGAGTTCGAAGGGATGTGCCATTTTTATCAATTATTTTTCTACCCGATTCTCGAATATCAAAAGAGATCTCGCTGGCAATGGTCGCGGACGTACTATCCAAATTAACATTATAGGCGATCAAAAAATTACGTGCTGAAATAGCAGTGACTCCTGATCTAACAATTTGATCATTATAAACCGTAGGACCAAAATCGAGTTTCCAAGAAGGATCTGTAATTTTAGTTTGTAAACCTTCATATTCTCCACTTCTACAATTCGCTAGGTTTTTTCGCTTTGTTGAAGTAGCCGCATATTCGTAATAGTATCCAGAGATCCCTAACTCTTTCCCTACACGTTCTCCCAATAGATGTGCATAGTGTACTGTTTCATCTAGGGTGATATTCGCAATCGGAATTAAAGGACAAACATCCGTAGCGCCAAAGCGAGGATGCGTCCCCTTTTGCTGAGTCATATCAATTAGTTCAGCGGCTTTTTTAATGAGTCTAAAAGCGGCTTTTACGACGTTATTGGGTTCTCCAACAAAGGTAATAACGGTTCTATTTGTTGCATATCCAGAATCTACATATAAGAGTTGAACACCTTCAACAGTTGAAACTATGTGTGCGATTTCGTTTATTTTATCTATATCTCTACCTTCACTAATGTTTGGAACACATTCAATGAGTTGTTGCATTTGTTTTTTTATTGAAGTTCAAATATACTAAGTTTTAGTGTTTGAATTCTCTGAATCCTTTACTTTCTGCGGTCATAGAGCGGTGGTCACTGAGCGCTTGTCGCATAGTGGTTGTAATGGTCACATAGTAGTTGTCGCATAGTAGTTGAGTGGTCACTGAGCGGAGTCGAAGTGAGTCGAAGTCAGTCGAATTGAGTCCAAGCGATGGGCTAAAATTAGAAAGAGCAAATTGTTGAATTGTAAAATGGTTTTGCGCATTGTTTAATTCGAGTCGATACTGCGTTTAGTGCTATTAAAAAATTATATTTGTCTTATAAATTTAAGAATGTTTTTTAGAAAATGAAGAAAGTATTAATTACTGGAGCAGCGATTTTCAACCAGTGAAATACATTAAAATCAAATGACTTTTTATTTTACGTATGTATTTCAAAGTGAAAAAGATGGTAATTACTACGTTGGCTATACCAAAAATCTGAATGTACGATTTGAGCAACATCAAAAAAGATAGGTTATATCGACGAAATATAGAAGACTTTTTGCATTAATTTATTATGAGGTATCCTTGTCACAACGAGATGCTTTGAAAAGAGAAAAGTATTTAAAAACATTTTACGGGAAAATGTTTTTGGCTAAAAGGCTCAAATCGTATTTCATAAGTCAGGAAAAAAATAAAGTTAGATACCAAAAATGATTGAAGAAAAGAAAAAAGTTTTAGTGACCGGAATAGCTGGGTTCATTGGGTTTCATTTAGCCAAGAAGTTGCAAAAAGAAGGATTGGATGTCTATGGATTGGATAGCATTAATGACTATTACGATCCTGCGCTAAAATTGGCGAGATTACAAGAACTTGGTGTTGCAACAGATCAGATAGTCGGCAATACCGAAATAAAAGGGACCATTACTTTTATCAAATTAAATTTACAAGATCTAGACAATTTGAAAAAGTTGTTCTCCAAACATCAATTCGATTATGTTGTTAATTTGGCTGCACAAGCCGGAGTTGGCTATTCTCTAGAAAACCCACAATCCTATATAGATAATAATATTACTGGTTTTTTAAATGTATTAGAATGTTGTCGATCTTTTCCCATCGAGCATTTAGTATTTGCTTCATCGAGTTCTGTCTATGGATTGAGTGAAGCCATTCCATTTAAAGAAGATGATTCTGCAGATCATCCGATGGCGCTATATGCGGCGAGTAAAAAAGCCAACGAAATGATGGCACATTCGTACGCACACTTATTCAATATTCCGTGTACGGGTTTGCGTTTCTTTACCGTCTATGGACCCTGGGGAAGACCAGACATGGCCTTATATATCTTTACAAAGGCAATTCTTGAGGATAAAGAGTTTGATGTCTATAACAATGGCGAGATGAGTCGTGATTTCACCTATATAGATGATATTGTAGAAAGTATCAAACGCTTATTGCCAAAACCTCCTCAAAAGAACAATCCTGTATTTAACGCAAAGCATCCTGTTCCTTCAAAAAGTACGGCTCCTTATCAACTTTTTAATATAGGAAATAACAATCCAGTAGGTTTGATGGAATTTGTGCATGCCATTGAAAAAGCGTTACATAAAAAAGGAAAAATTATATATAAACCTATGAAACCCGGTGATGTACCATCAACCTATGCCAATGTGAGCAGTTTGTTTGACTATATTGGCTTTAAGCCAGAAACGACGGTGGAAGAAGGGATTGAAGCGTTTGTAGCGTTTTATAAGGAGTATCATGCTAAATAGGTATTAATCACTTCTATATTACTTAGAAATACTTTTATGAAAAGAATGTTTGAAATCTACAATCTATATTTCGAGAAGAATGTTGACAGATCGCAATAATCAGTTTTAATTGTCAATAAACTTTGTTGAAAACTTGTTTTTATTCAATTTATTGAAATGTGATAATATCAACTATATTTGTAAAAATGGCTTTGAATACTCATAAGAGGACGTATTAACAATGCATTAATTTTGGACATTATCAAAGTATGAAAACCCCTCAATATTCACAAGAAGAATGGCTTCACGAAATTACGTCTAAGAATAATCTTTTTAGTTTTAATTTAAGAGAGGTTTGGGACTATCGTGATTTACTAGAATTGTTTGTGAAACGGAATATAATAACGGTATATAAACAAACCATTTTAGGACCGTTGTGGTATTTGATTCAACCGATTTTCACAGCCTTAACATTTACATTGATTTTTAATAAGGTCGCTAATATCGATACCGGTAGTATTCCGCCATTCATGTTTAATTTAGTAGGGATTACCACTTGGAATTATTTTAAAAGTTGTTTTACAGGTACGTCAGATACTTTTAAGGGTAATGCTGGTATTTTTAGTAAGGTGTATTTTCCACGTTTGATTATGCCTTTAGTCTCTGTCATTACAAATTTGGTTCGATTCGGAATTCAATTATTTATCCTTGCAGGATTTTATGTGTATTACTATAGTAATGGAGCGGCAATTGGATTAAACAAATTGACATTTTTTTTTCCGCTACTTATAGTTTTAATGGGTCTGTTAGGTTTGGGATTGGGAATGATTATTTCTTCAATGGTAACAAAATATAGAGATTTAAAATTTTTATTAAATTTTGGTGTGCAATTATTAATGTATATCTCGGCTGTGATGTACCCCATTGCCCTAATGCGTGAAAAACTACCGCGTTTTGCATGGTTGGTAGAATACAATCCGATGGCTTACGTTATAGAATCGGCGCGTTATATGTTGTTGAGTGATGGGACTTTTTCCTGGAATGGTCTGTTATTTACAACAATTGTGACATTGATTGTTTTGTTTTTTGGGATTTTGTTATTTAACAAAACAGAAAAAAGTTTTATCGATACTATTTAGGTATTAGAGCATATAAAAAGATTGAAATGGGAAAAATAGTATCGAATAAATTTCAGAATTTGACTGATGTCTCACAAGAATTTAAAGGTGCATATGCGAATGCAATGCCTTTTCCTAATATTTATTTTGATGCATTCTTTGACGAAACGATATTAAGTGCAGTCTTAGATGAATTTCCAGATTTGGCGGAAGGCAAGTCGTTGCAATATAAGAGCTCAAAAGAGAAAAAATTCGCGGGTAAAGGAGAAGAGCTGTTTGGAGAAAAAACAAAAAAGTTAATGCATTTTTTGAATTCACAACCATTTTTAGAATTTTTGCAAGAATTAACGGGTATTGAAGAAACCTTAATTCCAGATCCTTTTTATGCAGGAGGTGGACTTCATGAAATCAAACAAGGTGGTTTGCTAAAGGTGCATGCCGATTTTAATAAACATCGAAAAACAGGCCTAGATCGTCGGTTGAACGTATTAGTTTATTTAAATAAGGATTGGCAAGAAAATTTTGGAGGGCATTTCGAATTGTGGAACAAAGAAATGACACAATGCGAAAATAAAATTTTGCCGTTGTTTAATAGAATGGCGATTTTCTCTACTACGAGTACGTCTTATCATGGTCATCCAGATGCATTGAATTGTCCAGAAGACAGAAGCCGAAAATCCCTGGCATTATATTACTATACCAATGGAAGACCGCATGATGAAATTGATCAAAAATTAGTTGATCACGGCACACTATTTAAGGATAGGCCTTCCGATGATGAGGAACCTAGTGTTAAACCTATAAAAAATAAATGGAAAATATTATTGAAAGATTTTGCACCTCCAATTCTTATAAGAGTAATTAAAAAGTATTTATAAATAATTGTGTTATTTAATTCTATAGATTTCGCCCTGTTTTTACCAATAGTTTTTATACTCTATTGGTTTGTATTTAATAGAAATATTAAATTACAAAATTTATTAATTGTAATTGCGAGTTATGTGTTTTATGGCTCGTGGGATTGGCGATTTTTACTTTTAATTTTGTTTAGCACATTTGTAGATTATTTAGTTGGCATTGCTTTAGAGAAAGAGGAAACCTTGAAGAAAAGAAGGCTATTGCTTTGGATAAGTATTTTTGTTAATTTAGGTTTCCTAGGCTTCTTTAAGTACTATAATTTTTTTTTAGATAATTTCACGAATGTGTTTTCGTTTTTTGGTCATAAGATTGATGCAAGCTCTCTAAGCATAATTTTACCAGTTGGGATTAGTTTTTATACTTTCCAAACTTTGAGTTATACCATTGATGTTTATAGAAAAAAAATGAAACCAACCAAAGATTTTGTTGCTTTTGCTGCTTTTGTATCCTTTTTTCCTCAGTTGGTTGCTGGGCCTATTGAGCGAGCTACTAATTTATTACCACAGTTTGTTAAAAAACGAGAGTTTGATTATAATAAAGCGTGTGATGGTTTACGTCAAATTTTATGGGGGCTGTTTAAAAAAATTGTAATCGCTGACAATTGTGCAAAATATGCGAACATAATTTTTAATAATTCAGAAGTGTATTCGGGGAGTACCTTGGTATTAGGATCGTTGTTTTTCGCATTTCAAATCTATGGTGACTATTCGGGGTATTCAGATATAGCCATTGGTACGTCAAGGCTTTTTGGATTTAATCTTCAAAAGAATTTTGCATTCCCTTATTTTTCAAGAAATATAGGCGAATTTTGGAGGCGTTGGCATATTTCTTTGTCAACTTGGTTTCGTGATTATTTGTATATTCCTTTAGGAGGAAGTAAAGTTGGTAAAGTAAGGGTAGTTCGAAATATTTTTGTAATATTTATTGTGAGTGGTTTTTGGCATGGTGCCAATTGGAACTTTATTATTTGGGGAGCCTTAAATGCACTATATTTTTTACCGCTTCTATTTCGTTCAAAGAACAGGAAATATATGGATGTAGTTGCTATCAATAGTAATTTACCCTCATTCAAGGAATTGATTCAAATGGCGATGACATTTGGATTTACCTTAGTGGCATGGATCTTTTTTAGATCGGATACTGTGTCACAAGCGATTCAAATATTGAGTGAAATATTTTCGATGAGTTTATTTGGTATGCCTTCTTTTAAAAAGCCTATAATTATTTGGGTACTGATTTTTATGTTCATTGAATGGGTAGGGAGAGATAGTGAATACGCAATTGAGAAGTTAGGAAAAAATTGGCATGAGTCATTAAGGTGGGGTTTTTACTACATCATAGTAATTAGTATTTTTTTAATGGGAAGCGAAGGAGAAGAATTTATTTATTTTCAGTTTTAAATGAAAAAGTTTACGAGACAAGTTATATTATTTTTATTTCCAATGGTATTATTGGCGTATCCATTAGATTTGATCGTTTCCAATTTATTGAAAAAGAATGGATCCTTTGCACATGGTGAACTATCTGTTTGGAATGCATTATACGATGGTACTATTGATTCTGAAATTGTGATTTATGGTTCTTCAAGAGCATTGGTGCATATAGATCCAGAAATTATTGAAACAAGCACAGGGCGAAAAGCCTACAATTTAGGAATTGATGGGCATAACTTTTGGTTGCAGCATTTGCGCCATACAATTTTGATGAAGCATAACAAAAAACCAAAAACAATAATCTTATCTGTTGATGTTCGCAGTTTTATAAAGCAAAAGGAGTTGTACAATTCAGATCAATTCTTACCTTATATCTTTTTTAATAAAGAAATTAAATACTATACCGAGTCGTATAAGGGGTTCACTGTTTATGATTATCACCTCCCTTTCATCAGGTACTTTGGGAGATTTCAAGCTATTAAAGCTGCTCTATTAAAAAATAGCTATTTAAAAAGAAGAAATGGATATGAAGGACAGGATAAGGTATGGAATGATGATTTTAAAAAGGCCAAAGCAAATGCAAATTCAATAGAGATAGAATTAGATAAAGAATTGTTAGTCTTGTTTGATGGTTTTCTTTTGGACTGTAAACGAGATGATATACGCGTTGTATTGGTGTATACTCCAGAATATATTGAAGGACAAAAATTTATGGGTAAAAGGAATGAAATAGTATCGTTGATTGATTCATTTGCATTGAAACACAATGTTGTTTATTTAGATTATTCAAAGGATGATATATGTTTAGAGAAAAAGTATTTTTACAATGCTTCTCACCTTAACAAGTTGGGTGCCGAAAAGTTTACTAAAATGCTTTCAAAGGATTTAGTCCTATTGGGTAATTAATTGAATAAAAATGGAAGAAAATTTTTTTCAACACTTTATAATTACTCGGTTTAATCTAAAACAAAATGTTTGGAATAAAGATAAATTTGGAAGTCAAGTAAATGATGATATTTGGTTAAAGGATCGGTATTCTTTATTTATAACCTATTGTTTTCCTTCGTTAGAAGCTCAAGTAAATTTGAATTTTAAATGGTTGGTATATTTTGATACGAATACCCCCTTAATGTATAAGCATAAAAATGAAGATCTTAAGGAGCAGTTTGCTAATTTTTATCCATTATACATTGATAATATAGATGAACTGAAGGTGGCATGTAGAAAAGACATTCAGGATCTTCAAGAAAGTAACTCTAAATTTGTAATAACAACAAGAATAGACAACGATGATTGCTTTCATGAAAATACAGTAGCAAAGATTCAAGAAAATTTTATTGAAGAAGAAATGACATTAATAGATCTAGTTAATGGTTTGTCTCTTCAAGTTTATAAAGAATTCAAATTAACGATTAATGAAGAAATGGTGTTGTATCCCTTTTTGAGTCTTATAGAATTAAATAATGAAAATATTTTAGGGCCTTATTATAAACCGCATAATTCATGGGGAGCCGAAGTTAATAGAATTACTGTAAATGATGGTTTTTATTGGATTCACTTTGACCTCCTTCAACTCACTTCGACTCCGCTCAGTGATCGCCCATCAGTTACCATTGCTTAGCAACTATTGCTTAGTAAATATATCTCAATAAGAATTGTGTGTTACAATGTTGGATTATTGGATTAAAACTTTCGATGCGTACAAAAACATTTTAGTACACTTTTTCAATTTTTTCTATAAAAATTACTTTTCACAAAGACGTTCAACTTTCAACGGTTCTTCCCAATTTATAGAGATAAACGTAGCGCACAGACAAGAATATCAAAATAGGCAACAATGCATTAGAGAAGATTTGAACTTTAAAAATCCAGAGGATACAAACTACGCCAATCAAAATTAAAAGGAAGAGTAGGTAGTAACTGAACCATTTGGGAAGTTTACTTTTAAGCAAAACAAAACTTACTACCAAATTTGGAGTAAAAGCCCATAAAATATTAAAATTGTTGGCGGCCGAAGCATGATTCGTAGCAAAAGAAATAAATGTTAACACAAGCCCCATCAGACCAAATGAGAAAAAGAGAGTAAAATCTAACCATTTGGTTCGAAGGTGTGATTTTATATTTTTACGGGTTATGACAACAACGATTAATCCTATTATAGCAAATAGCATAAAAGGTGTTAGATACGTATCTGTGGTTTTTCTATTCGTATCTTTTAAAATAACTTCTGTTCGTTTGACAATGTTTTTTGTAATACCGTCTTTTTTGATTTTTAAATCGTCAAAAAAGGTCAATACATTTTCGGGAAGAAATAGAAATTCTTTCATAGTTACCCCACGATCAATTACAGAGCCTAAGGCAATGTCAATTCCGAAATCTCCCCAGGATTGATCTGTTAAATAAGGTTGTATTAACTGGCGATGTGTTTTGGGATTTTCTTCAAAAAGTGCTGGTAATTGCAATTGTTCTCCTAGTATTGCATTGATTACATCGTATAATCGGGTAGAACAATTGTCGAAAAAATAATCATATAAATACGCCCTGTTTTTTGGTAAAGCATTATTTTCTAAGTAGTCAAAACAAGCCTGAACTTCTCTACTAGAAATGTCTAATACTTGGGCTTTAACCCATCTATTTTGATATTGGTAACTTTTTATAAAGAAGAAAAAATCTCCGGAGCCTAATAAGTATAGTAAATTTCCTTGCGCAAATTTTAAGTAATAATTAGGCGTATTAAAATCAAAAATCCCATAATTATAAACGCGATCGATTCCTAATTTAGGATCACGTATTCTAAAGGCAGAATGTCCAAAAGCTTCATAAACAGCCTCTCCGGGGCCACAAGTAATAACACTTATTTCTGCTTGTTCACTTAATTGTGGGAATCCTATTTTATCACTAGTACCAAGGATTTGAGAATACAAATTAGCAGACAGTATAAGCAGACATAGAAATAGTAGTTGTCTCATAGGAAGAATAAATTAAATCAGGTTTAGAAAACAGTTCCGAAGATACCGTAATTTATAGAAATCTACTAAAGTTTATAATAGATTGCTGTTTTTAATGAAAGAGAGTATGCGCTTTTCTAGCCAATATCCACTTTTATACATTAAATATTGATTGAAACCTACATGCCCACCATATTTAGGGGTTTCTAGTATAAGGTGTGCATGATCTTTGGCTATTTCAATGGGGAAACATGATTCAGCTAAAAAAGTGTCATCTTGGGCATTAATAAGGAGTGTGGGTATTTGTATATTTTTTAAGTAAGGCTTTGAACTGGCCTGTTTCCAATAATCTTCAGCACTCAAGAATCCATTGGCTGGTGCGGTAAAAGCTTCATCATAGTCCTTGAAGTTTTTGGCTTTTGCAATGGCTTGGGTGTCTATGTTATATTTTGGAAATAAGGACGCTTTTTTAAGAGACTTAATTTTTAAACTTTTTAAAAAGAGTCTCATATAGGGTGTGTTGTACCATTTGGCTAACTTCTTCGAGGACCCTTTCAAATCACAGGGAACAGAAACACCAATAGCACAGCAAACTTTTGAATTAATATGATTGGCATATTCTCCAAGGTATTTCAAGAGTATATTACCACCCAAGCTGTATCCTAAGAGTATTATAGTTTCATAGTGATGGTTTTTTTCAACATGATTTAGAACACTTTCAAGGTCTTCTGTTTTACCGCTGTGGTAAGAAGCGAATTTTCTATTGTCCGTGCCACTGCATCCTCTTAGATTTACGACCATGATATCAAATTTATTGGCGTTTAGTACGTTGGCCGCAGCCATTATATAATTGGAAGTTGAACTGCCTTCTAATCCATGTAGGATAATAACCACTTCTTTAGAGCCTACTTTTGAATTGTCTAAATCCATAAAATCACCATCTTCTAATTCCAATCGTTCTCTCGTATAAGTTATTGAATTTGGCTTAACAAAAGTCCGAAATATGGTATTTACATGGGTATTGGTAAACGGAAATTTTGGGTGGTACGTAGATTTTATTAGCGGCATAAATTAGTGGGTCTATAGGTGTTTTCTTCGTTCAAAATTACATATATTTACTTGAATTTAAGTAGAAAACAGAAATGAACATGGTTTGAAACTGCTCTTAAAATTACATGAGATTGATAGTTGATTGTCAATATGTCAAGGGCTAAAACGAACTTGTTCAAAATTTCATCACCCTAGGTAAAGAGCAATAGCGAACAGCATGTGGCTTTTAAAAAACAGTAAATAGAGCCATATGAGCCGAGCATGTTCAAATTTTTATTGCGCAAGGAATGATCGATAGCGAACAGTATGTGACCGAATTAACAAATAGAATAAACATATGAAAAAACATATACCAAACTTAATAACTCTTTTCAATTTGTTATCGGGAATCATCGCCATGGTACTTGCCGTGGAGAATCATCTTGTTGAAGCGGGTTTTTTTATGATTCTTGGTATCTTTTTCGATTTTTTTGATGGTTTTTTAGCACGTTTATTAAAGGTGCAGGGAGAACTCGGAAAACAATTGGACTCTTTAGCAGATATGGTTACAAGTGGCTTAGTTCCTGCTGTAGTGATGTTTCAACTCTTACGGAATTCATTGGGAAATTGGAATGGAGATTATTTAATTCCACGGATGTTTTTTGAAGAAGGGTATTCTTATGTTCCTTTTTTCGGTTTTTTAATTGCACTTGCTTCAGCCTATCGACTGGCCAATTTTAATATTGATAAGAAACAATCTTCTTCTTTTATAGGAATCCCAACGCCAGCAAATGCCTTATTTATTTTGTCTTTACCGTTGATTTTGAATTATAGTACGAATGATTTTGCCATTTATTTGATTCAGAATACTTCATTTTTACTTGTAATAACAGTTGCTGGAAGTATTATGATGAATGCGAATATTCTACTTTTTTCATTGAAATTTACGGAGTACTCCTTTAGAAATAATGCAGTTAAATATGTATTTATAGTTGCTTCAATTTCACTTTTAATCGGATTGCATTTTGTTGCTTTCCCCTTGATTATCTTATTATACATATTAACTTCCGTTGTGGAGAATATGTTTTTAAAGAAGTAGGGTTGGTTGATGGTTGAGAGTTGATGGTACTTTGGAAATTTTATTTTGTAGGCTTAGTTTGGGTTTTTGAATATGTGTGAATTGGTTACTTCGACTCACTTGGACTCCGCTCAGTGACCACTGCTCATTGATCCATCCAGTACTGACAAAAGAAGTAAAATAACCCAATTACAACTCTCCATTAGCATTCCACCCGTAATGAAGATATTTAAAAAATTATAACTTTAAGTCAACTACCGAGTTTATCGTTTAGCAAAGGCCCTACTTTTAGTTTCCGTAGAATTCAAGTTTTAGGAGCGTATGAGAATCCAAAGAAATTTCGGTCTGGATTTGAAAGCGTATAAAACATTAGAATTCGAGTAAATTAAAATAAGTCTTGCTTCTTGTACTGAGCGGAGCCGAAGTATTGTAACTTTTTATTAAGAAAACTGCGAAGCAGATCACGATCACGAACACTAAAACGAATAGAAAAGGAGGGTGAGTAAAGTTAGCAAGAAATAAGAAACCTAATAGTTAGGTATAGATTTCTACCTTCACTTCGACCGGTGACCACTGAGCAAGTTAAGAATAGACGGTAATTATACTATTAATATTTTAATCGAACTTCTTACGCTTTAATTCAAAATCTTTTCCAAGATATACACGACGTACTGTTTCGTCGGCAGCTAAATCTTCTGGAGTTCCTTCTTTTAAAATTCCACCCTCAAACATTAAAAAAGTTTTATCTGTAATAGACAGAGTAGCCTGAACATCGTGATCTGTTATTAAAATGCCAATATTTCTGTTTTTAAGTTGCGCTACAATTCCTTGAATGTCTTCAACGGCAATTGGATCAACACCTGCAAAAGGTTCATCTAATAAGATGAATTTGGGGTCAGAGGCCAAACAACGTGCAATTTCAGTTCTTCTTCGTTCACCACCAGAGAGTAGATCCCCTCGGTTCTTACGAACGTGGCCTAAACTAAACTCTTCTATCAAAGATTCCATTTTTTTTCGCTGTTCAATTTTTGATAATTTTGTAAATTGAAGGACAGAAAGAATATTATCTTCAACACTTAATTTTCTAAATACAGAGGCTTCCTGTGCTAAATACCCGATTCCTTTTTGAGCTCTTTTATACATCGGTGCAGCTGTAATATTTTCATCATCTAGATAAATATTACCTGCATTGGGCTGTATCATCCCAACAATCATATAAAAAGAAGTTGTTTTTCCAGCGCCATTTGGGCCTAATAAACCCACGATTTCTCCTTGTGCTACTTGCAAAGAAATCCCTTTAACAACGGTTCTACTTCCGTATTTTTTTACGATGTTGTCTGCCCTTAGTATCATAGTTTATTAATGTATTACAACGCTATTAACAACGATTTTCAACTTTGTTGTTCAGATAATTTTATTAAAGTTTTCGCAATGCTTTAGATTCTTGTTTCACGACTCTTTTTGAAATTAGTATACTGATTTCATATAAAAGCATAATGGGCAACGTAACAATTACTTGACTTGCAATATCCGGAGGGGTAATTATGGCTGATAGCGTTAAGACTAAAACGAGTGCTATTTTTCGATGTTTCTTTAAAAATGGAGGGGTAACTAATCCCATCTTTGTTAAGAAAAAGATAAGTACGGGTAATTCAAACATGAGTGAAACCCCTAATAATGTATTGGTAATTAGGTTGATATGTGTTTTGAAGTCGAATTTATTTTCAATCATATCCGTAATATTGAAGTTATAGAAAAATGAAACTGACAACGGTGCAATTACATAATAACTGAAGAGTACGCCAATAAAAAACAAGCAGGACGCATAAAACATAAATGCTCTCGATTTTTTTTGTTCTTTTTCATGCAGTCCTGGACTAATAAACTTCCATATTTCCCATAAAACATAAGGGAAAGAAACGAGTAATCCTAAAATTAAAGATGTCCATATCGCATTCATTAATTGACCTGTAGGTGACAAACTTTGTAAACTTGAACTTAAATTCATGCTACAAAAGTCACTTTCGATACCTATATATTGTGCCCCTTTACAAAGCCACTGATAGGTGGGGAAATCTGCATCTAAATGGGCTAATAAAAAACGCTCATAAACAATTGTTTTAAATGAAAATATGGCAATACCCACTATAAATATTGCTAAGGTTGAACGTATTAAGTGCCAACGTAATTGTTCTAAATGGTCTAAAAAAGACATTTCTTTTTGTTCTTCGCTCATTTTAAAAAATTCCTTCTTTTATTAAATCATGTAAGTGAATAATACCAGCATATTCATTATTTTTTTCTACTAATAATTGTGTTATATTGTTACGCTCCATGGTTTCCAAGGCAGCAACTGCCATGGCATCATAGTTTATTGTTTTTGGGTTGGAACCCATAATATCTTTGGCAGAAAGCGTTAGGAAATCTTCTTTTCCATTTAACATTCTTCTAATATCACCATCTGTAATAACACCTATTATAGTATTGTTATTTAAAACAGCCGTAGCGCCTAATCTTTTTTCTGAAATTTCTAATAATACTTTTTTGATATCAGTGCTTGGAGAAACCTGTGGTTTTTCATTTCGTTCTACCAATTCACTTACGCGCAAATATATTTTTTTACCCAATGCGCCTCCTGGATGATATTTTGCAAAATCTTTGGTGCCAAAATCATTTAAATCTAACAAGCAAACTGCCAACGCATCTCCTATCACCATTTGAGCTGTTGTGCTAGAAGTGGGTGCCAAATTATTTGGACAGGCTTCTTTTTCAACACTAGAATTTAGTACAAAGTTTGCTTGAACTCCCAAATAAGAAGCTGGATTTCCTGTTAAGGCAATGACTTTATTGCCGTAATTTTTTATAAGAGGAACCAATACTTTTATTTCTGGAGTATTTCCACTATTCGATATGCAAATTACAACATCATCTTGTTGGATATTCCCTAAATCTCCATGAATGGCATCTGCCGCATGCATAAATATAGAAGGGGTACCTGTAGAATTCATTGTGGCCACAATTTTGGTCGCTACAATAGCACTTTTCCCTATTCCAGTAATAATTACGCGCCCCTTAGAATTGTGAATAAGTTTAACTGTATTTTCAAAGGACTCATCGAGAAAATTGATTAAATTCGCAATAGCTGCACTTTCTATAGAAATTGTTTGCTTAGCAAGTGAAATAATTGAATTATTTGTTTTCAATAATGAGATATTTGAATTCGGAAAAAAAGTTATATCTTTAGTTGCAAATATATTTAAAAATAGATTAATAATAGTCAGTTTGTGAAGGAAAATAATTTACATGTAGCCCTTAAAAAATATTTTGGATTTTCAAAATTCAAAGGTTTACAGGAACAAGTTATAACGAGTCTTTTAGCAGGAAATAATACTTTTGCTATCATGCCAACCGGTGGAGGTAAATCAATCTGCTATCAGTTGCCCGCGTTAATGAAGGAAGGAACAGCCATTGTTGTTTCTCCATTAATTGCGCTAATGAAAAACCAGGTAGATGCTATCAGAGGAATATCCTCTGAATACGGTGTTGCCCATGTATTGAATTCTTCCTTAAATAGGGGGGATGTGGCTGTGGTAAAGGAAGATATTGAAAGAGGGGTTACTAAATTACTTTATGTGGCGCCTGAATCCTTAACGAAGGAAGAGTATATAGACTTCTTAAAAAAGCAAACAATTTCGTTTGTTGCCATAGATGAAGCACATTGTATCTCAGAATGGGGGCATGATTTCCGACCAGAATATAGAAATTTAAGAAATATTATAAGTAAAATTGATGATGTTCCTATCATTGGATTGACAGCGACTGCTACCCCCAAAGTACAAGAAGATATTTTAAAGACCTTAGGTATGGTCGATGCGGTAACCTTTAAAGCGTCTTTCAATAGACCTAATTTATATTATGAGGTGAGGTCAAAGACGAACGCAGTGAACTCTGATATCATTCGTTTTGTTCGTCAATTTGTGGGGAAGTCAGGTATTATTTATTGTTTGAGTAGGAAGAAAGTAGAGGAGGTTGCGCAAGTATTACAGGTAAATGGCATAAATGCTATTCCTTATCATGCTGGATTGGACGCTAAAACACGAGCGCGACATCAAGATATGTTTTTGATGGAAGATGCAGATATAGTGGTTGCTACGATAGCTTTTGGAATGGGAATTGACAAACCTGATGTGCGGTTTGTGATTCATCACGATATTCCAAAGAGTTTAGAGAGTTATTACCAAGAAACAGGTAGAGCCGGAAGAGATGATGGTGAGGGCTATTGCTTGGCGTATTACTCGTATAAGGATATAGAGAAATTAGAGAAATTTATGGCTGGTAAACCTGTGGCAGAGCAGGAAGTCGGACACGCTTTATTGCAAGAAGTAGTAGGGTATGCTGAAACTTCTATGAGTCGCCGTAAATATTTATTGCATTATTTTGGAGAACAGTTTGATGAAACTACTGGTCTGGGCGGCGATATGGATGATAATGTTAAAAACCCGAAAAATAAGGTTGAAGCAAAAGACGAAGTAAAGTTATTGCTTGAAACTGTTTTATATACTAAAGAAAAATATAAGCCGAAAGAAATTGTAAATACTTTGGCTGGTAATGAAAATGCGATGCTCAAATCGCATAGAACGACGGAGCAACCATTTTTTGGAAAAGGAAAGTACAAGCCAGATTTATTTTGGACGGCGTTATTAAGGCAAGTATTAGTAGCGAATTTAATTCGCAAAGAGATTGAAGAATATGGGGTCGTAAAGATTACGGAAGCGGGAAATATATTTATTGAAACCCCCGTTTCTTTTATGATGACAGAAGATCATACGTATAGTGCGAAAGCAGATAGTAATATTATTACCAATTCAATGGGTAACCGCGGTACTGATGATAAACTGATGCAAATGCTGAAAGATTTGAGAAAGCGCGTCGCCAAGAGTATTGGCGTGCCTCCATTCGCTGTCTTTCAAGATCCTTCTTTGAATGATATGACCTTGAAATATCCAATTTCTATTGAGGAATTGGGGAATGTGCATGGTGTAGGTGAAGGGAAAGCTAAAAAATTCGGAAAGGATTTTGTAAAAATGATTGCTGAATATGTTGCGGAAAACGAGATTCTTCGTCCGGATGATTTAGTTGTGAAAAGTACAGGTGAGAATTCTTCTTTAAAATTATATATTATTCAAAATACGGATAGAAAATTACCATTGGATGATATTGCAAAATCAAAAGGACTCGAATTTGTTGATTTAATTAAAGAGATGCAGCGGATTGTTTTTATGGGGACTAAATTGAATATATCGTACTATATAGATGATATATTAGATGAAGATCAGCAAGAAGAAATCTTTGATTATTTTATGGAAGCTAAAACAGATCTTATAGAGGATGCATTGGAAGAATTTGACGGAGATTACGATGAAGACGAATTGCGTTTAATGCGTATAAAGTTTATGAGTGAAGTGGCTAATTAATTGTAAAATATACGACTGCATTTAAATACAAGAAATAATATTAAATTATTAGCGCTACCCCAAATCCCAAGATAATAGCAATAAATTTTACGATATTAAATTTGTGGTTTTCACTACTTTCAAAAATAATGATAGTCGAAATATGCAAAAAAACACCTATAATAATTGCCGTAATTTCGGTTTTATAGATTAAGGCTAGGGGTACGTTGGAACCAATTAAACTGCCTAATGGAGACATTAAAGAAAAGATTAAAAGAAGGCTAAGGCATTGTACTAGTGGTCGTTTTGAGTGCACCAAGAAACTTCCTAAAACAATAGTAATCGGAATTTTATGAACTATAATTGCCCATAATAATTCTTGATGTTGATGATCGTTTATGGGAACTCCTTCCATAAAAGCATGTAGGCACAAACTGATAAATAAAAAGGTAGGAAGTTTACCGTTATCATGTGAATGGATATGACCGTGTTCAGCACCTTTAGAGAAATAATCCATGATTAACTGGATTAATAATCCTAAAATGATAAATAATCCAACATTCTTTTCCGCATGTTGAAAAACTTCAGGGAGTAAATTAGTGACCGTGATGGCGAGTAAATAGGCCCCGCTGAAAGACAACAATAGTTGTGTGAATTTCGCATTTGGTCTTAGGGTATAAACAATCCCAATTCCAGCAATTACAGACAAGAATAAAATGATTAAACTCATTTAGTGATAATTAAGATTAATCTATTCGAATTCTCTACATCAAATTCTTGTAGATCATAATCACCGAAGGTGTGTGTTAGTTTTAATCCTTTAGCATCTAAATAAGATTGAATCTTTTTAAGGTCTAAATATTTGATCCTTTCAAAATAGTTAAGCGTTTCTGTAGGTGTTACGACCTCAATTTTTTTGATGATAAACCCGTTTTTAAAAGATCTAGAAATATTGAATTTAAGATTATTTCTAAGAATCCTTTCTTCGGTTGTCATATTTTTAACCGCTTTCTCAACATTTAAAAAATCTATAACAGCAACACTATCATCCGATTTTAAGGCATTTTTAATATTTTCTAAAACTTGAAGGTCTTCACTATCATTTTCAAAATATCCGAAACTGGTAAAAAGGTTAAAAATAGCATCGTATTTCAAATTTAATGGATGACGCATATCTCGTTGTACAAAACGCAATGTTTCGTTACTAAATTCATTGGCATGATCAATGCTATTTTGTGATAAATCAGCACCGACAACATCAAATCCTAAAGAATTCAAAAACAGTGAATGACGACCTTTTCCACAAGCCAAATCTAGAATTTTATCATGATATTTTAAGCCCAAAAAAACGACAAGATTTGCCATGAATAATCGGGCTTCTTTTTGATCGCGATATTTGTATAATATATGATAGTAACTGGTGTCGAACCAAGACGCGAACCAATCTTTGGAAGTATTCATTCGTAATAATTTCTTCAAGCAAAAATACACTATCTTTGCCATAAATTTTAGTAGATGAATAAAAACTTCAAAATGGTTGCTACCACCATGTTTGGACTAGAAGAAGTTCTAGCCAATGAACTTAAAAACTTAGGAGGACAAGATGTAAAAGTTGGGGTTAGAAATGTATCTTTTTTCGGGGATATTGGATTTATGTACAAAGCCAATATAGCACTTCGTACCGCGATTAGAATATTAAAGCCAATCAAGAGTTTTAAGGTTTTTGATGAAGATGATTTGTATGATGGTTTACAGAAGTTAAACTGGGAAAATTATTTATCAGCAGACAGTACTTTTTCTATTGGGGCTGTAGTAAATTCTAAATTTTTTACCTCTAATTCGCATTATATAGCCTTAAAATCTAAAGATGCTATTGCTGATTATTTCAGACATAAATACCACAAGCGTCCAAATGTAGATATAAAGCATCCAGATGTGAAAATTCATGTACATATTCAAAAAGAGCAATGTACCGTTTCACTAGATTCATCTGGAGACTCTTTGCATAAAAGAGGGTATAGAACATCTACTAATATTGCGCCTATTAATGAAGTTTTAGCAGCAGGATTAGTATTATTGTCTGGTTATGATGGTCATACTAATTTTATTGATCCTATGTGCGGATCTGGCACTATTTTAATAGAGGCGACCATGATTGCTTGTAATATTCCTGCGAATATTAACAGACCTGAATTTGCTTTTGAAAAGTGGAATGACTACAGTGAAGACTTGTATTTTACAATTCAAGATTCGTTGATAAAGAAAATTGTAAATCCACAATTTAAAATAATGGGATTTGATAAAGCGCCTTCAGCAATTAGAAAAGCGAATGAAAATATTGAAAGTGCTAACTTAAGTGAGTTTATAGGAGTGCATCATGTTAACTTTTTTAATTCGGTTAAGGAAGTATTTGGATCTACTACTATTTTATTTAATCCACCTTATGGTGAACGTTTGAATATTGATGTGGCAGAATTTTATAAAAAAATAGGAGACACCTTAAAACATGGCTATCCAGATTCAAAAGTGTGGTTTATTACTTCTGATATGGAAGCATTAAAACATGTAGGATTGCGAACTTCTAAACGTATTCCTCTAAAAAATGGGGACTTAGATTGTAGGTTTGTGCGATACGATATGTATGAAGGTAGTAGGAAAGAGAAAAAGATAGCCATAGAAGAATAAAGAAATCCCGTTAATTTAACGGGATTTCTAATTAAAAAAATAATGGGGGTTATGGTCGGGCTCTTCTTGCTTATGACCCTTTGTTAACTACTTTGCGTCGTTTCATATTCTTAAGGTGTACGTTTTTAGGTCTTTGATTTAAATTTGATGTACCCACCGATCTTTTGCTAGTTCCTTGATTTGTAGACCTTTTATAATTTGATTTTGGTGTAACCTTATTAGTACGACTGCGTTCATTCTGTTTTACGGCAGCTCTTTTAGGGGCTTGCCTGTATTGAGACGATGCCCTACTCCTCGGCTTATAATTTGACATAGAAACTGCTGATTTACGGCCTTGTTGTGATGTAGAATTACTATTTGGTCGAAGTCCAGTGGTACGTTTATTAGTATTTGTATTTGAATTCATCTTATTATAGGATCCATGTTTTGATTTATTTTTTGCTGAATACCTATTGCCAGAGGAAGATGTCAATCTACGCGCAGAACTTTCTTTTCTCCTATAATCATTCGAGACATAATTCTTCTTGTGTTGTCTATCATTATTATATTTCTTGTGATATGTTCTTCTTTTGTCTGCATCACGACCATTATGATAAGTCTTGTGCTTGTAAGCATATCTATGATCATTGTAATATTGGTATCTATGTGGCTTATAATGATGTCTATACGGTGCCATTCTAACAATTGAATAGGTTGCATAAGGTCTTATAAACCAATTATGATATGCATGGTATATATAATTTCTATTGTAATGATTTATATATCCTGTATTGTATGCATAATTTCCATAGAAATTATAATGTAAGTACAAGCCTCCAACGCGCATTAATCTACCATGATTGTAATTGATATTTATAATTCCAACTTGTGAAATTCGGCCAAATTGATCATAGTAAACAGGCGTATTTTCGATTTGAATTACAGCACCAAATTGATCATATTGTACATATGCCTCATAATTGTATCCAGCGTTAAAACTAATACTCGCATTTGGACCATTGTAATTTAAAGTGACTCCTTTTGTGCGGCTATTAAGATAAAAATCAAATTCTCCATTTTTAAAAATAGAAAAAGTAATTCCATTTTCCACAAAGTTTATGGCGTTTTCTGAAGCGTAATTTACAGTTGTAAAATTACTGGCATTCATTTTAAAATTTAGGACGGATATTGTAAAGCAAGTAATTGCGACAATAAATAAGATTTTATTTTTCATATTCTTTGAATTTAAAGGGTTCATAAACGGGTAGCCTTTGCTTCTTAAAATACAAACTACGTGCCAAAAACGAAATAATCTTTTTGTGAACTGAACAAAAAAAAGGTAAAGAGATGATAATCTTACGATTAAATCATTCAAAAAAAATTTTAGGATTGGCAATAAATTGTAAATTTGAATAGAAATAAAAAAAATAAGCCTTGCCTTCAATAATAAGCTCTATACATTACGTCAACGTAATATTACCGATTCCACTTCCAAAGTTATTTACCTACAGTATAACGGAGGCTGAAGCGGAATTTTTACAAAAAGGAATGCGTGTTGCGGTTGAATTTGGAAAAAGTAAGATATATACTGCCCTCGTTTTTGAAATTCACACAACTGCTCCAAATGGCTATGAAGCAAAAGAAATACATCAAATTTTAGATGAAAAACCTATTGTAAATTCCAAACAATTGAGTTTATGGCAATGGATGTCTGATTACTATATGTGTACGCTTGGTGATATTTACAGAGCAGCCTTGCCTTCTGCATTTTTATTGGAAAGTGAGACGGCCATATTAAAAAATGAGTTATTTACAGATGAAACAGTTTTAACCAACGATGAGTTTTTGGTGTTTGAAGCCTTAGGTTATCAATCTGAATTGAATGTAAATCAGGTGATTGACATTGTTGGAAAAAAAACGGTTTTACCGTTGTTAAAGTCTATGCTTGAAAAAGAAGTGATTTTAATAAAGGAAAGAATCTACGAACAATACAAACCGAAATTAATAAAATATATACGCTTAGAGACTAAGTATAATTCTGATAAATTACAAGATTTATTAGAATCTTTGAATAAAGCTAAAAAGCAACGAGAAGCGCTGCTTGCTTACTTTCAACTAGACGTAAGCTCAAAAAAACCTATTAAAGTAACAGAATTAGAAAAGCATTCAGGGACTTCATCTGCAGTGATAAAAGCACTCGTTGAAAAGGGGGTTTTTGAATATTATTTTATTCAAACTGATAGAATAAATTTTGACGGAGCCGTATCAAATTTAAAAAGATTAAATGAATTTCAATTAAAGGCTCTTTCAGAGATCGAAGAATCATTTCAGCATAAAAGTGTAACACTATTACACGGAATTACAAGTAGTGGAAAGACAGAGGTTTATGCAGAATTGATTAAGAAAACATTGGGCGCAGGAAAGCAGGTTTTATATTTACTACCAGAGATTGCTTTAACCACGCAACTCGTAGAACGACTGGAAACCTATTTTGGTGGAAGCGTTGCTGTTTTTCATTCAAAGTATTCCATGAATGAAAGAGTAGAGGTGTGGAATAATGTATTAGAAAATAAGCCAAAAGCGCAAATTGTTTTGGGAGCTAGATCTTCTTTATTTCTTCCTTTTTCAAATTTAGGACTCATTGTCGTTGATGAAGAACATGAAACTTCATACAAGCAATTTGATCCGGCTCCCAGGTACCACGCTCGAGATTCTGCCATAGTTTTGGGAAATATTCATCAAGCAAAGGTTTTATTGGGTTCTGCTACACCCTCTATTGAAAGTTATCAGAATGCTAAGGAAGCAAAGTACGGTCTCGTAAATATAAATAAGAGGCATGGTAATGTGCTATTGCCGGAAATCGAATTGGTAGATATTAAAGAGAAACACCGAAAAAAAAGAATGACGGGTCATTTTTCTGACAGGTTACTTCAACTGATTCGAGAAACTTTAGATGCGAAAGAACAAGTTATTTTATTTCAAAATAGACGTGGTTTTTCCCCCATTGTTGAATGTGGTACCTGTGGAATTGCACCAGAATGTCCAAATTGTGATGTTAGTTTAACCTACCATAAATTCAAAAATGAATTGCGATGTCATTATTGCGGCTATCATAAGGCTATGATTAATACTTGTGGTGCTTGCGGTAGTGAGAATTTGAGTAATAAAGGTTTTGGTACAGAACAAATTGAATTGGAATTGAAAGAGTTGTTCCCAAATATTGCTGTGGGAAGAATGGATTTGGACACTACTCGAGGGAAATATGGTTATCAAAAAATTATCAGTAAATTTCAATCACAAGAAATTGATGTATTAGTAGGAACTCAAATGTTATCTAAAGGTCTAGATTTTTCTAATGTTACGTTGGTTGGTGTGTTAAATGCAGATAATATGTTAAATTTTCCTGATTTTAGAGCGCATGAACGAACTTTTCATATGATGGTTCAAGTTTCTGGTAGGTCGGGAAGATCTAAAAAACAAGGAAGAGTTGCCATTCAAAGTTTTAACCCTTATCATCAAATATTACAGCAAGTATCAACAAATAGTTATGAGGAAATGTTTTCGGAGCAACTACAAGAACGCTGGCAATATCACTATCCTCCATACTATAGAATTATAAAAATCACTTTGAAACATAGAGATTATCAAAAAGTAGATGCTGGAGCGATTTGGTTAGGAAAATCACTTGTAAATATTTTTAAGGAAAATATTTTAGGACCAAGTGTGCCCTCTGTATCAAGGGTTAGAAATGAGTATATTAGAACGTTGGTGTTGAAAATTCCACCAAAACAATCGTTGAAGACAACTAAAGAAAACATCACAAGAATTAAAAATATTTTTCAGGCAGTAAAAGATTTTAGGCCAATAAAGTTTATTGTTGACGTAGATAATTATTAAGTAGACATGGAGTATTTATCACATTTGATTATTGGGGTTTTAACGGCATACATTGGATTATTGGCGCCAGGAATGCTCAATATGACAGCAGTACAAATTGCTATTGACAAAGGTAGAAAACGAGCCTATTTGTTTTCTACAGGTGCTTCTGTTGTAATCTTATTTCAAGCAGGGATCGCCCTAGTTTTTACAAGTTACTTACACGGAAATCCTCAAATTATAAGGAGGTTAGAAACGATTGCTGTGTTTGTTTTTTTTGCTTTAGCCATTGCCTTTTTTGTTAAAACACGGTTAAAGTTTACATATAGAAAGAGAAGAAGACATAAAGGCAGGTACTTTTTATGGGGGGTAGGAATGTCCTTAATGAATATGTTGGCAATACCATTTTATTTAGGAGTTAGCACCTATTTAGGAGCAAAGGGGTTTTTATTAATGGGAGAGGAGTATACTATTTTATTTGTTGTAGGAATTGTGTTAGGTGCATTTTTACTTTTCTTTTCGTATATATCTTTGTCCAAAATTGTTAAGAAAAAAGTAAGTTTTATAGCCAAGAATATTAATTATTTATTGAGCATTCTTTTTTTACTATTGGGAATAGTAGCTTGGTTTCATTAAAAACACGAGTCATTCGGAAAAATATTTTGAAATTTATTGGGACATTCTTTTGTGATAAAAAGTTTTCTCTTTGTGAATGGATGTATAAACTCTAATGAGTGTGCATGAAGAAAGAGTCCTTTGCCTTTTAAAATTAAATTTTCAATACCGTAAACTGGATCACCTAAAATTGGATTCCCTAAAGAAGCTGCGTGAATTCTTAGTTGATGTTTTCGCCCTGTTCTAGGGTATAATTTCACAAGATTAAGGGATTCAAATCGCTGTGAATTGACGGATGATTCTAACTCATAATAGGTACTTGCTTCTTTGCTATCGATTGGGTTGACTATAGTTCCCGAAGGATTCATTTTCCTAATAGTAATCGCATAATATGTTTTAGAAATCTCTTTTTCTTCAAACATTCTATTCAATGCTATGATACTTGTCACCGTTTTACCAATAAGTAAGAGTCCAGTAGTTGGGTAGTCTAACCGATGTACTGGCCTAGGTCTCGCCGCATCTAATTGATTACTTGGAAGAAGGTTTTGGACAAGGGCGTTGTCTATAGTTTTAAATTTGTTTCCAGACACCAGTATGCCAGGGGGTTTGTTTATGATTGCTAAAAAGTCATCTTCAAAAACTACCTCAAGTTTTAAATCTACTATTTTTTGAGTTGTTTTTTCTGAAACACTAAATAACTCTATTTTGTCTTGGTTTTTCAGTAGCGTGGCAGTCGTTGCTATAGTGCCATTCACCAAGATTAAATTTTTTTTAATCGTTTTTTTTAATGCAGATTTGGTTTTGATTACCTCAAAAATTGCTACACCGTATTCTTGCAGTCTTAAAGAGCCTATTATACCAGTTACGATATGAATTTCTAGAAGAATTTTAGACATAAAAAACAAGATTTGAAGGCTATTTTAAAAAGTCTATAAAGTTTTGCGCATACACCTTTTTGAGAACAGAAATAGGCAATCCCAATCCTTTGGTTTTATGACCTACGACAGTTACCGAATTTGTGGTGGCTAAATAATTCCATAAAAAAGTGTACCTTTTATTCAGACTAATTTCTTCTTGAACCAGTTCCTCTTTTGATAGTGTGTTTTCCGGTTTTGAGTTTCCGTAGTCCGTTCCAAACATTATTCTATCTTGATCCTTTATAAAAAAGTTACGTACTTTCTCAGAATCCTGTCTTGCAATATCTCCAAATCTCGCGGCTAACTCAACGTACATATTTGAGAACTTATCTAATCTTTCGGAGACCATATCAACATTATGTGACATACTTCCAATATGAGCACAAAGGATATTTAGATCACTATTTTTTTGAATCCAATGATCTCGGGCATTGATAATAGTTTCATAGGAAGGAATTACAGTATGTTTAAAAGCATGATATTGTGGATGTTCAGTATAATATCCAAAGTGTGGATTGTTTGGGTCATTTAAAGGACTCCATGCTTGTTCTGGTTCACCTATATGAGCGATAACAGGTATGTTTATACTTTTTAAATAATCCCAAATAGGTTGTAATCTAGTATCGTCTATTTGTATAAACTTCCCAGAATTGTCTTTGGTAACCATACCAAAGTTCTTCCAAACTTTCACCATTTGTGCGCCTTCCGAAATTTCGTGTTTTAATTGAGCAATTGTAGTTTCAGCAAAGTCTGGCGCATCAATACCCTCTCCAATAAATGTAGTGCAAAGAAAGAAATCTTTAGGGTTGGATTTTTCGTTTGCTTTGTAATCTTCCCAACTTCTATTGATACCTTCAGATCTTTTAGTGACTACATCTACCAATACAGTTTCCATATTCCATTTTTTAAGGAATGAAGGCATATATTGGCGTGAATATTTGAAGTGTGAATGGACATCAATTTTCTTTATTGATTTTTGATCAATAGGGTTATTGATACTGTTGTCCTTGGTTGCTGATTTACAGGAAATCAGACAAATAAGTGTAAAAATAAAGATCAGTAAGTTTTTCATAATTTTAGGTAGTTTAAAACATGGCTTTTGAAATGAAAACAATTTATTTCCAGGAAGTTAAACTTCATCTAATTAGGTGCGTTAAAGGTACTAAAATTTGGTATCAATACTTTTACGTTTATTGCTAGCAATTTTTTTAATGCGGAGAGGATTGTAATGGTATTAAAAAAATTCCCCCGTATTTTTATGAGTTGTGTAATTTATGTAGGAATATGATTTTCAAAATAATTTCAGACATAAAGAGTACGAGGCGCGAGGCTATTTTAAAAAGAACATGGCGTTTCGTGCGTATACTTTTTTGAGAACAGCAATGGGTAAACAGAATCCAATAGTTTTATGACCTCTTACCGTTACTGGTTTTGTGGTGGCCAAGTAGTTCCATGAAACGGTATATCTATCGTCGCGGTTGCTTTCCTCTTTAGCGAGTTCTTCTGTGGAGAGTGTATTTTCTGGTTTCGAATTTCTAGAATCTGTTTCCTTGCCTTCCATAGTGCTTAAATACATATAACTTCCACTTTCTAAGAAGTTATTTGAATCTTTGATTGTTTGAGCACATTCTATTTTCGACAAATAAGACAAACAGCATGTATTTAGGATAGCATCATATTTAGTATTCAATGCAGAAATAATACGGCAATCCATAACTTTGAATTGGGCAGAAGGATTGTTTAAATTTGCTCGTTCAATCATTTTTAAAATCACCATCAGAGACTTCTAAAAGTAACTTTTTAAGGGCTCCCTTTTTAGTATGATTTTCGCTTGAAAGGTCTTTTTCTTCTCTAAAATCATTGGACAAATAATTTAATTTAAAAGGACTCTTAGTAATATAGGTTCTCAATTTCCAACCGTCTTTGGTGATAACTGTAGCCCCAGTATAGGAGGAATAAGTGATAAATTTATGTCCGGGGGTATCACTTGTTTGTAGTAATTCATTGTAAAAAGATATTCCATCTGTTATAAATAGTGTAGCAAATCCTATGATATCGACTATCATAAAAACAAGATCATAGTTTGCTACCTGTCTATTACTGGTGCAATTTTTGTATTCTTATTTGGCACCTTAGCATGAGGGGAACATTGATACCTCCTTGAAGATTACTTCTTTTCATTCCTACGCTCTCTTCGTTTCCATTTTTAGAAGAACACAAAAAGATGATCAAATTTAAAATGAATAATAGTCGAGCAGGTATGCTGTATTTATTACTAAAACCTAAATTTGTTGAAGTTACCTAATTACTGAATTTTAGTCACAAGTTTCTTAGCTAGCTGGATAGTTTCTTCAGAACGACGCATTACAGTAATGGATTCATCATGGAGGTCTTTAGTAAAATATACTTTTTTTAGATTCTCGGGAAATTCGTTAAGAAGTGTATATACAAATGTGCAAGCAGTAAAAAAAGTACCGATTTCCGAAGGGTGACTTCCATCCGACTCATAAAGCTTTAAAGTTGGATCTATTTCTTTTGCAATTTTCCAAGACCTTCCAATAGGAACTATGGTAGCGTTATTATTAACAGCTATTTGTTTATATAGTTTGTCAATTGTTAATTGCATTTCTGGTTTTTTTTCTCTTGCCCAAGTGTTGTATAAAAATACTCTAGCATTATTTTCTTTTATATAGTCACAAAAAAGATTCATATATTTTATAAACCTTTCGGGTTGATTGATGGTTTCTAAACTGTGATTTTGCAATACTACAATATCGAATTCTCCATTCTTTATTATTTCTTTTGTTTTTAGTCCTCTTTCACCTAACCAGTGTTCAGAGAGGTTGGCACCGCCAATAGTACTCTTTCTTGTAATAATTTTAGTTTGTGTACTATCTGAAATAAGTGATACCATCTGCGCCAAATTATAAAAATAGGTATAGCTGTTTCCTACAAACAAGACTCTTAAGGTGTCTTTCGGAGTTTGCGCAAGACTATTAAAATGAAATATACCAATTAATAAAATTATAATGGCTAATTTGAGAGTGCTCTTATTTTTCATTTCAATTGATTTAACAACCATTTCTCTGCTAGTATTGGCCAGGTTTCTCCTGCAATATTTCCTTTTCTTAATCCGTAACCGTGTCCTCCTTCAGGAAGTAAATGGAGCTCTACGGGTACCTTAGCATCTCTTAAATTCGCCGCCATTACTAAGGCGCTATTTGCATGGCTATCATCTGAAGTTGCGAAAATAAACATAGGAGGAGTTTCTTGGTCAATAGTCAATTCTGGAGTCAAACTTCTGTTGTCACCTCTGTCTAAATAGGCTGGATATACAAGGACAGAAAAGTCTGGTTTGCTTGATTCATTGTCAATGATATCAATTTTATCATACGATTGGGTTTTGTAAATAGTACTTGCTCTTGCAGCTAAGCTTCCGCCAGCGGAAAATCCTAAAACACCTATTTTATTTGAATTAATTCCCCAATTTTTAGAATTACTTCGCACAATTTTTAACGATCTCTGAATATCATTTAATGCTCCTTCTGTTTTCTTTGGTACACGATATTGCAATACAAATGCCGTAAATCCCAGTTCTGAAAGCCATTGAGCAATTTCATATCCTTCTAAATCAATAGCTAAAATATTATATCCACCTCCTGGGCAAATAATTACTGCGGCGCCATTATTGTTAAAATTGGATGGTCTAAAAACTTTTAAAGCAGGATTCGTAACTTTCGAGAGCCTTACAACATTTCTTGCGTTATTTTCTGAAACAATAGGTTCGTGCTTTTCTTCTTTTTCTCCAGGAACTTTATTTGGCCATACGTATATAGTTTCCATAGATTGTGCATAGTTAACTTGTGTAAAAAGGATGCATGTGATTAGGATCAATAGTTGTTTCATACTTTTTTAAAAGTTTTACTAATTTTTATTCTTTAATAAGTGCCGAATCCCAAACTTTACCTGTTTTCTCATCAATCATTTCGATGGAGACTTTTTCTCCATCAATTTTTACCGAAAGCACATAATACATCGCTTCTGCAATTTCTGTGATTGTTCCATCTGGTGCATGAAATTTATATTTTGATAAATTCGTGTCTTTTAAGGCTTCCTTGGTGCGTTTTCCGTAATAAGCATCTTCTGGAAGAGCATCTTTTTCTCTTTTTAATTCATAGATACTTGCTCCTGCACCTGCAGATATAATATAATGCGTATTGTTTCTCTTCGTGCGGTAATAGATATGATCATGTCCACTAAACACTGCTGTTACGTTATACTTATCGTATAACTTTGTAGTTTCAGTGTCTGCTCCCTCAACGTCATTATATGACTTTGATCCAAGGGTATAGTGCGGTCTGTGTTTATAAATAAAAATATGTTTTCCTTTAGCACTTTTTAATTCCTTCTTTAACCATTTTAATTTTTTTGGATCCTCTTTTACTTTAGGCCAAGGCAAACCAATAAATTTAGCATTTCCATAAGTAAAACTGTACATCGCTTTTTTCATACCGAAAAAATTAGTGAAATTTTCTACCCCGTCATCTCCTCCAGATTCTTCGTGATTTCCTACGGTAGGCCACATCGGGTATTTTTTCATAAACCAGCCTCCCATACTATCTAATTTTTTGTAATCTACTTTCCCTATTTCGCCACCGCCTCGATTTACTAGATCTGCCGTTGTGATACAGAATTGAGGCTGTAATGAATCTGCACGTTTTAACACAGCAGGAAAGTGTATGGATCCCTTAGAGTCTCCAAAGACTAAAAAGTGCATTTTTGTAGGTTTTTCGCCAGTTTTTTTCTTTAGCATTTTCATTTTTGGCTCAGGGTTGTATGGATTCGTATTTCTTTGAGCTTGAGCAATCGAAATCGTAAAAACAAGAACGAATGAAATTTGCAGCGTTTGTTTAAATGTCATTTTATATAAATTAAAGTTATGATATTTCTGTTATTCTTGGCCTTGATAATAATGGCTCGTAAATATAAGAATTTGAAGTACGTTAGTTTTAAGATTTGAAAAAATCATTAAAAAATAATAATTGTGATTTTATTGCATTTGCCCAATAGTCCCAGTTATGGGCTCCTGGACGCTCAATATAATCATGTGGAATATTTCTTTCTAGTAACTTCTGATGGAGTCTTTTGTTCGCATCAAAGAAGAAGTCGCCAGTACCACAATCAAAAATGAGTTTTAAATGATCTCCTTTTAATTTGTAGACCATATTTATAACGGTATTATTTTCCCAATTACTTTGGTTCTCTGCATAGTCTCCCAAGCGATCTGGTAAACTCCAATTTTTCGGAAAAGGCCTGAGGTCTACACCGCCACTCATACTTCCTGCCGCTCCCCAAACATTCTGATTGCTAAAAGAAAGGTAAAAAGCCCCATGGCCGCCCATACTTAAACCAGTTATGGCTCTGCTTTTTCTATTTTTTTTGGTTCTGTAGCGAGAGTCAATTGCAGTGATTAGTTCTTTTGAGATATAGGTTTCATATTTCCATTTTTCATCTACTGGACTGTCAAAATACCAACTATTATATCCGCCATTTGGACATACAATAACTAAGTTATACTGATCAGCGTAATGCTGTATTTTAGGTACTTTTTGAATCCAGTCCGAATGATCGCCACCGGCACCGTGGAGTAAATAAACTACGGCATAATTTTCCTTTTGAGTAGTATAACTTTTAGGTGTAATTACCACGTTGGCAATAGATTTATTCATGGATTTACTAAATACTTTGACCGTGTCAATTTGAGCGGCATAGACAATAAAATTGAAAAAGAATATGGAGAGTAAGGAGATTTTTAATTTCATATTGTATTGGTTAATCTAAAAGGTTGTTTTTTAAAATTAGGTGTTTACTGTTTAGTTGGCGTGTCTAATATTTGTCCTTTTTGTAATAAAGCACTTTTAATAGTATAGTAGTTTAATTTACTGATTTGTTGATTATTATCAATAGCTATTGAAGCTATTACTCCGGCACTTTGTCCAAGAATCATAAATACGGGTTCCATACGGATAGAGCCAAAGGCAATATGAGAACTTGAAACGGCAAGAGGTACCAATAAGTTTTTACATTCGTCCTTTTTTGGAAGGATGGCACCAAGATGAATTTGGTATGGATTCTTTGGATGGGCTGAAATATCTCCCTCGTTTTGAACAAACCCTTCAGAAGTTATATAGCGCTGTATATTATGGGAATCCATGGTATAAGACCCCATCCCAATAGGTTGATGGATTGGTTTCTTACCTAATATTTCATTCTCTGTCATTACAAAACTTCCTATCATTCTTCTTGCTTCTCTTACATAAATTTGATGTGGCCAATGCCCATTATCCAAGAATTCATCTTTCGACAGGCCCCATTTATTCATTTCTTCTTGAGTTTTTGAGGGAATACGCGGATCATTTGCAATGAAATATAGCAACCCTTTTTGATAGGTCTCATGTTCTTTTATGATTTCTTTTCTGCGAGCATAACTTGCTTCGGGGTAATCATAGTTCATACCAATATTGTCAAAACTAAAGGGGCCATGATTATTAACATCGGTTTTCGAATTGGGAATGGCATCAAATTTATTAAAAGTTTCATCCCAGCCACTCTCGTAAATTCTGATTAATAATTCATATTGACTAGGATCATAATCTTCTGGTTTCGTAAAAGGGACTTTATTTTCATCATTTTTTGTGAGACAAGTTCTAAAACAATAAGCTTGTATTTTTTGATCTCCATTCCCCTTTATACCCGGGTTAACTTCTGATATTCTTGGAAGTAGACCACTTTTCGGGTCACTTGGAATGGCGTAAGGACTAATATTTCTAGTTCCGAAATGATGCTTATGATGCAAAACACCAACCTGTACACCGTTCCATTTTTCGTTATAAGTTTTTGTAGATTCCCTTCCAACATGGTAAGTAACCCCAGCGGCTGCCATAAGATCTCCTTCGTAGGTAGCATCAATAAATATCTTTGCTTGAAATATTTTTTTGCTTAGTGTTGTAATTTGGACGATTTCACCATTTTCTTTTAAAACACCTTGATTTCTATCCAGCCATTCATTTCTATATACAGTTATATTATTTTCTTTGATAAGATCTTCAAATACACTTTCAGCAATGTGAGGTTCAAAAATCCACATCGTTTTATTTTCACCATCAATAGCTGGTGTTCCTTGTCCCGTATTTCCATAATCTTCTTTTTTTTCCCATTTCCATGTTTCTGGTTTTTGATACTTCTGGTAAATACGTTGATAAAACTCTCTTGCTAATCCGCCAATAACGGCTTTATTTCCAGTATCTGTCCAGCCAAGTCCAGAGGATGTTAATCCGCCTAGATGAATATCTGGGCAAACGATAATGACACTTTTTCCCATTCTTGCCGCTTCTACCGCCGCAGTAACTGCTGCTGACGTTCCTCCGTAAATTAGTATATCCGCTTGTATGGGTTTCTCACTGTTAGAAGCATTGCTAGTTAGGTTGAAAATAAAAAAGGCAAGAAGTAGTATTGCATTATTGAATTTGTATCTTGATTTCATAGAAAGTCCTTTTAGTTTGATTATCTTAGAAATGTAAAATTCTAGATTCGAATTTTTTATAAAGTTCGTCATTATTGGTTTCATCTATATTTTGACTTTGGAAAACGGGTACATCTATTCCTTTTTCAGAACAAATTTTGACAGCCTCTGAAGCTATACAGTTAACAATTAACATTCCTAGAATAGAAGAGGATGGGCCAATTAGTTTACCATTGCTTGTCATAATTCCATCTCCAGATGGGACACAGTTGTCTATTATTAAATCTGCAATTTGAAATAAATTTTTACCACTATCATGTCTCGATTTGTATTTTTTAGATTGTGTCAAAGAGGTAATTGCTATAACCTTTAAACCTTTTTGTTTCGCTTTTATAGCCATTTCTATTGGGAGTGCATTTCTTCCAGAATTTGAGATGATAATGAATAGATCTTTTTGCTTAAAGGTGTATTTATTCCATAGTATACCTGCAATTCCACTTATTTTTTCAATTTCAGAGGATCTTCTCGCACCACTAGTAAGAAGTACCATATCGTCCATAATGGCATTGACGTTTGCAATACTCGAGGCACGACCAAATAATTCCATACCTACCATTTGTGAATGTCCAGTTCCAAGTGTGTGAATGATGCCGTCCTTTGAGATTACCTCTGCAACCCATTGAGAGGCCAAGCTTAGTTGCTCCTTTTGTTCGGAAGCTAATTTGTCTATTAAGATTTTAATTTTTTCAATATATTCAAACATAGGAATCTAAATTGATTTGTATTTTGGATTATTTATTTAATATTCACCGGCAGCCCATCGAATACCTTCTATGATATGTTGTTTGCCAAAAGTTGTATTTAATGAAGATTCTGTATGACCTAATTCCGTATAAAAAAACCGACCACCGTCCCAGTGACGTAACCAAGCTATCGGATGATCTTTGCCCATTGCTTTTCCATTTCGTTCTTTAAAATAAGGTCTTACGGGCTCATATGTGGATTCATCAACTCTTAATAATACTTGAACTCCGGGTAAGCCTGTGACAGATTTAGTATGGTTCGTCCAATCTGCTTCGTACCAAAATTCAGTACCATGACCTTTTACGGTTGGATGGTTTAATGCTTTAGGATCTAAAATTACTTTCGCTTTTAAAAGTTTTGAATCACTGTTAAAATCACACCCACCTAAATTCTGTAGCCAAGGCCATCCATCTTGATGGACAAGTACGGCATGTAGCGCAACAATTCCTCCTCCAGCTTTGTACCAATCTTCTATGGCTTTTCTCTGGGCTTCGTTAAAAACTTTATCAAGTACATTTGCATTATTTAACAATAGCACGTCATAATTGGCTAATGTTAATGCCGAAATATCAACAGCTGTTTCACTCACGTCTAATTTCATTCCTTCTTCAGATCCTACGCGAACTAACCAACCATTTACCTCTGGAATTTCAACATGACGATACCAACCCGTACCAGAAAAAACTAACACGCGAAGTATCGGTTTGTCTGAAATGCTATGTGCCGGTTTTTGTGCATAAAACAGTGAAGAAGT
>TARA_B110000037_G_scaffold222406_1_pt1 | contig 112446 bp, 109 predicted proteins | sample TARA_B110000037 | Tara Oceans TARA_B110000037 (sample SAMEA4397196) | marine metagenome | biome: Polar Biome; feature: [MIX] marine epipelagic wind mixed layer (ENVO:01000061); material: water (ENVO:00002006), including particulate matter (ENVO:01000060) such as... | depth... | reverse complement strand
GAAGAAGTTGTTGAAGCTGTGGCTGAAGAAACGCCAGAAGTTGTTGAAGAAGCGACTGAAGAGGCGCCTGCTGAAGAAGCAAAGAAAGAAGAAGAGTAAATCTCGAATGGTTAAGGCCATCAGAAAAAGAAACATATGTTTCTAAAGACAGATTGTTATAGACTAGGAGTAATAAGTAAATTGCGCAGCTACAAAGGCGAAGTAACTATTTATCTAGACGTTGATGATCCTTTAGAATATAAAAATTTGGAATCAGTTTTTGTCGAATATGACAATAAACTGGTTCCTTTTTTTTTGGAGAAAATTGCGATTCGCCCTAATGGGCAAGCTGTGGTTAAGTTTGAAGATGTTGAAACAGAACATCGCGCAAAAACTATTCTTAAATGTGGACTTTATCTTCCGTTAGATACATTACCAGAACTAGTTGGTAAAGAGTTCTATTTCCACGAAATTGAAGGTTTTGAGGTGATAGATGAACATTATGGGTCAATTGGCAATGTTATCCATATTATAGATCAGGCAAACAACCCTTTAATTGCAATCGATCACGAAGGTATAGAAATTCTGGTCCCCAATCAAAAACAATTTATTAAGTTGATTGATCGCGATAATAAACGCGTTACAATTGCTGCTCCAGAAGGTTTATTGGACATGTATTTAGGTTCTGACGAAGAAGAATGAGCCGCCCATTTACCTTCAAACAATTCACTATCCATCAAGAGGCGAACGCCCAGAAAGTAGGAAGCGATTCAATGCTACTCGGCGCTTGGGTTCAAGGAAAATTTAACCGTATATTAGATATTGGAACCGGCACGGGTATTTTGGCACTTATGCTCGCTCAAAAAAATCCAACAGCAACGGTAATAGCAATCGAACCTGACCTCGAATCACTAAACGAAGCCCATACTAATTTTCAATCCTCCAAATTTTCACACCAATTTTTAGCCGTACATGCTAGACTTCAAGAGTTTGGGGCATTGGAGAAATTTGACTTAATTGTCTGCAATCCGCCCTACTTCGAAAATTCATTTTTGAGTAAAAACGAAGACCGTAATCGTGCCCGACACAATGACGATCTCGCTGTTCATGAATTATACGAGCATGCTGCAGACCTGCTCACTGAGAGCGGAAAGTTAGCTATCGTTATTCCTTCAGACGAAGAATTTAACCACTTGAAACGAGCAGCTCTCGAAGATTTATTTCCTTCGAAAATTCTAAGAACAATTCGCGAAGATGGCGCATATAAGCGCTCACTCATCACATTTTCCTTTGATGATAGTATTGATCCAAACACGAATGAACTCCTTGTTAAAAACAAGAAGAATCAATATTCGGATGCCTATATTGAATTAACGAAAGATTTCTATTTAAAAGATTTGAAACAGATTCAATAGTTAATTTAGCCCGCTTACTCTATTTCGTTTAAGCTTCTAAATCTTCAATTACTACCTCCAGGTTACGCAAGTATTTGCCATACATTAGTTTTGCCCATCCAACCGTGATAAAATAAATAAGCACAGCCAAAATCAAATACCCAATTAAAAGAAAAACCATTTCTAAAGTACTAATATCTAATAAAAACCACCTCTCAAAATCAACCACAATTCCTGTGCTATTATTAGCTGTCAATAAAGCAAAAACGGGAACAGGAAGCAAAAGAGCACCAGCAATTATAAAGGACTTATAAACTTCTATAGTTAGCTTGGCTTCAAATACAAAAGTTTGAATCGTCTCTTTAGTATTCGTTGCAAAATTTCTAGTCTTCTTCAAGAATAGCGCCAATTTCAGGATATAACCAATGGTCATTAATGAAGTAACGAATAGCAGACTTATGCTGCATCCATAAAAATATACAGCCCGACTGAATTTAACTCAATTGTTCGAGAATTGTTACAGATCAAATTTAGAATAAATTTTATTCATTGGATTTATGACGACATCTGCTTACGTGGGATATAAACGTTTTTTAGATGTTTTACTTCCGTTTGCAAATCCAAGATAGCTTTGGTGAGTTCACTTTCTTTAAAAGCCGTGGTAGGCATATCCGAAGAAATATAATTCACAAATTTCCATACCTCCACGATATCATTCGCATGCACCTCATACGGCTCATAAAGTGGATTGGTGGAACAAAGTTGAAACGATTGACTGTCACTAAGGCGTTTGTATACATTTTTGAACACAATGCCATCATCTAACGTCACAACAATATGAGGGAATCCATCTTTAATTGAACTCCAATTTTCAACATATTCAGCAACGACATAACTTCCGTCAGATACAGGCGGCATAGAGTCACCCTTGATCGGAAAAGTTCTATATTTCCGATCCTTTTTCAAAAATGGTAGATTAAACGTTGGCAAAACACTAATAAATTCAGGATCTGAAAATCCAGTAGTATATCCGGCGCGTGCTTTTTTAGAAACCAATTCTATATTGTCATTATTATCATTATCAACAGTTAGAGCAATAACGCGAACGCTTTTACCCTCCATATCCACCTCAATTCCCTTATCAATTTTATCCCATTCTTTTTCCGAGATTTTTCCCAACACCACTTTGATGAGTTTATCTAAAGAAATATGAAAAAATTCGCTGAATTTGGTTAGATTCTCCAAATTAGGCTCCGCGACCCCATTTTCATAACCACTATATGAAGATCGAGTTAAACCCAATTCAGTAGCCAATTCCTCTTGTGAAAATTTTTTTCGTTTACGGAGTAATTTTAGATTTTCGCCGATCATATTGGTTTTCATAGCTATTTCCTTCTCTTAGAATGATTAATAATTAGTCAAATATAGGTAAAAAAGATGATAAATTAATCATTCAAGATAAATTCTTCGAATAAAAACTGAATTGATTTCAGAAATATTTGACGTAGAATACAATACAACCTTTGTTTTTCCTGACTTATAATAATAAGCACCATACCAACCCAATTGAACAATTTTTTTAAGTTGCAGCGGAATTTTCAGTTGATGCTCTTTATCTTTCTTTAACGCGTAAAAAGAAGGGCGAAAATAAACGAAACCATCCCCGACTTGTACTTTATTGATTTCGCCAAAAAACCGAGCCTCTTCAATGGATTTTGGATGATTAAAAAAAGAACTCGGCGTATCATCACGCACAATTTTTCCGTTTTTCATAAACAAGATGCGATCTGCCCACTCCATGGCCTCAACCCCGTTATGGGTAACCATTATGGCCCCAATATTATTCTTTTTTAAATAAGACCGAATATGGGTAGCAATCTTATTTTTTGTTTGAAAATCAAGTTGATTAAATGGTTCATCTAACAGCACCAATTCAGGTTCGGCTGCCAAAGCTCTTGCAATCGCCAATCGTTGCCGTTGACCACCTGAAATTTCTGTCGCCTTTTTTGAGCGATATTTAGTTAAACGTGTTAAACGCAGCAATGTATTTATGCGTTGCGCGCGATAAGCCTCATCAAATGAGAGTAATCTGAGTCGAATATTTTCTTCGACGGTGTGAAATTCATCTAAATTAAAATCTTGATTGACCAATTTGATATATGGATGTCCAGGGACTAATTGTTCGCTAGGGTCTGCGACAGGCTCATCCTCAAAATAAATATTGCCATGCCTCCGTTCAAGCAAACCTGCAATGGTTTTTAACAAGGTTGTTTTACCGTCTCCACTGGCACCCAGAACTACAATGATTTCGCCTTTCCCTAAGGCAAAAGAACACTTTTTAACAATTGTTTTATTTCCGTAATTAACTGAAAGGTTTTCAACGCTGAGTAATGACATCTTCAAATTTACCAACTAAGCGTAGCGATTTGACACTACTTTTTAATTAATATCAACAAGAAAATCTTTACAGAAATTGATTAATTAAACAGAGTAGACTACTCTGTTCCGTATATCAAATATGTTTCGAATGTGTTTTCTGCCACCCAAAACTTGAGTTCATATGTACCCACTTCTTCAAAGATTACTGGATAATTCACCGTTTTTTCTTCGAATTCATTTTCACAGTCACAACCAGTATACGCAACTTTCAATTGAACTTCAAGCGTATTTCCATCTCGCTCTCCTTCAAAAGTCCCCACATCACCGCATGAATTTTCAACAATATAATTCACGCCCAACACAAATGCTTCGCCTGCCGATACTGTGTCTGGATAATCAAACACAAAGGCCGCCGTTAACTTTTGCTCATCACAGTTCTCATCAGGCTTTTTACAGCCAAAAGCCACTAGTAATCCAACTAAACCTATTACTATTAATTTCTTCATCTCTAAAACCCTTCTAAAATTATTGTACTCGATTTATTAAGTAGTCCGCTATTTGATGACTTTGGATGCTGAATATTCATAATCATTGTTCCGTCAGGTAAAAAGATTACTCCTGTTGTTTCAGCTCCTCTAGGTGCTACGCAGAATCGCATAAGGTCTTCTACTACCGGATTTTCAATTGACATATCTAAAAAGTAAATCTCATTGAAAAAATCACGTCGACCTTCCGCATTAGCATCTACTCTTCCTCTGTCATACCAATTAATGTCTTCACTTAATACTAAATACTGTTTATTTCCTATAGTAACGGAAGTATTGCAGTCAGGGTTGGAAAAACATGCAATACTATCTAAGAAAAATCCACCTTCTATATATGATCGCATCTTATTTGTCTCAGGGTCAAACTCTAAGATTCGCCCAAATGGATCGTCAAATTTGGTATTATCGTCGCTCTTCGCAAGGTTTTCACGTACATAATTGGGAACATGACCCCCAGCTGCCATTGATTCAGCCCAACTAAAATGATCTTCGCCCGTCTCACAAATATAGATCTTCCCATTCACTTCCTCAATCCATTCGTGACGAATAAACATGGTAGCCCCCATTGATTTGGCTACGCTTTCACAGTTAATTAATGAAGTCGTGTCCATAGGTAAAGTTAACCATGAACCCGACTCGCCATCATCCGATTGTCTATAGGCATATAATTGACCGTCCGTATAATCATAAGGAGTAACAGTTTCATATTTAAAAAATAACCCCGGACTCATATCATCCGATAAATAAACGGTTTTACCATCTGCCGTGCATAAAGCATCTTCATGAATGAATTTCCCCATTTTATGATGCTTTTTTACAACTTTTCGGGTTTGAGGATCTACCTCTACAACATACCCCATGTTCTGCCACAAAGACAAACCATACATCCAAGTTGTATCCGTATGCCCCTTGCCGCCTTGGTATAAATACTCAGTATTCCAAGACCATGTTTCTTCGCAAGTAAATACCGTTCCATTCGGCGTTAAACTTCCACCACAATTCCTATTCGTATAACCTACGCTCGAAAAATCTACATGGTCAAAATTGCCCCGAACTTGCCAATGGCCATCAATTTTTTCAATTTCAAAAATAGTTGCTCCTCCTCCATCTCCTAAATTAGGATCAGCATATTTAGTTTCGTGGCTTATATATAATAGACCTTTAGTCTCAGGTTTTTCTTCATCTGGAATAAATACCGTTAAATCATGGTTTCCTTTTGCCGGAAATTGTTGACCATCCGCCCTTGTCACCAAATCTGTTTTTTCTTGAAATAAAATGCGATAAGAAAATCCTTCAGGTAATATCAAGCTATCCGTGTCAAAATTTGAGGCAATAGATTGAAATAGCGGAATAGTGTCAATCGCAACTTGTTCGATAGTATCGGCAACAATAGGAGCGTCATCTATAGGCGCGTTTTCAACTGCTTCTGCACCACATGAAATTAAACCGAGAATAGTTGCAAATAGAAAAAAGTTTTTCATCCGTTAAAGTTTTGTACAAATTTACTCAATTTCATGAATTTTGGGGTAGAGCAAACGTTTAACAATAAAAAAGCAGATCCAACTGAATGAATCCGCTTTAGATAATTTATCTAAATGTAGTTTATAAAACGTCCATTCCGTCTAATACACTCATCACATTTCTTACAGCCCCTGCTGATTCTTCAAGCATTGCTTGCTCTTCAGCATTTAAATCAACCTCAATAATTTTTTCAATCCCGTTCTTTCCTAAAATTACAGGAACCCCCAGGTAAATACCATTTTGACCATACTCACCTTCAAGCCATGAACAAACTGGTAAAACTCTTTTTTGGTCTTTCACAATTGCTTCAACCATTTGCGCAGCTGCAGCACCTGGCGCATACCAAGCAGAAGTTCCCAATAATTTAACGATTTCTCCTCCTCCAAATTTAGTACGCTCAATAATAGCGTCTAATTTTTCCGCAGAAATTAATTCAGTTACAGGAATACCTCCAACAGTTGTATAACGTGGAAGTGGAACCATAGTATCTCCATGTCCACCCATTAATAAAGCTTGAATATCTTTTGGAGAAACATTTAATTCCATTGCTAAGAAAGATCTGTAACGAGCAGTATCTAAAACCCCTGCCATTCCCATTACTTTACTTTTGCCAACCTTTGCAGATAAATATGCCGTATAACACATTACGTCTAAAGGATTAGATACAATAATGATTTTTGCATTTGGAGAATGCTCAATAACATTTTCAGTTACTGACTTAACAATTCCCGCATTTGTTGCGATCAAATCATCTCTTGACATTCCTGGTTTTCTAGGAATTCCTGATGTAATCACCACTACTTCAGAACCTGCAGTCTTTGAGTAATCATTAGTAGATCCAGTAATTCTAGAATCATATAAGTTTACAGGAGAGGTTTCCCACATATCCAAAGCTTTGCCTTCAGCAACACCTTCTTTAATGTCCAACAAAACAATTTCATTTGCAATTTCATTATGAGCAAGGACATTAGCACAAGTTGAACCAACATTTCCAGCTCCTACAACGGTAACTTTCATCTTCTTTATTTTATATTATCTATTTTTATTTGATCGAGTGCGAAATTAATAAGTTTTGCTTATTAAATCACTTTCTGATGTCAATTTTTTTGAACTTTTCGGTTCAAATTTGAAACTTTTTCTATCTTGGTAGCAACCCTTCATAAAAGGTATCGTTTAGAAAGTGTAAGCAAAGTGGAAAACAAAGAAGAACTGCAGGAAATAGTAGACGGTTGTATCCGAGGCAAACGTAAGTTTCAAAAAAGATTTTTTGAAAAGTATTACGGAAAGATGATGGCAATCTGCTATCGTTATGCTAAGGATTCAGATGAAGCGCAGGACATGGTTCAGAATGGATTCATTAAAGTTTTTAAAAAACTTTACGTTTACAATTTTGAAGGTTCTTTGGAAGGTTGGATTAGACGTATAATGGTAAACACCGCCATTGATCAAATTAGGAAAAATAAACGAAACCCTTTTTTGTTTGAGGATGAGGATCGTGTTCAAAACGTAGAGGAGGATGTTCCTTTCTCAACAGAAGAAGACGAATTTTATTCAAAACTAAAAGCAAAAACGGCAATTAAGGCGATAAGCGAATTGTCGCCAGCTTATAGAACGGTTTTTAACATGTATGTCATTGAAGGATTTACGCACAAAGAAATTGCTGATTATTTAGGAATTAGTGAAGGTACTTCAAAATCAAACTTAGCAAAGGCGAAACAAAAACTGCGAGCGCAACTAACTTTAAAGTTCGCAAACTTAAACGAACATGAGTGATATTAATAAAATATTAAAAGACGCCGTTGAGGGATTCGAAGCTCCGTATGATTTAAGCATCTGGGAGAACATCAGCTCTGAACTCAGTCCTATGGAGGACGCTTTCAGGGAATCTGTGAACGGTTATGAAGCCGCTTACAATCCAAGTGCTTGGTCTGCTATTAAAAATCAGATTGGCACACCTTCTACATTATTCCAATGGATAGCGGGATCTGCCGCCGCCCTTACCTTAATCGCTGGTGCTATTGCTTTTATTCCTTCTGATGATTCTACATTAACTGAACAAACAACACCATCAAAAATTGATAATAACGCTATTATTGTTTTTAACGAAAACAAAACAACTGAAAATAAAATTACAACAAACACACATACGCCTTTAGCTGAAAATGAAACAATAAAGAACGATCAACCGAGAGAAAACTTGAATTTCACTGATAATTTGGCCGATAATGATGACGCCTTAGTAGATGATAATAATGTTTCTGTTCAAAACAATGGAACGAATAATCCGAATCAAGCAGATCAAGATAATACCAACCCAGGTTATGGAATGGCAGTCGTTCCTTTTGACGATACTCCTGATAATAATCATAATAACGCGGAAGAAGTAGTTGAATTTAAGTATTCAGCTGATTTCTCAGTAAGTGCATATGAAGTATGTGTTGGAGAAAAAATTATCTTCAACCCTAAAGTGACAAAAGGAAATGCAATTCACGTCTGGGATTTAGGTGATGGAACATATAGTTCTGAGCCTACAGCAAGTCATGTTTTTGAAAATGCTGGAAATTATGATGTCACTTTAACTATACGAGATGAAAATTCCAATGAGGTATTGGCATCATCCAGAGAATCTGTTACCATTAATGGATTGCCATCTATCGAATTTACATGGGAAAAAGACAATGCCGCTATCCCTACTGTTGATTTTATTAATCCAACAGAAGTTGGTCAATATTGGGCATGGAAAGTGAATGGGCGAATGATTTCTGATAAAAATGAATTTGAATATACATTTAGAGAAAAAGGAGTTTATACGGTAGAACTTTCAGCTTCAAACAACAAGGGATGTACGAATTACATGCGAGAGGAGATCACAGTTGAATCAGATTATGATTTATTTGCTCCAAACGCCTTCTCACCAAATGGTGATGGACAAAATGAAACGTTCTTACCGAAAGCATTATTATTAGTTGATAAAGAATTTACCATGGTAGTTTACAACCAAGCTGGTAACCTAGTTTATGCGACACAAAGTGCCAACGAACCCTGGGACGGCCGGGCTGCGGATAATTCTGTAGCTCCTGGTGGATCTTATATTTGGGTCGTTACTTTGAAAAATGGAAACGGACAACTTGAAGAATATACTGGTCAATTTACATTGATTCGATAAAATAAATAACTCCTACTAATAAAAAAACGACTTAGGTGAAACCTTAGGTCGTTTTTTTGCGTTAAACCATTAAATTGTATTTTTTAAATTAGGTTCTAACGTGAAGCTTCATTAGTTTTACTTATAGTGAAAACCCTGTTTATCCATCAAAGGACAAAAAAAAATTGTCATTAGAAATCAAAACAACATTAAAAACACCAAAAGTGTTGGTTAATTTTGAAGACGGAACCATTCTTCTTGCAGGAATTTCCATCCCCGAGGATCCGCATGCCTTTTATTCTCCTGTGAATGAAGAGATAGAAAAGTACATGGAAGAACCTTTAGCCAAGACTACTTTAGAATTTAAATTGGAATATTTCAATACGAGTTCTACACTCGTCATTCGTAACTTAATCAGAGACCTTTCTCAAAGCAGTTCAAAAACAGAACTTTTTATCAAATGGTATTACGAAGATATGAAAGAAGCAGGTGATGAATTTAGAAATTTCACCGCGTTAATTTTGAATTAGTCGAGGTTTTAGAATTTGACTAACCCTTATACAACTCAAGGCTATTCTCACAGAAGGTAGTTGGATGATTTTCAACATTTTACTCTTCATTAAATTCTCGTGTTTTCGCAACCAATTTCTCGCTTTTTTTTGTATAATTGCATTGCTTTATGACCTCAAAAAAAAACGTAATAAAACATGAAAAAAATAGCCATACAACTTCCCCTCCTAATTGTCGCCATGATGACCGTTATATCTGGGTTTGGACAAAAGGTGTATACGGACCAAGCAGCCGATAGGATATACGCTGGTGCGGAACTCGTTCGTTCAAGTAAGTATTCTGATTTGCCATCTTTTATTCGCATGAAAGAGACCAACCGTATTCCGGTCGGTAATTACAATGCTTGGATGGCCGAACATTTGGAACTCAATTCAAATATCAATTTTGAAGTAATTCGCAAAGAAGATGACGAACTTGGGTTCACCCATACCCGAATGAGCCAAACTTATAAAGGGATTCCTATTGAAGCTGCCACATGGCTTTCACATGCTAAAGATGGTGTTGTCCGATCAATGAATGGGATGATCTTTAAAAATATTACCGCTTCGGCAACAGCCAGTTTATCTGAAAGTGATGCACTTAAAAAAGCAAAACTCCATGTTGGTGCGGAACTCTATAAATGGGAGATTCCTGAGGAGGAAGAGCACATTAAGTGGGAATCTGATAATCCAGATGCGACTCATTTTCCAAAAGCTGAACTTGTTTTTGTAGGAGAGAACTTTGCTTTTTCAGCTGACAACTTTCGCCTTGCCTATAAATTTGATATTTATGCACAAACCCCACTTTACCGTGCAAATGTATATGTTGATGCTATTACTGGTGAGGTTTTAGGTGAAAATGCAATTATTCATCATGCCGACACGCCAGGTACAGCTGAGACCGTTTATAGTGGATCTCAACCTATTATTGGTGATAGTTTTGCCGGACAGTTTCGCTTAAGAGATGGAACAAGAGGGCTTGGTATTCGCACCTTCGACCTGAATAAAGCCTATGGCTATGGCGGCGCAGTTGACTTTATGGATGCTGATAACGATTGGAATAATGTCAACCCACAACAGGATGAATATGCTGGTGACGCTCACTGGGGAACAGAACGAACATATGATTACTTCTTAGATATTCATGGCCGTAACAGTATTGATGACGCCGGATTCCAATTAAACAGTTATGTACATTACGGTGTAAACTACGTAAACGCATATTGGGACGGAACAAGAATGACGTATGGTGACGGAAATGGTGCACCATATACCCCACTTGTATCGCTAGATATTGCAGGACACGAAATCGCACATGGATTAACAAACTTCACCGCTAACTTAATTTACTATGGCGAATCAGGCGCTCTGAATGAATCATTCAGCGATATTTTTGGGACAGCTATTGAAAACTTTGCACGCCCAGGAGATTGGGACTGGTTATTAAGCGCAGACATTGGTGCCTCATTTAGATCATTAGAAAATCCAAACGCCTATGGCGACCCAGATACTTATTTTGGAACGAATTGGGCTCCCCTTGTAGGAGGGGACAATGGCGGGGTTCATACGAACAGTGGTGTACAAAACTTCTGGTACTACTTAATAGTAACAGGAGGTGCAGGAACAAATGATAATGGAGATGCTTATACAGTAGGCGCTCTTGGGTTTGAACCAGCTAGCGCAATTGCTTATAGAAACTTAACCGTTTATTTAACAGACGGATCGGATCATCCAGATGCACGGTTTTTTGCCATTCAGTCAGCAATTGATTTATATGGCGAATGCTCAGTTGAAGAAAAAGAAACAACAAACGCCTGGTACGCAGTTGGCGTTGGTCCAGAATACGTCTCAATTGTAGAAGGAGATTTTACCGCAACCATTGGATGTTTTCCTGACGGTGAGGTTGATTTTACAGATGCCTCGACCACAGCTGCTGGTGTTTTAGACACTTGGGCTTGGGATTTTGGTGACGGAGGAACTTCTCCAGATGCGAATCCAACATATACATTTGCAGGAACAGGTCTTTTCCCTGTTGAATTAACGGTAACAAACGACCTAGGATGCGAAGATTTATTTTTATTAGATGTAGAAGTATTTGATGCACCCGTTGTCGACTTTACTTTTGCCGATTTATGCGAAGGTGATTTAACAACATTTACAGATGGCACAACTATTCCAGTTGGTGCAATAACTGATTGGGATTGGGATTTTGGTGACCTAGGCACTTCCCCACTCGCCGATCCAACTTACACTTATGCCACTTTTGGGACTTATGACGTGAAGCTTGCGGCCACATCAGACAACGGCTGTAAAGACTCATTGACAACACCACTTACAATCAACCCTTCACCAGTTGCAGACTTTTCGTTTGATGATGGATGTGTTAATGTAGATGCGGCATTCACCAATCTTTCTACCTCTCCAGACGGAGCGCCATTGACTGATTTTAGTTGGGACTTCGGTGACGGAACGCCAGCTGATGTTTCAGAAGATCCGACACATACTTATGCTGGACCTGGCGCTTATGATGTCACATTAGATGTCGTTTCAGCGGAAGGGTGCCAAAGCACTGTCACCTATACGATTAATCGTTTTGATGTACCGGTCGCAGACTTTTCTTTCAATAATGTTTGTTTGGGTATTGATGCTGCATTTACGGATTTATCGACGATTACAGCACCAGAAGTAATTACTGGGCTAGATTGGGAATTTGGTGACGGAGATACTGATATTGGTGGCTTTTCTACGCACGGATATGCCACTGAAGGTACATTTGATGTGACCCTAACGGTGACCTCAGCTAATGGCTGTGAAGATGTTCTCACCCTTCCAATTACTATCCACCCGCTCCCTGAGGCAAATTTCTCTGCTGATGATGTTTGTGTGAATGGTGATCCTACTATGTTTAATGATCTATCCACTATTTCTAGTGGTGCAATCACCTCATGGTCTTGGGATTTTGGAGATGGTTCTGGCGGCGGTGTGGCTGATCCAGTGAAAAATTACACGGTACCCGGCACTTATTATGCGGTATTAACCGTCGAATCTTATTTTGGTTGTATAGATTTCATTACAATTCCAGTGAACGTATTTGAAAAGCCAACTGCAAACTTCACTTCAGATGTTACTGCAATATGTACTCCTGATTGTATAGAATTTACGAGTCTTTCAACATCTGCTACTGCTGGAATTTCCGGTTGGGTATGGACTTTTGAAAGTGGTGATGTTGCTTTTGAAGAAAATCCACGTGTTTGCTTTAGCGCAATAGCTGCTGACCAATTATATGATGTGGAGTTAATCGCAACAAATAATTACGGATGTAAAGATACACTGAACGTTTTTGATTATGTATCGGCAGCAGTCACTCCGGAAGCATCATTCAATTGTGATCCAGCTGTTATTGATGTTTTTGATCCAACAGTAGTTTTAACAAATACTTCTGAGAATGGATACATATACAATTGGACATTTGGTGATAGTTCTCCCTTATCGAATACGGTAGACCCTACTCACACTTACCCTGAGGTTCCTGGTTCCTACACTATAACTTTAGAAGCCCTTAGTGCAAACGGATTGTGTTCAGATTGGACACAAAAAATTGTAACTGTTGATGATGTCATCATTTATTACATCCCAAATACATTTACGCCAGACGGTGATACTTTTAACGAAACATTTGCCCCTTCATTTAGATCAGGATATGACCCTTATGATTTCCACCTTGTCATTTTTAATAGATGGGGAGAGCGGGTTTTTGAAACTTATGATGCCTTTTATGGATGGGACGGAACTTATGGTGATCTTGGTCTAGTTCCATCTGGAGTATATGTTTGGTCTTTAGATTTTAGAGAAACTATGACTGATAAACGACATAAACAAGATGGACACGTTAATGTTATTCGCTAGAAATTAATTTTTTACTTTAAAAGAGTTCTTTCCGCATTAGGGGAGAACTCTTTTTTTATTGTATACATTTAGAAGTTCTTTTGCGAATGCGAAAGAATGAGTTTCTAGGATTTTTTTCATTTTCAATACAACCACTAGAACTCCAATAAACACTTAATTTAAAAGAGTGTACAGTACCTATATTATTACAAACCTCAGTTAAAACAGCAGTTAATTATTAAATTGTAATTCCATTAATACTCACGACATGAAAAGGGGAAGTTCTTTCACTTCCTCCTTTTTATTTCCATATCAGCCATTAAAGTGAGCATACTATCCTGAAAATCACTTCAATTTTTTGTTCAATCTTGTATTCTTAAGTATTCACTACCCGACCAATTAACCCAATTACATTGATCAAAATTCGTGAACTATCAATTTATAAAATTGCATCATATCTCATAATAAAAAGGGATAACAATGATTGCCCGTCTAAATATGAGCCTAAAAACGTACCATTGAAAGATTGAATTCTATTGAATCGAAATTTTAGTATTCAAAAAACATTGACTTTTCCCCCTTAACTCTTGGAAGCCTTTTATTTAAAAAATTAAACCCAGTTGATTAGTTACTATCCATCAACCTCAAAAATTTTGACAGATTTTGAGTATCTTTGGGTAATTAAAAAATTATACACATGAAAATATCATTTACAAAGCTCTTATTCCTATTCGCTCTATTCTACGTCTCTTTCGGCATGAATGCACAACGCATCCATACAGGAGCAGCTGCTAGTTCGCAATATAGACATGCAGAAGTTGTTCGCGAAAGTAGTTTCAGCACACTTCCATCATTTATCAAAATAAGAAAATCTGACCAATTTGACATTGACATGTTAGACACTTGGATGAAATCAAATTTTAAATTTGACCCCAACATTTCATTTGTTGAAATCAGAAAAGATGTCGATAATTTAGGACACATCCATTACCGTTATCAACAAACATACTATGGACAGCCTGTTGAAGATGCTATTTGGATTGCGCATACGAATCAGGATAAAGTTTATTCTTTAAATGGACTCATCTACGATAAATTTGGATCAGCCTCTACCCCAAGTTTAGACGAGGCTACTGCATTATTCAAAGCATTGGATCACGTAGGTGCATCTGTTTACAAGTGGGAACTACCTGTCGAAGAGAAACACTTGAAATGGGAAACTGGCGACCCACTTGCTACCTACGTGCCAAATGGCGAAGTTATCTTCGTAGCAAAAGACATGAATTTCAAAGCTGAAGAATTTCGCTTAGCCTATAAATTTAATATTTACGCACACGCTCCAGTTTCTAGAGCCGACATTTATGTTGATGCCGTTACTGGAGAGATTTTACGTGAAAACTCAATTCTTTGCCATGCCGATGAAGAAGGCACTGCCCATACTGCTTATAGCGGTGAACGACCTATGATAGCTGATAGCTTTGGTGGTGAATACCGCTTAAGAGATGCAAGTCGTGGAGATGGTGTCCGTACTTTTGACCTCAACGAAGGGACTTCTTATGGAGACGCTGTCGATTTTATTGATGATGATAACGACTGGGATAACGTTAACCCACAAAAAGATGAATATGCAACTGATGCACATTGGGGCTCTCAAATGACCTACGATTATTATTTAGAAGAACACGGAAGAAACAGTATCGATAATGATGGTTTCCAACTAAATAGCTACGTGCATTATAGTGAAGATTTTGTGAATGCATTTTGGGATGGAAGTAGAATGACCTATGGTGATGGAAGTGGTGGAATAACGCCTCTTACATCTCTAGACATTGCTGGACATGAGGTGACTCATGGTTTAACTACAATGACTGCTGGGCTTATTTACTCAATGGAATCTGGAGCCTTAAACGAATCATTTAGCGATATTTTTGGCGCTTCAATTGAACGATTTGCACGACCTGAAGAATGGAATTGGCTGCTTGGTGACGATATAGGACTAACGTTAAGATCATTATCAAATCCAAACTCATACACAGATCCTGACACTTATTTTGGCGACTATTGGGCTGATTTAGATGGTGGTGATAGCGGCGGTGTTCACACAAATAGTGGCGTTCAAAACTTCTGGTTTTATTTATTAACAGAAGGTGGAACAGGTACAAATGACAATGATGATGATTATGATTTAACGGGAATCGACATTGAGGCTTCAAGTGCTATAGCATTTAGAAACTTAACGGTCTACTTAACACCTAGTTCCAACTTTGCAGCGGCGAGATTCTTTGCAATCGAATCTGCTGTAGATTTATATGGAGTTTGTACGTTCGAAGTTGAACAAACTGCAAACGCTTGGTATGCTGTAGGTGTTGGGGATATTTACAATCCTGAAACTGTAGCTGATTTTGTTACTGCTGACACTCTTGGTTGTGCGATTCCTTTCACAGTAAACTTTTCTAACGAAAGTGAAAACGCTGTTGATTTCGAATGGGATTTTGGAGATGGTGAAACAAGTACAGATGAAAACCCCGTGCATGTCTACACGGATCCTGGTGTTTATGCCGTAACATTATTTGCTGACGGTGGAGATTGTGGAGCAGATGAAGTAATATTTACTGATTATATCACAGTTAATCCAGATGCTGATTGTGTCGTTATTTTACCCGAAACTGGAACGGCATCTACTCAAAATGGTTGTGACGGAACAGCTTATGATAGTGGCGGACCAGATGGCAATTATGGTAACGGTGAAGATGCCATGTTAACAATAGCGCCATTTGGAGCTATGACTGTGGACCTTTCTTTTCCAGAATTTGATGTGGAAGCTGGACCAGGAACATCTTGCGATTATGATTATTTAGATGTATTTGATGGACCAGATGAGTTTGCTCCTTTAATTGATCGTTATTGTAATAATAACTTACCTACAGACCTTACTTCTACAGGATCTTCAATCACAATTGTATTCCATTCGGATGGAGGCGAGGTTGATCCTGGTTTTAAAATAGAATGGTCTTGTAACCTGCCTGAAGATGCCCCTGAAACGGACTTTATTTCCAATTCAGAATTGTCTTGTACAGGAGAGGTGTTCTTTACTGATTTGTCTACAAACGCTCCAACGGAATGGGCTTGGGACTTTGGTGATGACGATACATCTGATGAACAACATCCTTCGCATTTTTACACATCTGAGGGAACATATACAGTGACATTAGAAGTGACCAACCTAATTGGTGCTGATTCTGAAATAAAGACAGCATATATAACTGTTTCTTATCCCTTAGCACCTACCGTCGAGGGTGATTCGAATTGCCCAACTGAAACAGCAACATTAATGGCAACAGGTGACGGAGAGCTTAAGTGGTACGACGTTCCAGCTGAAGGGATACCTCTATTTACAGGTTCTTCATATACAACGCCGCCTTTAGATTTAACGACAACTTACTATGTTGAAAATGATTTATTTGACGATCCATTATATGTGGGGCCAGAAGATCCTAGTTTCGGTGGAGGAAGTTATTTCAGCGGAGACCAACACTTGATTTTTAACAATCCAACACCAGTTATTTTATGGTCAGTTGATGTTGATGCAGACGGAAGTGGAAACAGAACAATAGAATTAAGAAGCAATACCGGTGAAGTATTGGATACACGAATTGTAAATATTCCTGATGGTGAAAGCACCGTGATCTTAGACTTACCTTTACCAGTTGGTACAAGTTTGCAATTAGGTACGCAGGTAGGAAGCAGCCCCGCTTTGTATCGAAACAATTCAGGATCTCCTGTTTATCCATTTGAATTAGCCGAGTCTGTTACAATTTTAAGCAGTAGCGCTGGACCTGATTACTACTACCATTTCTACAATTGGGAAATCCATTCTTACACTTGTGCTAGTGATCGTGTAGAAGCAATTGCTGAAGTACTTGACGAATCTGATATGGAAATTACACCTATTGATGATATTTGTTTACAAAGTGATCCTGTTACTATGAATGCCAGTGAAGGTGGTGGAACATGGTCAGCAAGTTGTGGTAGCTGTATTGATGATGAAACGGGTGTATTCAACCCAGCATCATCAGGTGAAGGAAGTTTTGAAGTTACCTATACAATTGATGGAACGTGCAGCTACTTAAACACCTACACGGTTAATGTTGTGGATTGCCTAGGTTTACAAGATGAAGATAAGTACGAAATCGGCATCTACCCTAACCCATCAAGCGGATTAATTACAATTACAACCGGACATGTTGAAAAAGGAACGATAATGATTAAAGATGTACTTGGAAAAAACATTGCATCCGTCAATTTCAATTCTAATAAATTCACATTTGACTTGAATAATTTTCAAGCCAGAGGCACATATTTTGTTGAATTCTATGATGAAAATCAGAATTTAATCACCATTAAAAAAGTGCTAAAACAATAATAAGATTCGAATTAATAAAAAGCGACCATTCTGTTTAAGGGAGATATGGTCGCTTTTTTTGTTTAGGCTATTTGCGTGAAATATTTATATTTGTTTTCCAAAAAAAAGTGGAGTACACCGAAAATTAAAGAATATAAAAATTGATACATGAAAAATACCGCATTAAATCATAGGCATGTTGCATTGGGAGCGAAAATGGTTCCGTTTGCAGGGTACAATATGCCCATACAGTATGAAGGTGTAAAAGCTGAACACGAATGTGTAAGAACTGGCGTTGGTGTTTTTGATGTTTCGCACATGGGCGAATTCATATTAAAAGGCGAAAAAGCCTTGGATTTAATTCAAAAAGTCACTTCAAATGACGCCTCCAAAATCGTTGATGGACAAGCGCAATATACTTGCCTTCCGAACAATGATGGCGGTATTGTTGATGATTTAATCATTTACAGAAAAACGGCCACAGAATTTTTTATCGTTGTTAACGCTTCGAATATTGAAAAAGATTGGAATTGGATTTCAAGCCACAATGACCTGGGTGTAGAAATGCAAAATTTATCCGAAGACTACTCATTATTAGCAGTACAAGGACCAAAAGCAGCAGAAGCCCTGCAATCATTAACCGAAATTGATTTAAAAACAATGAAGTACTATACGTTCGACGAAGGTACTTTTGCTGGAATTCCTAACGTAATTGTTTCTGCCACCGGTTATACAGGTTCGGGCGGATTTGAACTTTACATAAAAAACGAAGACGTTTGTGCGGTATGGGACAAAGTATTTGAAGCCGGCACAGCACAAGACATCAAACCTATAGGTTTGGCAGCAAGAGACACACTGCGTTTAGAAATGGGCTTCTGTTTATATGGAAACGATATTGATGATACAACGTCACCATTAGAAGCTGGTTTAGGTTGGATCACTAAATTCACTAAAGAGTTTACCAATTCTGAAAACTTAAAAGCACAAAAAGAAGCTGGTGTAATACGAAAATTAGTTGGTTTTGAATTAATCGACCGTGGCATCCCACGTCATGATTATGTGATCAATGACGCGGAAGGAAATAATATTGGAATCGTAACTTCAGGTACAATGTCACCAACAACTAATATAGCTATTGGTTTAGGTTACGTTACAGTTGCAAATGCAAAACTTGGAACGGAAATTTTTATTGAAGTAAGAAATAAGCAATTAAAAGCAGTGGTATCTAAACCACCATTCTACAAGGCATAGAAAAATCATTCTAGAATAATAAAAAAGCCGCTCTCGAAAAGATGCGGCTTTTTTATTTTAAGCCTTATCTACGCATTATCAGTGATTGCATCTACCCCATTTGTGAAGTTTTCCTAATATTCCATTAATTACTTTGAATACTGTTGGTTTTTTACATTTGAAATTCTATATTTGCAGGCTTAAAATTGTACATTAGATAAATTATCATTTTAAATGAGAAATAAAGGATTTTTTTGGTCAATAACTATCGCTTTAGCATTGGCCTGTCTTTATCAGCTTTCCTTCACATACGCAACAAATGCGGTTGAAAAGGATGCAGAAAAATACGCAGTAGATAAATTAGATTCACTTAGAACAGCAGACGTAGAATTCATTTCTATTGGTGCCGACAGTCTTTATCTTTCTGATTCAAGTGACGTTGATATTCTTCAAATTCAATATACCGGTGATTATATCAAAAGTAAAATGCATGAAGAAGTTCACTTTGCTGGCTATACTTATGCTGAATGTAAAGAAAGTGAGATCAACCTTGGACTTGACTTGAAAGGTGGAATGAGTGCGACATTAGAAATTTCAGTTCCTGCATTGGTTGCAGATTTGGCTGGAGGAACTCGAAGTCAAGAATTCAAAACCCCATTTGACAAGGCGAACCAGCGCACGAATCTTGGAGAAGGCGCATTCATTGATCTATTTGTTGAAGAGTTTGAAAAACAAAATGAAGGTGTTTTGCTTGCCAAATATTTCCACGGACGTAATCAAGAGGAAGTGGAGAAAAACGCTTCAAATGAAGAAGTTGCTGAATGGTTAAAAGACAAAGCTGTTAAAGCTTTAGATGGTGTTGAAATCATTATCGAAAAACGTGTAAACCAATTCGGTGTTGCGCAACCAACTATTATCAAACAACCTGGAACAAACAGAATTTTTGTTGAATTACCAGGTATTAGCGATAAGGAAACAGTAAGAAGAAGATTACAGACTACAGCAAACTTAGAGTTCTATGAGGTTTATGAAAATAAATTTAACGGAATTGCAGGTCTTATCCTTCAATCAGAACCTTCATTAAGTAGAGCACTTTACGGCGAAGAATTAATAGAAGTTGAATCAGATGACTTAGCTAACGACTCTTTATCGAATGTACCCTCTGACACATTGAACATTGATACTCCAGATGACTCAAGTGAGATTGATCCCTTGTTGGCAGCTGATGATGACCTATTAGATAATGATGACCTATTAGATGAAGACGGAGAACAAGAGGTTGCAGATTCGTTGTTAACTGATGCTCAAATTCAAAAGAAATATCCTATTTCGTCTTTAATGAGTCTAGCATTCAGATATAACGAAACAGGAGAAATTGTTGATTATCAAGAAGGATCTGTTGTTGGTTACGCTAACGTTAAAGATACTGCAGAACTAAACTTTAGATTAAACCACGAGGTTATGCGCATTAGCTTGCCACAAGACCTAGTTTTCATGTGGGATTCTAAAGAATTAGAATCTGAAGGGCAACCCAACGGATTAGTTGGCTTACATGCAATTAAAGTTCCTTTAAACGGACCAAGAGTAGACGGAAGAGACATACAAAGTGCAGCAGTCGATAACCGCGTAGTTGGTGAATTCGGCGTGAGCATGAAAATGAATCAAATCGGCGCTACAAAGTGGGAAGAAATGACCACCGACAACTTAAACAAGCAAGTAGCGATTACAATGGATGGAAGTGTATTCTCTGCACCAGTTGTAAACGGTGTAATGAATGTAAACTCTTCTATTACTGGAAACTTTACTTCCGCTGAAGCAAATGACTTATCAGGATTATTAAACGCAGGTGCACTTCCAGCTCCAGTTAAAATTGTAGATGAATCAATTGTAGGACCAACTTTAGGAGCTGCAAACATTAGCGCCGGAATGTGGTCGTTTGTATTTGCCTTGTTATTGGTATTAGTTTACATGGTATTCTATTATAACAAAGCAGGTTTGGTTGCTGATGCAGCGCTCGTTATTAATATCTTCCTCTTAATTGGAGCTTTGGCCTCATTAAAAGCGATTTTAACCCTACCTGGTATTGCGGGTATTGTACTGACCATTGGTATGTCAGTGGATGCCAACGTACTTATCTTTGAGCGTATTCGTGAGGAATTAAGACATAAGAAAGGATTAAAAACTTCGATTAAAGAAGGGTATGCAAAAGCATTATCTGCTATTTTGGATGCCAACATTACTACCTTATTAACAGGGGTTGTACTAGCGATTTTTGGAACGGGACCAATTAAAGGTTTCGCTACAACATTAATCATTGGTATCTTTACTTCATTCTTTGCGGCGGTTATTATTACACGTCTAATCATCATGGCGTTTGTTGACAAAGACAAGAAAATTTCTTTCTCTACAAAAATTACAGAAAACTGGTTTACGAAATCAAACATACAGTTTGTTAAAAAACGTAAACTATTCTATATCGTATCTGGAGTAATTATTGCAATTGGTATGACTTCGTTCCTTTCACGAGGATTAGATTATGGTGTTGACTTCACAGGAGGGCGTCAATACAAAATCGTATTCAATGATGATAAGGCAGATATTGAAGGCATTAAGGCAAGCTTAACCGATCAATTCGAAGGCAATGCACCAGGTGTAAAAATGGTAGACAACAATTATACGGCGTTGGTTACTACAAAATACAGAATGGATGAAAATGCTGATATCGATAAAATTGTATTGATCAGTGATGAAATAGAAGCATTAGTAAAAGGTGGTGTTGCCAAGTATGGAGACAGCGAAATTGTGGAATCTAAAATGATTGCACCAACCATTTCGAAAGACTTGAAATCGAATTCATTCTATGCAATTGGATTCTCGCTATTAATTATCTTCCTCTACATCTTATTCCGATTTAGAAAATGGCAATATGGTTTAGGAGCCTTGATTGCAATGGCGCATGATGTGCTCGTTGTACTATCATTGTTCTCCTTATTCTGGGGAATCTTACCATTCACTATGGAGATTGACCAAGCCTTTATTGCGGCCATACTGACGGTCGTCGGGTACTCCATTAATGATACGGTGGTTGTATTTGATAGAATTCGTGAGTATTTAGGATTGTATCCTAAGAAAGAGCGAAAAGAGGTGATCAATATGGCATTGAACTCTACATTGGGTCGTACGGTAAATACTTCAGTATCAACATTCATTGTATTGTTAGTTATCTTCCTATTCGGTGGTGCAGCAATTAAAGGATTTGTATTTGCATTAATGATTGGTGTTGTAGTAGGAACCTACTCTTCTCTCTTCATTGCAACTCCTGCGGTGATCGATTTCACTAAAAAAGAAGAAGAAAAAAAATAATCAGAAAATAGAAATATTAAAAAAGCCTTCCGTAACTTTGGAGGGCTTTTTTGATTTAAATAGACTCCATTACGAGGATACATGACTTTACTTTTTTTAGATAGCATTGGAACAACAGAGGTCGTCTTTATTTTATTCGCTGTGTTAATGCTATTTGGATCAAAAAGTATTCCCAGTTTAGCTAAAACTTTAGGTAAAGGAATGCGTGAAATTAAAACCGCCTCGAATGAAATTAAACGCGACATTCAAAATTCTACTTTGGATATGCGCAAAGAACTAAACATAGAGAATCCCCTTAAGGACCTTGAAAATCCTTTAAAAGACCTTGATAAAATCTTAGATGAACCAAATACACCAAAAGATTTTAGAAAAGATAATCCCGAAACGAGTTTAGAACCGCCAAAGCATTCTAAACCCATTTCAGAAAATCCAACAAACGACAATAAAGCATGATTTACTTCTGGCTTATACTCGGCTTAGTTACGCTTATTGTGGCTGGTGAATTTTTAGTTCGTGGTGCTGTTGGTATTGCCAAACGTTTTCACATTTCAACTTTAGTAATTGGAATGACCGTAATTTCTTTTGGTACGTCTGCTCCTGAATTATTGGTTTGCTTAGACGCTGCTATGGGCGGACATCCGGAAATTGCCATTGGAAACGTTGTTGGGTCTAACATTGCGAATATTGCGCTTGTACTCGGTTTAACAGTGCTAATCTTGCCTATTGTAGTTGATCGTAATAGTAAAAGAATTGATTTGCCAATGATGCTGCTGGCAACTGCTCTATTTGCCGTTTTCGCATTAGATGGAGAGATTCAACGTTACGAAGGTGCAATCCTCTTTGTAATTTTGGTTGCATTCACCTATTGGCTCATCCGCAATTCACGTAGAAAAACTAAAAAAGAAATGGCTGCTGCAGCTATTGATGTGAATGATGATGATGAAGTGGCGAAGGTAAAGGACAAACCTCTTTTATCCATTTTATTTTTACTGATTGGATTCACAGGTCTACTTTTTGGAGCGGATTGGCTCGTGCATGGCGCGATTGATATCGCCACTCATTTCGGAATGGAAGAACGGGTTATTGCGGTTACCGTCGTTGCTTTTGGCACTTCAGTCCCAGAACTTATTACCTCTGGTGTTGCGGCAATAAAAGGTGAAACAGATATTTCTATTGGAAATTTAATTGGATCAAACGTCTTTAATATAATGGCAGTTATTGGTTTATCAGCAATCATTCGTCCCATTGGCGTTTCTAGTAGCATTATTTCATCTGACATGTGGTGGATGATTGCAATTGCAGTCGCCTTAATCCCGCTTATGATTCTTGGTAGAAAAATTGGCCGATTTAAAGGAACGCTCTTGTTGGGAGCTTATATCGCATACATTACAATCCTCGTCATTAGTATTATAAATGCAGGACCAACCTAATTATCGTTCCATGGCAGGGGTATTACGTTACAAGATCGATTATAGGTAGAAGTCAATTAAACTACTTATGAAATCAACACATTTTATTGGGTTATTCACCCTCATCTTCTTCGTCTCATTTTCTTCTTATAAAAAAAAGGATGTACCGATCCATTTGCCGTAAACTATAATGAAAATGCAGAAACGGATGACGGTTCTTGCTCATATGCGATTTCCATTCAAGAAATTAGTTATGGACCAGATGCCATTCAAGAAATGCAGCTCTATTTACCAGCTATGCATGATGAAAACACGAAAGTTGTTTTTATGGTGCATGGCGGCGGATGGGTTGTTGGTTATAATGTCACTGACAAGGTTACAACGTTTGATGGTCGATACGGATGGGATATCCTAAACCCATTATTGAACGCCGGGTATGCTTGTGCCGTAATGAAGTATCGCACCGCATGTTATCAAACTGACACCAGCACTATTACTAATAATTCAATGCGATTCTTAGATCAAATGATGACAGATATTGATTTGGCTGCCGCACATTTGCAAGATAATGCTACTGAATTGGGGATTAGAAACGATCATTTTCAATTACTTGGAGAAAGTGCAGGTGGACATATTGTAACGGCTTATGCCATTCGGTCTGCATAAAATGATAAAGTTGTTTCTGCCGTTTCCATGTTTCGACCAACAGCGCTAGATGATAGCGAATGGAAAGTTGGACTACACGAATTGGACAGTACATATCCTGAGGGAATACTTGTGGATGGAATTAATTATTTCAGAACCACTGACAATGATGGTGAATTAGAAACCAACAAATATTTGAGTGTTCTAACTGAATTAAGGAGTTTTGTTGATCATGACACGGTAAAAGTCTATGAAATCAATCCTTACTTGCTGGATATATCCACGACAACACCAGCCAACATTAATCGCGCTACTCCCCTATTTTTAATGCATGGAGATCTAGACCTATTGGTTCCTTATTCTCAAGCAGATTTGATGTATGACGCTTTTATCGCTAAATTTCCAACGGCAATCATTGCAGCTGATAGAATCTATGCTGGAACGATTAAAAAAACCATTTATGAAAATTGTGGTCATGGTTGGACCGGAGGAGGTTGCCAAAAAAGCACGATCATGTAAGACATTGTAAAATGGATGGACGCACATTAATAAAAAAACGAATGAAAAACACAATTTTATATACTTCACTTTTCGCCTTACTTGCCTTAACCGCTGTAAGTTGCAAGAAAAAAGGCTGCACAGATCCAGCCGCGCTCAACTATAATGAAAACGCGACAAAGGATGGTGGTTCATGTATCTTCGACCCAATAGAAACTTCAACTGTGCAGCGTATTTCCTATGGAGAAGATGATCGGCAACATTTTAATTTATATATTCCTGGAGTCCATGCATTAAAGAGTTTAGCCTACTGTTAGTCCACTACAACCACTAAGTACTTTGATACTTTCCAAAAAGTTTTCGGATCGTTAATTTGAATGGTATGATTTTGACCTTCAGAAATAATGTCATATGAGCTTGAAGGATGATCGGTAATGAATTTCACTCTTTTTCCAACCACTTCAATTTTATCTGTTTTCGTTAAATCAACATCCGTAAAGTAATCGTCATTCACATCACCACGCAACTCTATCTTACGCATTAAAAAACGCCCTTCTTTAACAATTACGCCATTTTCAATTAACTCCTCTTCTGAACCGTAAGCGTAATGCACTTTGTTCAATTCACGAATGGTTTCAGCAGCAATTTGAGATTGCTCTTGATAAGCCTCAAGCAATTCAACGTATTCCTTGTCTAAATCAGATAATTCCACACGCAACATTTCAATTTCCTCTTCCTGGACCTCAATTTTATTCATCAAATTTGATACTAAAGTCTTTAGTTCCGAGATCTCAACATTTTTATTGGCCAGTTGTTTATTCAACTCACCTACTTTCTTCTGGTTTTCTTCACGTAGATAATTGATGTTTTCAATTTCTTGCAAAATCCATTGCTTTCCATCCTCAGCTAACTCAATATCATTTGATCGAAAACGGATTTCATCTTCTTTCAAGTTGATTTTAGCTAAGTTCTCTTCAATCTCGTTAAACAACATGATTGATTCATTCAATACTGAATCCTTTTCAACTAATTTATCCTCAGTCACACGCAGTTCTGAGCGTAAACGTGCTAATTCTTCACTTTCACCTGTATCTACAGCATACGTTGTTTCAGGTGATGTATTACAAGCTGTAAAAAGTGTAACAATAAATAGGGAATATAGTAAATGCTTCATTTTCGGTACAATTTGTGTTGAAACAAAACTAATTAATATTTAATTCAAATGCGTACTTTTGAGCCAAAATCAATACAAATGAAGAAATCAATTTTTTTACTGTTAGGGTTCATCTATTTTTCGCTAGCTAGTTATGCGGTTAATGTAGATTATACCCTAGGAATGTCACACCCTAATTCACATTATTTTGAGGTTGACATGGAGATTTCTGATTTAAAAGAAAAATGGATTATAGTAAAAATGCCTGTATGGGCGCCGGGTTCTTATTTAGTTCGCGAATTTGCAAAAAGTGTGAATCAAGTCAAGGCAGTTGATGAAATGGGGAATAAATTAAACATCAAAAAAGTGAATAAAAACTCGTGGAGGATTGAGACTAAAGTTGTTAAAAAGGTTAAGATCAGTTATGAGGTATATGCTTTTGAACTTTCTGTACGTACCAGTTTTTTAGATGATTCGCACGGCTATGTGAATGGCACTAGCATGTTTATGTACATGGAGAATAATAAGGATATTGCAGGAGAATTAACGATTAAGCCATACACTTCATTTAGCAAAATCTCAACTGCGCTAAAGCTAAAAGACAATTACGTTTACACTTTTGAGGATTATGATCAACTGGTAGATTCTCCAATCGAAATTGGTAATCAAAGTGAATTTCATTTTGAAGCAGCAGGTGTAGATCATACCGTTGCAATGTATGGCGAGGGGAATTATGATATTCCAACCTTACAACGCGACATGGCAAAAATTGTAGAGGCTGAAACAATCATTATGGGTGAAAACCCAAATAAAGAGTACTTATTCATTGTTCACAATATCACGGTGCCTTCTGGTGGATTAGAGCATAAAAGCTCAACTACATTGCAAGTAAATCGTTGGACGTATGAAGGAGATGCTTATTTAGGCTTTTTAAGTTTGGTGGCGCACGAGTACTTTCATTTATGGAATGTAAAGCGAATGCGCCCTAAAACATTAGGACCGTTCGATTATGATAGCGAAAACTATACGGACCTTTTATGGGTAATGGAGGGGTTCACTTCTTATTATGATGAGTTAGCCCTCCGCCGTGCAGGTTTTTATTCACAGGAAGAATACATGGGCAAATTATTTGGCACCATCAATTATGTTGAAAACCAGCTGGGGAATCGTGTTCAACCTGCTGCACATGCCAGCTTTGATGCTTGGATTAAAGCATACCGCTCAAACGAGAATAGCGTAAACACAACCATCTCCTATTATTCAAAAGGACAAATTTTAGCCGCAATGCTAGATTTATATATTATCCAAAAATTTAAGGCTGAAAAAACATTGGACGATTTTCTAAGAATGCTTTATGCTAATTTTTATAAGAAAAGTGATGTCGGTTATACTGAAGAAGAATTTCAATCATCTTTAGAATCATTTTTAGATGAAGATATGGATTGGTTTTTTGATCCATATGTTTATGGAACTAAAATCGTTGACTACAAAAAATTCTTTATAGGAGTTGGTTTAGATATTATTGATAACGGCACAGGTCCTGCCCCAACACTCGGAATTAAAACTAAAAATGCGGATGGCAAGCTTGTGATTACAACTGTTTATGCAGGATCAGCTGCTGAGCAATACGGGTTGAGCGTTAGTGATGAGATTGTTGCCTTTGAAGGTTACCGAGTTGATCAAAGTGATTTTAACAAATTTGTGGGATCTCAATTGAGCGGTGATAAATTTGATCTTTTAATTTCACGCGACAATATTTTAATTACCTACGAAATAACAATGGGCGAACTACAACGTTTAAAGTACGTGTATAAGAAAAATTTCAACGCAACTACTGAAAAGCAATTCAACCATTGGTTAAGAGTGGATGTAAAGTAAATCTAAAATAGAGTAAAGACTAAACCTTTGTTAAAGAAATTTCTGCCAAATTATTTCTTACGATTCCTGCTAAAAGCTGGCGTTCTGGTATTGATATATACCCTCTGTCGTGTTTTGTTTTTAATTTTAAATAACGATCATTTTCCCGTTGTCTATTTTACAGATTTTTTAGCTGGGTTTTGGTTTGACCTTGTGACCGTTGCAATTGTATTTCTGCCATTGGTAGCATTGGAAATGTTTCCGAATAAATTTCGAGGAAAAAACTGGTATCAGTGGGTTTTGCTGCTTGTTTTCAATATCATTTTGTTTTTAACTACGCTCATTAACTTGATTGACATTGAGTATTTTAAGCATACCTCCTCTCGCTCCACGGCTTCTTTAATTAAAATGCTTGGTTTTGGTGAGGATTTGCAGCAGCAAATTCCATCTTTCCTTGGTTCTTACTGGTATTTGCTTGTCATTCTTATTTTACTTCAAGTACTTGGCATTTGGCTTTATCGCCGGGTAAACCGAATCAAGGATGATAGTCATTCGGTCTCTTGGTTAAAACAAATTATCATATTTCCTATTATCGTTGGTTTATTCATTTTAGTGGGTCGCGGCGGATTCGGTGTACGGCCAATTGCTGCGCCTAAGGCCGCTAGTTACACTATTGATCAGAATATACAACTCGTGCTTAATTCGGCGTTTACAATTATTAAAACGTGGGGAAATATTGAATTAGACGAGAAAGAATATTTTGAGACGGAAGAATTAAAGGCCATTTATAATCCTATTCGACAGTATAATGATGATGCCATTTTAAATCAACCGAATGTTGTAGTGCTTTTAATGGAAAGTTTCTCGGTAGAATATATTGCGTCCATAAATGGAGAAGACAAAGTTTACACTCCGTTTTTAGACGATTTAATTGATAGTTCTTTAGTTTTCACCAATTGTTATGCAAACGGAAAAAAATCTATGGATGCCATGCCTTCGGTGATTTCTTCCATCCCTAAATTGATGGAAATTGAGTATTTGACCTCCTCCTACGCTGCCAATCAAATAGAATCTATTCCAAAAATATTAACCAAAAAAGGATACGAAACAGGATTTTTCCACGGGGCAACTAATGGCTCTATGAATTTCGACGTTTTTGCAGATGTCAGTGGGTTCGACAATTATTATGGTCGGTCTGAATACAACAATGATGATGATTTTGATGGAACCTGGGGTATTTTTGATGAACCGTTTTTAGATTGGTCGGCAGATGAAATTTCGGAAATGAAGCGTCCTTTCTTTTCTACTATTTTCACCATATCCTCTCACCCACCCTATACGATTCCGAAACAACATAAAGATAAATTCACTTCAGGCCCGTCCGAAATGCACAACTCGGTTTCGTATGCGGATTATGCGCTTTCAACTTTTTTCGAAAAAGCCAAACAGACAAATTGGTATAACAATACGCTATTTATTATAGTTGCTGATCATACCCCTGCTTCTGCCGCACCAGTATATTTCAAGGATATGGGCAATATGCACATTCCACTGGTCTTTTTCCATCCTACGAATCCTTTTTTCAGGGGCAGAGAAGATAAAATTGTAAGTCAAGCAGACGTAATGCCTACCGTACTTCATTTATTAGGGCATAAAGAACCATTTTTTGCTTTTGGAAAGTCGATTTTTGAAAAGAGTTCGGGCTACAGCGCTAGTTATATTGGTGATAAGTTCCTTTATTTTGGTTCTTATAAGGATGCCAATTACCTCCTTCAATATCAAGATGAAAAAATATTGGGTATCTTTAATACTGAAGACCTACTCCAAACAAAAAATTTGATGTCGGACATTGCACTTTCAGAAGCGCTGGAAAAGCAACTCAAAGCCATGATTCAATCATACAATCATGCTATAATCAATAATGAAATGACGGTCAAATAAGCTTACTGTGTGTCAACCCTAAAGAAAATATTATTCATCATAAACCCAATTTCTGGGGTAGGCAAAAAGAACACCATTACGCCGCTTATTGGAGACTACTTACCGACTAATCAGTTCAGTTGGGACATTCGATACACTGAAAAGCGGAAACATGGCGCTGAAATTGCATTTGCTGAAAAGGGGAATTATGATGCCATTGTTGCCGTTGGTGGCGACGGCTCGGTAAACGAGATTGGAAGTGCCTTAATCCATGAAGATTGCGCTCTAGGAATTATTCCTTGTGGCTCTGGCAATGGACTTGCACGGCATTTACACATCCCATTAAAGGTTATTGGCGCTTTGCAACGCATTGCAACCTTTGAACCTTTATCAATTGATACAGGGCTTGTTAATGATCAACCGTTTTTAGGTACCTGCGGCTTTGGTTTTGATGCGCACGTAGCTAATAAATTCGATTCGTTTGGTAAACGCGGCTTTTTGAGCTATGCACGGCTTGTTATTCGGGAATATAACCGCTACGAACTACCTACTTTCCAAATCAGTGGTTCTGATGTTGACATTAAAAAAGAAGCGGTGATGTGCAGCATTGCTAATTCCTCGCAATTTGGCAACGGTTTTACTATTTCTCCTAGTTCTGATATCCAGGACGGCATTTTTGAATTGGTGTTACTCGATCGTTTTGGTTGGGTGAAAGCACCTGCTATGTCACGCAAGTTTTTTTCTAAATCCATTCAAACTTCAAAATACTTTTCAAGTGTTGCCTTTAAAGAAGATTTGGAAATAACAATTCACAATAGTGAACATGTGAATTATCATATTGACGGTGAGCCGCTGCAAGGAAATGGAAAGTTCAAAATTACTATACGCCCTAAAAGTTTAACGATTCTGTAAACCCTCCCCAGCAAGCTAAGTTTTTGAGTTTAATCATTTTTGATTATTTGTCTCACTTAGCATTTGAATTGGGTTACCTTTGCCGCATGAAAAAGATAAATTACAAGAAAACCCTTCTGCTTTGCAGTTTGTTTTTTCTTTCCTCTGCGCTTTTTGGACAAGTAGATGTCGATCAAAGTACCCGTTATAATTATTTTAACGGATTCGGGCATAGCAATACCATTACTTACGTAATCACGCATGAAGAGAAAGTTTATGACAAAAAAATACTCGTTACTTTAGATTTAACTGGTAAAGAACTTAATCGAATAATTTGGATGAAAAACTCAGTCGTTTTGGTGACAAACTGACTTATGGTTGAGAAAAAATTGATTATGTCTTTAGTCCCTACGTTCAATGGGACTTAGGATGGCATACCCTAGATAATGGGAAAACGATTATCTACCTACATTATCCTGAACGATACAGCGTTTATTACGCCCCGTTAAATTAGGATCTGCGGCGCTAAAATTTTCTACTTCCGAATTAAAAACTATTTTTGATTCATGGGTGGCGGACTTTTGTTTACTTATTTGGAATCATATTAGCGACAGCAGGCTTGCTATTTGGCATTCTTGCTTACAATCGTAAAGTTCCGGTCTTCTTTTGGCTAGCTGTTAGCTTTGATGTATTGGTTACAATCGGACTTGTATTAAATGTACAGTATTACTTCTATGCACTCACTCATTCTGCAGATGCGTTTGGACTGATGACCATAGGCGCATGGATTATATCAATTGTATTTTTAGTCTTATCAAAAGTCAATAAAAAACCAAATGATGACAATGTTACAGATGCATTTTTAGATGAAATTATTAATGCTGATGATGAAAAGTGGGACGCCGAGTCTTAGTTTAACGCTAAACTATACCTGCGGTTCTATTTTCCCTCTTTTGAATTTACCAATATTTCGAATCACTAGATATAATCCTAATATAATTAGTGGTAAACTCAGCATTTGCCCCATGTTCATGCCATAAGTAGCCATGAATTCCGCATCATCTGAATTACCTTGACTTTCTTTTAAGTATTCAATGAAGAAACGTGCACTGAATAATAACACGAAGAATACTCCTAATAAAAATCCTTTCGTAGCAGAAGCATTCGTTCTCCAATATAACCACATCAAAATACCGAAAATCACCAAATAACATAGCCCTTCATACAATTGTGCGGGATACCTGTTCGGAACGCTTTCTAGCATATAAGCCAAGCTTGGGTCATATGCAATCTTCGAATAAGCATCATGTAAATAATCCGTTTTTGCTATGTCTTTTGCTTGCCAACTAAGAATATCGTGTCGTAAAAATTTAAATCCAAAATCTGTCCCTGTTGCCTTCCCAACAATTTCATGATTGAATAAATTTCCGATTCGGATAAAAAATGCGGCTAAAGCGGTTGGTACAACCAAACGATCTAGAATATAAAGAATTGATTTTTTAGTCACAAAGCGCGACAGCAAATATGCGGCAATAATAATTCCAATTGCACCACCATGACTGGCTAATCCACCTTCCCATATTTTAAGAATATCAATTGGGTTTTCTTTATAATCTGCCCAATCATAGAAAAATACATGTCCAAATCGTGCGCCTAATATACCACCGACCAAACAATAGATTAAAATCTTATCCATCCATTCTTGTGGGGCTTTTTCGAATTTTAACATCCGATCCATAATCCTGTGACCCACCAAAAATCCCATTGCCCACATAATGCCATACCAAACAGGCATACTCCAAGATGCAATAATACGTGGCTCAAAATTCCAGATGATTTCTAATATATTCACAGCAATTTTTTCGACTAAATTAATGATAATCTCTGAACGAATTTTAATTGTTGAAAAACCGTTAAAGATTAATTCCAATTTTTACCCATTTTTCGATTAAAATTCGTGACATTTGTTATGAAATCTGATAAACTAAAAAGATGTCAAAAAAACACAATTTTGGTGCAGGACCATGCATCCTTCCACAAGAGGTTTTCGAAGAGGCTTCCGAAGCAGTCTTAAATTTTAATGGCCTATCAATTCTAGAAATTTCTCACCGTAGCCCTGAGTTTGTTGCAGTGATGAGCGAAGCTCAAGATTTGGTAAAAGAAATGCTTCATGTTCCTGACGGATATTCCGTGATTTTCTTACAAGGAGGAGCGAGCTTAGGTTTTTTAATTACCGCTATGAACATGTCTGGGACTCAGAAAAAAGCAGCCTATGTAAATACTGGTGTTTGGTCAAACAAAGCAATTAAAGAAGGAAAAAATGCAGGATTAGAGGTTGTAGAAATTGCAAGTTCTAAAGATCAAAATTTCAACTACGTGCCTAAAGGATATAATGCTGATGGGTATGACTTTTTACATTTAACTTCGAATAACACCATTTTCGGAACACAAATGAAGTCTTTCCCACAAACGGATTCACCGCTTGTGTGTGATATGTCGTCAGATATTTTTTCACGCACAATTAATATTGCGGATTTTGATATCATTTATGCAGGTGCTCAAAAGAACTTAGGACCAGCTGGAACTGCCCTTTATATCGTTAAGGAATCTATTTTAGGACAATCTACACATGCCGGAATTCCAACTTATTTAGATTTAAAAACACATCACGATAAAGATTCAATGTTCAATACACCTCCCGTGTTTTCGATTTATGTTTCTATGCTCAATTTACTTCATTTAAAGAAAAATGGTGGGGTGAGTGAAATGGAAAAAAGAAATCAAGCAAAAGCGGATTTATTGTATAACGAAATTGACTCAAATCCATTTTTTGAAGGAACAGCAGCAATTGAAGATCGTTCAAATATGAATGTGACTTTTGTCTTAAAAGATGAAGCACATGCGGTTGCCTTTAATCAAGCATGGAATGCTGCAGGTATTGTCGGTTTAAAAGGACATAGAAGTGTTGGTGGATTTAGAGCATCTATGTACAATGCATTAGAAATTGATTCAGTAAAAGTATTAACCCAGGTCATGGGCGATTTAGCAAACTAAAACGCGTAGTACAAAATTCCTTCATTCAATTTTATGGAGGAGCATTAAAAGAAATGAAAATGAAAATTTTAGCAAACGACGGAATTTCACCCGAAGGAGTTGCAGCTTTGGAACAAAGCGGATTCGAAGTGAGTACAACAAACATTCCACAAGATCAATTAATTGAGACTATAAACGAAGAGAATTATGTCGGCGTTTTGGTACGAAGTGCGACAACTGTTCGCGCGGAAGTTGTTGATTCTTGCCCTGGTTTAAAACTAATTGGACGTGGTGGTGTTGGTATGGATAATATTGATGTTGAATATGCGCGCTCAAAAGGATTGCATGTCATCAATACACCTGGCGCATCTTCACAATCAGTAGCTGAAATGGTAATGGGTAATTTATTTGCCCTTTCTAGGTCGTTACACGACGCATACAACCTAATGCCTGATTCCGGTGACACACAGTTTAAAGTGTTAAAGAAAAAATACGGTAAAGGACAAGAATTGCGTGGTAAAACTATTGGAATTGTTGGGTTTGGTAGAATAGGGCAATCATTAGCATCTTATGCTTTAGGAGTCGGAATGAATGTACGCGCGATTGACATGCAGCTAAATCCTGTTCAAATTCCATTGTCAATAAACGGTGCTGCCGCTTTAAACGTGACTCTTACACCAACGAATGACTTGGCAGAGATTATTGGAGAATTGGATTACATCTCTTTACACGTGCCAAAACAAAGTAATGGTGCAGCCGTAATCAATGATGACTTAATTTCAAAAATGAAAGACGGCGTTATTATCGTAAATGCTGCAAGAGGTGGTGTTATTGATGAAGACGCCTTGCTAAGAGGATTAGCTTTTGGTAAAATCAGAGCAGCCGGATTAGATGTTTTCGAGAACGAGCCAAATCCAAGAAAAGATTTGTTAGTAAATGAGAAAATTGCTTCAACGCCACATATTGGTGCGGCAACTACTGAGGCACAGACTAGAATCGGATTAGAATTGGCGGAACAAATTGCTGATTTATTGAAATAAACTAAAGCGCACTTCGAGAACCTCAGTGAGCTTTAATTGCACTCACCGAGCTTTAAAACTGTAAAAGTGCATATTAAATAAGTTTGGCGTATTTTGAGAATGTTATTCGCCAAAAATTGAAATTGACAGAATAATTTAAATAAAACAAGCACGCAATCTAACAGGAAGCGAAGCGACCAATCTAATAGTGAGCAGCCCACAAATGGTAGGCTGATAACGGTCTAATAGCGAACGTAGTGAGCAGTCTAAAATCTATAAAAATGCCAATTATATCACCATCATTATTAGCAAGCGATTTTGCCAACCTACAAAGCGAAGTTGAAATGATTAACAACACTACGGCCGATTGGTTTCACGTTGATGTGATGGACGGAAGTTTCGTACCAAATATATCATTCGGTTTGCCTTCTGTTAAGGCAGTAGCAAAACACGCCACCAAACCATTAGACGTTCATCTAATGATTGTTAATCCAGATCAATATATCTCGGCATTTAAAGCCGCAGGTGCTGATTATTTGACGGTTCATTATGAAGCATGCACACATCTTCAGCGCACAATTCAAGCCATTAAAGCGGAAGGAATGAAAGCTGGCGTTGCATTAAATCCGCACACGCCTGTTGCTGTTTTAGAAGAAGTCATTTATGATTTAGATTTGGTTTTAATCATGTCGGTTAATCCTGGGTTTGGCGGTCAAAGTTTTATCGAGGCGGCAATTGATAAAACGCGGAAATTAAAAGCGCTCATCACAGAAAAGGGAGCAGCTACTTTAATTGAAATTGACGGCGGTGTAAACACTGAAAGTGGGGCGCGATTAGTTGAAGCTGGGGCAGATGCTTTAGTTGCTGGTAGTTTCGTTTTTAAATCTGAAAATCCGGCGAATACAATTGATGATTTAAAAAATATTTGATTTTTATATCATCAATTGTTCAATTTGCAATTGCGATTTGACGCAAAACTAAGACCTGTTGTTTATTGGCTATTAATCATTCTACTAATTAATTGAACTTTGCAAATTGCACGTTGTTAATTTAAAACTGAATTAACGTTCCCTCATTGAAACGACCTGTTCACTCATTCTAGTACTTTTCATTGCTTTAGATCCTAACATTTTTCGTTATTTCAAGGTATGAATCCTGAATATTTCAAAATTCCTGAGCCATGTTCGGCAGATTGGAATAGTATGTCAACAACAGAGCAAGGTGCATTTTGTGATCAATGTAAGAAAGAAGTAATCGATCTATTTCAAACACCCGCCGTGGAAATTAAGACCGAAATTGCCAGTCGCAATAACCCTTGCGTTCGGATTTTACAAAGTCAAATTGATGAAATGAACTTTATGGAATGGTTCAGTTCAAAATCTCTGAAAAAACAGCTGCGTGTCGCTTTTCTTTTTACGTTTCTATTTGTATTTCAATTAAAGGGTCATACACAGGACACCTTAATACAACCGAACCGGATCGAAGAGTTAACTGATGCCAAGGATTCTAATATTGAATTTGAAGAAATACTAGAAGTTGAGGTTATTATAAGGGATTTGGATTCAATATCTAATACAACACCGTTAGACTCAGTGATATTTTGGATTGGTCCAGACATCATTCAACCTTGGTTGGGTTTGTCAGGTTATTTGAGCTAGTAAATATGACTGAAAACACATTTTTTTTTGTCTCTTCAATGATTCGGCTCATTTTCTATCTCAATATCTTTTATGATAAACGAAAGAATGAACCCTATTCATTTTAAACTGTACAGGTAAAAAACAACAGTTATGAGAGTTAATATTCCAAAGCCATGTAACGAAAATTGGGGAGAAATGTCTCTAACTCAACGTGGTGCGTTTTGCCAAACTTGTGCCATTGATGTAATTGATTTCAGCAATAAAAATCCAGAAGAGGTTAAAGAAACGTTAAAAGCGAACATTGGTAAACACATGTGCGGGCGTTTCAAAAAATCTCAATTATCTGATTTATCGCGAACATACCAAATTTGGGAAAATCAATCGACCAAAACATTTCAAAGTAAATTTTTGTGGGCATGTATGATCGCTTTTGGCTTGACTTTGTTTACAGGTTTTGAAAATTCTATTGCACAAGAATTAATGTTGAATGCACTTAATGAAAATCAAACGACGTTAGTAATTAAGGATTCATTACAAACGAATTCGGACACTGCACTTATTGATTCAACAAGCATCCAAGCGAATAACATTGAACCAAGTGCATTTGTTAAAGGAGATATTTATTATAATGAACCAGAAATAATGTGGTTAAGAGAACCGGCAATTGAATTTGACGATTTTGATGACATTGAAGGAACGAATTGTCAAATACCAACAGAGGATACAACTCATAATCCTATTCCAGATCAAATTCTAGATCCGATAGAATACATTAAAGGTAAATTTGAAGCACCGCCTCGTTTCAATGATTATTTAGCTGATACGGTCAAAATTGAAACATTGCCTACTGCCATTGAAACCAAAACGATTCAAGCATTGGCCTACCCGAATCCGTCAACTGATTTTTCTACCTTAAAAGTGAGCACCAACGAACCTGGTTATTATGCGATAGAACTATTTAATCTTGAAGGAAAAAAACTGAACACAATTTATGCGGGAAGAATTGGACACGACGCCCAAAATTTTGACATTGATTTATCTGGCTATCCAAAAGGTATTTATCTTATTAAAATTACTTCAGATGATGTGGCACATGCTTTAAAGATTAATAAAGTCAATTAAAACCTATCCTTTTTAGTTTATTTGCGTATTATAAGTTAGGTTAACATTGAATTAAAGCATTTTGATACCCTTACCTAAACAGAATACACCAAGATGGATCATTTTTGGAGTTGATATCTTCATTAGTGTTCTTGCATTGTTGGTGGCCTATTTAATTCGATTCGATTCCACCGATTTACCTTTATATGACGAACTTACCATTTTTAAAATTGGACTCCCAATTTACATCATAATTCGTGGTGGTAGTTTTTTAATTTTTAAAACCTACCGCGGAATTGTAAGGCATACGAGTACTGAGGACATTAAGAAAATTGCCCTCTCGGTTACCTTAGGAACAGGTATTATGGTAGTGGTTTCAGCTATTAAATACGTCTGGTACGACAGTCACTTCTTATTTCCAACGTCCATTATAATGGCGGAGTATTTTGTCTGTATTTTCTTTTTACTGGTGACTCGATTCGCAATTAAATTGATTTACATGGAAGGAATCAAACGAACGAAGGAAATGATTCCAACCATAATTTATGGATCTGGGATTTACGGGCTTATCACAAAACATACCATTGAAAAGGAGTCTGGCTTAGACGGTAAAATAGTTTGTTTTGTTGATGACAATAAAAAACAATTGGGTAAAACACTAGAGGGGTTAAAAATCTTTCACACCTCAACCCTAGACCATATTATTAAAAAAGAAAAGATTAAAAAGCTCATTGTTGCCATAAAGAATCCAGACAAAACAAAAAAACGCCAAGTCATAGATATTTGCTTGGCTAATAATGTCGAGATTTTAAATGTACCCTCACCTACTGATTGGATTAACGGAGAATTTACTTCGAAACAAATTAAGAAAATTCACATTGAAGATTTATTGGGCCGCGATTCCATTAAACTTGATCCAGAACGTTTATCAGATGAGTTTAATCAAAAAACCATCTTAGTTACGGGCGCCGCCGGTAGTATTGGCAGTGAAATTGTAAGGCAGCTTGTTCAATACTCACCCGAGAAAATCATTCTACTCGACCAAGCCGAGTCTCCTTTATACAATTTGCAAGTTGAATTAAAGGAAAAACGACTTTTACACTTGACAGAAACCGTAATAGGAGATATTCGGAATTATGAGCGATTAGAGAACGTTTTTAAAACATTAAAACCTGATTATATCTTCCATGCCGCCGCATATAAACATGTGCCGCTCATGGAGAACAATCCTTCTGAAGCGATAATTACAAATGTGCTAGGGAGCAAAAACTTGGTGGACTTGTCTTTAAAATATGATGTAGAGCGTTTTGTGTTGATTTCTACGGACAAAGCCGTGAACCCAACCAATGTCATGGGCTGCTCAAAAAGAATTGCTGAGATCTACGCACAGTCAGCCAATCAATTGGGGAAAACTAAATTTATTACGACACGTTTTGGAAATGTACTAGGTTCTAATGGTTCAGTTATTCCGCTCTTTAAAAAACAAATTGAAAACGGTGGTCCTTTAACCGTAACAGATAAGCGGATTACACGATTTTTCATGACCATTCCAGAAGCTTGCCAATTAGTATTAGAGGCAGAATCAATGGGTAAGGGAGGCGAGATTTTTGTTTTTGATATGGGCCAATCCGTCCGCATTTATGATTTGGCAAAGAAAATGGTGAAGCTAAGTGGACTTGAACTTAACAAAGGCATTGAAATAAAAATTACAGGACTACGCCCTGGAGAAAAATTATACGAAGAATTATTGACCAACGAAGAGAATACGAAGGAAACGCATCACCCACAAATACTAATTGCCAAAGTACGCGATTATAATTTTGAAGAAATTTCTGCGGACATTTTGCTCTTAACTGGACTTTTTGATGAACAAAACAACAATGATATTGTGCGAAAAATGAAGGATATTGTGCCTGAATTCATCAGCAATAATTCTATTTTCGAAAAACTTGACAAATGATCTCAACCAAAATTCAATTGCGCTTTAGCGATTTTGATATGGGTGGCCATGTGCACAACGCCGCTTACCTCAACTATTTTGAATCTGCCAGAATTGGCTTTTTCATGAAAGAATTAGGTAATGATTGGGATTGGAAGAAGGATGGGCTAATACTTAAGAAAAACACAATTGAGTATAATATCCCTACATTTATTGAAGATGAGATTCGCGTTGAAGTTTCCTGTAATCATATCGGATCGAAAAGCTTTACGCTCACTTACTCCGTTTTGGATGGAAAGAAGAATTTAAAAGCCTACGGCGAATCTATTGTTGTATCCTTTGACTATTCCACCAATAAAACGATTGCAATTCCTAAAAAGATTTTAACCGTTTTGGAAGCGCATAAGGTTTAGCTTTATAATTCATATCTTTATTCCAATCGTTTTATACGATCTAATTTTCATTCAGTCTGTGGTGTAATCGTCCTCATGCAAATGAAACTTTTTATTTATTCGATTCTATTTCTTGTTTTAATGGAGTCATGTGAACGAGCCCCCCATCAATTCAGAATTATTGGTGGTAAAATGTGGTTGGTATCAAGCAGCAATATTGGGAATTATTATGCGACTAAAATAGACTACTTTGAAAAAGGAGATCCTACGCTTGGTATATTACTGCGATTTAAAACAGAAACCTACACTGTTGATGAACTTCCACTGAGCAAAGACGGTGCTTCTTGCTATGCGGCATATGATTCTATCCTGTCAATCACTGCAAATTCAGCGTTGACGAATAATGACACCAATATCACCGACCATTTTATGAACAGTATATCCCTAAATAAAATGGACCTTTCTGGCGTGCCTTGTGAAGTACCCTGTTCTAGAGCACTTAATCAAGACCAGAACTATTTTTCTTTTGACCTTTATGAATCTTTCGAAGACTTCAATGAAATTTACAATGCCCGTGACCGTGCATATATTTACTCACCTATTGGACATACAGTTCTTGAAGATGAAGTTTTCTTTTGGATTGAGGATTCAACAATTATTCAATCATTTCAGGATAGCAGTTTTATTTAACTAGATGTTGAATTTAATGATCGGTTGATTAATATTGAAAGTGAAAGGTTAAATTAGTTGAAATGGCACAAGATGTGACGTTATACAAATCCCTATATTTGCCTAATGCTGCAGACTGTGATAGACCATCCAGTTTTCGCATAAAACCTGTCTAAACTCAAAATGACTATCAAGCGTAATATCATAAAATCAACTATCCAAGTCCAACGCTGGCCATTGTACAATCGAATCTAAATAAAAATATCATCTTTGCTTTATGCCAAGATCATGCTTTGATAGAAATCAACACACTAACTCAAAAAGTCAATCAAATATCTCAGTTAAAATTAGATAGAATTGATTTTAGCAAATCACTTTCATTGCAATTATCTGGGAATGACACCATGATTTCAATCGTAAACGTAATTGGGCAGTACAGCTATATTTATGATTTAAACTTAAAAGAGGTCGTTCTAAATCTTGATAGAAAAGATTACCAGATTGAAAACTCAAGTTTTCCCATTAAGTTCGTTCATGTGAATGACCAAGATTATTTAGTTCATGCAAGTGATTGGAATCATATTTATATCTATGCAGACTATTATTTTACCGAACTGGCCGACATTAAAATTATCTATAAGGGTGAACTGACTCCCAAATGACACAAATAATTTGAATTGGGCATAATAATTGCATACATATTATTGTTATCTTCAAACCAGATTTCAAAAAAAAGACACATTACATGAAAATTGCATTTTTTACAGCATTATTACTATCAGTAGGTTTCCTTTTTGGACAAACCGAAACGGATGGTGAAACTCAAACAGAAACTCCTGCCCCAACACCGAAATACTTAAAAAAATGTAGGGACTTATTAATGGTGCCAGATTGCAGTGGCTATGTTTATTCTGATTTCAGACAGATTGAAGGGAGAGATGTTGAAATCATTTTCCATTCAAAAACTGGAAAATCATTCACGGGAGATTGCAAAGTCTGTTATAATAACGGCATATTAAAAATGCATTTGGACTATGCCAACGGCTATTTGACTGGGGTTGATACGATTTATTATGAAAATGGGATGATTAACCTTATTACTAGTCATGATGCCGTAGGATATGGGAAGGAAGATGGACTTTGGAAATATTACAGAGACGACGGAAGTTTAAAATGGGAAAAAAATTATGAAATGGGGCTAGCACAAGGAGAGCAACGTTTTTACTTTCCAGATTCCACCATCTATAAAATTGAAGTGTATAAAGACAACGCCTTGCACGGAAAAAAGCAAGAGTATTACCGTAACCAGTCTCTAAAAAAAGAAGTGGAATACAAAAACGGAAAATGGGACGGCAAATACATTACCTATTTTGAAGATGGTAAAGTAGAGTCTGAGCAAGAATATGTCCGTGGTGAAAAAAATGGTCCTTCTTCTTATTATTACAAAAACGGAATTTTATTCTACAACGAAAATCACGAAAACGGATCGCGTGAGGGCAATTTCAAACGATTTTATGCTACTGGAAAAATGTGGACAAAAGAGACCTATAAAAATGACCAACGAAACGGTGAATTTGAAGAGTTTTACGACAATGAAAAGAATACCATTAAGTACCGCGCCACCTACAAGAAAGGCGTAAAAACGTATGAAATGTATTATGATGAGTTTGGCGGCGAAGTGATGTCACCAGAGCGCATAGAAGAGATAAGAAAAGCTAAAGAGGCAGAAGCCAATGGAACTGAGGAGGAAGAAGGTGAAGAGAAAGAGGAAGAAGGCGGCAAAAAGAAGAAAAAGAATAAGAAAAAAGATTAGGTTATTTAACCGAAAAATTTCCGTTTCATTTTCAAAACCCACTCTTTAATATCTTCCGACAGATTTAATCGGAAAATTATTCCCCAATAAACAATGGTAATAGAGAAGAAGTACACCAGCAACAATGGTATTGCGCCAAGCGGAATCGTAATAAACGAAACTAAACAAAGTAGCACACCTCCTATCAACAATACCTTAACAACGTCCAAGCTAAAAGGTTGTAGGTCATATTTTCGCTTGAGGTAAAACCAACGCACTCCATTCACAATTAGCATTGCCAAGGCAGATGCTGCTGCTGCTCCAGTGATTCCCCATTCCTCGATAAAAAAGAGGTTGAACAAAACCAATAACCCCGCTAAACCTAAATTGAAATAGACATTCAATTTATACTTTGCAGAGGTGGCCAAAATTTCAGCATTCACACCTGACATCATATCAATTAATTGAGCAAGACCTATAAAGAAATAGACAAAAACACCGCTGGCGTATTCCATATATCGGGCGTCTAAAGAAAGAGCAGGGCCAATTAATGCCCATCCCATTACAAACAAAAACACCCCCACCACGGCATGACTTTGCACACTTCGCTTATAGACATTTGCAATATTATCTAAATCATTTTTTTTCCAAGATTCTGCTAAAACGGGATAGGAAATTCGACGGACACCCCTTGCTGGAATACCAACTAATGAGCCTGCAAAAAACATAAGCGTATATCCACCTGTTGCCTCCGTTCCAAGCATACCATTAATCATAAGTTGATCAATTGAAAGCACGAGTATGCTGGCAAGTGATGCAAAGACTCCATATGAACCATAACGGATCATATCCTTTCTTTTATCATTTTCAAACAAGGCTTTTTTGGGCATCACTAGAGGACTAGACTTAATGAATGAAAAAATGACAATAATTAGGCCTGGTAGAATGAATGCTGCAACATATATATAGACAAAGTACTCATAATCAATCCAGTCTAACCAAAAAATAACGAATCCGATAAAGATGACGAACTTTAACAAAAAGGCTTCTAAGAACGAACCCAATACTGAATTCATCATCATACTCATATAGATATCTAGGTTTTTAAACAAGATTCTAAAGAAGATCATTGGAATAATAAAATGCGCTATCATTCGAATTGCGGCTGAATTCGGATCATCTCCTAAAACCCAACTTTCGGTAAGGAAAAAGGACAGTTCTGCAAAAACGATTCCTACTAGTGACAAAAAGATACCGAATAGAAAATAACCCGAATGACCTTTCTTTTCATTTCTGAACAAAGGAAACATGCGGAAAGAAATTTGAGGAAACCCCAAACAGAATATGGTCGCGAATAACTGCGAGGTCGTATCCAATAAGCCAATCGCACCTAATTGCTCCTTCGATAAAACCAAGGGTTTAATAATATTAGAAAGCAAACCAACCCCGATCCCTATGAAAGTGATGGCTGTTGTTCGAATGGCTTGTTTCTGAATGACTCCCATTATACCTTTTCTTAATCCGTATTCATATGATCAAGAAATTCTTTTGCTCTGCGTTCGAGTGGAAAATTATCTTTAATTCTATTTCGTACATTTTCTGGATTAATCTGACGATTAAGGTTTCCAAATAAATCCACAATGTGTTCGGGTGTTTTTTTCGTTAAAATATACCCACAATCATCAATAATATCAGGGATAGCGGCAACATCACTCCCAATTGGGATGCATCCACACAACATAGCTTCACACAAGGCGTTTGGAAAACCTTCAAACATTGAAAGCTGCATATAATAGGTATGTGAATTATAAATTTCTAGCAATTCTTCTTGAGGAACATTAGAAATTAGTGTAATATTTACTGGACATTCCTCCATTAAATTGACTTTACCCACAACTGTGAACTCATAATAGGGAAACGCTTTTGCTGCAGTTATTATTGTATCAATACCTTTACGATAATAACCTACCCTATCTACAGCAAATGTTACAGTTAGAAAAGTGTTCGGTTTACGATCCAATTGTTTTAGCTTCCAATTCACTGTATCGTAACCATTCACCATTTCAATAATTGGCGTTTTAATTTTAGGACAAAAAGCCCTTATTCCTTGCGCTGGATATTTTACATCCACATAAGTGTAAGTGCTTTCCGTTAATGATTTATGAACTGGCAAAATGAGGTCTGAATGATTGAAAGTATAGCGTGTAAACCAAGCTATTAGAGTTTTATCGTGCGACCCATAGTTGATTTCAGGTAATCTAGCACAATCTGTTCCAATTGCAATAATGACCAAACGTTTTTTAAAAACTCGACTAAAAACGGACGGCAGATAAGAAAGATAACCAGACGATTGCGTGATTATTGCGGTATACTTACGCATATTAAAAAGGAGATAAAAAAATTGCTTTATAAATGCGATTGGTAGTAAATATTTGCTGGATGTATTAAATCGATATGAAACGACTTCATACTTTTCCTCCAAAATTTTCACATCCCGTTTGGCAAAGGTCGCATAAAGCACAAAGACCATTAATATTTTATCCCGTTTTTCCTCTGAGTGACTCATCAATAATTTCAATCAACAACACGAAACTAACCAAATTTTACTAATAAAATTGGGCGGATTAAAGAATCTTTAATTATTTCTATATTTGGCATCAATTGCAATATCCGATACGTTTCTAGTTAGAATGGGAGAGAATAAAAAGAAGGCTTCACAAAAAATTATTATTAATAATGTTGTTCCACTCAACAATGGAGATGTTGCGCTATTTTTATCGCTTTATCGGATTCTGTTGAAAAATGGATATTCTGTAAAAATTGCAGCTTACAACTACGATACGGTTGTTAAAGAATATCCAAAAATGCCCTTTATACCTGAGCTTGCCCAAGGTTTTTTATTTCGAAAACTGCCCTGGCTGAAGCCATTTATTTTACCTTTCTTATTCCTTTTGAGCCGTGATTACCGAAAGGCTGACATAATTATTGGTGCGCCAGGTGGCTATGTTAATTCGTATTATTCCATTAAAAGTAGTCTGTCCATTTTTAAAGTTGCCAAACGATTTGGAAAAAAAACAGCCATTTATGCACAATCTGTTGGTCCTCTGAATGAGAAAGACAGCCTCTTCTTTAAAAAATTAATGGTCAAATCAATTGACTTTGTATTAATTAGAGATGCCTTTTCAAATCAGGTGATGGAGTCACTTAAAATTCCAACAAATAAATATTTGCAGACAAAAGATGCCGCATTTTTATTAGGGTATCAGCCCGCTGAAAGAACGACCTCTAAAAAAATTGCCATTTCCGTTCGAAAATGGGAAGATGATAACCGAAGTGTTGAAGCTTTTAAGAAAATGATTGCCGCCCTAGCGCGTTTGGCTATTGACGAAGGTTATGAAGTTGATTTTTTGTCTACCTGTCAAGGTCTTTCCTTTTATAAAAATGATGCGTTAGTGGCTGCAGAAATTAAATCTGAATTAGAAGAAACCTATCAATCAAAGGTAAACGTGCTGGCAGATTATTACAATTTTCATGAATTCTATGAATTATTAGGGAATTATGAACTTGTGATTGGAACTCGGCTACACATGTGTATTACTGCCCTAACCAGAGGGATTCCGGCACTAAATATTAGTTATGAGGTGAAAGGAAAAGAATGCTACAATTATCTCGATTTAGCCGAATATTCAATTGACTATAATGAATCCATTGAATCAGCAATGACCACTTTTCAAGTTTTTTTAATGAATCAAGAAAAGATTTGTGAACACTTAAAATCCAAAATTCCACAAACAGCTCTTGAAGTTGAATTCGATTTTAAAAGATTCGAAACAGAAACTTTAACATCTGAATAAGCAACCAAACGCATATATTTGCAGTATTACCCAATATAGTACATGAAAAAACGATTCACCTTACTCTCTCTACTTTTTGCCTTTAATATTTGGGCTACAGACTTTGTTGAATATACTTGTTTAACTGACCGAGTTACAATTAGTGGGTTTAGGAAAATGAGAATCTTTGATAAAGAGGGAATCATGAAAACCAAAAAAGTGTATAACCCCTTAGTTATTGCTCAATATGGGATACTTGCCTATTATTCCTTTATAGAAACCCGCGATAGCAGCTACTATTTTGAGTGCATAAATCAAGTGAAGTTCTTCAAAGACACCTCTAAGGTAGATGCCATAATAAATGATAAAGGTATTGGCTTACCTTACGGCTTTAAGTATAAAGACATGAAAGCGCCGTGGTATTCAGGAATGACGCAAGGATATGCGACCAGTTTCTTATTGCGCTATCATGATCTCACACATGATGATTCTATTCTACCCATTATTAAAAAAATTGTGTATGTTCTCATTTCTCCTCAGGAAGATGGTGGAACTATTTCAACCACAAAAGAAGGATTTAAGTGGATTGAGGAATATCCCAACTCCAGAAATTCACCTGGAGTGCTAAATGGTTCGCTGAATGGCTTTATTGGCTTGAAAGAGTATTGCGATTATTTTACAAAGGATGAAGTAGCACATGATATGCTCGATCAAGTTTATTTAGGAATGGTCAATAGTTTATCCTTATATGATACGCCAGAGTGGTCCTACTACAATCGTAAATCGCGAAAAATTAGCAACCTTTATTTGCGGTATCAATTCCATCAAATGAAGCAATTGTATGCTATTTATCATGATCCAATCTTTGATCATCAAATGCGAATTTGGGGAATGATGGTGTACGGTAAAAAGATGAAGAACAAGTCTAAAATGTATAAACTAAGGGATTTAGAATTATGTGTGCCTTCAGAACAAAATAAGGATGGATATCACCAATGCCCCGTTGAAGTTTTGAAACCCGTTAATTCAGGTTGTATTCTTATACATCCTTATAAAAAACTAAAACATATTTCGGCTAATAAAGAATTAAAGGAATGTAAAACCTCTAAACTACACTTTATACGATTTGATCAGCCAGACAGCATAAATAAAATGGGCAGTTTCAATTATGTGCAGTTCGAGGTCTATAAAAGGGAGGATGTTAAAGAAGTAATTGTCTATAAAAAACAAAATGGTACCTATGCAGAAATCCCTTCGATTCAACGCGAATATGCCGACCGATACACAATTTATACGGACTCATGTAATTTAGATAACTATTTGCTTTCGATAGAATACAAAAAGAAAAAAAAGGGAGATTATAGTGATTTTAAATTCCGCAATGTTTATGAATCGAACCTCCCTTTTCTGTCCTATTTTATTGCAGACACAATGAAGCTTAACGCGGGAGAAACCTATCAGGTAAACTTGCCAAAAGAAAATACCGAAAGGGCGGTTATTCTTTATCGCTATGCTTCACGAGTAGAATTGTTTATGAAAACAAATTGGACAGCTAATAATTTTCTAGAAGAAGAATTTAAACCCAAATTAAATGGGTTCTATCAATTCGCAGTTGTATATGACATTGACAATCCTTTATCAATGGCGGGCGAATTGTCTTTAACTGCCTTCTAGAAAATGTATAAAAGCCTCATCTGCATAATTCAATGTTTTAATTGAATATATTTGCAATCAGAAAATTTACCAAATGAAACTACCAATTAAAGACATTATAATAAACGCTGTAAATGCAGATATTAGAAAAATAAAGCAAAAAAATCTTACGTTCTTATCACAAGCAGCTCTTTTGAATATTTCGAAAGTAATTAAGCAGGTGGAAAAAAAGAAGGTAAAAGGCGTATTTGTTGAAACAGGATGCGCATTGGGTGGTAGTACAGTTTTAATGGGTTTAAGCAAAAATCAAGAACGAAAACTGAACGTTTATGATGTTTTCGGAATGATTCCACCCCCATCTGATGAGGATGGGGGTGATGTTCATGAACGTTATGATAAAATTACAAAAGGGGAATCTACAGGTATAAAAAATGATTTATACTATGGTTATGAGAAAGATCTAATAGGCAAAGTCACAAAAACCCTTGCTGATTTTGGTTTAACTGAAGAAAAAGATAATATCCACCTTATTCAAGGTTTGTATGAGGATACTTTAAAAATTGATGAACCTGTCGCTTTTGCTCATATTGATTGCGACTGGTATTCTTCTGTAATGACCTCCCTTGATGCTATTGAGCCCAATTTAGCAAATGGTGGCGTAATGATAATTGATGATTATTTTGCTTGGTCGGGATGTAAAACTGCAATTGATGAATATTTTGGTGACGCAGACTTCAAAGCAAAATTCAAATTTTATACAGTTAACGAAAAGCTTATAATCGAGAAATTATAGGGACTATTTTAGAATCGTCAAATGTCCTGTTATCGTCTTACGTTCGTCTGTCCATTTGTCGCCATATTCAATGGTCCAAACATATACACCATCTTGAACTAAGGCGCCTCCGTAAGTTCCATTCCAACCTGCACCAGAATTGTAGCTTTCCCATATTATTTCACCCCAACGATTAAATAATAACAAGTGGAAATCATACACATCAATTCCATAAATATAAGGTTTCCAAATCTCGTTAAAATCATCTCCGTCTGGTTTGAATACATTTGGAATGTAGATGAAAATATCCTCCTTAACAATTATTATTTTGGTGATGGTATCATGACATCCATTTTCATTAAAGGTAATTAATGTGACTAAATATTCACCCGGTCCATTAAAGACATATTCAGGGTTTGCATTATTAGATTCGGCTCCATCTCCAAAGTACCAAGCCCAACTTGTTGAATTCAAAGAAGTATTCGTGAAATTAACCACGTTTTCGGTACTGATAAAATCTGGCGAGATTGTGAAACCAGCAATTGCACCATCACTTGCGCTAATATAATCTACAAAAGTTTGCGAAGCCGTGCATCCATTACTCGTGGTAATGGTGAGCGAAACATCAAATGTTCCGGTGGTTGTGCAAGTATGACTCGGATTAGGGTCTGTTGAAATACTTCCATCTCCAAATGACCAATACCAACTTGTAATTGTGCCGCCATCTGCAAGGGATAAATCGCTGAAATTCACAGTAAGTGGCAGACAACCATTAAGCGGATTTCCGTCAAAATTACTCACTGGTGTAGAAAAGTCCACTTCAATCTCATCAAAAGATGAGCAAACCCCATCTGTTATTGTAACCGAATAAGTGCCTGCTTTTGTTACTTTAATTGTTTGCGTTGTTGCTCCATCATTCCACAAATAAGAAAATCCAGGTCCAGCATCTAATAAAAGACTAGCCGCAGCACATAATGTTGTATCATCTCCTAAATCAACCAAGACAGATGAATAAGTAACATCAATTGTATCTGGATTTTCGCAAATCCCATTATCAACCAATACCCAATAGCTTCCCGATTCAGTAACGGTTACAGTTTGATCCGTACTTCCGTCATTCCATTCGTAAGTAGCTCCAGGATTTTCCGCATCCAAAACCAGCAGCTCTCATTCACATAGTGAAGTATCTGGACCCAAATCCACTTCCAAAACATCAAAAAGCACATTTATACTGTCCGTATGACTACAAAACTCAGCATCCAATGTTACCCAATACAAGCCGTCAACACCTGCTAAAAACGTTTGATCTGTACTTCCTAGTTGGCGCCATCAAAAAAGCCAGGATCAAGCAAGACATCTGCCCCATCACAAATGGTCAAATCAGGTCCTAAATCAAAAAACGCATCATCTAAAATAATTGTAACGGTATCTGAAAAAACTACACAATCTCCCCCCACCATAACATTAACCCAATAAGTTCCTGATTCTGTCACTGTAATTTCATTGGTGGTTTCACCAGTGCTCCACAAAAAATCAAGCGAAGGGTCCCAATCTGCTAAAAAATCAACCATTTCTCCATCACAAATTATTAACGTATCGCCCCCAACTGTTGTGTCAGTTGCGGCTTCAACCAATAAACCAGAATCGTCAATATCAATGTCAACTTCCGGCATTGCAGGATCAGTTACCGTTATTGGCAAACGTTCTACAACCATTGTATATTCTTCTTGAAAACTAGGAAGGACAGTAGTTACGATTGGCAAATCTTCAAAACAACTTCCATCCATCAATTCGCCCGTTGCCAAATCAGCTTTAACTAAAAAAGCATCAAAAGTAGCTCCAAAAGCATCGGTTCTACCTACCGTTACGACATAAGTACCGTCAACTACGATACGTGTGTTTGAGCTGGCAACAATTACATCCTCCGTCCCTCCAACGCTATATTGTTTTGACCAAATGACGTCACCCAAGGGATTTGTGCGAATAAAAAAAAGAGCTTTATCCGCAGCTTCAACCCATCCGCGAATCAAATAACCATCCGCAAAGGCAATCATATTATAACTGCGGATATCATTTCCTGGGCTTGTACTTAATTTTGCCCAGCTAATATACCCATCCAAGTCTGTTTTGATAAGCCCAGTTTCAAAAGGCGGTGCTGTTCCTCCATCTCTGCATAAAAGCCCCATTACTAAAGAATCCTCATGTTTATCAACACTATTATCAATCGTTTTTGCATAGATTGAATCCCAAACCACAGCACCAGTACCCGAATCATATTCAATGACATAATTATCTTGTCTCGTGTTCTTAAAGCTGCCTATTGCTCTATAATTACCATTTGACGATTCGGTTATTGTATTTGCCCAGAGATAAAGGTCATCACAAACAAATTTGCGCTTCCATAATACGGTGCCCGATAAATCAATTTTAAAGACAAAACCATAATCATTATCCCCTCCGCCGGTGCGAGAATTTCCGCAACCAATAATAAAATTATCATTAGTTAATCTTAAATTCATTAAATAGTCAGGGTCGGGGCCAAAATCTATCGTTTTCATCCAAATCACTTCTCCATCTGGAGAAACTCTTGAAACCATCCCTTTATTATCAGATTAACCGCCCATATAATAATCTCCTGAGGGGCCCATTACTAGTGTACTTGCACCTTAATTCGCCGCTGGGGTTCCAAGACCCCGCATATAAGTTTGAGACCATGAGGAATTGGCATAAAAAATACTACATGCAACTAGGACTAAACCAAAAAGCTTTTGAGTGAATGCCTTGGCGCTGAAATTGATATGTTGTTTACTTCTTTGATCACAATAAGTTAAGGATACGCGACAAAATTAATCAATTCGATTGAGCATTCACAAATTGCTTGATATTATTGCCAATACCAATAGTGAATCAAAATATTCTGAAACTAGCTGAATGCAGGAGGGTTTAGATTACATACGATCATCAGTTAGAAGTCAAGTCCCGATTCTGCTAAAAAATAGCCTCAAATGATTCACTAATTTTTTTTATTGAAAATTTCTCCAACTTTTCTTTACTAAATCTGGTCAGTTTATTATTGAGGTATGAATCGTAAAACTCAGCGACAACTTTTTGCGCGGTTTGTGAATCTCCAAAATTGGTGATGGCCCCTAGTTTATTTTCAGCAATGATGTTCCCAGCATCTCCATCCAATTTTCCAATGGCCAAAATTGGGTTTCCTACTCCCATATACTCAAACATCTTCCCGGGAACAATCCCATCTATATTCTTTGTGTTATTCAACAATAAGAGAGAAATCGAGCTGTCATATAATTGCTCAATGGCCTCTTTATGCGGCATATTGGGAACTAATGTTACTCGATCATTCAAACCATATTTCTCAACCGCTTTTATGACATCTTCATGCACATTTCCAACCAATCGCACGCGTAAATTCGTTTTGAAATCGTCCTTTTCTTTGCACAAATTACTCAACGCAATCCATAAAGCTTCTGGATTTCTATCAGCATTGATAGAGCCTAAATGCGTAATGGTGAAATGCGGATTATCTTTCACGTGCGTTTCTTTATAATTGGCACTATCGAAACCATTGGTTATCACTTTGCGGCGGTCTTGATCCATTTCTGCAAAACTCCCATCCCAACTGCTACTGATTGTGACAACAGTATCACTCTTTGTCACAACTTCTTTCTCTAATCGCTGATTTTTTTCATCTGCCCTTTTGCCAACACTTAACATGTCATAAAAGTCAATGTCCGTCCAAGGGTCCCGGAAATCTGCAATCCAATTAATCTTATCACCAAAGTGTTTTTTTAGTTTTAAACCAATAAGGTGCATGCTGTGCGGCGGTCCAGTGCTTATGACCACGTCAATATTTTCATCCTTAATTACCTTTTTAAGATAACGATAAGATGGTTTTACCCAAAACACGCGCGGGTCTGGAATAAACATATTTCCCCTAGCCCATTTACCTAGCTGTTTTATTGGACTTTTAGAAGCATCAACAGAAGAAGGTTGGTTGACCTGTCCTTTATCCGATTTTTTAACAAAAGCGCGATAGATGAAGTAGGGTTCAAATATTTTACGCTTTAGTACTTTAATTTTGGGCGAGACTTTCGTTAATAAGCTTTCATCTTTTAATGCGAAGTCAGGATTTGCGGGTGTATAGACGTAACATTGATTGTTCTCGGCTAAATACTTTGATATTTTCAGCCATCTATGTACCCCAGCTCCTCCGCTTGGGGGCCAATAATAGCTAATTATTAATACACGTTTTCCTTGCTTAGTCGTCGAACTCATTTGAAATATCAGTGTCTAATTCTTCAATCTCACCTTCTCGTTTTGTCTCCAAATAAACCCCAAACAGTAAAAGCAAAATAATCGCAATTGAACCGATTGTAGCGATTGAAGAAGCTTTTTCATACGATTCTAACGCAAATTCCATTCTGATGTTATGCTCGCCAGCCGGAACTTCAATAGCACGCAACACGTAATTCACACGGGAAATTGGAACTTCCTTTTCATCCACATAAGCTGTCCATCCACCTTCGTAATAGATTTCAGAAAATACGGCTAATTGTGTTTCGTTCGAAGATGATTTATAAGAAATTTTATCTGGATGATAATCGGTCATGGTAATGTTACCATTTCCAGAGTAACGCGTTGCAGACATATTTCCAGTAAAATCGTTGTCAACAATAGTGATTTGATTTGGATCCCAACCTACTCGTCCACTAGACTTTAAACTGAGCACTTTGTAGAAGACAGAATCTGGAGCAGAATCATACATCCATTGCACACCAGTTGAATCAGCTACCAATGCCAGCGGTTGGTCTGCAGCAGCTGCAAATGGAATATCTGTAACCGGCTGCGGCTCCTCCATCCCGGGTAGTTGTAAACTAATTGCTTCGTTTCCAACTACGTTTGCAGATTGTATCTCAACACCATTTACGAAGACTCGCGCATCATTCTTTTGTGAGATTGTAGTTCCGTAATAAGAGTTCAATGCTATAATTTCCTCATCCGCACTTTCTACAACTTTAATGTCTTTAGCAAACCACGCATTCCCCATTGCATTCGGATTCACCTTTGTTAGCGTAGTATTCGCAATTTGACCTGTAGGTCCTGGAATTGGTCGCAAATAATATTTGGTATTTAACATGTCAATAACAGCTGGGTTATTTTGCATGATATGGAAAGCTATTAGGTCTTGATATCTTCCAAGCTTCGCACCATGATATCCTCCAATTGACTTGTTAAAGTATGAAGCGTAAGAACTGTTATAGTGATTACCTTCCTCATAAACTCTAAAGTTTGTATTCCTGTTCATTACACGGAAAGTTAAGAAGTCGCGTCTTACTTGTTTTTCACGAGCACTGACATCATCTTCATCCTTCATTTGTGCATTTAAAACATTTAATGCGGAGTCTATCTTAACTGTGATCTGAGGATTTATTTGACTTTCAAGCGCAAGGATTTGCTTTTCTCCATCACCTGCAGCAAACGGATAACGCATTTCATAGCTTTCCACCCACATATCATAATTCTTTCCGCGACCGTCATTATTAACATAACGGAAATCGATTAACATTAAATCTAATAAAATGAAAAGCGCTAAACCCGCACCAAAAATATATTTGGAATAACCAAAACGGATGAAAGAGAAGATAAGACCAGCGCCCAATACAAAAAAGCCGAGCGAGCGTAAAACATCTTGTTTAAAAATCTCTTGTCGGGCTAGTTCTAAAGTCTTATAAAACTCTGAATATTGCATTTTAACTTCCGGATCTGCAATACCAGCAATGCTGCCATTTTCACCTGCACTAAGGAAGGTATTAAAAAGCGTTGGCTGCATATAGAACAATAATAAAAGTACTCCAAAAACACCTGTAACGACGTAAAACCCTATCATCTTATTCTCAATCTCCTGACGATATTTAATGACCCGCTGTAAGAACAGAATTCCTAACAAAGGCACACATAATTCGGCCACCACTAAGATGATTGTTACGGCTCTAAACTTATCATAGCCCGGCATATAATCCAAGAAGAAATCTGTTAAACTAGAAGACATAATAGCGCCTCCGTTTGCCATTGCAAAAAATAAGATTAAGGTATTAATTGCTGAAAAAATAAGTTGTTTTTTCTCATCTAAGAACATATTAACATTGTAAAATAGAATAGGGAAAAGCACAAATGCCGAGACATAATTACTGCCCCAACTCAACATTATAGTTAACAAGGTTATAGAGAGCAAGGCCCATTTGTATTTATCCTTGACATAAACCAATCCTAAAAAGGCTAAGAACATCACTATGATTCCGATATAAACTGGTCCTGAAACAATTGGTTGATCCCCCCAATATTGATTACTCTGCGCTACATTTTGCTTAAATCGGTCGTCCACCTTGTCAAGGATCTCTTCATTGGCTTCATTCGTACCAATACGTCGTGTTTCTCCGCCTTTAAAATTTGGCACAATCATATTAAATGTTTCGCCATGACCGAAACTCCAGTTAGTCACATACTCCCGATCTAACCCACCAGTTGTAATGCTATCATTAGCAGTACCGTCAGGATTAATGGTTAATTCAGTGCCTCCACGAATTGTTTGTTCAGCGTAATCGATAGTTCCAAACAGGTTTCCATAATTGACCATCAATGCAAAAACATAACCAACTGCTAGCAAGCCCGTGACTTTGAAAAACTTCGGTAATTTGTCTTCTTTAATATGCCTCACCAGTTCAACAACACCCAATAGCACCAAAATAAGCGCCATGTAATATGTAATTTGAATATGATTTGCCCCGAGTTCAATCATCATAAAAATAGATGAAAGTACTACGCCTAGAATCCAATTTTTAAAACGATAGGCTATTATAAATCCAGCTATCATGAGCGGTGCCAAACCAATTGCGGCGGCCTTGGAATTATGCCCAGCCTCCAGAATTACAATAAAATAGGATGATAGACCAAAGGCAAGGGATCCAATGATCCCTAGATAGGGTTTAATTCGGAGACTTAGCGCTAATATGTAAAAACTGAAAAAGTAGACAAACATAAAGAAAATAGGCGCTGGCAAACCAAATCGCACAATTTTAGTGATAACCGTGTTCAACCAAGTTCCTTCATACAGCATTGAAATTTGAGTAGTTGGCATTCCAGAGAACATAGAATTTGTCCACAAGATTTGTTCACCATCATTCATTCTATAATCCTGCACCTCACGCGACATTCCAACAAAACGAACAATATCTCCCTGTTTCAAAGAGTATCCTTTTAATGCCGGTGAAAAATAGGCACATGCTATGGTGATAAACAACAAAATGGCACCTAAATGCCAAAGATTTGATTTTCTAAAGATTCTGTCTTTCAAATTCATCTACTATCGTTTTGATTTAATCGTCTGGTTCAATTTTATTCCAACACAAATATGTACTTTTTTTGCCTCGAAAAAAGCTGATGCTAAAATAGGATTTTTTATCGAACTCAGATGTGTTCTAGCGCTATTAATTCAGGAGAATTAACAGAATAAATTGACGATAATGTATTTCTGAATTCCATGAACCTCAAGCTGACAAAATTTAAAAATATAAAGTTGAACTAATCGTCTTTAATTTCTTCAAAATCAACAAAATTACCATCACTTTTCTTGGACTTACTCACTTTAGAAATGGTTGTTTTACCATAATTCTCAGCTGCCTTTCTCTTCAGTTCTTCCTCAGCATTATGATCACGCGCAGCTTGATTGTGTTCATCAATGTTGCGTTTGGCAATCATGAAACGCCCAATTACACGCAACAGGACGAATACCACTGCTATAATGAGTAGCGTCCTAAATAAACCTGATGCGCTGAGCAAGATCATTATTTACTCAAATAAAGGTTTCTTTCACTATAAATCTTTTGGAAATAAGGATCTTTCAAATTTTTGATAAATCGAATTCCTTCTCCTGTTGATTTCATCTCTGGCCCTAATTCTTTATTCACATTTGGAAATTTATCAAACGAGAAAACTGGAACTTTAATGGCGTACCCTTCTTTATGCGGTTTAAAATCGAAGTCAGTTACTTTCTTTTCACCTAACATAACCTTAGTAGCATAGTTCACATAAGGTTCGCGATAAGCCTTAGCTATAAATGGAACAGTTCTAGATGCTCTTGGATTCGCTTCAATCACGTATACCTTATCATCCTTAATAGCGAATTGAATGTTGATTAGACCCACCGTTCGCAAGGCTATGGCAATTTTATTTGTAATGTCAACAATTTGATCCATTACCAGGTCACCTAGGTTATACGGCGGTAATAAAGCATATGAATCTCCAGAGTGAATACCTGCAGGTTCAATATGTTGCATAATTCCAATTATATAAACGTTTTCTCCGTCACAAATGGCATCAGCTTCCGCTTCAATTGCTCCACCCAAGAAATGATCCAATAAAATTTGATTGTTTGGTAATTCGTTTAAGATATCTACAACATGATGTTCTAAATCTTCCTTATTGATAACGATTTTCATTTTTTGACCACCCAAAACATAAGAAGGACGTACCAGCAATGGGAAACCTAATTCATCAGATAATTCCAAAGCCTGTTCTGCACTCTCTACCACTCCAAATTCAGGATAAGGAATTTCATATTCTTTCAACAGATTAGAAAAACGACCTCGATCTTCGGCCAAATCAAGGGCATCCCATGATGTTCCCACAACTCTGATACCGTAGCGTTCTAGTTTTTCTGCCAATTTAAGCGCCGTTTGTCCGCCCAATTGCACAATTACACCAACAGGTTTTTCATGGCGAATAATGTCATAAATATGCTCCCAGAAAACCGGCTCAAAATAAAGTTTATCTGCCGTATCAAAATCTGTAGATACCGTTTCTGGATTACAGTTAATCATAACCGTTTCGTAACCGCACTCCTGCGCTGCTAGCACTCCGTGAACACATGAATAATCAAACTCAATTCCTTGACCAATTCGATTGGGACCAGAACCTAAAACCACAATTTTTGGTTTATCGGTTACTACCGATTCGTTTTCATACTCAAAGGTTGAATAGTAGTAGGGCGTTTCCGCTCCGAACTCTGCCGCACAGGTATCCACCAATTTATAAACACGGCTAATTCCAAATTCATCCCGTTTGGTATAAACCTCAGACTCTAAACATCTTAAAAGATGTGCCACTTGTCTATCTGCATATCCTTTTTGTTTGGCTTCAAACAAAAGATCTTTTGATATCGTCGAAATGGAGTGACGTTCAATTTCCTTTTCTAAAAAGGTTAACTCTTCAATTTGTCTTAAAAACCAATTGTCAATTTTCGTTTTCTCCTTAATTGTTTTGAAAGGAATTCCCAATTTTATGGCATCATAAATATGGAAAAGCCGATCCCAACTTGGATGTTCTAAGCTTTGAAGAATTTTATTTTGATCTGTCAATTCACGCCCATCTGCCCCTAAACCATTTCTGCCAATTTCTAAGGACTGACATGCTTTTTGAAGCGCTTCCTGGAAACTGCGTCCAATCGCCATGACCTCACCAACCGACTTCATTTGAAGTCCTAATTTATCATTCGCTCCATCAAACTTAGCAAAGTTCCAACGCGGTATTTTCACAATTACATAATCCAACGTTGGCTCAAATAAAGCCGAAGTTGTTTTCGTAATTTGATTTTTTAATTCATCTAAATGATAACCAATTGCCAACTTAGCAGCAATTTTTGCAATAGGATAACCCGTTGCTTTAGAAGCTAAGGCAGATGATCTTGATACACGTGGATTAATCTCAATTGCAATAATATCTTCATTGGCATCCGGACTAACAGCAAATTGCACATTACAACCACCGGCAAAGTTTCCAATTTTTCGCATCATTTTAATGGCCATATCACGCATTGTCTGAAATGTTGTATCAGATAATGTCATTGCAGGCGCCACAGTGATAGAGTCACCTGTATGAATTCCCATTGGATCAAAGTTCTCAATTGAACAAACAATAACCACATTATCATTCGCATCTCTCAATAACTCTAACTCATATTCTTTCCATCCAATTAAGGCTTTATCAATCATCACCTCGTGAATAGGAGAAAGATGTAAACCTCTGGTCAATAATTTATCAAATTCACTTTCTTCGTATACAATTGCCGCACCTGCACCACCAAGTGTATAAGATGCTCGAATACATAATGGAAAACCATATTCCTGCGCAATTCCTTTTCCTTCAAGGAAAGACTTTGCAGAAGATTGAGGTGCCATTGGTACGTCAATCTCTAACATTAAATCTCTAAATGCCTCTCTATTCTCTGTAATTTCAATGGCGTCAATATCTACACCAATTATTCCTACACCAAACTCTTCCCAAATGCCTTGCTCGTCACATTTAATGGCGAGGTTTAAAGCCGTTTGTCCACCCATTGTAGGGAGCACGGCGTCAATATCGTGCGCTGTAAGTATCTCTCGAATAGACTCAACCTCTAATGGTTTAAGATATATATGATCGGCCATTACCGGATCCGTCATGATCGTTGCCGGATTGCTGTTTATTAAGGTTACTTCAATCCCTTCTTCTCGTAATGATCTGGCTGCTTGTGATCCAGAATAATCAAACTCGCAAGCTTGTCCAATTACAATGGGACCACTGCCTATAATTAGGATGGATTTAATACTATTATCTTTCGGCATACTTAGAATATTTGCAGTTAAATTGCGGTCAAAATTACGCAGAATATTCTACAATTGATTAACAATATTTGAATGTTATTCACATAATTTCATCATTTGAATTTATGGTGCTAACTTGGTAGTATTTCTTTAAATAAAACGCCACAGCGTGTTTATCGAAATGAGAAATCACCTATCTTTGGATCACCATTAAAATTAGCACATTTAAAAATTAGATGACATGAAGGATAAATCAATGGTATTAGATCAAAGGCAAATTCAGCAAAAAATTGAGCGCATTGCTTTTGAAATTTATGAAAACACCTTTGAAGAGGAGGTTTTGTTCGTTGGCGGAATCTCTGGAAATGGTTTTCTTTTAGCCGAACGCATGGTGAGTCTCTTATCCAAAATATCAGATCAAGATGTCCGCTTATTTGAAGTGACGGTAAATAAAGACAATCCTTTGGACGAAGCAGTTAAACTTTCTATTGATGATAGCGATTTATCTGAACGGACGGTCATTATTTTTGATGATGTTATTAACTCCGGCAGAACTATGATTCATTCAGTTCGTAGAATCTTGGACAATAAACTAAATGTATTAAAGGTAGCTACATTGGTAAACAGAACTCACCGGAGGTTTCCTGTTCAAGCAGATTTTGTTGGATTAAATATTTCTACAACTTTACAAGACAATATTGTTGTTGAATTGGGGGACAATGAGGTAGCGTATTTAGCTTAATAACCTCAATTCAATCATTTATTTCCCTTCGTATTCTTCAAAATTCCTTGGGTCAGGATTTTGACTCGGGCTTTCGCTTTTCTTCTTTTTATTTTTGCGTTTGGGATCCTTTATACGAACTTCTCCTCGTTTAAACAATTTGCGCTTTCTTTTTTTCCAAAATCGATTCGATTTATTTTGTCCTTCTAAAGAAAGTGATTTATTATGCGACCATTCAATTTTATCTTGATTTAAATATTGATGAAAGGCATTCAAAAGTGTTTATTTAATCTTCTGAAATTATTAAAATGAATTGAGAAAAAATATGACGAATATCAGTCGAGCAAGATCGGGTTAACTTGAGTGTGAGAAAATGAGAGCTATGGATGTAGTGAATTGCTCCTAATTTTCGACTGAAATCATATCAATACAACGCATACCATCAATGGCAGCGGATATGATTCCACCAGCGTAACCTGCGCCTTCACCACAAGGGTAGAGTCCTTTTGCATTAGGATGTTGGAGGGTTTCTGTATTTCGTGGAATTTTTATTGGAGAAGATGTCCGCGATTCAGGTGCATGAAGAACAGCCGCGTTCGTTAAAAAACCATTCATTTTTTTACCAAATTCGAAAAACGCCTTTCGCAGTCGTTTGGCAATCATTTCTGGCAATACTTGGTTCAAATCAACTGAAACCAAACCTGGTTGGTAAGAGGTTTCGGGTAAATTGCTCGAAACCTTTTGATTGATGAAATCCATTAATCGCTGTGCTGGAACTGCCTGGGTTTTACCCGCAGCCACCCAACAATCACGCTCTACTTGGCGTTGAAAATTAAGCGCAACAAATGGATCGTTTGGAGAATAGTTTGGGAAATCTTTCGGTTCTACCTGAACTACAATTCCAGAATTTGCATAGGGATTATTCCGTTTAGAAGGCGACCAACCATTGGTGACGACTTCAGATTGTTTAGTCGCGCACGGCGCTATAATTCCGCCCGGACACATACAAAAAGAATAAACTCCCATCCCTTCCACTTGCGCTACAAGTGAATAAGAAGCTGGTGGCAAATCTTCACCACTTAATTGTCCATGATATTGAATTTCATCTATCAAATCCTGCGCATGTTCAATTCTTACACCAATTGCAAAAGGTTTGGCCTCCATAGCCACTTGGCGTTTGTGTAGTATTTCAAAAATATCTCGTGCCGAATGGCCCGTTGCAAGGATGACGCGATTAACACTATGCCAGGTAGCGTCATTAATTTGCAAGGCGGTAAATTTTTCTGCTTCAATTTTAACATCTGTCAGTTTTTCACCGAATCGAACTTCGCCACCACACTTTATAATCTCCTCACGCATGGCTTGAATGATCTTAGGCAATTTATTTGTCCCAATATGCGGATGGGCATCAACCAAAATGTTTTTATCTGCGCCAAAATGAACAAACCATTCTAATACTTTTTTCAGATTACCTCGTTTTTTAGAACGGGTATATAATTTACCATCTGAATAAGTACCTGCTCCACCCTCGCCAAAACAATAATTTGAATCTTGATCTACCAAATGTTCTTTGTGAATTTTTGCCAAATCCCTTCTTCTTGCACGCACATCTTTTCCGCGCTCAAAAATGATAGGCTTAAGCTTATTTTCAATTGCATTTAATGCTGCAAATAATCCGGCTGGACCAGATCCGATAATTGCCACTTCGGGAGCTGAAGAAACATCTTGTGGAGTAAAATAGCCATCAGGAGCTTGAAAATCCTCCCCAATGTAAACAGCGTAGCGTAAGTTGTATATTATTGATTTCTTTCGCGCGTCAATTGATCGTTTTAATAACTCTAAATGCGTTACATCATCAATTCTGATATCTAACTCCTCGGCAATCCGAGAATGGATATAATCTTCATTGTTTATGAAGTTAGAAGGAATTCTTAAATCAATTGTTTTTATCATCTATCCTTCAAAAGTAATAGAAAACCACCAAGTTTGTGATTTTAAACTTTCCAAAGGTGCTGCAAAGAAGGTGTCATCCTGAATTAGCAAATTTTTTATTCCATTCGTCAATTTAATTTCAATTCCGAATTTAAAATACGGTAAATAGAAATCAAACCCACCACCGACATGATATGCGAAGTCGTGTTTTTTTAGTTTTACAATTGGTTCAGTTGTTGATTGCTCTACATCTTCCTGACTGGCTAAATCATAACTATAAGAAAGCCCAGTTAGGGCATAAGCAGCAAAATTATTTATCCGTTTGGTATTCGCTTTTAAAAGGATAGGGAAGTTTAACAATGTAGGTTGCGTTCGTGTGGATATCATTTTTCGCTCGCCACCTCTCCAGTAGGAATAAGAAAATTCGGTATCATGAAAAGTAAGAGAAGGTATAGTGCGCAAGTGAAATGTTGAGTGAATATTCCAAGAAATTAGCGGCAAATGAATTGCAAATCCAGGTCCAGCGTTTAAACCAACCTGATATACAGAATCAAATTGAGAGAAATTAGTTTTTAAAACGTAGCGATATGTTGTACTATTTCCGCCCAATGCTGTTCCAAAATGGAATTTTTTATGTTCAAAATTCGGATAGTTTTTACCATAGCGCTGAGCGCTCAAAACCTGAACAAACAACAGTAACGATACTAACCAAATTAATCTAATTTTCACTTTCACTTTTTATCAAACGTAAAATTTCTGATTTTATTCCACAAATTCCATACCTAACATATAAAACATAGGGCGGATAAAGTTACATGGTTTATTTGATTCCGTAATAAATTGTGGCAATTCCTCCACCCACTATTTTAGATTTGACATTATTATACCCTACATCCGACATAATATTCATGAAAGCTTGTCCTCCTGGAAATGCTGCAACGGACTCAGGTAAGTATTTATAAGCAGCTTTGTCTTTTGAAATTGCTTTACCTATTGTTGGTATAATGTATTTCGAATGAAATTTAAAATATTGTTTTACCGGAAATTTTTTAGGCTTTGAAAATTCAAGGATAAGCCCTATTCCCCCTGGTTTTAAAACACGCAACATTTCAGTTAGTCCGGCATCTAAATTCTGGAAATTTCGCACACCAAAACCAACGGTAAATGCGTCAAACGTGGCGTCTTCAAATGTCAGATTTTCAGAGTCTCCTTGCACCATTTCCACGATTTTCTCCGCTCCTTTTTTTTTCATTTTTTTTCGCCCTACTTCCAACATTCCATTTGAAATATCAACACCAACTACCCGTTCAGGGTTTAATTTCAGCGCCTCAACGGCGAAATCACCCGTACCTGTTGCCATATCCATAATGACTTTTGGTTGAAATTCCTTTAAGATTTTAACGGCTTTTTTTCGCCATAGTTTGTCAATACCGAGCGATAAAAAATGATTCAGAAAATCGTATTTTCCTGAAATGTTATCGAACATTTCTTCTACTTCTTCTTTTTTTGACGCATTAGCCTTGTTATACGGCTTTACTTTTGTACCCAAAACTTTTCGTATTTATGGTTTACTCGTTTTATAATGCTAAAACTTCACTCATCAACAATTCCTTATCCACTGTTGTTACTCCAATTTTTTCACAAACCAATCCACCGGCCAAGTTTGCAATTTCAGCTACATTCTTAGCTGACAAACCACAGGTTAAACACAAGGTTGCTACACTTATCACCGTATCACCAGCACCAGACACATCTGCTATAACTCGAACATGCGCCGGAATAAAATGATGCTCCCCTGCATTCCCCATATATACCCCATACTCTGATAAGGTTATAAATGTATATTGAGGTGAAATTCGTTCCTGTAATTCATTCACTGCAGTCACAAATGCCTCTTTCTCCTCCATTTCAAAATGTACTCCTAGCCCTTCCTTAAACTCTTTTAAGTTTGGTTTGAATAAAGTAACATTTGAATAGGTAAAAAAGTTCTCCTTTTTAGGATCAACCGTTGTAATTATTTCATTTTCATTCGCAAATTCAATGATGCTTTGAATAACCTTTGCGGTTAATATTCCTTTATTATAATCTTCAAAAATAATGGCATCTACATTTTCTTTTAGTGCCACTTTTTTCACCCGCTCAATTAATGCAAACTCCGTTAACGAATTGATCGGATCTGTGCGCTCATTATCAACACGTAATAATTGTTGATTATTTCCAATCACTCGAGTTTTAACAGTTGTAACACGATCATCACTTGATAAAACACCCCATTCAGACAGGTTATTCTCTGCTATAAGACGCTGAAATAAAACACCTTCCTCATCCTTCCCAACTACGGAACAAATGAAAGGTTGCGCACCCAAAGCTTTAATATTTAAGGCTACGTTTGCAGCGCCGCCTAGGCGGTATTCTCTCGATTTGAATTGAACAATTGGCACGGGTGCTTCTGGAGAAATTCGATTTACTGAACCATTTAAATAGGTATCAATCATCACATCTCCTACAACAATAATTTTTTTGTTGTCAAATGCTTCAAACGTATTTCTTAAATCAATCATTAGCTCAAATTATCAAGTGTTTTTTTAATGCGGGCAATGGCTTCCGTCAAAATATCTTCTGAGGTTGCATACGATAGTCGAATACAATTTGGATCGCCAAAAGCGTCACCAGTGACTAAGGCCACCAAGGCCTCATCCAATAAATATAGTGACATATCATTGGCATCATTTATTGTTCTGCCGTGTACAGATTTTCCAAAAAAGCTTGAAATATCTAGGAAGACATAAAAAGCGCCTTCTGGCACATTAATCTTCACGCCATCAATATCTCCTAAAAGTCTTAACACTAAGTCGCGCCGACTTTTAAAAGCATCAACCATAAATTTTAATTCGGCTGGATCAGTTTCCACGGCTTTTTTCGTAGCCCTTTGACTAATCGATCCTGTACCCGAAGTATATTGACCTTGTATTTTACCACAAGCTGCTGCAATAGCTTTTGGTGCGCCAATATAACCAACACGCCAACCTGTCATGGCAAAGGCTTTAGAAACTCCGTTTACCGTTATTGTTTTATCATAAACTCCAGGTAAACCGGCAAAACTTACATTCTTTTGATTGAATACTATGTGTTCGTAAATTTCATCCGAAATCACATAAAAACTCTCCGTTTCAGCAACTACTCGTGCTACATCAGCCAATTCATCTTTTGAATAAACCGATCCTGTTGGATTACATGGATTACTAAAAATCATCAACTTAGATTTCACCGTTAAAGCGGCCTTCAATTGTGCGCCAGTAATTTTGAAATCATTATCGATAGATGTTTCAATGATTACAGGAACACCACCTGCCATTCTCACTTGTTCCACGTAAGTTACCCAATACGGTGCCGGGACAATTACTTCATCTCCTTCATTCACCAAACTTAAAATAGCGTTAATCAAACTTTGTTTCGCTCCAGTTGAAACCACAATTTGATCAGGAGCATAATCCAAATCATTGTCGCGCTTAAACTTTTCAGAAATTGATTGTCGTAAATCTAAATAACCTGGAACAGGCATGTATTTCGAGAAATTATCGTCAATAGCTTGTTTGGCTGCTACTTTAATAAAATCAGGTGTGTTAAAATCGGGTTCTCCAAGGCTTAATGAAATAATATCCTTACCTGCCAATTTTAGTTCTCTGCTTTTTGCGGCCATAGCTATAGTAGCTGACTCTGCAAGGTTTTTAACTCTTTCAGAAATTTGGATCATAGTTACCGATTTAATGTTTTGCAAAGTTAAATATTTTATGTGATGCACCGCGTAGTTTTTCAAAAAGGATTTGCATCTTTTGAACGCGGCGAATTACGTTCTTAATCTAAAAGCTCATTCCCGCTTTTTGGTACGGATAAGCATTGAATGTACCCGTAGCAATTGCGACTAAAACACCCGTGCTTTCCTGAAAAATTTTGCCTTCCGTAACGATAATTCGTTTACCAGACGAAATTGATTTTCCGCGACCTATTAAAACATCTCCAATTCGAACGGGAGAAATATAGTTGATCTTAAATTCTACGGTAGAAACTAAATTCGAATTTTCTGAAGAAACATATAATGCCGCAAGGCCCAGTACACCATCCATGTAACCTGCAACCAATCCACCATGTGCCGTGGTAGGTGTCGCCAAATGCTCTCGCTTAACAGTTAGTTTGTATTCAATTCCTTCTTGATCAAATTGGGTCAACTCCATTCCTAACATTTTTCCATATTGATTGGTTTGTTGATAGGTTTCGATTAAAAGTTGTCTAAAATTCTCCATAATATATCCTTGTGCCATTCGGTATGCTACTCATTAATAAGTTGTAAAACAAAGGAATTAAAAAATTAGGACATTCGCTTAAAAATCGATTGTATTTTCAATAATTAATATATCTTTGTCCCGAACAATATTTGTTCACTTGTCAACAAGGATTTATCATGACAAAAAAGCGAGAGTAGCTCAGTTGATAGAGCGTCAGCCTTCCAAGCTGAGGGTCGCGAGTTTGAGTCTCGTCTCTCGCTCTAAGAAAAGAGTTAGCCTAAAGGTTAGCTCTTTTTTTGTGGGAGAAAGTCAAACGAAAAGTTTATACTTAGTTGATCGAAGGGAGTCTCGTCTCGCTCTAAAATCATCATTTATTTAAGTGGTGCTTTTTATATTTGACGAAACCATAATAACGGTATCAATATCAAAGGAAGCGACGTTATATACAAGAATGTTGTTATTACCGCAAACCCTGTTGAAAACCCCGTGCGTCTCTGCCTTCATAGTTAACAACTATTTGATCATATTCGGGGAAAATCAAATAGTCACCCAGATTTAAATCGTAATCCCCTCTTTTTTTTTCAACTGTAATCTCCAAAAGACTATCACGTAACTCTCCATAATAATTCACTTCATCTGCCTTTGCATCACGAACAATAAAATCGAAGGTTTCCAATGAAAACACGTCAAAATAGCCTCGACATTTTCAAATTACGACTTCAATCTCATCTATTAGATATCCTATAATTTCGTAAGCTTACAATTCAACCATTTCCGCATTTGTTAATAAATACCATGCTCCGTCCTTAAAACCCTTAAAAACATAGGGGTTGTCTCGGTAAATGGATTCGATCTTTTTATAGATTGCCTCAACGACAGTGTTTTCAGAGTCATCCTTCACTTCATATTTACCATTTTGTGAATGCCGATTGAGCGAAAAGTGTCAGTGCAAATAGGGAGAAGAAAGAAATAGAATTTTCATAGCTCGTAGTCGTATTTACGAAGATAATTGATTTATGACGATTTCTTACTCAATTGGAAATGAACAGTGTATAAGTTGAATTTTCAATTTATCCTTAATAGTAATGATCTAGCACGGCTCTATTCTCAAAAAACTTTGCAATATTGGACTGAAGGTTAACCCTAAACAAAATCTAATAACGAATTTTAATAATTTATCGGTAAAACTCAGCCGAACTTTTTTATCGTTCAACAGCCCTAATTTATAGTTTAAATTGAAAAGTCATGCGAACTGGTCGCGCTGAGTTATCACCTTTAATGAATATTGCAATCAGGATTATTGCTTTTGTTGAAAAACGATACATTCATTGGCAACTGCACTACCCCTGTATCGCAAGGATGATGGCTGTATGCATTTTGTTCCCTATAAATCCGTCGGTGCAAGAGATGATGACACAGTGATTGCTAAAAGAACTCCCACAGGTAAAATCACGTCCCCAAGCTTTAAATATGCAGATGGAATTTAAATTGAGCGAATGAAATCCAGAATTATTACCCCAAAATCAAGCTAATCTCCTTCAAATCTTTAACTTTTTGGGTTTCACCCACCTTTTGATAGGCATAAGACAAGTTACCGATCATTCTTTTTAAGATTTCAGAATTGCTGCATGGCTCAAAATAATTGTCTTTTTGAGGTAAGTTTAAGCTGCTAAGGTAATTTTGAATTTCGTTTTGATCGAAAATACGGCCTTTACTAAATGGGTTTATATAAAACAATATGTTTCGCTCATCTTGATCTAATCCCAACATTTTTAAGGTAGAGAATTCATCCATAAACCCTAATACAAACTGATTTGGGAGGTCAATTCCGTAAATAGGTATTTGCAACTTCTGTGCAATAACAGAATATAAAATAGACAAGCTTAATTGATTTCCTTTTTTAGATTCTAATACCGTATTGATGAAGGAATTTTGTGGTGTATAAAAATTGTTTTCGCTTGACTGAAAACCGCACAAATCAAATAAAACGTGATTGAATATTTTGACAATTTCAAAAGCCGTATGTTCTTCATTAATCTCCAACCAAACCATTTGTTTGATTTTTTCTAACTCCGCATCAACTTTTACATGATCGACATTTGGAAATTGAAACTGACTAATGATCAAGGACCCTTTCAACAAATCACGATTGGATGACGCCCGCCATTTTTCAAGATCGGACTTTATTTCATTGACTTGAATTTGTCGAATTATTTCAAAGATGCGCTCACGGTGATCCGCATCCGTATCATGATTACTATAGCTAAGTTCCAACGTATCCACTACTCCATCACCCATGCTTACTAATTCACGTTTAACGTGATGGAATACATCCGGATCTGGATCCTCTGCTAATCGAATTAGCGACGACACCTTGGTATGCTGATTTTGATCTACAAATTTCACCGAATCAAAGGTATGTTAGAAGAACCCGCATAACCCGCTGATTAGCAAAATCTTTTTAACGCTATTTTGTTAATCTATGCAGTATAAGTCGTATTAATTCCGCCATTTTATCCTTGTAATTTGGGTCAAACTTATTGCTGTATCGGTTGGCTAAAACCAAACACACTGTAACGGCATTATGCCCCAGTGCGTCTGCAAGTGCGTATAATCCTGATGTCTCCATTTCAAGATTTGTAGCACGGATACCTTGCCAATTAAATTGACGCAAATCCTCTTTAAAATCTGGCAAACTAAGTGGAATTCGAATAGCGCGTCCTTGCGGTCCGTAAAAACCATTTGCGGTAGTTGTTATACCCTCTTCCATGCCTTCTTTAAGCAATTCACGCAGTCTGTCATTACTTTTTTTAATGTAAGGAGGATTGAGTTTTGAGCTCCAATTGACTGTATTATAAAAGCTCGTTAACGCATTCTTCTCATCATCTGTGTAGGGCATTTCGTAAAAATGGGCCATACCGTCCAAGCCAATAGCGTATTTAGAAATAATATGCGCTCCTGGTTCAATATCAGCGTGAAGCGCACCGCAGGTGCCGATCCTCACTAAATCAAGTGATTTTTGCTCTGCTCTTTCAGTCCTTGTCATTAAGTCTATGTTCACTACCGCATCTAATTCATTGAGTACAATGTCGATATTGTCGGTTCCAATCCCCGTAGACATTACGGTCAAATCTTTGCCGTTAAAGCTTCCGGTTAAAGTGCAAAATTCGCGATTTTGAGTTTCAAATCTTATCGAGTCAAAAAAGGTGCCTACAAATTTTACACGATCAGGATCACCAACTAGTATAACCGTATCAGCAACATCTTCTGCTGCAATGTTTAAATGATAAATTTTTCCAGCTTCATTCAGCGTTAGTTCTGACGGCGCAAATGTTTTCATAGGGTTTAAATTTCCAAGACACGAATTAGAGGATGGTCTTGTGCGGTTAAATTATCTACAATTTTTGAAATAAATTGATTATCGTTTAAAATATAAGGGATAAAGTTCTCGAATCGTTCTTGAAAACCTCCGTTTGGATATATTTTGGATTGCAGTTTTTTAATTTTATTCGCTTTCACCTCATGTTTCGCTTTTTCTGCTTTGATGAGTTTTGATTCAATGCGTTCAATGGACTTTTCCATTTTAGAAAACTCGGCTTCTATCATTCCAACCAATCCTTTATTAATGGATTCAGCTTTTTCAATTAAATGCGCCTTAATTGTTTTCAACTGGTCTATCTCTCCATTTAATTCAATTTCAAGCTTAACCTCTTCTAAGGCGATATCTTTAACCAAATCATGTAAATCTCGCTTTAAATCGGGCACAGTTAATTTTAAATTTTCCAGTTCTGAAATTTCTTTTTCTTTTAAGAGTAAAATAGAATCACGCACACGTAAGAGCGGAAAAGTAAGGTCCAATGATTTAAATACAGCATTTAATTGAAGCCAATAGGCAATTTCACCACCGCCGCCAATATAGGCTAAGTTTGGCAATATCAACTCTTGATAAACGGGTCTTAGTAAGGCGTTTGGTGAAAACTGCTTCGGACTGTTTTCGACCATTTTAACCAGCTCATCAGCAGTAAAGTCCCGATCGTCAATTTGAAATGTTGCACCATTCTTACTAATCCGCTGCCGCACGCCATCTGCGTTTATATAAAACAAATTACATTCCCGCACAAAAACTTGATTGTGATATCCGGCTGCCGCTAATTTTTCATTTGTAGCATTTACCGCTGACTGCACGAGGCCTTCATTTATTTCTCGAATTGCTGCTGGAACAAAAGCTTGCTTTAAGCTGGCGTCATTGCCATCAATGATTACGAGGCCGTAATCTGCAAAGAGCTTGTTCATTATAGTGCGCGTGGCATCAGCTAAATTTTTGCTTTGTTTATAGACGCTAGTAAATTGCGCTAGAATTTCTTTTAGATGTTCATCACGGTATTTTTCATCTATCGGATCTGTAAACGTATTTATATCGATAGGCTCAATTTCTCCAACGATTCTATTTTCTTGTCCAACTTTATCCCAAGCTATTTTATTTCCAAAAAGATGAATGTGATTGATTTCTTCAAAATCGTGATCCTCAGTCGCCATCCAAAAAACAGGAACGTAAGAATTGGAAGGATCACGTTCGTTCATTGCGCGGCTCAATGAAATAATTTGCGCCACCTTATAAATAGAGTACAATGGACCTGTCAATAGGTTTAATTGATGCCCTGTCGTTATGGTATATGTAGTGCTATCCTTTAGTTTATTGATATTGGCTTGACTCAACTCAGATAAATCCAAATTTCGATTTTGAATCTCTAATGCTTCGACTAATTTCAAGCGTTGGCGCTGAGAAAACTCCTTTCGTTTTGTTTGTTCACTGATTTCAGATAGTGAAAAAAAGTGGGGTAAGAACTCGGCAATTTCAGCCTTGTTTTCAACCAAATCTCTAATAGTAGTAGATGAAAAACTGAATTCTGAAAATGAAAATTGATCTTGAATCATAGTGCAAAAATAAGGATAATGATTCCATATCGAACGAATTAGCCCCTAATTATTTGTGACAACACGCATTCAAAAACGAATCCTTTTTGTTAGCTCAACTTAGGCAACATCATGGCATAAAACCCGGTAAATCCAATGGAAATTAATGCTGATGACAAATAAACCAAACTCCCTTCACGCCCTGCATAAATTAATAGCACGACCCACAAACCATTGCCTATCAAGTAATAAAGTAAACCGCGTTTATTTCCCTTCTTCATTTTTGCTACTCCCATAATACAGAGGTAGCACATCACAATAACCAAAACAGCCATAACAGCCATAACGCGCATTAAACCTCCGAATAAGGCATCAAAACTTCCAGATTTTGACATGTTAGTTCCGTTTGAAATACTGGCAATTAGTAATATCATTGCGAGTAAAGCACAAATTGAATTTCCAATATAACTAAGAACAGAAATAGTACTAAATGCTTTGGACTTTTTAGGTTGTGCACTCATAATCACCTGTTTTTAGAGAAAATTAGTTTAAATGTTTTAATTGACTCGCAAATATTGCAATAAAAACTAATCATAGGACAGCAATTATTCAAAATTGAACCTTTCTACAAATGCTCAGGGCAGCCCATTGCATAGTGAACATCAAATATTTATTATTGAACTGCCCCTCTATCTCAATTGCTTCAATTGTGTTGCAAAGCCGACAACAAGGCCTAATGTTATTAAACCTAAAATCAAATTTGACATTTGTTGAGCCGCGCCTAATAAAAATAAAAGTCCTAAAAGGCCACTGCCAATGGCGAACAACACAAATCCGATTTTTTTGCCTTTATGCATTTTGGCAGCTCCAATAATTGAAATCACTGAAAAGCTAATAAATAAAAGAAAAACGACAATAAGTATCGTCATGAAACCATCTACCTGCGAGCCCATAATTCGCGCTACATTTGATCCAGAAGCTGTTGCGAAAAAAGCCATTGAAATCAGAAAAATTATGATTAGAAAACCATGTCCTATATAACTAATAATAGCCAATACTTTAACGGCATCAGGTACACCTGTTGGCTGCGTTTCTTCGGTTTCTAGTATTTCATTATAATCTTCCATCTTTTTAATTTTAAAGTTAGTTTTGTGCGAATATATCAAATTAATCCATAAGAATAAGAGGAAATTGAGCGAACCTTGTTTGGATCAAAACAGTTTATTAGTTTTGCAAGTTCAAGGAAATAACCGAAAGAATTAAAATTATTAAAATGAAGGCAACTATAACAACAAATAAAGGAGTAATGATCGCAGAATTATATGATGCGACTCCTATCTCAACAGGCAATTTTGCAAAATTAGCGAAAGATGGATTTTACAATGGTCTTAAATGGCACCGTGTACTTCCTGATTTTGTAATACAAGGTGGATGTCCTCAAGGAACAGGTGCAGGTGGACCTGGTTACACAATCGATTGCGAAGTAACCGCTGATAACCAATATCACGATAGAGGTGTATTATCTATGGCGCATGCTGGCAGAAATACAGGTGGATCACAATTTTTTGTTTGTCACAGTAGAACAAATACAGCACATTTAGATGGAAACCATACTTGCTTTGGTAAAGTGATTGAAGGTGTTGATGTGGTTGATGATATCAGAGAAGGAGATTTAATTGAGTCTATCGTAATTGAAGACTAAACAACTCTTACTAGAGAGTTTAGCGCATAAAAAAAGTCCAAATAGTACATTTTGAGAATCTCAGTGTACTTATTTGGACTTTTTTTGTATCAATTTTTTAATTATTCCATTTTCTCAGCAACATCTGGACACTTCTCTTCTAAAGCTTCTACCCAAGAGCCTTCTTCAAAAGTTTCTGTTCCATATGAATTTCTCAATTGTGCATCACATTCGAAAAAATTAATATCGAAGTCTCCAAACGGGTCGCCTTCCAAACATTCACACATAGCCTCAGCCGCTTTGCCTTGCTCTTCAGTGAATCCCCCGCAAGACACAAGGCCAATAATCATCCCTATTCCTAAAATTGTCTTTTTCATCTTAATTCTGATTTATAGTTGTTGCTGTTTTTGATTTGACTGACAAGTTAAAAATTTATCGTTAAACTCACACCACTCAACGCAAATAAATATCATTGATTAATTTACAACCTGCTGCATTATTTACTTTTTCAATTATCGCTTGCTTGTCATGTTGCAATTCATCTCGCATCACTGCTGAACTAATTTGCAAGTGTAAAACCTTATTCTTAATGTATCTATTTTCAGTCCGTTTTGAAACGGCTTCCCCCATCAGCTCTTCCCATTTTGACAAAACACTTGTTTCATGCACTTTTTCGTCAATACCCAATGCCTTGAAATAGCCATCTAGCGCTTCCTTTATTTGTATTCCGTCTTGATGATTTCTACCCTTTTTCAACTGTTCCTCCTTCTACTTTAAATAATTTACGATCAATGTCTATGTCTTTAAAAACCTTTTCAATTCGATCTTTGTCTGTATCTGATATAAATACTTGTCCAAAAAGATGTTGCGATATCAATTGCATTAAATGCGATACTCGGTCATGATCTAATTTATCAAAAACATCATCCAACAACAAAATTGGTTTCGTTTTTAGCAAATTACTGACTATTTCGAACTGTGCCAACTTTAAAGCAATTAAAAATGATTTTTGTTGCCCTTGTGAACCAAATTTTTTAATGGGTTGCTCATGAATTAAGAAAACCAAATCGTCTTTGTGAACTCCGACTGTAGTATACCCCATGGCATTATCCTTTCTGGAACTTTTTTCTAAGGCTTCCGCAAAAGACTCTGTTTCTAACTGAGACTTATAAGAGATGTCAATTTCCTCTTTATGATTGGCAATGACATTAAAAAACTTCTGAAAAATAGGAATAAAATCAGCCAAAAAATCTTTCCGCTTTTTATAGATAACCTCCCCCAAACTTACTAATTGAATATTCCACACTTCTATGCTCTCCGCGTCAAATATCCTGAGTTCCTGAAACTGCTTCAATAAAGCGTTGCGTTGCTGCAGTACCTTATTGTAACGAATCAACGTTTCTAAATAATTTCGATCAAATTGTGAAATGATGCTGTCAATAAATTTCCGCCGAGTTTCGCTTCCTTCTATTATTAAATTCGTGTCGTATGGTGAAATAACAACTACTGGAAAACGCCCAATGTGGTCAGAAAGTTTTTCGTATTCTTTTTTATTCCGTTTTACCGTTTTCTTTATCCCCTCTTTAATTGAACAGGTAATGGCAATGTCTTTTTCGTCCTTAAAATAGGTGCCTTGCAAAAGAAAAAATTTCTCATTGAGCTTAATACTTTGGCGATCGATTGGGTTTAAAAATGAACGACAAAATGATAAAAAATGTACTGCGTCAAGAATATTGGTCTTACCAGCTCCATTTTCACCAATAAACACATTAATATCTGCCGACAATTCGATTGAGGCATCTACGTAATTTTTAAAGTTGACGAGGGCAAGCGTTTTTAAGTGCATTAATATTTTTCAATTAACGTTGAAAAAACGACGTGTGTTCAACGTGTTTTCAAAGATATAAATAACCTTTAGAAAATACTATCGGAACGCTTTTTTCAATTAATTTTGAACTATGTTTCCAGACCTTAATCTTCCGAAAGCTGAAATCCAGATCAAAGATGGTCAGATTTGGGACCGATTGCGAAAGAAATATTTAAAATGTACGCCAGAAGAATGGGTACGACAAAATTTCATTTCCTTTTTGATAGATCAACTCAATTTCCCAGAAGGGAGAATGGTTTCAGAGTATAAGGTAGTTTACAATAATTTAAACAAAAGGTGTGACATTGCTGTATTTGACGGAAATAGAAATTGTCAAGTTATTGTAGAATGCAAGGCTCCAAAAATTAAGATTACGGAAGATACTTTTTATCAAATTGCTAAATATGCCAATGTGTTAAAAGCAAAGTTGCTGATTCTATCCAATGGGTTAGAGCATTATTGCGCGTTGATTAATTCTGATAAAGGCACGATTTCGTATTTGCAAGAAATTCCTGCATATAACCAAATAGAAGAACTTATTGGCTGAGCTGATAACGCCCCGTTCCAATTCCTTTTAAAAAGTCGCTCCAAGCCGCCGGGTTCAATAAATTGTTGACAGGTGACTGACCTCTTGTATAAAACTCTTGCTGCTGTTGCACACGATAAGCGCTGTATGATGAACTGCCATCAGCAGTTAATAATGCACCAACAAAGGCCATTTCTTGAGGTGATAGTCGTTTTTGCGCTCTTCTTAAATCATCATCAGGAATATCCATGTTTACGAATGCGTTTGCAAATTGCTCACGCGAAGGCCATGGATAAACATCAACAGGATCCATTAAAATCGTGTCTTCGGTCATTAATTGTACTAAGGATATCGACTTTGCTGTGGTTGTATCTGGAACCACATATGACTTACGTTTATAGCCTAAACACGAAAACTGAACTGTATCACCTGGATGAACAACCAAGGCAAAATAACCATAAAAATCAGCCAACGTTCCGCGTTTCGTATTGATATCGCCAACACGTGTAAACGGCACGCGATATAAGCTGTCTGTAATTACAATTCCAGTTAATTGAATATAGAGTAACGAATCATTCGCTTGTTGAGTCGTGCCCTGCCCATAACTTGCAGAACTAAGCGCAAATAAAAATATGACTAATAATTTCTTCATGTGTTATCTACCTCTACAAATATCAAGATAATGCCTTAAGTTTCAAAACTATTTAACATAAATTAAGCAGTTAAGTACTTCTTTTGTAGAAATCCACTAAAATCAAAAACATGAACTCAAGTACGAATTCTAATCCAAATCCTTAAAAGCGTGACAAATTTTCGAGCAACAGCCGACTGATATCCATAAAATAAGTGCTAAGAAATTAGTTTTCAGCTCAAATTGTTAATAATTGGTTAAGATTAAGTTGATAATGACAGCAATCAAATTCATTTTTATTACCTTTGCGGGAATTTATAAATGAAATAAGTTTAATTCTATGGCGGTAGCTGATATAAATAATGTCAAAGAAGGTTTAACCTATGATGACGTTTTACTTGTCCCAAGATATTCTGAAATTTTACCGAGAGAAGTTCAACTTCGAACCAAATTAACAAGAAATATTACGTTAAATACCCCCATTGTATCTGCAGCTATGGACACAGTTACTGAGTCGGCCTTGGCAGTTGCCATTGCACAACAAGGAGGAATTGGTGTGGTACATAAAAACATGTCCATTGCACAGCAGGCGTTAGAGGTGCGTAAAGTAAAGCGCTCTGAAAGCGGAATGATTTTAGATCCGATTACCTTAGAACTTGATGCTACGATTGGAGATGCGCTGCGTTTGATGCAGGAAAACAAAATTGGAGGAATTCCAATTATTGACTCAAACAGAATCTTGAAAGGAATAATTACGAACCGAGATTTACGTTTTGAAAAGGACGCGAATAAACCCGTTATTGACGTAATGACCTCGAAGGATATTATGACAACCGTAGAAGGAACAAGTTTAGAACAAGCCGAACAAATTTTACAAAAACATAAAATCGAAAAGCTTCCTGTAGTTTCTAAAGACAACAGATTATTAGGATTAATTACCTACAAAGATATTATTAAAGTCAAGGAACATCCGAATTCATGCAAAGATCAATTTGGACGTTTACGCGTTGCAGCAGCTGTGGGTGTCACGCACGATACGCTAGAGCGAGTGAGCGCCTTGGTTGATGCTGGTGTTGATGCTATTGTTATAGATACCGCACACGGACATACAAAAAGCTTTGTTGGCAAATTAAGAATTGTAAAAGAAAAATTTCCAAATCTTGATGTAATTGCAGGTAATATTGCCACAGCAGAAGCAGCTAAATTTTTAGTTGAAGCTGGCGCAGATGCGGTAAAGGTTGGAATTGGCCCAGGATCAATTTGCACCACTAGAATTATTGCCGGGGTTGGTGTACCTCAGCTTTCAGCAGTAAACGAAGTAGCCATTGCACTAGAAGATACAGGTGTTCCAGTAATTGCAGATGGAGGAATTAGATATACAGGAGATTTCGTAAAAGCCATTGCCGCTGGAGCAGACTCAATTATGGTTGGCTCCATGTTTGCAGGTGTTAAAGAGTCTCCAGGAGAGACAATCATCTACCAAGGAAGAAAATTTAAAGCCTATAGAGGCATGGGATCAGTTGAAGCCATGCAGCAAGGATCCAAAGATCGTTACTTCCAAGATGTTGAAGATGATGTGAAAAAATTAGTGCCAGAAGGAATTTCTGGCCGAGTACCCTATAAAGGTAATTTAGATGAGGTTATGCACCAAATTATTGGAGGCCTTAGAGCAGGTATGGGTTATTGTGGTGCAGCTGATATTGAAAACTTAAAAGGAGCCCCATTTGTGAGAATATCATCAGCTGGAGTGCTAGAAAGTCACCCACATGATATTGCTATTACGAGAGAAGCACCAAACTATAGTAAGAAATAATACGTCAAGGACTACAGACGTGAAACATAGTCAAAAAACAAAAAATGAAACGAAAATGAAAAAATTACAATTATTATTAATTGGACTTGTATTATCACTAGGATCAATTGCACAAGAATTAGACCCTATAGTGCTTACAATTGATGGAGATAACATTCGTGCATCCGAGTTTCTATACATTTATTCAAAAAATAACGACGAGCCTTCTTTTGTTAAAGATTCATTAGCGGATTATATGGAGTTGTTCATCAATTATAAATTGAAAGTTAAGGAAGCGCAAACCTTGCAATATGATACTATTCCTCGTCTTGTAAGTGAATTGGCGCAATACCGTAAGCAGCTTTCATTGCCTTATATGACGGATAAAACTAAAAATGAAGAGTTGGTTAAAGAGGCCTATGATAGAACAGCAAACGAAGTTAGGGCAAGTCATATTTTAATTCGTTTAAAAACAGATCCAAGTCCAGCTGATACGGCTGAGGCATATTCTCGTGCAATGGCTTTACGTCGCCTAATTTTGAATGGCAAATCATTTGAAGAGGTTGCAAAAGGAAAAGGTGGATCTGAAGATCCATCAGTTGCATCAAATGGTGGCGATTTAGGTTATTTCTCAGCCTTGCAAATGCTTTACCCTTTTGAAGACGCAGCATTTAAAACCCCTGTTGGAGAAATAACTATGCCAGTTCGAACTCGTTTTGGATACCACTTAATTAAGGTAATTGACAATCGTCCCGCTCAAGGAATGATTGAAACGGCTCATATTCTGATTTTAGCAGATGAAAAAGCTGCAGATGAGGATAAGATGAAAGCCGAGAAAAAAATTAATGAAATATATGATCTATTGGAAGCAGGAGAGAAATTTGAGGATTTAGCTGCTAAATATTCAGACGACCAATCCTCTAAAGCCAAAGGTGGGGTTTTGCCTTTATTCGGTTCTGGAGCAAAACAACGCATGGTTCCTGAATTTGAAAAAGCAGCATTTGCTATTGCAAATGATGGGGAATATTCAAAACCGGTAAAAACGATTTTCGGATACCATATTATTAAAAGAATTCAGATTATCCCAGTTCTTCCATACGAAAAATTGCAACGTGAATTGAAATTGAGAGTTGAGCGTGATATGCGCGCGGAAACCACAAAGGCAGCTTTTATCGAAGATTTGAAAAAGCAGTATAACTTTAAAAGTAATGGTCAAAAAGTATTGCCATATATCTATAATACAATGGGTAATGAAATTTACTTAGGAGCTTGGAAAGGAATGGCGAACAGAGCGCATGAGGATGATGCTTTATTCGATTTCAAAGAGAATTCAGCGACTTTAAAAGATTTGGAAGATTACATTCTTAGTCACCAATCTAAAATCCGTCGTGTTGACAAACAGATGCTGGTTGAAGATCATTACAACGACATGGTGAAGGAATGGGTTGTGAAATATGAAGACAGCCAATTGGAAAGAAAATATCCTGAATTCAAATCATTGATTCAAGAATATGCAGATGGAATATTAGTATTCGAAATTATGCAAGACGAAATTTGGAAAAAAGCGTCTAAAGACACGACCGGAATCAAAAATTACTATGAGGCACACAAAGCTGACTTTACCTATGACACTCGCTATAAAGGTGATTTATACACGGCTAAAGATAAAAAAACGGCAAAGGCAATTGTTAAAATGATTAAAGCTGGTGCAGAGTCGAAGCAAATTATTGAAGAGTTAAATCAGGATTCGGAATTGAATGCAAAAGTGCGTAACCAGGTTTACAATTCAGAGACTACCGAAGCTTTTAAAGTAAGAAAAGCATTAAAAGTAATTCCTAAAATTTCTGACGACTCAGATGAAGCAACACAGCAGAAATATAAAGAGCAGGTTAAAAAAGCGAAAGCAAAACATGCAAGATATAAACTTAAATCTTTTAATAATGGTTTAAATAAACCTTACAAAAATGCAGGCGTATACTATGTGTTTGATGTGGAAGAAACCATGGCACCAAGAGGTCGTGAATTTTCAGAAGCACGTGGATTAGTGACTGCTGCTTACCAAAATCAATTAGAAAAAGAGTGGTTAGAAGCACTGCGTAAAAAATATACAATCAAAGTTCACGAAACGGCGCTTTACGGCCTGGGTGGTGAATAAACCTAATTATTGTTAAATAAAAAACCAACTCTATACGCAAAGCGAAGGGTTGGTTTTTTTTATGACTACATTTGTAACTGAGCCTGTTAACTGCGAATGCCCAACTTAAGAAAGATATTAAAACCAACTTATTTCCTTAAACCAAGGGGACTGTTGCTCATATTGATCATAAGCAGCGCCTCGTGCGGAGGAAGCGTTGACAAAGGGAGGTTGCTCGCCAAAGCTGGTGAAAGCGAATTACATGCAGCAGATGTCTCCTTTTTAGCTTATTCACAATTAGACAGTGCGGAAGTTGTTTCACGGTATGTTGATGAATGGGTAGCAGAAAGAATTTTAGTGAGCGAGGCAGAACAAGATGAAAACATGGACATGAGATCTATTGATCGTCGTATTGAAGAGTTTAGAAATGATTTATTGATCAACCAGTTAGAAAATCAACGGATTGAAGTAGAATTGGATACAAGCATAAGTTCAACAGAGATTGAGAAGTATTATGCAGATCATCAAGATGATTTTCAACTCAATGATTATTTAGTTCAGGTACTTTATTTGAAAATCCCCTTGGATGCGCCTGATATTGATAAAATAGGATCGGCCTATAAATTGAGAAAAGATGAAGACATTGAAACCATTGATATTTATGCAAAAATGTATGCTTCTAATTTTTATTATGATTATGAAAGCTGGATCTACTTTGATGATCTCTTAAAAGAGATACCTTTGCATGATATTAACAAGGATCGATTTATACTTAAACGATCAAAAATTCGTTTTGAAGAGAGTGGCTTTTACTACTTTTTAAACATAGTAGATTATAAATTAAAGAACAGCACCTCGCCTATTAGTTTTGAGCGTGAAAATATTAAAGCACGAATTATTAATTTAAGGATTAAGAATTTGCGTGAGAAGATTAAGAATGATATTATTAAAAATGCATATGAGAACGGTAACGTCACTATTTATTAACAGCAAAGCAATGCTTTTATTGGGGTTTCTATTAGTAGGATCTAGCGCGATTTTCGCTCAAGTAGGAAATGAAGCAAAGGTGATTGATAAAATCGTTGCTCAAATTGGAGATGAAATTATTTTATTGTCAGATATTCAACAACAACGACTTCAATTATTGCAAAGTGGTGTTGAGGGTGATAAGGATTCTGATTGCGCTATACTAGAAGAGTTCTTGTACGAAAAATTATTGGTGAACCAAGCCAAAATTGATAGTGTGACTGTAGAAGATGTAGATGTGAATCGCGAAATGGAAGAAAGAATCCGTTATATTGCTGGTCAAATTGGGAGTATAGAGAAGTTGGAAGAGTTTTATGGAAAATCTGTTGCTAAGATAAAAGCCGAGTTCTTTGAAATGATTAAGAAAAGACTTTTAGCAGATGAGATGAAAAGAACCATTACGCAAAATGTGAAAATTACGCCGAGTGAAGTTGAAAAATTCTTTAAAAAATTACCGAAAGATAGCATCCCTTATATCAACTCGAAAGTGACGGTGGCGCATATTGTAATGTACCCGATTATCACACAAAAGGACAAAGAAATTGCATTTAAGCAATTGGCTCAAATCAAAAGCGAAATAGAAAGTGGAAAACAACGCTTTTCAACTGCTGCCACACTTTACACAGAGGATCCTGGAAGTAGAATTAGCGGTGGTGACTTAGGCTGGCAATCGAGAGGAACAATGGTTCCTGAATTTGAAAGTGCCTTGTTTAACTTAGAACCAAACGAAATTTCTGAGGTAATAGAAACACAATATGGCTATCACATCATTCAGTTATTAGAGCGTAAAGGAGATAATTTCCATTGCCGCCATATTTTAATTGCACCTTCTGTAAGCGACCAGGCTTTGGTAAAAGCCGCAACTACAATTGACAGTGTACACAGCACTATTACAAAAGGAGACCTTAGCTTCGAAGAAGCGGCACGACGATTTAGTGATGATGAAAACTCTAAATTTAATGGGGGTCAAATTGTGAATCCTTATTCAGGAGATTATTTATGGGACATTCAAAATATTAATGAGATTGATCCTCAAATGTCACGAATTATTGAGCGAATGAGTGTGAACAAGTTCTCTACCCCTTCTTTATATGACAACTATCAAGAACAAAAACAAGGAATTAGAATTGTGAAACTTATTGCAAAGTCTGAGCCACATATTGCCAGTTTAAAAACTGATCGACAATTAATTGAAATGGCGGCTTTAAACGAAAAAAGGCAAATGGTTATTGATGCTTGGATTGAATCTAAAATTTCAGGTAATTACGTTCAAATTGACAAAAACTATTTGAAGGGTTGTAAGTTCAAGTACAGCTGGATTCGGAGTGCGAGTTAATTACTAAAACAAAATTTGATGAGCAATGTGGCCAAAGCTGTCAGCGTGACGAAAATCAAGTGGAAGCAAAAAAAGAGGTGATTTTTTTATTGCTGAAACTTATTTGAAGCACTAGATCGCATTTTCCATGCTTCCTCCAATAGGCCGTGTGTCAAAAACCGAATAGAATATTAAAATTGACCCTCAGCAAATTCAACGTTTTGCTTGTTGGATTTTAGGATACGTTGTCCGATTAACACAGCGAAAAAGATGATTCCAGAAACCATGACCATGGCACCTGTGATACTTACGTTCCACCATATGGCTAAGTAATAACCCAATATCACTGCCGAGATTCCAAAAATGCAAGTGAGTAAAAGCATCACTTTTAGCTTGGTAGAAACCAAATGAGCCGTAGCGGGTGGGATAATCAAAAAGCCCACGACCAAAACCGCTCCAACAACCTCAAAAGCGACAACTGTGGTTAAAGAAACCAAAGTCATTAGCGCATAATGCCATTTCCCTGTATTAATACCGAGTGAACGGGCATAATCAATATTGAACGCTAAAAGTTTAAATCCTTTAAATCCAAACAATAAACTGAATCCAATAATTGCAAAGGCTATGGTTTCAACAAAAAATGCGCGAGGTCCTAAATATAAATTCCCGTCGACTATAATTTTATCCATGTGAATAAAGGCGATATCGCCATAGAGCACACATTCCATATCAATATCCACATTGCCTTGCATCCAGGTTGAAATCATAATCATTCCTATTGCGAACAAGAGCGTATAGGTTATTCCAATTGATGCATCTCCTTGAATTTTAGCTTTACGTGACAAAAAATCAATTATAAATGAGGCAAGCACTCCGGTTAATGTAGCACCCAATAATAAAAGACCGGATGTTTTATCACCACTAATGTAATAGGCGATTACAATTCCTGGTAATACGGCATGTGAAATTGCATCACCAACCATTGCCATTTTACGCAACAATAAAAAACAACCTAATAAACCAGCGTTTATAGCTACGATTGATGCGGTTAATATGATCCAAAAATCGCTCATCTAAAAATCTTCTGTTGGAATTCCACTTATGCCGAGTTCTTTCTCCAATTCTTTTTCAATTTCTGGAGATAGGATATGCTCAATGGCTTCAGCACCTGAATGCACGTGAAAGGCATCTATAGACGTGCGCTTTAATAAATATTGCTCCCATAAACGGTGGAGTCTTACAATTCGTTTACTCTCGGTCATGCCTTCTTCTGTTAAGTAATAATTATTACCCCGGTACCCAATAAATCCTCTCCGAATTAATTGATTAAGTCCATCTCGCAAATCTGCCGTATCAAAACGCCGGACTTTCAATATTTCTGCTGGAGCAAGAGATAAATTCAATTCTTTTTGTCGGTCTTGCCGTTCGTGATAATGATAAATGGCTTTGAGAATATTTTCTAATAAGATTTTGGATTTATTATTCCGCGCTTTTATATACCGCGCCAAAATACCGCGTTTTGTTGAACCTATAAAAGAAATTAAGGTAATGGTAGATAGAATCATTACGACCCATGGTCCTGTTGGAATTTGTGAGTTAGCATAAGATATATAAGCCCCCACTACGCCTGAAAACACAGAGAATACAACCGCGATTACCAGCATGCGCCCTAAGCTATGCGTCCAAAAACGAGCTGCAGCTGCAGGCGTAACTATTAGTGCTGACATTAATACAACACCCAACGCTTGAATTCCCGCTGCAATAGCTAATACAGTTAAGGAAGTCATTAAAAATTCAATTGATCTAACCGGCAATCCAATGGACTTGGCGTAATCTGAATTGAAAGAAACGATAATAAATGAGCGATAAAAAACAATTATGGAGAGGACAATTACAGCCAAAATAACGGCAAAAAGTAAGAGTTCGTCTTTATTAATGGCTGCCGCTTGTCCAAACAGAAAATGATCCAAGCCTCCTTGATCTGTGTAGCCACCGTTCTGAATAAACGTCAACAATACTATGCCTAATGCAAAAAAACTGGACAAAACAATTCCAATAGCTGCATCTTGCTTTATTTTAGATCGATTCACGATATAATCCACTAAATATGAGGAAAGCCACCCAGTAAAGAACGCTCCAAAAAAGAGGTAAATCATATTCTTCTCTCCCGCCATAATAAATCCCAAACAAATACCTGGCAACAATGAATGTGCCACGACATCTCCAATAAGCGAACGTTTGCGCAAATAAGCAAAACTCCCAATTAGCGCCGAGGAAGAATTAATGCAAATCATACCTATTACCACGTAAAAAACGTTGGGGTCTTTGAATGATATAAAGTCTATGAAGGTTTGCAAGGCCGTTGTAGTTCGTTTATTTGGTGAAGTATTTAGAATTTGATATTATCATTGAATCAAAGATCCACATCCTTCTCACGAATTGGAAATTGATTTTCTTTAATGAGGTTCGCCACTTTTGCCAACAAGGTTAATTGTCCCCCATAGGCATTTGTCAAGTTTTCTTTAGTTAATACATCTTGCGGATTGCCCTTTGCAATTAGGCGCGTATTCAACAGTACCAAATAGTCAAAATAATCTGACACGGTTTGTAAATCATGATGAATAATTAGGACGGTTTTACCCGTGTTTCGCATTTCTTCCAATAAATTTAGGATTGAATTTTCGGTGGCGGAATCCACTCCAACAAATGGTTCATCCATTAAGTATATTTCTGCTTTTTGAGCTAAGGCTCTTGCAATAAACACCCGCTGTTGTTGCCCGCCGGACAGTTGTGCAATTTGTCGATCTCTAAATTCTGTTAATCCTACCTTTTCAATACAATCTTCAACTATTTCTAAATCTATTTTATTGGTCCGTTTGAATAAATTATTTTTTCGATAACGTCCCATCATCACAACGTCAAAAACACTAGCTGGAAAATCCCAGTCAACGCTTTCTCTTTGCGGCACATAAGCGATTCGCTCTCGCATTTTTGATAAATCTTCATTGAATATTTTCACGTAACCACTAGACGGTTCTAGTAAACCCATTATGGTTTTTAACAGTGTCGTTTTTCCCGAACCATTCGGTCCAATGACCCCAATTATTTGACCTGCAGGTAATTCAAAATCTACATCCCATAAAACAGGAGATCCACCATAGGTTGTGGTTAAATTATGAACTTCTATTGCGCACTTTTCTTTCATCTTCAAACCCTTATTTTAATCCTTCCACGATTACCCTCACATTTGTTCTCAGCATGCCAATGTATGTTCCTCCTTCTGAATCAGGTTCACCTAGAGCGTCAGAAAATAACGGTCCATCTAACGCCAAATCGTAGCCCTTGTCCTTCGCTCCATCTACAATGGATTGGGCTGTTTTATCAGAAGTTGATGTTTCAATGAATATGGATTTAATTTTACGCTCAATTACAAAATCTACCATATTTGAAATGTCTTTTAAACCCACTTCAGACAAGGTTGAGACCCCTTGAATTCCCTTTACTTCTAGTCCATATCGTTTTCCAAAGTACGAAAACGCATCATGTGAGGTGATCAGAACTCTTGCCGAATCTGAAATACTTGCTAATGACGAACGAACAAATTGATCTAAATCTTCTACTTGTGCTTTATACGCTATGAAATTCCCCCAATAATAACCAGCAGTATCCTCATCTATTCGGGCCAATTCGTTTGCCACATGCTCCATTCCATACATCCAAATTTCACTGTCAAACCAAATATGTGGATCAAAAGAATCCTCAAAGTCGGCAGATTTAATGATCTGTTTTTTATCAATGCCATCAGAAACTTTAATGACAGGCTTTTCAGAACTGTATTTGTCTAACATATCAGCCATTTTGCCTTCTAAATGCAAGCCGTTTGATATAATAATATCTGCTTCATCCAATAATTCTATATCCGCAGGGGTTGGTTTATACAAGTGTGGATCTGTACCTGGGCCCATCAATGTAGATACCTCTGCACTATCTCCAACAATATTCTCAACCACATCCTCGATTATGCCAGTTGTCGTTACAATGTGTAATGGTCCTCGGCGCTCTGTTTCCTCTATGCGGCAGCTAGTAACGATTAATATTAGAACAATAAATACGGCTATTTTTTTCATCATTATATTTTTGAAATGAATTTTACTGCAATGCTTTCGGTCACTTTTTTTGAAAGGTTGATTTCTGAACCGCCCACTATCCGAATTGACATTGAATCATCAAAAGGAAATTTTTCTAATACATCTAATTCAATTCCTAAGGTCAATTCATGGCGCTCTAGAAACTTCAATAAGGCTAATGAATCTTCATTTACCCGAACAATTTCAACGCGCGAATTTACAGCTGCATCTATTAATTTTATTTTTGATTTTCGATAGACTATGTTTCCATCTTTATCTGGAATCGGGTCCCCATGTGGATCAAATTTGGGATAGTTTAAAAAACGATCAAGCGAATCAATTAATTTGGCAGAATCTATATGCTCTAATTGTTCAGCAACGTCATGCACTTCCTCCCAACCAAAACTCAATTTACTGACCAAAAAAGTTTCCCATAAACGGTGTTTACGAATGATTTGAATGGCAATGCGCTCTCCTTCTTTCGTTAAATCACATCCCTTATATTTGACATATTTCACCAGCTTTTTGTCTGACAATTTCTGAAGCATATCTGTAATGGAAGATGCTTTTGAATTTAACCTTGAAGCCAAACTATTTGTAGAAACGCGTTTATTAGTTAAACCCGATAAATGAAAGATTTCTTTCAAGTAATTTTCTTCGCTATGACTGAGCCTTTTCATGGTTTATTTAGGCAATCGGATACTTAAACCCAGGGCGTGGTAATTCATTCTATTCGTGATTCCTATTCCGAAGGAATAATCCAATTGAATATTGTCTTTCCATAAATAAGTGATGCCTGCATCTGCATTGGTCACAAAATTCTCAATATTTTCATAAACTCCGTATGATTCAATGTAAGTACCGAGTTTATCTGTAATTGGCATTGCAAAAGAAATTGAATACGTCAAATTTCCATCACCAATCCCTAAATAATCATAGCCAAAATTATAACCCAATCCCCAACCGTTGCTAAAATCATGTGATAGCAACAATTTATTCACAATGCCGCACATATTGCCAACGTTTACGCTTCCTGTTGGTAAAACTGCATGCGACATTAACGAAATTTGTGGCTTTGCGCCATCTCCTTCAACCCATTTCCATTTAAATCCTAATTGCAGGTCATCAATTTCCCAATTACCAACCGTGTTAAAAAAGATGTTTTCTGATCTATTGCAACGCAAGGTATTTACAACGCGTAACTCAAACTTATTCGCAAGTGCTATCCGAAACAAAGAGGTTGGCAACACAAAGGAACGATCATTCAATCCCGTAAGACCATTTTGCGCTATTTGAATCCCTAATCCAGACTCAATTTGTAATGTGCCTTTCGGAACAGTATTACTCGATTCAGTTTGATCTGGTCGATCGGTTTCTAAATCCTGTCCAAAGCCCTGAACTGTAATTAAAAAAACCATTAATGCTAAGCCAATTTTAACCATACAAAATTATTTATTTATGTAAAGGTAATCATTTTTTTAGACTAGACTAAAAATTTAATTCATTGAGATTTGTTTTTGTTTTAAAAAGTGATGTATCTTTGCCTAAAATTTAAAACAATTGCAATGGCAACAAATAGAACATTTACAATGATAAAACCTGAGGCAGTAGCTAAAGGATACACTGGGAAAATCACCGACATGATTATTGAGGCTGGTTTCACAATTAAAGCAATGAAATTGAAACAACTTTCAAAAGAAGCTGCTGGTGAGTTTTATGCTGTACATAATGAACGTCCGTTTTACGGAGAATTGGTTGATTATATGTCAGGAGGACCAATCGTTGCAATGATTTTAGAAAAAGAAAACGCAGTTGCTGATTTCCGTGCATTAATTGGAGCTACTGATCCAGCTGAGGCTGCTGAAGGTACAATTAGAAAAGCATACGCTACTTCAAAAGGAGAAAATGCAGTTCATGGTTCTGATTCAGATGAAAATGCTGAGATCGAATCTAACTTCCATTTTTCAACTGAAGAAGTTGTAGGATAGATTTTCCAATCAGATAAAATTATAAAGCCGCGAAATTGAATGTCGCGGCTTTTTTTATGCAGTAAGATTTAGAAATAGTTAAAGATGTATCGTCCAACCGGCGGTCCAATCATCTCCATCAGGAACGGCACCAATATAATTGGCTGGCAAAAACCAAAGATCCAGAGTTGTTGGGTCACCTGCTCCAGTTTTGGTAGTTCCAAATATGCCATATAAAAATCCAACTGAAGAACCATCTGATGCCACTGTATTATTATTTGCTGCATTGGCAAATGAAAACGAAGGAGCAACGATATTAAAATCATTATCCTGGAATAACAAAGGGTTCGCATTATCAATAATTGAATGCGTCAGGGTTAATTCTTCTGCCTCCATATTTTCAATCGTCAAATTACGTGTGACTTGACAGCCTTCATCTTGAAAACCATGGATGACCATATTCATGAAACTTCCTTTGGTATCAGAAGACAAATAGAATCCCGTATGATGACTAGTTTCACTGAGATTTATTACAGAGATATTTGCCAATTTAGGGTCCGAATATGGAAGAAGATTTACGTCTGTTTGATTCAAGTTATATCCCTCAATTCCTTCCTCTATGAGATGTAATTCCTCCAGCCTCAACAAGCCAAAATTGTCCATTTCCAACCCAACCGTGTTGCCAATTAAATCCATCATCACCATAACCTGTTGACACAGCATACCGCAATGAGTCCGTACCACCAAAAAATTCAAAACCATCATCTACACACATATAGGCCTGTAAATGATTCAACTCTGTTCGAGCACCACATGCCATAAAACTAAAAGCATTCATTTCGTTATCGGTTCCAATCATTTTGCCTGCATATTCTACTCTTACATAACATAAGCTTCCAGAATTATCGCCAGCATCAGCTCCGCCATAAGCCCATATCCCGCTTTCTCCATAGGCATTAGGTCCGTTGTTTATCGGCGCCAAACCATTTAAAACCAAACCGCCCCAATAACCCGGTTCAGGATCATCAATCATTGGCGTAAACATAATTGGTTCTTCTGCTGCCGCAAGCAGCAATTTTCGCTCCCATAGAAATGGATAGGAATATATCTTCTGAGTCGTCTGTATAAATCGTTGTTCCTGGCATGATGGTCAATATGACGCCCGTTTCAACAACTGTAGGTCCTGAGAGCAACCACATTTCGTCAGCATCCAAGACAACACTTTCGCTTATATAGTCATCTATAACAAGGTATGTTACGCCATCAATCACTTCTTCTGTCCACATTTCTTCATAGAAACAGGAGCCATCATTTTCTGTGGCTTCGGGGTTATAATTTAATGCGGATCTGTGCAACCTTCTATTTCGCAACTAAAAGTTAATAATAGAGTCGCATAGCATCCGAATTTTAATAAAGTCCTGTTTATCATTTGTTTCTTTTCAAATGTCCGTGAGTTTTTAGCCTACTGCGTTAACTTAAAATTAAGATTACTTCAATTCGAATCTCCTTTCTGATATGAATGCGCATATATTAAGTCAATCCAAAGAAACCAAGCTAAGCATGGTTTGCGATTCTACTCTAATTCTTAATCACACAACACTAAAAAAGTATAAAAACAAAAAAAGCCGAGATGGTCCTACTCTTCCATCTCGGCTTATCGTTAACCGATTTCTGTTTTAAAGAAATAAAACAAATCGTTTGCCTACTCTATTTGGGATTTTCAGCTAACCCCTTGCGTCAAATCTAATAGATACAAATATGGGGCGAAAAAAAACGTTTAAAAACAGTTAAAAGGCTAAATTTGGCAACAAAAAAGCCCGTATTAAAACTGATTTTTATCAGAATTTGACAAAACTTTATGAAATTGAACGATAATTCGGTTTAATCTAAGTGATCTAATGCTCGCGCGCGTTTCATAGCATAAAACGAAAATCGGTAGCCCACTTTTAGGGAGAACCAAACCCAATTAATGTCGTTTCCGATTCCCAATTGCGTTTCCGATTGATTGAAAGGCTGTTTGAAAAGTGGACCAGCATCTAATTCTAGATTTATGCGATTAACAGTAAAGAAAGAGAGTCCGAGAGGCGCCGAGTAAAACATATAGTTCGTTCCGTTTATAGGAAAAAAGGCGTTTGCTCTTGCACCAACATTAAAAACCAACTTGTCACGTTTTACTCCAAATGGGTAAAATTTTACGTCTGCTCCAGCCCCGCAAAAGCCGCCTCCAAATCCCATCCGCCATTTACGCGAGAGCAATAAGTCGTAGGACAAGCCAGCAAATCCGGATTTACCGCCACCCTCTAAACTAATGGAGCTCTTAAAAACTCCTGCAAATTCCATTCGCCTTTGATCTTCTTTATCCATTTCAATTACATTCATTAAAGTTGAGTCTTGGGCATAACACACCCCAATAAGCAAACTTAAAACTGTAATTAAAATTTTCATTTTTATTGCGTTGATTCTAAACTAATTTCTGTACTCCAAGCTTCTGGCTTTGAAGCGAACCAGACTTTTAATTTTGGCCACACCACGGCAAATAGCTGGGTGTAACGGTAGGCATTTAAAGCCGTTTCATCATCCCAAATGCTATAAGTAAAGTAAACACCTGAGTCTTTAATATCCCTTAACAACTTAACGCCATGACAACCTGGTTGATTACCTACTTGATTTTTTATTTCACTAAAGTATGCTTCAAAATCTGCGCAGCGTTCTGCTTTAAACGTCATTTTTACAATTCGCCGTATCGCCATGTTAGTACTGTTTCTTATTCTGTGGGAAAGAGTGAATCAATATTGTCTTTCGATCCTTTTGGATGAAATTCCATTCGGATGGTGTCACCAACATGCAGTCCTAATAATGAGCCTGCTCCTCCTCCATTACCTCTCACTCCTTTATTAATGGCGATTTCCAAAAATCCGGACTCATTAAATAAGGCTAATTTTTCTGCGGTAGGCACTTCATAATAATTCTTAGAAATATTCTCTATAAAATATTGAGAATTTTTAAAATAAATCGTGAACGGATTTCCGTTGCCTATTTCATTAAATAGTTTTTCAGTAATGTTTACAATTACATTACCGTATTTATCGACATGAATAACAGAACCTTTTATTAGATTTTTTTCTAAGATAGGCTGCGTTGTAAACACTTTTTTCACATGATCGATAGGTTCGCCAAAATCTCCCATCTTATCACCAGCAACAAGCTTGAGTATTGTCGGAATGTAGATATATCTGGTGGGAAAACGGAGCGCAAACTTTGAACTGAAATCATCAAGGCGCACAATCTCCTCTGCTTTTCGATATCCATTTAACAAAGAGAATATTCCATTATCACATCCAACAAAATAATGCCCTCCCATTTTCATAACGATTGGGTATAAATTTGAATCTGGATTTCCGATACTAATTTGCGGCAAAGCATCTACTCCAATAAAATGAATTGTTCCTTCCGGAAAATCGCGGATAATATTATTTACAAAAAATGCCGCTTGAGCAATATTAAATGGTTGAATATTATGCGAAACGTCAACAATATTAATTTCAGATGAAGAAGCATACAATTGCCCTTTTAAAGAGGCGACGTAATGGTCTTTCAAACCCAAATCTGTCGTTAACGTAATTATTTGCATCTTAAAACGTTCTTTATATACATGAAATTGCTTTTCAGCACCACTCTGTACACAGAAATTTTTAATTTTACTCAAAATTAATTTTAATTTTAAGTAAAAACGTTTAATACACCATAATTAATTAACATTTTGCAAGAGAAAACTATTGAAATTGTCGGAATATCTCCCATGGATTTATTCGGAATTAATGATCAAAAACTCAAACTTATTCGCACGTATTTTCCAAAATTGAAAATTATTTCTCGCGGGAACACGATAAAAGTAGTAGGTGAATCAGACGTTATTGAGCAATTCGAGAAGAAGCTCGATCTATTAACCAGTCACATTAACGAATACAATGCCTTGTCGGAAAACAACATTGAAACGTTGATGCTAAAAGAGACGGAGGCGATACCTTTCCAAAACTTTGGAGACACAATTGTGCACGGAAATGGCGGTAATTTAATTAAAGCGCGAACAGCCAATCAACGTAAGTTGGTAAAAGCATCAATGGAAAATGATATGGTATTTGCTATTGGACCAGCAGGTACGGGGAAAACCTACACGGCTGTTGCCATGGCTGTGCGCGCTTTAAAGAATAAAGAAGTAAAAAGGATTATATTAACTCGACCGGCGGTTGAAGCTGGAGAAAACCTGGGTTTTTTACCAGGTGATATGAATGAAAAACTTGATCCATATTTACAACCTCTATTTGATGGCTTAAGGGATATGGTTCCTGCAGAAAAAGTAGTGGAATACATTGAAACGGGTGTAATTCAAATTGCACCACTCGCATTTATGCGTGGTCGAACTTTGGATAAGGCTTTTGTAATTTTAGATGAAGCACAAAACACTACCGTTAATCAAATGAAGATGTTTTTAACCCGAATGGGACAAAATGCCAAGTTTATTGTAACGGGAGATCCTTCTCAAATTGATTTACCGAGAAATCAAAAATCTGGTTTAAGTATCGCAATTAACAGATTACAGGATGTTGATGGAATTGAAATTGTAGAATTAACGACGAGTGATGTGGTAAGACATAAATTAGTTAAGAAAATAATTGAAGCATTTAAAGAAGATTAATAATCGACTTAAAACATAGAAATTTAAAGAAAATGAACGCAATAAAAGATTCAAAATTCGAATTCCCAAATCAAACTGCCGTTTATAATGGTAAAGTTCGGGATGTTTACACCATCAATGATGATCATATCGTGATTGTGGCTTCTGATCGCATCTCGGCATTTGATTATATTCTTCCGAAGGCAATTCCGTATAAAGGTCAAGTGTTGAATCAGCTTGCTGCAAAGTTTTTAAAAGCGACTGAAGATATTGTGCAGAACTGGTTGGTAGACACACCTGATCCAAGTGTAGCTGTGGGACACAAATGTGAGCCGTTTAAAATTGAAATGGTTATTCGTGGTTATATGGCAGGACATGCCGCTCGTGAATATAAAGCGGGTAGAAGAATTTTGTGTGGAGTGACTTTACCAGAAGGGTTAAAGGAAAACGATAAGTTTGAAAATCCAATCATTACTCCTGCAACTAAAGCGGAGGAAGGACATGATGAAGATATATCGCGCGAAGAGATTATTGCGCAAGGCATTGTTTCTGAGGCGGATTATATTTTATTGGAAAAATACACGCGTGAATTATTTCAACGCGGAAATGAGATTGCAGCTGAACGTGATTTGATTTTAGTGGACACTAAGTATGAGTTTGGCAAAAAGAATGGTGAAATTTATTTGATTGATGAAATTCACACACCAGATTCATCTCGCTATTTTTATGCGGATGGTTATGCTGAAAGACAAGCCGCTGGCGAAAAACAAAAGCAACTCTCGAAAGAGTTTGTTCGAGAATGGCTAATTGATAATAATTTCCAAGGGTTAGACGGACAAACAATTCCTGATATGCCAGATGATTTTGTGAAAGTTGTAAGCAATCGTTATATCGAATTATACGAAAAAATTACAGGCGAAAATTTTGTAAAGGCTGATTTAAGCGATATTCATGCAAGGATAGAAGCGAGCGTTAAAGAATTTTTAAAAAGTGTATAAATGAAAAATTGGGTAGGTTTATTAATTGTAACATTTGCTTATAGCATTAGCTGTTTTACGCAACAGGATTTAAAAGCAATTAATGAAGGTGAAAAATATGCCTCGAAGGCACAGGAATATTCCATAAAAGCAGTGAAAGCTTGTGAAAACGACAATAGAAAGAAGTGTCTAGAGTTATTTGAAAAAAGTATAGCATTCTATACTCAAGCAATTGATGCCGATCCTCAGGAGGATAATTATTATTTGAAAAGGGGATTAACGTACGATTATATCGAGAATGAAACTGCGTCTCTTGAAGATTTCACTAAAGTATCGAACTCAATCCAGATAAAACGCTTTGCTATATTGCAAGAAGTCAAGCACGTCATTTGATGGATGACTATCAAGGAAGCTATGCTGATGCAATGAAGCATTCTGAAATTTATGGTGATGATAACGAAAGACTACAGTGTAAAAGGCATGCCCTCTTGAATTTAAAAGAATTCGAAGTGGCAATAACAGTTATCACCCAAATAATTGAGAAAAATCCGGATAATGACTATTATTATATCAATCGCGCGGTTTGCTATATTGAAACAGCTAATTTTGATGCCGCTTGAAGACATAAACAAAGCTACAGAATTGGGTAGTGATGGCTATGCCCGATATGAGGTTTAAGCCTTGTATTATTTACGACAAGATGCGGCTCGCTATGCAATTGATACTTATAAAAAATTTTTGATCAAAACGTATAGTTTTCCATCAGGTGCAGAAGCCTATCATAATTGTTCTCTTGCTTATTATGCCCTCGGAAAAATGGATTCTGCACTCATGCAAATCAATGAAACCCGAGACCAGAAACAATTGCCAGAGTATTATTCGGAGAGAGGAACCTACTATGCTGAAAATGGTGATTTGGAAAACGCTTTATCTGATTTTAGTAAAGCGATTGAATTAGACCCGACTTTAATTGGCGCCTATAATAATCGGGCGTCTTACATTTGGTTTCAAAACGGAGATTATCAAAAAGCCGTGGAGGATTTAACACGCGTAATTAACCTTGAACCCAATGATGCATTCGCATATAGTAATAGAGCCTATGCGTATTATAAGTTAAAGGATTTTGAAAATGCCTTTCTTGATGCATTCAAGTCAGTAAAACTCGAAAACAGAAATCCCTATGCTTATAGAGTCTTAGCCTTATTATACGACGCTATTGACGAAAAAGACGAGGCAAAAAATGCGGTAGAGGGAGCAATTAGCTGGGGATTGCCAACTGATAGGGATGAAGAGTTTGAAGGGCTGATGAAGAAGTTGGGTCTAACTAAATAGCCTAAACCAATTGATCTTTAAATTATGGGTTTATTTCAAAACATTTAGTATGCACCGCGTGGCAGTTTTTGTTTTTTTGGTTTTATTCCTTGTTCCTTATGTCGACGGACAAGATAAGAAGGCGAATAAACTAGCTCAAAAATATGCGAAGAAAGGTGCGAATGCTTATAGCAAAGCTGACTACGAAAAGAGTATCGCTTCATATACATGCGCCATAAATGAAAATCCAAAAGAGGCATCTTACCGCTATATGCATGGAATCATTAATAGCCATTTGGGCAATGATTCAGTCGCCATTTCAGACTTTACAAAAACCATAGAATTAAGCCCTTATCATCAAAACGCCTATTTTGAAAGAGGTCTAGTTCAACACAGTTTAGGTAATTACTTAGCTGCCTTTAATGATTTTTATGAGCATACAAAATACAACCTGGAAGAAGAACGCACTTTAGTTGCAAAGGTTAATTCACTCTTAGCAATAGAAGATTATAGTAAAGCTTTTCCGTATTACGAGCAATTGGTTCCTTTGGCACCTGATGTAACTCTCCACCAAATAAATTTAGCGCTCTGTTATATTGAAACGGGAAATTTAAAGGATGGGAAATCAACTATAGATGCCGTTATTTTAAAAGATGACGAAAGCTACGAGCGTTATCATGCAGAGGGTTTATATTATCTAAAAAATAAGGAACCTCATAAATCAATTGAAGCTTTTCAACATATTCTCTTCGAATCAAAACCCGGCATTTACAAATCAGATTCCTACCGATATTCTTCTAATGCATTTCATGCCATTGGTCATCTTGATTCCGCACTGATTCATATCACATGGGCCACTCAATTAAATCCGAAAGCAGAATATTATTTGGATCGCGCAAATTATTACGTAGATGCTGAAATTTTATCAGAAGCAGTAAAAGACTATGACAAAGCCATTGAACTAGATTCAACGCTGACAGACGCATACAATAACCGCACATTTTTCATTTGGTTCCCTAGAAAGGAATATCAAAAAGCCGTGGAAGATATGACCGCAATTATTCAATTCGATACAAACAATGCCTACGCTTATAGCAATCGCAGTTACGCCTATTATGGCTTAAAAGATTTTGAACACGCATTTATTGATGCATTTAAATCGGTGGAATTAGAGAATCGTAACCCCTACGTTTATAAGAATATGGCTTTAATGTATTATGCCATTGGAGAAAAAGAAGAAGCCTAAAATGTTGCTAAAGGAGCCTTGAATTGGGGATTACCTGTTGATTCTGATCCTGATTTTTAGGAGCTTTTAGTTAATTTAAGGTTTTCTAACTAAAGTTTTTTGAGAAAGTACGAAATACGGATGTTGCCCAAATATCGTGCAAAGAACGGCGTTAATAATTATACCCCTCAATAACATTTAGACAAGCTCAATTTGGCACCTTGTGACAAAGCAATGTGCCACTCATGAAATCGCTTCGACAATTCTATGCTTCGCCAAGCTCAGCGCGGCCTTTCGAAAAAAACTAGTCAAATCGTATTGATAATTGCAAATGCGCTTTGATTTTGCGCTATGCGCAACCTCAAAGCGCCTACTGCAATGTTACCTTTCGAGTTACCGTTCCACTTTCAGAGGTTAGCTGAACCATATAGATTCCGCGCGGTTGATCAGATAAATCAAATAATTTTGCATTTTTAGCACTGCCTATGACACCACCAATCACATTATAAACCACAATATCAACTGGTACATTACTTTGAATATTTACGATCCCATTCGTTGGATTTGGATAGATTGAAACTTCGAACGGCGCTTCTTCATCAATACTTGATGTGTTCGTATTTGTCACTACTACCTCAAGGGTAGCAACGCCACAAAATTGATCCGTAACAGTAACAATGTAAGTTCCGGCAGCTAAATCGCTTAAATCTTCATCTGTAGATGTAAAACCTCCTGGTCCAGTCCAATTAAAAACAAAAGGAGCAACACCACCGAGTACATCTAAATTAATTTCACCTATACTTTCTCCAGGATCGGTTTCAACTACCATGGCTTCTAAATCCGCAGCCATGACTATTCCCGCATAAAGAAAACATCCAAAAACTCCAAGTATAACTTTTTTCATAATTCTATTTTTTATTCATCCTGTCTTCCAATGCGGACAGAATAAATTATTTTTCAATTGTAATTTCTACAGCCATCTCATTAATCATGTCTTTCATTGACTTGTCATAATTAAACTGACTTCGATTCATATACGATAGCGTATTGTTATCTCGATTATCGATTAATACATTATCCTTTAATTTAAATGTCGCATCTGCGCTAAATGTAACTTCCTCCGCCCCTTGCTTAATTGAGAGCTCATAGGCATTTCCATCATTTGTTATGAGAAATAAATTTGCTTTTACTATAATGAGTGAAAATGGTCCATCTACTTTAAAATCTGTCACCACTTCTGATCTCACCCAAGTTGCATTCACGTTGTTCCAGATCATTAATTCTTCATTATTTGTTACGGCCATCCAATAGTTTCCGCCAAGTATCACCCCGTCGAAGTAAAAATGGTTTAAATAGTCCGACCGTTCTTTCACAAAATAATAAGGCTCATTAAACACGAATTGCGGTTCTTCAGCACTTTGCATGATAAACTCGTCCACGTTTAAATTTCCTCCCCACAATTTCAAATCGCTCAATGAGAATTTTTTAATGGCCTCGTATCGATCAACCATTGATTGATCCATAAAATTAACGGCATACATGTCGTCTCCGTCAATATCCCAAGCAAGTGGGTTTGTTTGCGCACTTATTCCACGTCCTGCAGGAATTGCATACGCTTTCGCTTCTTTTAGCAACTCGTCCATTGCACCTTTGTAAAGCGTTCCAATTTGTAAATTATCGTCTACACTCACATAATGAAAAACACCATCTTTTATGATGACCTTTCGTTCAAATTCTTGCGCCTTGGACATGAATCCAACTGCAAGCATAACTATGAGTAAAACTGCTTTCATTTAATCTACTAAAACGTTGTTATTGATTGTGACAATTCAGTAGCGCCCATTTCATTTGTAAACCTCGCATGAGTCACACCTCCAGAATTATATCGGAATCCCCAACCTGAGAATGCGTCATATGGTATATCCTCTAAACTATCAAAAGTCACGCCATAACATGCATCATAATAAACCCCATCAATTAAGGAAATCTGGTGATTGTTAAAATATGAACTCGGATTTGTGGAACATTGTCCTGGTAAACCCTCTTGATCTGAAACATCTTCAATTATAAAATTATAAGCTGTATAAGGCCAGGGCAATAAGGTTGTATAGGTGTTTTCATATGGATAACTGTCGCAATCATCTCCAGTTGGTGTTCCAAATTCCCAATTCTTTACTAAGAATCTGTTCACAGAATATCCGCCACATGTTGTTGAATATTGAGGAGTGATATACACGTAATTATTTGTGCGCACCACTCCTTGTATTTTGATGCTTGCTAAAAACAATTGTGCAAAGGTATAACACTGAGCGTTTCTATAGTTTAACAAAGCGCCAAGGTTTGTATTTGAAGTATTTTTAGGGCTGTAATAGTGCAAACTATCCCCTTTGTAATTGTATACAATATGATCAGTAAACTCCGTCCAAATTGCTGCAATCACATCTTCATCTGAACTATTGCCATCTGCATTTCTACAGCTAATATCATAAACTGAGTGATAGAATTTAAAATGTCCGGCCTCCGGCATTGGAGCTGAGCGTGTCACATACATAGTGTTTCGAGTCGTGTCTGCTACGCGCCAAGTATCTCCTTCATCAAAAGAAACGTCCCAACCAATTGCGAAAGGTTTAAAAAATCGGGGTTCATCTGCTTCGAATTCAATATCTGCGTACGTTGAAGGATAATACATTGAATGTAGATCACCTCCCAAAGCTTCAAGGGCTAATTTCCTTGGTTGAAAATTAAATCCTTCAGGCCCAATTCCTCTTACCCAGATAGAATCTGGTGCATTCTCACATTCAAAATTGAAATCCACATTCACTCGCGGTGCATTTCCACTTACATAAGCAACGGGAACTTGCATAACTTCATCAGCCACCCAATGTGGTGTTCCATAGAAACTAGCACCTTCATCCATTCGAATAGGTAAATTACCACCTGTAAATGTGGCGCTTTCAGCAGTTACACTGCCGTAAGAAAAATCTTGTCCGATAGCATCTATAGATAGAAAAGTGAGAGCCGTTCCAATAGCCCAAGTCAAATTAGTAAACTTAAAACCCTTCATAATGGCACAAATATAACTAATTTATGAGAATAATCAATCGTAAAAGAAGCAGATTTCACTTGATTCTAACTACAAATTCAACCGCTTATAAACACTTTTATGAACAACTTATTGAATGAAATTAAAGGGTGTAAAATCTGCAAAGATCAGCTGGTATTAGGACCGCGTCCAGTTTTAAATGCGCACGAAAAAAGTAAAGTATTAATCATTGGTCAAGCATCCAGCACCAAGGTTCATAAGAGCGGCATTCCGTGGGATGATCAAAGCGGAAAGCGCCTGAGAATATGGTTGGTCGTGGATGATATTGATTTTTATGATCCTACCAAATTTGGAATCGTTCCAATGGGATTTTGCTATCCCGGCAAGGCAAATCAGGTGATTTACCACCACTTAAAGAATGCGCCCCACAATGGCATAGCCAGTTGTTTGAAAAAATGCAAGGCGTTGAACTCATGCTGCTCATTGGACGATATGCCCAGATGTATTATTTAGAAAAAACCGTCAAGAAAAACCTAACTGAAACTGTCTGGAATTATGCAGAATATTTACCGAAATACTTTTGTATGCCACACCCGTCTCCACGTAACGGCATTTGGTTAAAGAAACACAGTTGGTTTGAGCGTGAGATTGTTCCTGCTTTACAAGATCGAATTCAAACGATATTTAAGGATTAATAAGCCTTGCGTCCTATCACGTTTCCATGCGGATCATAGTTACACACCCAAATTTGACCGCCATGTTTACAATTTGCGATTGCTCCACCTACGTGGGTAGTTTCGCTCCAAATAATTTGTGAATAGTGTCCTGATTTGCGCCCAGACCCTTTTTTACAAGTGGGGTTGCGGTGATTAAAGTACTTTTCTTCGCTTGCCCAGTAATCGACTACCAACGCTTCAGTTGAGCTGCCACTTGTCCAATAAATATTCTCACCATAGGGACCACTACTATGATACATATTACATTTTTTTGCCAATTTATCGGCCCAATTTTGCGCATATTCTGCTAACTCTTCAGACCATTCTAAATGCGGCACACCAACTTGATCTCTATAAAAATTGTGTTGTTTTAAAATGGCTTCCTTATCAATTGCGTTCACTATTTTGCTCGCATTGAATGTAAAACTGCAAACCGTTGCAAGAAGTACGAACACTAAAACTATTTTATAACTCTTCATAATATTCATACGCATCTATTATATCCAAATACGTGCCATCAAATCCTAAATCTAAAAGTGAGTTCAAATACGAGTTTTCATTTCCATAAATGATGTTTTTCCAAGACTCCATCCAATAAAAAACTTTATAATTTCCTCTCCACTTCTTATTTTTATTATGTAGCCAAGCTGGACTTGTTTTAAATTTTTCCCATTCTTTTTCCCAATAGCCTCTATAATCTTCTGCCTCACCAATACTCATATAGCAAACCACAATTCTACGTGCGCCATTGTTCTTCCATTTCAATTCCTCAATATCAAATGCTGTATACTGTTCATCATTAAAATCACGATCTAGAATTAATAAATCATAATTTGTTTCTTTTATAGCATTAATAAACGTTTGCTTATCACTAAACTCCTCAGTCGGATTAATGAGGCAAAGAAAATTCTTTGCTAGACCTAAATTTTCGATCTCCTCAGTATTCTCATTGTGCACGTTAACTGTATAATCAGGAATGTTGGTTAAGTTACGCTCTGTAGCCGCAAAGCTGACATAGTCTTTCGCCTCGTTTTTCCCGTAAGAATCTAATACCTTATCTTGAGTAGAGCAATAATCCGTGGTTAACACCTCAACGCCATTTGCTTCCATTAAATCCAAATAATAAATCAAATTTGAATTTGCATCACTTGGTGTTATTTTATCATCTTTATCACAGCCATAAAACAAATCCTCTTGTCCTTGCCCATCAATTGCTGCTAAGTAATCCTCTGCCAATAAACCATCTTGACCTCTGCTAACCGTTGCTAATGTAACGCCGTTTTGCGGAATAATCAAAAAATCTGGATCAACCGCTTTAGCAGCCTGCGAAATTTCAATGACGAATTTTCGCATTTCATTCGCATAATCAACTTTGGGTACATCCTTTTTTCTACAGGTAGCCATTGTCATGCATATAATGGTCAAACTGACTATGGCGGTAATTTTTTTCATGGTGTGTTATTCTTCCTACAAATTTATTCTTTATTCACTTGAAATGAAAATTAAAATGGCCTATTCTTGCCATCCCTAAAACTGAAAAGAATATTCTAAAATTAAGGGCAAGAATTTCACTATTGCAACCGTAATAATTACATTTGCCATGGACAAGGATTGCAATAAAAATGAAGATATCTTATAATTGGTTAAAAACCTATATTGACACTGACTTATCGGCACAACGTGTAGCTGAAATTTTAACAGAAACTGGATTAGAGGTTGAAGGCCTAGAAAAGGTGGAAACCATTCAAGGTGGATTAGAAGGTGTTGTAATTGGACATGTATTGACAAAGGACTCACATCCAGACGCTGACCGTTTGAATGTTACAACTGTTGATGTTGGAACAGGTGAACCCCTGCAAATTGTTTGTGGCGCGCCAAATGTTGACGCTGGTCAAAAAGTTGTAGTGGCTACTGTCGGCGCCACATTATATCCTTCTCAAGACGAACCTTTGAAAATTAAAAAATCTAAAATTCGCGGTGTTGAGTCGTTTGGAATGATTTGCGCCGAGGATGAATTAGGACTTGGGCACTCACATGACTGCATTATGGTTTTAGATGCCAGTACTGAAATTGGTATAACCGCGCGTGATTTTTTCAAAATTGAAGATGACTATTTAATAGAAATTGGATTGACACCAAACCGTGCTGATGCTATGGGACATTTGGGTGTTGCCAGAGATTTAAAAGCTTATTTGAACTATCATGAAAATGCGAAATTAAGTCTTGATTTACCTGCTGTCGCTGAATTAGCTGAAGGGACTGAAAACGTTTCTATTACTGTAGACGCTACGGATGGAGCACCACGCTATGCGGGTGCAGTTATCACGGGTGTTACCGTCAAAGATTCACCAGATTGGTTACAAAACAGATTACGTTCTATTGGTCTTGCACCAATCAATAATATTGTAGATATCACCAACTTTGTGATGCACGAAATTGGAAATCCACTACATGCTTTTGATTTGGATGCAGTAAATGGAGCCGTTGTAGTGCGCAGAGCTAAAAGTGGTGAAAAAATAGTCACTTTAGATGAAGTTGAGCGTGAATTAGATGAGAATGATTTAATGATTTGCAATGCGGATGAAGCCATGTGTATTGCTGGTGTATTTGGCGGATTGAAATCAGGAGTAAAGGCAGAAACTACAGGCATATTTTTAGAAGCGGCTTATTTTAACCCAGTTTCAATACGTAAATCGGCGAAAAGACAAGGATTAAATACAGATGCCTCTTTTAGGTTTGAACGCGGAATTGATCCTAGTTCATTGATCTTATCTCGAGATCGAGCGATTAGTTTAATTTTAGAAATTTCAGGCGGAACCTTAGGCACATTGCATGATAATTACCCCACAGAAATTTCAGATTTTGAAGTGGTATTTAGTTTTGACCGTTGCAGAAAGTTGTGCGGGGTTAATATTTCAGATGAAGACATTGTAAAGATATTAGAAGAGTTGGATATTAAAATGATTTCTGACTCGGAAGAAGAAGTCGTTTTGAAAGTTCCAGCTTATAGAGTAGATGTTCAGCGTGAGGTTGATGTCATTGAAGAAGTATTGAGAATTTACGGATTTAACAATGTTCCTTTACCTGAGAAATTAAATACCTCTATCTCATATCAAGACAAGCCAAATAAAGAAGCTATTTATAACATTAGCGGCAATTTATTAGCCGACAATGGATTTTCAGAAATCATGAATAATTCATTGACTAGTTCTGGTGTTTGGGATGCTGTTTCTTCAGAAGTTTTAAAAGCCGAGCATGATGTGACGCTTCTCAACCCATTAAGTAATGAGCTAGATGTAATGCGTCAAACTATGCTTTTTGGCGGCTTAAGAAGTATTGAATTCAACCAAAATAGACAACAACCGAATTTAAGATTATTTGAATTTGGATCTGTTTACAATAAAAAAGGAGGGAATTATTCTGAAGCCAAAAAGATGGGACTTTGGATTACTGGATTAAAAGAAGAGGAGAACTGGTCATCTAATGGCCAAAAATCATCTTTCCATACCTTAAAAGGAGCTACAGAATCTGTTTTAAAGAAGTTAGGCGTATTTAAAGCACCGCGCATTGGTGAACTTACGAATGATTTTATGGAAGACGGTTATTCTTTATCCATTGCCAACAAATCTATTGTAGAGTTGGGTTGGATCAAGCCGGAAATTCTAAAAGTGTTTGGAATTAAACAAACGGTTTATTACGCCGAGTTTAATTGGGATGCTGTAATTGAAATTTCAATCATGAATAAAATCAATTATAAACCAATTCCTAAAACGCAATTTGCTAGGCGAGATTTTTCTTTGCTCATTGACAAATCGGTTCAATTCGGACAGATTTACGCTATTGCTCAGAAAGTAGATCGAAAAATCTTAAAGGAGATTGGTTTATTTGATGTGTATGAAGGCAAAAATTTGGACAAAGACAAAAAATCTTACGCGGTTTCTTTCATTTTTAAAGACGCAGAAAAAACACTGAAAGACAAGCAAATTGATGCCATCATGGGCAAAATTCGTCAAGGTTTAGAAAGCCAATTGGGTGCTGAGTTAAGATAATATGAACCTAAAGATATATATAGTGTGTTTATTCATAAGCACGCTATTTTCTTGTTCTGACGATTCTAATTCGGAAGAGGTAGGTCAATAAAGACAATTATAGAGGAGGTCATTTAGGGGGAAGAAGTTGAGGAAGATGAAAAAAACGACCTTTTTAGCTCACATCTGCGCGATTTCAGGGATGGGGATTATACACTTGAATTTCCTTTAGAGACACTTCAAATTCTCGCTGAAATGAATTTGTTGGACAAGGTGGACCGAACAGATTTAATGAATACTGATTCTGAAAAACCACTACTATCTGAAAAAATAGACACGTTTGAAATGTACAGTGTGACATACGGTTGCATTCGTCCTAATTGGAACGTAGTTGATTGTGACAATTCAGGTGAGGATGGATATAGCGGTCCGTGTCAGTATTATAGCGAACCCGCTCATGAAGATTTAGAAATTACAATCCCTTATGATGGGCTCAATTCGCATGTCCGTTTTATTGGTAAGAAATATTTGAAAGATGCTGAAGATAGCGATCACGGTGAAGGCAGTCAAGGAGGTCAAGAATTTAAGTAATCTAGTTTTGAATTTATTCGCCCATAAATGGTGTATGAACCTTTGTATAATGATACTATTTTTAGCGAAAATGGAGTTGACACGATCTTAGAGACATTACCCACCTACCTCACCGTGGACTAAACAATGCTCAAAGTCTTTTATTTTTTGTGCGGCTACGCTTTCCCAAACAAACTGTTTCTCAATCAACTCAATTGATTTTTGTTTCAGGCTAGTCAAAAATTCATCCTCCAAATTTGCAATGGTAGTCATGGCTTCTTCTAGCGCGTTGATATCTGCTTTTTCAAGCAATAAACCATTCCCCTGAATTTGGCGTTCAACAGCCCCAACGTTGGTGCCTATTATCGCCAAACCACAAGCCATAGCTTCAAGAATTACGGTTGGCATTCCCTCAGCGTGACTGGGGCAAACGAGGCAATCTTGACTTAAAAGCACGGCTTTTATTTCCTCAGCATTCCGAATCTCGCCCAAATAGGTAATGCGATCATCTTTGATTCGTGCTTTTTCTGGAATGGGACCGATAAACGTAAATTCAAAATCGGTTTTCATTTCCATTAAAAGCACTATGGCTTTGTTCAGCTCCTCAATTCCTTTTCGGCGTTCCGCCCTTCCTACAAAAACGAATTTTCTTATCTGATTATTTGGTGTAGGGTGCTCGGCTAACCAATCTCCAGAAACTCCGTTCGATTGCTGTAAAATTTCATGCGCCTTCATCCCTAATTCGAGTAAAATTTCATCAATTTTCCCTCCGAAAGAATAAACGTAATCAGCATTCCTCAAATTCCATTTTACTGCATTTTTAAACAAAGTATATTCGGCGCGAACTCTCATACTTGGCGGAGTTTGAAACATTTCAAGTCCGTGAAAATTTACAAGTATTGGTAATTCCCATTTTTGTTTATGCTTTTCACGAATGAAACGCCATCCTGAAAATCCCTGTGCGTATATTAAATCGAATTCACCAATTTGCGTTTCTAACTCTAAAAACGCATTTTTAGAATAGGCTTTGTTCTCACGGATATAATGACCTGGAAAAGGATCTGTTTTAGGGAATTTAATTACCGTTTCTGTAATAAATTCGAATTCTTCTGCACTGAATAATGCGGTAAAGGTCTCATGACTATATTCTGCGCCTCCACAATGCAAAAGATGTACATGAATTTGAGATTTAGCCAAAAGCCTTGCTAGAATTAACGAATGCCTTTGCATACCCCCAATTTGAAAAGGATAAATACCATCCGTTAAGAACAAAACTTTCATACGTGGCTAAATTAGTGAAATTCTGCCACGTATGAGCGTTTTACATTCGGGTAAATCCACTCTTAAAAGCAGATAACTGGTTGGTGCGGGGTATATGACCTAATAATATTTTCGTACTATTGTGAAATTACTTTTGACATACTTCTGTTAGTATATATATATACATACTTTGAGACCTGAATAATTCACATCAACTTCCTCTCCCAAGAGGTTGATAATTTTTTCAATTTCCATTTTTACTGAACCACTTTCCATAATTCCTGCTATTGAAAATTCATATTGATAATCCAAATGAGGCTCCTGAGAAAAGCTCAAAGTCCCTATAAATATGGCAAAGCTAACTATAAGTGTTTTAAGCCATTTTGAGGATGTTTAATCGAAAAGTAAAACGACTCTTCTTAAATTCCAAACAGAATTCGACCAACCATTTAAATATTACGACAACAGCTACATATCTTACTTTCAATTTTTACATGAAAATAAAAAAAACAATAAGACGGGGATTTATGCGACTTACGTCACAGAATTTGCAATGCGTACATAAAAAATATATCTAAAAATAAAAGTCCCACCCAATTTTGGTCAGGACTTTATAAAAAATATTATTGAATGGAAAATATTAATCTAATAAACTTCCAAATACTTTTTTCAATAAATCAGTCACCTGTGCAACAGGATCTTTACGAATCTTCTTCTCCTCTTGTTTCACTAAAAAGAATAATCCACTGATTCCTTTTTCAGTTACATAAGTATCCAAATCAGCTTCTACTTTATCTTTACCGAATAAGGGCGCCCAATTATTATAACGGGTTGCTACAGGATTCCAATAGCTTGTTAATTTAACTGTTTCAATGGCATTGTGAACAACAGGTTTAAATGCTTCTGTTAATGGACTTGTTGTCTTATCCATCAAGAATGTTGTTGCCGCGGAATCTGATCCTTTTAGAATTTCAAATCCATCCGAAATGCTCATATTCTTTATCGCATCAATAAAAATTGGTGCGGCTTTTTTAGAAGCTTCTTCAGCCGCCCGATTCAACGTTAACGTAATCTCATCAACTTTTCCTTGCAATCCCCATTTAATGGCTTGCTCTTTCATAGCGTTTGCAGATGCAGGAAACGGAAGTTTAATAAAGTCGTTTTTGAAAAAGCCGTCAGTTAAACTAGCTTTATGTGCTCCATTTTTAATTCCTATCGTCAATGCCTCTTTTAATCCAGCTATGACTTCACCATTCGTTAAAGAAGGGGTTGTAGTACCTCCATCTCCTCCGCCATTGATAACTTCTCCCGCCACATCCTCCAAAATATCACATTGTGCAAATGTTAACGTACTGAGGAGTCCTAATACTATACTTAATTTTCTCATCTTGATCCTTTCTTTATATTTGGTCAAACTTAATAATTTCTTTATGTTTATCAAAAAGAATACCACGATTAAATTCAACAGAACGATAATACCTTGATGGACGCAATAATTATTACAATAGGCGACGAAATTCTTGTCGGCCAAACAGTCGACACAAACTCAGCGCACATAGCCAAAAAACTCAACCTACTCGGCATCTCTATTAAGGAGATTGTCAGTATTTCTGATACCGCCCCACATATTAAAAAAGCATTAGATCAAGCAATTGATAATTGTGACTTTTTAATATTGACAGGTGGCCTAGGACCTACTAACGACGATATCACCAAAACTGTTTTGACAGACTATTTTGAAGATGAACTGGTGATGTACCCCGAAATATTAGTTAGAATTAAAACTTACTTCGAGCGCTTCAACAAGCAATTTTTAGAGGTCAATGCCCTTCAAGCTATGTTGCCCAAACGCGCGAAAATAATCGAAAATGATTTAGGAACTGCAAGCGGCATGTGGTTTAAAGAGAAAGGATGTCAAATCCTTTCTATGCCCGGCGTGCCCTATGAAATGAAGGGGCTCCTTGAAAAATTCACTGCTGCAATTTCGACTGAATTTGAAGTAGGTAATTTTTATCACCGCACGGTTCAAGTAATTGGTATTGGCGAATCTTACTTTGCACAAAAATTAGAGGACTGGGAAGCAAAAAATAGAAACGAGGACATTAGCGTGTCATATTTGCCCTCTGTTGAAACCTTAAAATTACGGCTCACTGGAAGACTTGATCAAAAAGAAGTGATTGATGAGAGAATTCTCTATTTGATAAATAATTACAGTAAATATGTAATAGGCGGAGAATTTGAAACCATTGAAAAAGTAATCGGCAACTTATTGGTGCAAGGAAAAAAGACATTGGGTACCATAGAAAGTTGCACGGGAGGGAGTATTGCAAAAAAAATTGTGTCCATTTCAGGATCTAGCGAGTTCTATTTGGGTTCAATTGTTTCATACACCAATAAACTGAAAGAGGAATTAGTTGGCGTGAAAAAAGAAACGTTAATTGCAAACGGAGCAGTATCCGGTCCCGTGGTATTTGAAATGGCCGAAAATGGCAGAGAAAAACTAGGTATTGATTATTGCATTAGTGTATCAGGTATTGCTGGTCCAACGGGAGGAACTTCCGAAAAACCGGTGGGAACTGTTTGGATCGGAATAGCTACACCTGAAAAGACACATTCAAAGCAATTTAACTTTGGATTAAACCGTGAGCGAAACATACAAGCTTCTGTATTGGCTGCCTTGAATTTTTTAAGACTAATATTAACAGACCAATACCAACCAGAGTAGAAAATTTGAAAAATAATTGAGCCATTATAGTCTCATTCAAAATTAAAGGATTATTTTTGCCTTTTCTTTGTAAAACTAGAAAATAATGAGTTACTTTGCACTCCATTTTTGGAAGTAGTGCAGTAAATATATAGAAAATGTCAAAAATTTGTCAATTAACAGGAAAGAAGGTAATGTCTGGGAACAATGTTTCTCACTCAAAAAGAAGAACGAAGAGAAAATTCTTACCTAACCTTATTACGAAGAAGTTTTATATCCCTGAGGAAGATCGTCACGTAACGCTTAAAATTAGTGCTTCGTCATTGAGAACGATCAATAAAATTGGAATCTCTGCTGCTATCAAAAGAGCAAAAGAACAAGGGTTTTTAAAATAATCTTTTTAAAAGAAATTAGAAATGGCTAAAAGTAAAGGAAATAGAGTTCAAGTTATTTTAGAGTGCACTGAGCACAAAGAGTCTGGAAAACCAGGTACTTCAAGATACGTAACTACTAAGAACAGAAAGAATACTCCTGACAGAATGGAATTGAAGAAATTCAACCCAATCTTAAAGAGAATGACTGTTCACAAAGAAATTAAATAAGAAACTAGATAAAAGGTAAAGAATAAAGAGTTCATCAACTTTTTTGATCATCTTTAAAACTTTACTCTCAAAATCTTTAATCTAAATAATCATGGCTAAGAAAACAGTAGCATCATTGCAAACCGGAGGAGGAAAAGCACACACAAAGTGTATCAAGATGATCAAGAATGACAAAGGATCATATAACTTCAAATCTGAGATTGTTCACAACGACAGAGTTAAAGATTGGTTCGCTAAATAACCAACTTGAATAATATATTATAATCGTAGCTTCTTTCCGCCTAAGGCGGAGAGAAGCTTTTTTGTTATATTTGATTATGAGAATTTTTGATTTTTTTTCTAAGGATAAAAAGGAGAGTCTAGATAAAGGGCTTGAAAAGACGAAACAAAGTTTCTTATCTAAACTTACACGTACCGTTATAGGTAAATCACGTGTTGATGATGAAGTTTTAGATGAATTAGAAGAAGTACTAATCACCTCAGACGTTGGGGTTGAAACAACACTTAAAATTATTGAACGCATTGAAGAACGCGTTTCAAAAGACAAATATGTTGGAACCGGCGAGCTAAACGGTATTTTAAAGCAAGAAATTGCTGCCCTACTAGAAGAAAACAATATGAACGATTTACATGATTTTGTTACTCCTTTTGTTGAAGGCGGAGAACCTTATGTGATTATGGTTGTGGGTGTAAATGGTGTCGGTAAAACGACAACAATTGGCAAATTGTCTCATCAGTTGAAAACAGCAGGTAAGAGCGTGGTGCTTGGTGCCGCAGATACATTTAGAGCGGCAGCAGTGGATCAATTAATCATTTGGTCTGAGCGCGTTGGAGTACCAATAGTTCAACAGGGAATGGGCGCCGATCCTGCTTCTGTAGCTTTCGATACACTTCAATCTGCAAAAGCACAGGGAGCAGATGTGGCCATTATCGATACAGCAGGTAGACTTCACAACAAAGTGAACTTGATGAACGAATTGACCAAGATTAAAACCGTAATGGGTAAAATCATACCTGGCGCACCGCACGAAATTTTATTAGTATTGGATGGTTCAACGGGCCAAAATGCTTTTGAACAAGCGAAACAATTTTCTTTAGCAACAGAAATTAACGCGTTAGCAATTACTAAATTAGACGGAACTGCAAAAGGTGGCGTGGTAATTGGTATTTCTGATCAAATGAAAGTTCCAGTAAAATATATTGGTGTAGGCGAAGGAATTGAAGACTTGCAAGTTTTTAATAAAACTGCTTTTGTCGATTCATTATTTGACTAATATGCGCATTTTAATTCTACTTTTCACATTCGCCTGCTTGACAGCTGCCCATGCTCAAAGCATGGGTTCGACGAACTGTGATTATAAAATTGGAGAATTTTATGTAATCACCAAAAGTGACACATGCTGCATTACAAGAACCAAAGACCGCCAAACGAAAAAGTGCAATAGCAGTGATTCTTCTTACGAATTAATCGTTATTTGGCTTTCTGACAAAAAATACATTCTTAGAGATATTCATTACAATCCAACCACCTCCCCACGAGTTATGCGAAATGATGTGGTAATGACGGTAATGGAAATCAATCCCGATTCGCACGTAGTTAACGCGAAAGTTAAAGGGCAAAAAAACCGCACAATGGCTGTTTATTGCAATAAGTAATTCAGATGAAAACAAAGACATTAAAAAAGAACACAGTAAATGTTGTAACCCTAGGTTGCTCTAAAAACATTTTTGACTCTGAAATAATGATGGCGCAATTACAGGCCAACAAATTCACAGTTGAGCATGAAGCACAACAAGATGATTCTGAAATTATAATCATTAATACGTGTGGATTTATTGACAATGCAAAGCAAGAATCAATCGACACGATCATTCGTTATGCTGATGCAAAAGCGGAGGGATTAGTAGAGAAAGTATATGTTACAGGATGTCTATCTGAGCGATATAAAGAAGAATTAAAAACTGATATTCCTGAAATTGACGGTTATTTTGGAACGAGAGATTTGCCCCGTTTATTGAAAACATTAAAGGCAGATTATAAAAAAGAATTGGTAGGCGAACGCCTGTTGACCACACCGTCTCATTACGCTTATTTTAAAATTGCTGAGGGATGCGATCGACCTTGCTCTTTTTGCGCTATTCCGTTAATGCGAGGTAAACATGTTTCCACACCAATAGATCAATTAGTTGACAATGCAAAATCGCTGGCAGGTCAAGGTGTGAAAGAACTCATGCTAATTGCGCAAGACTTGACCTATTATGGTTTAGACATTTATAAAAAGCGAAACTTGGCAGAGTTATTAGATAAACTATCTGGTGTAAATGGAATTGATTGGATTCGATTGCATTATGCATTCCCATCTGGTTTCCCAATGGACGTTTTGGATATAATGAAAGAGCGTGATAATATTTGTAACTATTTAGACATGCCCTTGCAACATGGTTCAACCGCTATGTTAAAAGCTATGAAACGTGGAATTACACGTGAGAAAACCGAAGACTTAATTGCCAAAATTCGTGATAAAGTTCCTGGCATTGCCTTAAGAACTACTCTTATATCAGGTTTTCCTGGAGAGACGGATGCTGATTTTCAAGAAATGTATGATTGGGTAGAAAAGTCGCGTTTTGAGCGCCTAGGTATCTTTACTTATTCGCATGAAGAAAACACGTCTGCTTATGCTTTAGAAGATAATGTACCTGCCGAAGTAAAGCAAGAACGTGCTGACATCATTATGGACCTGCAAGCTGGAATCTCGCATGACTTAAACCAAGCGAAAGTTGGAAAAACATTTAAAGTATTATTTGACAAAGCGGAAGGTGATTATTTTATTGGAAGAACAGAGTTTGATTCGCCTGAAGTAGACAATGAAGTTTTGGTGAAAATATCTGAAGAAAACCACATTAGAATTGGTGATTTTGCGGCTGTTAAAATTACGTCTGCCGATCATTACGACCTATACGGAAACGTGATCAAATAAAGATTATAATTCCTTTAAGTCCATTTTATAAATACCATTCCCCCAGTTAAAAACATGAAGAACGTTGTTATGATCGATCCATAAATCGGTGATGGCATCAAAATCAATGGCTGTCATTTTTGACCAAGTATAATCGTTTCGCATTAAGTAACACCCGTCATTCCAACTGCCAACTA
>TARA_B110000037_G_scaffold24189_2_pt1 | contig 113392 bp, 80 predicted proteins | sample TARA_B110000037 | Tara Oceans TARA_B110000037 (sample SAMEA4397196) | marine metagenome | biome: Polar Biome; feature: [MIX] marine epipelagic wind mixed layer (ENVO:01000061); material: water (ENVO:00002006), including particulate matter (ENVO:01000060) such as... | depth 10-100 m | reverse complement strand
CCTCACTTTTACTCATTATCGACGGTCGTTTTGATAGATTTCCTAAAAGAGACGCATCAACGACTTTATCATATTCTTTGTAGAATTCGTCAACAATACAAAATATTTCTGTAATTTTAAGGTAGATTAACATAGATGGATTTTTAGATTAATAAATTGATATTCAACACTTTAATTTTATAAAAGCCTATCTTTTACCCAAAAAATTGAGCCTAAATATTAATCGAACTCAGGTTATAAAAACAAAGTATTATTTTAAATTCCAGTTGTTATTTCCATTTGTTTAGAAAAACAAACCATTCGTATATTTTTTATTATAAACCATTTAATTAGTGAGGTTTGTATTTAAAATGATGTTACATTTGAATTGTAAATAAGTCTTTGGGGTTGATTTATTTATAACTCGAGTTGAGCATTGTTCATCTCGAGTTTTCTTTTTAAGACCATTTTGTAAATGGGTGTTTGCTTAATTCTGAATTATAATATTTAGTTAATCCAGTTATTTCTTTACCAATCCAAAGGGGTTTTTTAAATTTTTCAAATACAGTATTTAATTCGATTTCAGCAACAGTAAGGCCTTTATTTATACCTTCAAAAACGTCAATTTCATAGGTGAAATTGTCAATTTTAATGAAATATCTGCTTTTTTCAATAATTCCTTCCTCACAAAGAATAAGGAGATTTTGAGCCTCTTTTAGCAAAATTTCCTTTTCCCATTCGAATCTTGAGGTTCCGTCTTTGGATGAAATTCCTTTAACTGTAATAAATCCAGTATCATCAATAATTCTAATACGTACGACGCGATCTTTATTAGAATTGAGAAAACCTTGTTTAATATAGGACTTTTTATTGCTTTCGGATTTAAAAGAATCGTTAAGTACCAAAAATTTGCGTTCAATTTCAATTGACATGTGATTTGATTTTTTTTGCAAATTAATACTTTTTTAATACTAGATTAGATTAAATATCTTAGCATATTAATTTGAGAGAAAAATAAGCTTAAAAAGAATTGAGTTTTAAATAGTCTTTTGAAAGAAATTTGATGATTGTAACCACGAAAGCAATAGTTCTAAATGCCATAAAATACAGAGATAATGATTTAATTGTAAAATGCTTTACAGAGGACGAAGGGTGTAAGTCTTATCTTTTGCGAGGCGTATTATCATCCAAAAAAGGGAAAGTTAGAAAGTCATATTTTCAGCCGCTGTCTCAAATTGAATTAACGGGAGATCATAATAAAAATGAAAAATTAAATAGTATCAAAGACGTACAACCTTTGCATCATTATGTCTCCATATATTTTGATGTTTATAAACAAGCTATTGTGTTTTTTTTAGCGGAAATATTAAATGTTTCGTTGCAGGAAGAGGAGGAAAACAGAGATTTGTATACGTTTTTAGAAATCTCTTTTTTATGGTTAGATACTCACGACAAAACGGCAAATTTTCATATACTTTTTATGCTAAATTTATCTAAATTTTTAGGGTTTTATCCAGATGTATCTAATATGGAATTAGAATACTTTGATCTCGTTGAAGGGCGGTTTTCAAAAGACTTATCTCAAAGCAAGAATGTACTATCAGGAGATGTCTTAAAAGAATTTAAATTGTTGTTAGGCATAAATTTTGATAGTCTAGAAAAGATATTATTAAACTCTTCAGAAAGACACGAAATTTTGAAGGTTTTAATTCAATATTTTGAATTACATTTGACCGGGTTTCGAACCCCTAAGTCGTTAGAAGTTTTAAAGACATTATTTAGGTAATATGCAAAGATTTTTATTGATTATAGCAATGTTTTGGTGTGTGATTTTGGTTGGTCAAAATGTAACAGTTTTAGACTATGATACAAAATTTCCAATTCAACATTGTTTAGTTCATGGAGAGGATAGTACCAATGTGATGCATACTGATAAATATGGTATTGCGGATCTGACGAAGTTTGAAAAAAATGAAGTTATTTCTTTTCAGCATATGTATTTTGTTGAAGTGGAGACCCTAAAGAGACAACTTTTCGAAAATGATAGTATACTACTCTTGCATAAAAAAACAGAATCTCTGGAAGAAGTGATTCTTTCATCTTCAAGGCAAAAAGAATCAAGAAGTAGAATTGCAGAACATGTTGAAGTTAGCACAATTGATGAAATTTATGATTTAGCACCTCAGACTTCTGCAGATTTGTTGGCCGCTACACCTGGGGTAAAAGTACAAAAGTCCCAATTTGGAGGAGGAAGCCCAGTACTAAGGGGGCTAGAGGCAAATAGAGTATTGCTGGTGGTTGATGGGGTTAGAATGAATAATGCAATTTATAGGGCAGGTCATCTTCAAAGTTCAATCACCGTTTCTCCATCTGTTTTGGAACGAATGGAGGTTGTTTTTGGACCGTCTTCAGTAATTTATGGATCTGATGCTTTAGGAGGAGTAATTCATTATTATACTAAAACTCCAAAAATTTCGAACAAGAAGGAAGTAGATGTAGATTTAATTTCTCGGTATAGTTCTGTAAATGATGAAGTTTCAAACCAAGGAAGTGTTTCATTATCTTTTAAAAAATGGGCGTCGCTAACTAGTTTTTCCTATACGGAGTTTGGCGATTTAAAAATGGGTAATAAAAGGAGTCATGGTTTTGAAGATTGGGGTAAAGTGAATGAGTTTTCTGATAATACAGATACATATTACAATTCAAATCCAGTTATTAATTCAGATCCGAATATTCAAAAGAATACAGGATATATTCAGAAGGACTTTTTACAAAAATTCTATTTTCAACTTTCTGAAGATTCAAATTTAACGTTAAATTTTCAGCATTCCGAATCTTCGGACATACCAAGATTTGATAAGTTAACGGAGAAGTCGGATGGTAAATTGAAATTTTCGGAATGGAATTATGGTCCTCAAGAAAGAATGATGCTTAGTACTCAGTTAGATATTCAACCTAATAAAGAGTGGATGGAGACAGGGGTATTTACAGTAGCTTATCAAAAACTTGGAGAATCTAGAATACAGAGAAAGTTTAATAGTTTAGAAAGATTGTACAGAATTGAGGGTGTTGATGTATTTAGTTTTAATGGAGATTTTTCGGTGCCATTGGCTGAAAAATCGAGAGGAAAATTAAGCTATGGAATTGAATTTGCGCATAACAATGTCGATTCTGATTCTTATGGAAAAACACTGGATATTGTAGGGAATGATATCGTGAGATTTTCAGAAGATTTTAGGGTGCAATCGAGATATCCAGATGGAGGGAGTACCTATACCAATGCTGCAATCTATACAAGTTATAGGCAAGATGTAAGTGAAAAGGGTACTTTAAATACTGGTATTAGGTATACAAGCACATGGCTACACGCTAAATGGATTGATGAAACGTTTATTCAATTACCAGACAACGACATTAATTTAAAAAATGGAGCTTTTACCGCAACAATGGGATATGCATATAGACCTAGTAAAAGTTGGCAATTGAATTCAATAGTATCGTCTGGATTTAGATCTCCAAATATAGACGATATTGGAAAAATAAGAGAGAAGAAAGGAAAGGTTACCGTTCCAAACATTGATTTAAGGCCAGAGTTCGCCTATAATATGGAATTTGGAGCGTTACGGTATTTGAATGAAAGGAAGTTCAAAATAGGAGTCAATATATATTATACGCTCTTAAATAATTATATTTCAAGAGAACCTTTCTTGTTAAATGGAAGTCCAACAATCACATATGACGGTGAAGAGGCTGAGACCTATGCAAATATGAATCATGATAATGCCTATATTTTAGGTTCTACATTTAGTATTAATGGTTATTTATCCAAATTTTTGAGTACCTCTGGAAGTTTTACCTTTACAAAAGGAAAGGCGTATGACACAGATTTGGCGTTATCCTCTATTCCTCCTTTCTATGGGAACCTAGAATTGAAGTTTGCTAAAAGAAGATTTGAAACCGCTTTAAACTATAGGTTTAATGGTAAAAAAGACTACGAAGATTATAATTTAGTAGAGGGTATTGATAACATTGAGCAGTCTCCATATAATGATGCAACAGGGAGTTACATAGGAACACCAAAGTGGAGCACATTAAATTTTTATTCAAAATATAGTTTGAACTATTCTATAGATATACAGTTTAAGATCGATAATGTTTTCGATGAACACTACAAAGAGTTTGCTTCTGGAATTAGTTCTCCCGGAAGGAGTTATATTATTTCATTAATAGTACATTAATTCGAGTCAATGCTTCTCTTATATTTTAAGTAGAAGGACTTTCTTTTACTTGGGTTAGCGATGATCAATATTTTTTGTAAAACAGAGACTTTTCCATGCTTGATTTTTTTAAAAACTCAAGTAATAGACTAAAGTATAATTGATTAGCTTTTTAAAGTAAAAAATAATTTGTAAATTTATAGCATAAGACTGCCTTTAAGACCCCAAAAATTTTAAATGCCAATAGAAATTTGCTATGATTTCAGAATTGATTTGGGGATGGTATTCCAGCGCATTGTATATTTTGAATTTAATTAGAATTCAGAAAAGGTATATGTGTTTCATTTTTTTATGTTTGTTAACATCGCCTATTATTGCACAAACACCAATATGGTTGGAGGATTTTAATTCCTATACAGACGGGACTATAGTGGGGTTTGGAAATAGATGGATAATCACAACAACTCCAGATATTAATGCAATTGATCCAGACGATTACTTTAAGATTGTAAACAACCAATTGGAGTTGAAAGATTCTAATTGGAATGAACAAGTTTTTACAACAGAATCCATCGACATTTCTGCATATACAGATATAAGTTTGAGTTTTCGTGTTTCAGAAATAGGAGATTTAGAATCGTTTGATTATGTCAACGCTTATTATTCGATTGATACAGGTGCTGGTTTTGGAGTTGAAATTTCTTTTGCTGTCAATGGATTAAATACAGATGACTTTAATGAAAGAACAATGTATCAAGCAGGTTTAAATGGCTTGATGATTAAAGTTATTATTAGGCTTAAAAATAGTGCAGACGCAGAGCACTTTAGAATTGATGATATTAGAATTCAAAGTGAAGAACCAGGTTATTTTGATAGTGATAGTGACGGCATCTTTAATAATATTGATATCGACGATGACAATGATGGAATTTTGGATGACAACGAAGAGTTAAGTTGTCAAAACAGTCCAATTAGTCACGTTGTAAATTATGGGAATTCACAATCTTTTTGCGATACAGATAATGACGGGATTGCAAATGTTTTTGATTTGGACTCTGATGATGATGGAATTCCGGATGTAGTAGAATCTGGATTGGGACATTTAAATAACGGTTCAGGGTATATAGATTATTCAAATAGCTTGACTTGGTTCGATGATAATGCTGATGGATTGCATGATGCTATTGGTTTAACGTATGTTACTTTAAATACGGATGGCGATTTAACTCCAGATTATCTTGATTTGGATAGCGATAATGACACACTTTTTGATATCGATGAATCGCAGGCGGGTAATTCTAATAAAGAGGTCAATTATGAAAATGGAGATGCCGACATCACAGGTGATGGCACTGGTGATTATCCAGAATCGGAACTATTCAGAGAGAAAGACACCAATGATGATGTTGTATTAGAATTATTTGGAGACGGAATACAAGATGTATATGAACACATTGATGGATTATATGGGAATACAGGTCAAGAAGACCCCTATCATACGCTAGAACCAATAACAGACAACCTACCCAACTATATTGATCTCGATAGCGATAACAATGGCGTTTATGATATTTATTCAACGCTGTATGGAAGTTTGGACGCAAACAATGACGGAGCAATTGATGATATATCAGATGCTGATGGAGATGGCATTGTAGACGTATTCGATACGAATGATGCTATTTTTGGTTCTCCAAGGAATTTAAATACCAACTTATATGTTCATTTTGATGGACGAAATGACTATGTCCAGGATGAAAACATTTTAAATAATGACAGTCAGGCAACTCTTATGGCCTGGATAAATATAGATGATGCATTTAATTCAACCGGATTTATCTTAGGTCAAGACAGTTTTAATATTAAACTGAATAGTTCAAAGGAATTAGAAACTACAATTAATGGCACATCGATTATAAGTGGCATAATTTTAAGCACGCGTCAATGGATTCATGTTGCAGCAATATTTAATGGAAATACGCGTAGTTTAAAACTATATATTAATGGTGCGAACGTTGCGTCTAACGCATCTGTTTCTTCTAATTTAGGATCAGACTCTTCTCTTTTTACGATGGCTAAAAACCCCTCTTTGGATGCTGAATATTTTTTTGGAGGAATAGAAGAAGTTCGAGTTTTTGATATTACATTAACAGAGTTACAACTGCAAAAGATTGTTTATCAGAAAATTAAAAACAATGGCAACTTACTTGGAGAAATAATACCATTTGATATTGATATTCCATGGTCCAATCTAGTAAGGTATTATAGAATGGATATATATCAAGATGATATTATTGATGATCGAGCCCAATCTGAATTAGTGATAGATGAGTACTCTAGTTCTTATACTGCCAAGTGTTTCAATATAAAAGATATAAGGAAAGAAACGGCTCCTATGCCTTTTACAACAGAATATCTATTGCATAATTTAGATTTGGGAATTGCAGTAAGCCAAAATAATGATGTTAGAGGCGAAGACGTAAAAGAAATTGATTGGTCAATTACTCATGTTAAGCACAACATAACTTTGGACGTTGATCATTCAGATATTGGGTTATTAATAGATTCAGGAATTACCGTAAAGTTAAATGATGATACATTTTTAAACAATGATTGGTATCTAAAACTGGATGGGGTTATTGATTTAAATGGCGGATCTCAATTAGTTCAAACAACAAATAGTTATTTAGATGTTAGCAGTTTGGGACATATAGAGCGAGATCAACAGGGATCGGCCAATAGTTATACTTATAATTATTGGAGTTCACCAGTTAGTCTGATTAATTCTATAGAAAATAATAAAGAGTTTTATTTAAAAGAGGTGCTTTTTGACGGGACGATTCCAAATGCCAGTTCTAGAAATATTTCTTTTGGCCCTAAGAATGATCCGTATTATTCAGATGGAGGCTCTATGTCCGAATTAAAACTATCTTCCTATTGGTTATGGCGGTTTGTAAATACGCAAACGAACGATTACACAAATTGGGAATGGGTAGGATCCGGAAATGAAAGTGGAAGTAAGAAGTTACATGTTACTGAAGGCTACTCCATGAAGGGCACGTCTGGAGACAAGGCCATTATTAGTGCACAAAATTATGTTTTTTTAGGGAAACCTAATAACGCACCCATATCAAATGGAATAAGAGGAGGTGATTTGATTCATACTAATTTTGAGGTTTCCTTTGATAGTGATGTAAACCCTAGGATTTCTTTAGCTGGAAATCCATTTCCCTCTGCAATTGATGCACATACATTTATAGATGACAATGAAAATTCAATCAATGGACAACTTTATTTTTGGGAACATTGGGGAGGAGATAGTCACGTCTTAAAATCGTATCAGGGAGGATACGGAATTCTGAACAAGGCTGGAGGTGTGGCTGCACCCTCACACCCAGATATATGTCAAATTGGAAAGGGATCAAAAGTTCCAAAACGATATATACCAGTAGGACAAGGTTTTTTTGTAATTCAAAAACATGATGTAGATGAAGATGGAAAACCGATACTAAGTTACGGAGGTGATGTAGTATTTAAAAATAGTCAACGCTTATTTGTAAAGGAAGATCTTGGAGAGTCATTGTTTATTAAAGGCTCTAAGGATAAAGTGAAATTTAAAGAAACGGCTAATATTGGTATTAAAAGAATCAGATTTGTTTTTGAAGGGTCAGACGGATATAAAAGAGCATTATTGCTTGCTTTTTTGGAAGGTGCTTCTGATGATATTGATTACGGTTATGATGCTGTTCCAAGTGATTATTTATCAAATGACGCATTATTTGTTCAAGATGAAAGAGATTTTGTTATTCAATCTTTTGGCGAATTCGTCAAAGAAAGGGAAATTCCAATTTCGATTATTATTGATGAAAACGGAAAAGGAAAGATTCAAAGAATTTACGTTGAGAGTTTCGAAAACTTTGACAAAAGGATTAAAGTGTACTTAAAAGATCATCAAAATAGAGGGGAAATATTTGAAATAACAGATGCAACTTTCGAGACAATTTTAGAGCCCGGAGAGCATAAAAACAGATTCTCAATAGTTTTTCAGGAGCGAAATAATAGACGTATAAAGTATCAGAGAAAAATAAGTAAACTAAAAGTTTCAGTTAAAAAAGGAGGCGAAGAGTTAGTCATTCAGAAAGATATGAAATTAAGTGTAAATCAAATTTTACTGTTCAATTCATTAGGTCAAATTATGAAGACATGGAATGATGGAATAAATAGTGGAGGTACAACTCTTGATATCCATTTTTCTAATGGGGTTTATTTTTTAATACTTGAAACTTCTGAGGGTATAATATCTAAAAAAATAATAATAAGATAAATTCACTAGTTAAAAGCGTTTTCCCCAGTAATATCCATTCCTGTAATCAATAAATGAATGTCATGGGTGCCTTCATAAGTTATAACACTTTCTAAATTCATCATATGTCGCATGATGGAATACTCTCCAGAGATTCCCATTGCGCCTAAAATTTGTCTAGATTCTCTAGCAATTTTTAACGCCATGTCAACATTATTTCTTTTGGCCATAGAGATTTGCGTAGATGTTGCTTTGTTCTGATCTCTTAACACTCCTAACCTCCAGGCTAGTAATTGCGCTTTGGTAATTTCTGTTATCATTTCTGCCAGTTTTTTCTGTTGTAGTCGAAAAGTAGCAATTGGTTTTCCGAACTGGATCCTTTCTTTAGCGTATCATAATGCGGTATCATAATAGTCCATAGCAGCACGAATAGCGCCCCATGCGATTCCGAAACGAGCAGAATCTAAACAGCCTAGAGCTGCCCCTACTCCATTTTTCTTTGGGAGAATATTTTCTTTGGGAACTTTTACATTGACGAAAATTAATTCACCAGTTGCAGAAGTTCTCAATGACCATTTATGATGAGTTTCAGGAGTTGAAAACCCTTCTATACCGCGTTCAACTATTAATCTATGAACTCTATTGTTTTCATCCTTAGCCCAGACAATGGCAATATCGGCAAAAGGAGCATTTGAGATCCATAGTTTAGACCCATTTAACAAATAATGATCCCCCAAATCTTGAAATTTTGTTTCCAATCCAGCAGGGTTTGACCCGTGATTAGGTTCTGTTAGACCAAAGCAACCAATATATTCCCCACGGGCTAATTTGGACAAGTATTTTTGTTTTTGCTCTTCAGATCCATATTTAAAAATAGGGTACATAACTAATGAAGATAGCACTGAGGCAGTAGATCTTATTCCAGAGTCTCCGCGTTCTAGTTCTTGCATTATAAGTCCGTATGAAATTAGATCTAATCCCGCTCTACCATAATTTTTGGGAATATAGGGTCCGAACGCACCAATTTCCGCGAAACCACCAAGAATTTATTTTGGAAAAGTTGCCGTTTGTGCAGATTCCTCAATAATCGGTGTTACTTCTCGTTTCACCCATTTTCTTGCCGTATCTCTAACTAACTTCTGCTTATCAGACAATAATTCATCTAAATTGCAGTAATCTGGTGCTTGAAATAAATCGTCTTTCATATGTCTATACTATGTATTAATTCTGTCACATGGTTCATTCATGGTAGTCATTCCCTAGGGTATCGACTTTTAGTTATGGATGTTTCCTTTGAATTAAGTTTAATCAAAAACACAAATTACCTTGAGGTTATTTTAATATTAATGTAAGGCTGGTTTAAATATTTGCAAGGCTAAATAGTTTTGGGTGGTTTTAAACAAAGGTTTTTGCTAACATGAATTATGAATATTACCTATATTTGCTTTAATGAGATTGACTTTGTCCAAAGAAGAAAAATTAAAAAGTAGAAAGCTAATTGAAAAATTATTTATTGAAGGAGACTCCTTGAAAGAATATCCTTTGCGGTTAAAATATTTAAAGATTAGGGATGAAAATAATTCGGTAAAAGTTGCATTTTCTGTACCCAAAAGAAATTTTAAATTGGCAGTTGATAGAAATCGAATAAAAAGGTTACTTCGAGAGTCTTATCGAAAAAATAAAGTCGTATTTGTTGAAGGGTTAATAGGAGAATACATACTCATGTTTATGTATACGGACAGCATAGAATGGAGTCAAGTTGATTTGGATAAAAAAATATTACGGCTTATGAATAAATTCGTAAAAAGTGAAAAATAGAGGACTATTTGATTATGACTCAACAACAATTTGAAACAATATTGGTAACAGGCGGAGCAGGGTTTATTGGCTCTAATTTTATATCCTATTTTTTGGCTAGGAATAAGAATATTAGGGTTGTTAATTTAGATTTATTGACCTATGCTGGTGATTTGAATAATTTGGAAGAGGTGGAGAGTAATTGCAGATATATCTTTGTACAAGGAGATATTTGTAATAGAAAATTAATTGAAGAGTTATTTGTTGATTATGACATAAAGGGGGTCATTAATTTTGCTGCTGAATCTCACGTCGATAATTCTATTTTGAATCCAGATGCTTTTATAAAAACCAATGTTATGGGAACATTCAATTTGATAGATGTCGCCAGAAAACATTGGATGGAATGTCCAAAGGTTTATAAAAAAGAGTATAAAGATTGTCGTTTTCACCATATATCAACGGATGAGGTGTATGGCACTTTAGGTGAAGTAGGATTGTTTACAGAAGAAACAGCCTATGCTCCAAATAGTCCTTATAGCGCATCAAAAGCATCTTCTGATTTAGTGGTTAGAAGTTATTATCATACCTACGGGATGAAAGTGGTAACTACAAACTGTTCGAATAATTATGGGCCGAAACAGCATGACGAAAAACTGATACCAACCATTATTAGAAAGTGTTTGTCTGAAGAAGATATTCCAATTTACGGAGATGGCTTAAATATTCGCGATTGGCTATATGTTTTAGATCATTGTAAGGGAATTGATTTGGTTTTTAATGAAGGAAAGTCTTCGGAAACCTATAACATTGGGGGAAGAAATGAGCGTACAAATATGTATATAGTGGATACCATCTGTACTATTTTAGATGAAAAAATTCCAAGAGCAAACGGAGCGTCTTATTTGGCGTTAAAGTCATTTGTAACTGACCGTCCCGGACATGATTTTAGATACGCCATTGATGCTTCAAAAATCGAAAGTGAATTAGGTTGGAAGGCTGATGAGAATTTTGAAACAGGGATTGTAAAAACGATAGAATGGTATATTAACAAATATTCGAAATAATGAAAGGAATTATACTTGCAGGTGGTTCAGGAACAAGATTACATCCGTTAACTTTAGTCGTAAGTAAGCAATTGATGCCGGTCTATGATAAACCGATGATTTATTACCCTTTATCTACCCTAATGTGGTCAGGAATCAAGGAAATTTTAATTATTTCTACCCCTCAAGATTTACCCTTATTTCAAAAATTATTGGGAGATGGTAAAAAATATGGATGTTACTTTGAATATGCAATACAGGAAGAGCCTAAAGGACTAGCAGAAGCATTTATCATAGGGAAGAATTTTATTGGAGATGATAAAGTAGCTCTAATTCTGGGAGATAATATTTTTTATGGATCGGGATTATCGAAGCTGCTACAATCAAATAATAATCCAGATGGTGGAATTATTTACGCGTATCATGTTCAGGATCCAGAACGCTATGGTGTTGTGGAATTTGATGAAAATGAAAAGGCACTTTCCATAGAAGAGAAGCCTAAAACCCCAAAATCAAATTATGCGGTTCCAGGAATTTATTTTTATGATAACGAGGTGATTTCAATTGCAGAAAGTATAAAACCGAGTGAAAGAGGAGAGTTGGAAATCACAGATATAAATAAAGAGTATTTGCGCAAAGGTAAACTAAGAGTAAGTATTTTAGATAAGGGAACAGCATGGTTAGATACGGGAACATTTGCATCTTTAATGCTGGCTTCTCAGTATGTACAGGTCATTGAAGAGCGTCAGGGATTAAAGATTGGGGCTATTGAAGAAGTTGCATACAGAATGAATTATATAAGTAAAGAGGAATTTGTGTCTTTAATTCAACCATTAATAAAAAGTGGATATGGTAAGCACTTACTAGGTCTTTTAAATAAGTAATATGAAGATTATAGAGACTAATTTAGAGGGTTGTATTATTATTGAACCAACAATTTTTGAGGATAAAAGAGGTTACTTTTTTGAAAGCTTTAACCATCAAGTGTTTAATGAAATTACTAATTTTAATGTTGTATTTGTCCAAGATAATGAAGCCTTTTCTAGAAAAGGTGCTTTAAGAGGTATGCATTATCAGGTAGGAAAGTATTCGCAAGCCAAATTGGTGAGAGTTTTGGAGGGGAAAGTATTGGATGTTGTTGTAGATTTACGTAAAGATTCAATAACCTTTGGAGAAAGTTTTTCAATAGAATTATCATCAGAAAATAAAAAGCAATTATTTGTACCTAGAGGATTTGCGCATGGATATGTAGTGTTGAGTGATACAGCTACTTTTTTTTATAAATGTGATAATATTTATAAAAAAGAATCGGAAGGTGGAATTAAGTATAATGACGGTTTTCTAAAGATAGACTGGAGGTTAGCGGAAAAGGAATTAATTATTTCTGATAAAGATAAAGGATTACCCATTTTTGAAAAATGTAGAAGATGAAAAGGGTATTGGTCACTGGGAGTAATGGGCAATTAGCCAAGAGTATTCATAAGGTTTCTAGGACGTATGACAATATTACATTCGTTTATACAGATATAGAAGAATTGGATATTACGAATCAGTCAGCGTTGAATAGTTCTTTTACAGATCAAAAGTTTCATTATTGCATCAATTGTGCGGCTTATACAGATGTTGATAAAGCGGAAACTGATATTGAAACAGCTCACAAAATAAATGTAACAGGGGCTCAAAATTTGGCGAGTGTATGTAGTGAATTTGGTGTTGTATTAATTCATATTTCTACAGACTTTGTTTTTGATGGAGAAAATGATCAATTATACAAAGAGGAGGATCATCCTTTACCATTAAGTATTTATGGACAAACCAAGTTGGATGGTGAAAAGGCAATTAAAAGTGTATTCGAAAATTATTTTATTATAAGAACATCTTGGTTATATTCAGAATTTGGAAACAATTTTATGAAAACAATGCTTCGCTTAGGAAATGAGAGGAAGGAATTAAGTGTTGTGAATGATCAAATTGGAACGCCGACGTATGCTAAAGATTTGGCCAATATAATTTTGAATATAATTGATAGTCAAAATCAAGATTTTGGGTTGTTTCATTTCAGTAATGAAGGGCTTGTTTCTTGGTATGACTTTGCAAAAGAAATATTCCTTAAAGAAGGAATTCTAGTAGAATTAACCCCAATACCAACTTCAAAGTATCCTACACCGGCCAGGAGGCCTAAGTACAGTGTGTTGGATAAAACTAAAATAAAGAAGGTTTTACGTGTCGAAATTTTTGATTGGAAAGATTCATTAAAAAGAGCGCTTAGAGCGTATCGCAATTTATAATTGTTGTTTTTCTTAATTTTAAAAGGATTTTGAATACTCCTGAGGTACTTCAATTTATTGTAATTTTGACCGAGTATTAATTTTATTACTAAGAAATGAAAAATTTCAAAAAATCAATAGGAGTATTTTTAGTAGTACTAGCAATTTCAATTTCGTTTTCGTACAAATCTGATTTTTTTGAGATTGCTAAGCAAATTGAGATCTATACTACATTATTTAAGGAGTTAAACTTGTATTATATAGACGAGATTAATCCTGCAGAAGTGATGGATAGAGCGATCTCTAGCACGCTGAAAGACTTAGATCCTTATACCCGGTTTTATGATGAGCAAGGAGTGGAAAATGCAAGAATTTCAGCGGAAGGTGAATATGGGGGAATTGGTGCATCTATATCCTACTTGGAAGGCAAAATAAAAGTTCGAGAGGTTTATAAAGGGTATCCTGCGCAGAAGGCAGGTCTTGTTCCAGGAGATGAGATATTAAAAATCGGAAATACCGTAATTGCAGAATACGAAGAGACTTATGTACGATCTTTATTAAAGGGCTTACCTGGGTCGGAAATTACTTTGGAGTTTGAACGACAAAAAAAGTTGCAAAAATCAACCTTAAAGAGAGAATCAATTGAATTAAACCCAGTTCCCTATTACGGTATGGTCAATGATGATACAGGGTATATTTCTTTTGTAAAGTTTAATCGAAAGGCGTCAGCAGAAGTAAAAAAAGCATTTTTAGATTTAAAATCTCAGGGAATGACGAAAGTTATTATTGACGTCCGTCATAATCCAGGAGGCTTACTTAATGAAGCAGTAAGTATCGTTAATTTTTTTATTCCAAAGAATAAAACCGTTGTAACAACAAAAGCAAAATTAGAAAAGTGGAGTACAACTTTTAAAACAAAAAGGGATCCTATTGACACTGAAATTCCAATCACCATTTTAATAGATGATCGTTCTGCATCCGCATCTGAGATATTGGCTGGAGCGCTGCAAGATTACGATAGAGCTGTTATTATTGGTCAGCGGTCATTTGGAAAAGGACTCGTGCAAAGAAGTCGAAAACTTTCATATGGCACCCAATTGGAATTGACAATATCAAAATATTATACTCCGAGTGGGCGTTGTATTCAGGAATTGGATTACACCAATAGAGATTTGGAAAAAGAGACTATTCCAAAATTTTCTGACGCTGGCGTTAACTCTTTTAAAACAGAGAAAGGAAGAACTGTGTTTGATGGAGGAGGTGTAAAGCCTGATGTAAGTACTGAAGTAAAGGAACTGACTGCGACTACGAGAAAATTAGTGTCATCGGAAGTGTTTTTTGATTTTGTCACGTCTTATTTCTTCTCACATGAAGCAAAAGGTAGCCCAGAAGAATTTGTGCTGGATTCAAATGTGTATCAGGAATTGAAAAAATATTTAGATGATTCTGAGGAAGTTAAAAATTTTAAATTGAATACAGAGATTGCTTTGAATCGAGTTTTGGAATTTTCTAAAAAGGATGCGATTGAATTTGACAAAGAATATCAAACGCTTATAGCTAAAATAAACAAAGAAAAATTGAGCGCCATAGATGAAAATAAGAATGAAATAATAGAAAAAATTACAAATAGTATTGTAAATAGATTTTATTTTAAAGAGGGAGAATATAAATATAAAATGGCTTTCGATAAGGAGATAAAAAGTGCCACGGAAGTATTAAGAGATATGGGCAGATATAATTCGATACTTGGTAAGTAAAGAAACTTCTAAAAAAGGCTTTACAGCTTATTTTACGCATGAAATTATATTCATGTAGTTCTTTTTTGAAGCAGTATATTTGCTTAAAATTAATTTATTATTTGGTTGATTATTTTATTGATCAATATTTATTATAACTTTATGTGTGGAATAACAGGTATTTATTCAAAGGTTGAGATTTCAAAAATTGACGAAAGAATTAATAGAATGAATAATTCCATTCAGCATCGAGGACCCAATGCCTCAGGAGTTTATTTGAATAAAAACATTGCTCTAGGTCACAGAAGGTTGAGTATTATAGACACTAGAGATGTTGCAAATCAGCCGATGCACTCGTCTAATGAAAATTGGCACATTGTATTTAATGGAGAGATATACAATTTTGAAGAGATTAAATCTCAATTAGAATATAATTTTATAACATCCAGTGATACTGAAGTTATTTTAGCCGCGGTTCAAGAGAAGGGAATAGATTGGTTTATTGCACAGTCTAATGGAATGTTTTCTATTGCCTTATATAATTCAAAATCTGGAGAACTATTCTTAATAAGGGATAGACTTGGGATTAAACCACTGTATTATTTTATGGATGACGAGAAGGTTATTTTCTCTTCTGAAATAAAAGCAATTTTATCGAGTGGTTTGGTAGATGCTAAATTTAATGAAGCGGCTGTAGATGAATATTTGGCGAATAGGTATGTAAGGGCTCCCTATACTTTTTTTGAAAATATTTATCAGGTAAAGTCAGGATGCTATATGCACTTTAACAATGACTTATCGTATAAAGAAGACACGTATTGGGATATTCCAAAGGAGTTTAATTTGTCTAAGGACTATGATGAAGAAGAGTTATTAATTGCTTTTGAAGAAGAGATTAAAAAAGCGATTGAGTATCGTTTGATTGCAGATGTGCCCTTAGGGACTTATTTAAGTGGAGGAGTTGATTCAAGTTTAATAACGGCGATTACAGCAATTAATAAAAAAGATAGGATAAACACCTATACAATAGGCTTTGAGGAGCTAAATGAGTTTAGTTATGCAAAATTAATTGTGGATAAATACAAAACCAATCATCACGAAATTCTTATGGAAAAAGAAGAGTATATTGATAATTGGGAAAGACTTATTTGTTTTAAAGACGCACCGTTAGGTGTTCCGAATGAAATTCCATTAGCTGTTATGTCTTCAAATTTAAAGGAAAAGATTACAGTAGTTTTATCAGGTGAAGGAGCTGATGAGTTAATGGCAGGTTATGGAAGGATCTATAGATTGCCGTTTGAATATGAAAATTCATCGAAAGAAGATAACTTTTACAATACGTTTCTTAAGAAATATGAATATGTCCCAAGAGAAATGAGAGATGCGTTGATTTGTTCTTCTAAGAAGTACAGAATAGAATTTGATACAGTCCTTGAGAGTGAATTTTCGAAAAGATCGAATGAGGAAAATATTTTTAATTATTTCCATTCTTATCATGTAAAAGGATTATTGCAAAGAGTAGATATGACCACCATGCAGACCTCTGTAGAGGCCAGGGTCCCATTTTTGGATCATAATCTTATTGAATTTGCATATAAAAAAATTCCTTTTGATTTGAAATTGAAATGGAAAGATGATTCGTCAAAAGAAAAAGCAAAAAAATTAAGTGCCGTCGAGTATAGTGAAAAGTTAGATACCCCGAAATATTTGTTACGAAAACTATCGTATAAATATCTTCCAAAGGAAACTATTGAAAGATTAAAAGTTGGTTTTCCAGTACCTTTGACAGAGTGGTTTGAGAATTTAGAGGAATTGGCGCTGGACTTGTTACCAAGAGCAACTTGGCTCAAAGAAGGAGTCGTTAAAAATTTAATTGAAAGAAGTAAAACGGAAACAAGGGCGGGTCAAATACTCTGGATGTTCATTAATATTGAATTATTTAGAAAAAATTATTTTCCCAAGGATTGGAGATGGTAATTGTTAAGGCAACTTTTTCAAACCAATATTGAATTAAAAAAATATAAAATGTATAAAAGAGGAGATGAAAAGACGGTTGTAGGGTATACTTCTGGAGTGTATGATTTATTTCACATTGGTCATTTAAATTTATTAAAAAATGCGAAGGGTTTATGCGATAAATTAATTGTAGGAGTTACGAGTGATGAAATGGTGTCGTATAAAAATAAAAAAGCAGTTATAAGACATCAAGAGCGAATGGAAATTGTTCGAAATATCAAACATGTGGATGTTGTTGTTCCACAAAATGATATGGATAAATATAAAATGTGGGAGCGATTAAAGTTTGACATCATGTTTGTTGGTGACGATTGGTTTGAAAGTGATAAGTGGAAAGAGTTAGATGCGAAATTTAGAAAAGTAGGTGTTAAAATTGTTTACTTCCCATACTCCGAGGGAGTCTCATCAACCTTAATTAATGAAACTTTGAAAAAATTAAGAGAGGAGTGAAGTAAGTTTATCAAATATGATTGGAATCTATTGGCCGAGCGTATTTTAAATCTGAAGTGCCTTTTAGATACTTAATTAAAAAAAAGTTAATAAGGGGGAAAATGGTATAACAATTCTCGTAAAAATTATACTTTTGCAAGAAAAATAAAACATTTTTGTTTTTGGGAGAATTAATCTTGTGGGTTAGCAACCAATTAGCAAAACAAGAGAAGTTGTTGTCTATTAACGAATAATTTTTTTAATAAAAAGTATGTCAAATATTCATAATTTAAAGATAGCGATTGCGGCTTCCTTGGCGGCAGGAAAGGAAATTATGAACGTATATAATAGTAACAATTTTTCTATTGAATTAAAAGAAGATAATTCGCCTTTAACACGTGCAGATAAGAATGCTAATGAGATAATCAATTCATTTTTATTACCTACGGAGATCCCTATAATTAGCGAAGAGAATAAACAAACCCCATATAAGCAAAGAAGTAATTGGAGTACTTGTTGGATTGTGGACCCTGTGGATGGTACTAAAGAGTTTATCAAACGCAATGGAGAATTTACAGTAAACATTGCTTTGATTGAGACAGGTAAGCCAGTTTTGGGGGTTATATATGTACCTGTCAGTAAAACACTGTTTATAGGAGATGTTGAGAATCAAAAAGGAGGGAAGATTATATTAGACTCGCACGATACTGCTGTAAATATAGTTTTTGAAAATATGGTTGAATTGCAACCAAAACGAAAAAATTCAAATATACTTAAAGTAGTAGGGAGTCGTTCTCATATAAGTCAGGAAACAATAGATTATATAGAAAATTTAAAGGCGAAGGGCAAAGAAATTGAATTTGTGTCTAAAGGAAGTTCCTTAAAATTTTGCATAGTAGCAGAAGGCAACGCCGACGTGTATCCTCGATTTGCACCAACGATGGAGTGGGATACAGCGGCGGGACAAGCAATATGCAATGCAGTGGGTATTGAAGTAATTTCGGAAGAAACACGGAGACCTTTGGCATATAATAAAGAGCGTTTGTTAAACCCATGGTTTATTTGTAAATAATGAAAGATATTTCACAAAAGCGGCATATTGCCAAAACAATTACCTGGAGACTTGTTGGTACAATTGATACCATCCTTTTATCGTGGTTTATTTCTGGGAATCCATTTACAGGTTTAAAAATTGGGTTTGCCGAGGTCATGACTAAAATGGTATTGTATTACCTGCATGAGCGTGCATGGTTTAAAATTAATTTAGCAAGGGAAGGTTTAGCAGTCCAAAGTAGTAAGAGACATCTTGCTAAAACAGTTACTTGGAGATTAATAGGGACAATAGATACGATAATTTTGTCATGGATAATTTCAGGAAATTATTTAATAGGGTTGAAGGTTGGTTTAGCGGAAGTTGTTACAAAAATGGGATTATATTATTTCCATGAAAGGGCTTGGTATAAATCAAATTTTGGATTAAAAACAAGAAGGAAAGATAAAAAAGAAGGTGGAGAATAATATTGTACCATATAAATATGCTATAACTAAAGAACGAAGGAATACGGTTAATAAACATCGGTCTTTAGTTTTATGGTTTACAGGGCTTTCCGGTTCTGGCAAGTCTACTATTGCCAATTTAGTGGAAATAGAGTTACATAAACTGGGTGTAAAAACGTACTCACTGGATGGAGATAATATTAGAAGTGGGATCAATAAAGATCTTGATTTTGAGCCGCATTGCCGCACGGAAAATATCCGTAGAATAGGTGAAATAGCTTGTTTATTAATAGATGCAGGCTTGGTTGTTTTGGCATCATTTGTATCACCCTACAAAATCGATAGGGAAACAGTAGGAAATATCGTAAATTCCACTAACTTTGTCGAAATTTTTATAAACACGAACATTTCAGAGTGTAAAAAACGGGATGTAAAGGGCTTATATCGTAAAGCGGAGAAGGGAGAAATAAAGAATATGACTGGGGTATCGGCACCTTATGAAATTCCAGAAAATCCGGATATTGAAATTAGAACAGAAGAAGAACAGATAGAAGAATCTGTTAAAAGAATATTAGATTTTATATCACCTAAAATACAACTCAATCATGAGTAAATATTATTTAAGTTATTTAGACGAATTAGAAAGTGAAGCCATATTTATTTTGCGTGAAGTATGGGCCCAATTTCAAAACCCAGTTATTTTATTTTCTGGCGGGAAGGATTCTATTTTAGTGACACATTTAGCGAAGAAAGCTTTTCATCCTGCCAAGATTCCGTTTCCATTAATGCATGTTGATACGGGACATAATTTTCCAGAAACTATTCAGTTTAGAGATGATATTATCAAAGAACTGGGAGTAGAATTGATTGTTGGGTCAGTTCAAGAATCTATTGATGACGGCAGAGTTACAGAAGAGAAAGGAAAGAATGCGACCAGAAATGCCTTACAAATTGGAACTTTGTTAGACGCAATAGAGTTAAATAAGGTAGATTGTGCTATTGGAGGAGGCAGACGAGACGAAGAAAAAGCAAGAGCAAAGGAGCGTTTCTTTTCACATAGAGATGATTTTGGGCAATGGGATCCAAAAAATCAACGACCAGAGTTATGGAATTTGTTTAATGGAAAACACTTTCAAGGAGAACATTTTAGAGCCTTTCCAATTAGTAATTGGACTGAAATGGATGTTTGGAATTATATCAAAAGAGAGAATATTTCTATTCCTTCGTTGTATTTTGCACATGAAAGAGAAGTTGTAAGAAGAGAAGGAACATGGATTCCTAATTCTGAGTTTTTAGTATTAGAAGAAGATGAAAAAGTAGAGACTAAGAAAATTAGATTTAGAACTTTAGGAGATATTACGATTACTGGAGGTGATGAATCAGATGCAGATACCCTTCAAAAGATTGCAGATGAAGTTGCAGGGATGCGCCAAACAGAGCGAGGAAATAGAAGTGATGATAAGCGTTCAGAATCTGCGATGGAAGACCGTAAGCGTCAAGGATATTTTTAAATTAATACGAATCGTCATGCTAAATTTCATTTAGCATCTCATATAAAGAATACAATGTTAGACAATAACCAATTATTAAGATTTACTACAGCGGGTAGTGTAGACGACGGAAAGAGCACCTTAATTGGGCGATTGTTATATGATTCAAAGTCAATTTTTGAAGATCAATTAGAGGCTATAGCAAACACGAGTAAAAAGAGGGGGCACGATGGAGTTGATTTGGCCTTATTTACGGATGGTTTAAGGGATGAACGCGAACAAGGAATTACCATTGATGTTGCCTATCGTTATTTTACAACTCCAAAACGTAAATTTATCATAGCAGACACTCCTGGGCATATTCAGTATACACGAAATATGGTGACAGGTGCTTCTACCGCAAATGTTGCTACTATTTTAATTGATGCGCGCCATGGAGTTATTGAGCAAACAAAGAGGCACGCATTTATAGCGTCATTGTTGCAAATACCACACGTGATTGTTTGTGTGAATAAAATGGATTTGGTTGATTTTTCTGAAGAAGTATTTAATAATATTGTGAGACAATTCGAAGAAATTTCTTCTAAAATGTTGGTGACCGATGTGCGATTTATTCCAATGAGTGCTTTAATAGGAGACAATGTTGTGAATAGATCTGAAAACATGCCTTGGTATCAAGGAGCACCAATGTTGCACACATTGGAAACGATGCACATAAGTTCTGATATTAATAAAGTAGATGCACGTTTTCCAGTTCAGACAGTAATAAGACCTCAAAGTGAGTCTCATAGAGATTATAGAGGTTATGCTGGTAGAGTGGCAAGTGGAGTCTTAAGAAAAGGAGACGAAATTACAGTAATGCCGTCTGGATTTACTTCGAAAATTAAAAGTATTGACACTTTTGAAGGAGAGATTAAAGAAGCTTTTGCGCCAATGTCTGTTTCTATTACTTTAGAGGATGATATCGATATTAGTAGAGGAGATATGATTGTGCGTTCTAATAATACGCCAGAAGCGTCTCAGGATATTGAAGTAATGCTGTGTTGGTTAAATGATGCCCCAGCAAGACCAAGAGCAAAGTATACTATTAAGCATACGTCAAACGATCAAAAAGCGATGATCAAGGAGGTGGTTTATAAAATTGACATTAATACTTTGGGAAGAATTAGTGATGACAAGAACTTAGGAATGAATGATATTTCTAAAGTGAAAATTCGTACAACGAAACCACTTATGGTAGATTCTTATCGTGAAAACAGAGTTACAGGAAGTATTATTCTGGTTGATGATGCTACCAATGAAACAGTTGCTGCTGGGATGGTTGTGTAACTTCTACTTAAATAGTATAGAAGCCTTTTAAAAAAGTTTATTTTTACAAAATAAATTGTATAAGTCCTGTTTTTTTTTAAGGAAGGATTAACTTTTAATTGTAGTAAGGTGGACAGTATTGAAAATAAAAAGATCGCCATTATTGGCTTGGGTTATGTAGGCTTGCCATTAGCCGTGGCTTTTTCGAATAAATATCAGGTGCTTGGATTTGATATTGATTCTTCAAGAATAGAAGAACTCAACAGCGGAATAGATAGTACTTTAGAAATCTCAAATGAAGAATTAAAATACGCACTTTTAGATAGAGGTAAAAAGGGATTGATTTTAACCTCTGAATTGGATAGACTAAAAGATATTGATATATTTATTGTAACAGTTCCGACTCCCATAGATAAAAATAATAGACCAATTTTGACCCCTTTAATTAAGGCTTCTGAAACTGTTGGAAGGTCCTTAAAAAAGGGAGCAATCGTTATTTATGAATCTACGGTATATCCGGGTGTTACGGAAGATGAATGTGTCCCTATTTTAGAAAAAGAAAGCAACTTACTATTTAATAAAGACTTTTTTTGTGGGTACTCGCCAGAAAGGATTAATCCTGGAGATAAAGAGCATACTATAACAAAAATAAAAAAGGTGACTTCGGGTTCTAACAAGGAGGTAGGTATAGAAGTTGATACTTTATATAAATCTATCATAACAGCGGGAACTCATTTGGCGTCATCCATAAAAGTTGCGGAAGCAGCAAAAGTGATCGAAAATGCCCAAAGAGATATCAATATTGCCTTTGTAAATGAATTGGCCAAAATTTTTAATAAGTTAGAAATAGACACGCATGACGTATTAGAAGCTGCTGGAAGTAAATGGAATTTTTTGCCATTTAAACCCGGCTTGGTTGGGGGGCATTGTATAGGAGTGGATCCATATTATTTGGCACAAAAGGCACAAGAGGTTGGGTACCATCCAGAAATAATTTTATCGGGAAGAAGGTTAAATGATAGTATGCCTGAATATATAGCTACAGAAGTACTAAAACTAATGGTTCAAAATGAAATTCCTGTAAAAGACTCTAAGGTTTTAATGTTGGGAATTACTTTTAAAGAAAACTGCCCAGATATTAGAAACACAAAAGCAATGGAGGTCTATACTTGCTTGAAAAATTTTCATATGGATGTTGACGTGTACGATCCATGGACATCTCCAGAAGAAGTAAAAAAAGAGTATGGACTGGCTGTTATTACTTCATTAGAAGGCGAAAAATACGACGTTATTATACATACTGTGGCACATAAGGAATTTTTAGAATTGAATTATAAAGCCTTGAAGAAGAAAAAGGGTGTTATATATGATGTGAAAGGCAGTTTAAATGTCGTTAAAGTGGATAAAAGATTGTAGGTTATGTATGACACTAAATACCATCAAATAGAATTGACCAGTAGTACTTTTTTAGTAACAGGTGGGGCGGGGTTTATTGGTTCTAACTTAGTAGAATATCTATTAAAACATAAGGCAAAAAAAGTAATTATACTTGATAATTTTGCAACAGGACATAGAAAAAATATTGAATCTTTTTTGCGAGATGTCAGTTGTGAATTGAATGAAGGTGACATTAGAAATATAGATGACTGTAAGAAAGCAATGCACGGAGTGGATTTTATTTTGCATCAAGCCGCCTTGGGTTCGGTGCCAAGATCAATTGATGATCCGATAACTACAAATGAGGTAAATAATTCTGGATTTTTGAATATGTTAGTCGCAGCTAAAGAATCAAAAAGTGTTAAACGAATGGTTTATGCTGCCTCATCAAGTACGTATGGAGATCATCCTGGATTGCCGAAGATTGAAGACGAAATAGGAAAGCCACTTTCACCGTACGCTGTGACAAAATATGTGAATGAGTTATATGCAGACGTTTTTTATAAAACCTATGGATTGGAAACAATAGGATTGCGATATTTTAATGTTTTTGGACCGAAGCAAGACCCTAATGGCGCTTATGCGGCTGTTATCCCAAAGTTTATTGACCAATTCTTGGAAAAAGAGGATCTTACCATTAATGGTGATGGAGAGCACTCTAGAGATTTTACATTTATAGAAAACGTTGTACAAGCAAATATTAAAGCGGTGTTGTCTGTTAATATAGATTCGGTAAACCAAGTGTATAATGTTGCTTTTGGAGAAAATACAAATATGAATGAGTTGGTTGCTGTAATTAAAAATGGCTTGAATCAACTAGATATTGACACGAGTTTATCAAGAGTAAAACATGGCCCAGATCGAACAGGAGATGTAAAACATTCTTTGGCTGACATTTCGAAAGGAAAGAAGTTAATAGGCTACGATCCAATTTATTCATTTAAAGAAGGAATGAAAAGAACTATTGAATGGTATTGTCGGCCATATATTAAAGGATGTTTAGCCGAAAATTAGTTTCCAAATAGTAAGTGAATTGAGTATTTTCGGATTATTTTTATCCTCTATTCGCCAACAAACTTAATATGATTTTCAGGCATTTATGCTAGACTTTAAAGGGTAATAAATAGCTTAAATTTATCTCGAAGATTTAACCCTTTAAAAATGCACTTTTTACAGACAACATACACTTCACGTGTTAAAAGGAGAGCTGAGTTTCATTGGGCCACGTCCGCTCTTAACAAAATATTTACCTTTGTATAAAACGCTCAAAAATAAAGATACAATATGAAACCTGGAATTACTGGTTGTGCACAAGTAAACGGAAGAAATACGATAGGATGTTTGGTATGCAGAAAATATTATTTTTAGTACGATATTAAAAGTAATAAGATCAAAAGATATCAATCTGGAGAATCTAGTTACTACTTCTAAATTTAAAGGAAATGTAGTAATTGCTGAAGGAGCTTCTATAACAAAAGGAGCAGGTTCCGGGGTTATAAAAAAAGGTTCCAGATTATGCGGAGTTAGCAGAGAATCTAGCGGGAAATTATAGAAATTAAAACGGAAGAAAAAAATGAGCGATAAAATTTGGTTATCCTCTCCCCACATGGGTGGTAAAGAGCAAGAATATATTCAAGAAGCATTTGATACAAATTGGATAGCACCCCTAGGACCAAATATTCAAAAGTTTGAAGAAAGTATAGAAAATTATTTAGTTCAAGATAAGCATGTTGTAGCCTTATCTTCTGGAACAGCAGCAATTCACTTAGCGCTTATCATGGCAGGTGTAGTTTTAGATGATGAAGTATTATGTCAAAGTTTTACGTTTTCTGCTTCTGTAAATCCAATATCATATCAAGGTGCAAAACCTGTATTCATTGATAGTGAATCTGAGACCTGGAATATGTCTCCAATTCATTTGGAAAGTGCAATTGTTGACAGTATTGAAATAGGCAAAAAGCCAAAAGCTATTATTGTTGTTCATCTATATGGAATGCCTGCAAAAATTGATAAGATCGCAGTTATAGCGAAGAAATATGAAATACCGTTAATAGAAGATGCAGCGGAAGTTTTAGGTTCTTCATATAAAGGTCAAAAATGTGGAACTTTTGGAGATTATGGAATTTTATCTTTTAATGGCAATAAGATTATTACAACATCTGGCGGCGGAGCATTGGTTTGCAATTCTATAAATGATAAAGAAAGAGGCATTTATTTGGCATCTCAGGCGAGAGATGAGGCTCCTCATTATCAGCATTCAGAGATAGGGTATAACTACAGAATGAGTAATGTGGTTGCTGGTATTGGAAGAGGGCAAATGGAAGTATTGGATAAACACATTAACTTAAGAAGGAAAAACAATCAATTTTATCAAGAGTTATTTAAAGATATAGAAGGAGTTACTGTGTTCATAGAAAAAAATGACGACTTTTATTCAAACCATTGGTTAAGTTGTATTTTGATTGATGAAAATTTGGCAGGATTTAATAGAGAAGATATAAGATTAGCATTATTAAAGGCTAATATTGAATCTAGGCCGTTATGGAAACCGATGCACTTACAGCCAGTTTTTAGTACTTGTAGTTATTTTGGAACCGAAGTGAGTGAAAATATATTTAAGGCTGGTTTGTGCTTGCCTTCGGGGTCTAATTTGTCAGAATTGGACAAGGAGTTCATTAAAAATTGTATTTTAGAATTTATTCAAAGCGTAAATAATTAGGTATTTAGCAGGAATATTTTCTTAAGATGAATTGTTCAAAAGTTGAATTAGCACCTTTTTGTACGCTATAAAAAGAATTTTCAGATGAGAAAAATTTTGAAAAAAATGGCAGAAAAGTTCCCCTCCCGTTGGATTATTTTATTGATTGATGTTTATTTAGTGACTCAATCTTTTGTGATTTCTTATATCATAGAATTTAATTTCTATTTGGAATTTAGGAAGTTGTTGTTTGTTTTACCGCTAGTTGCTATTGTCGGATTTATTAGTTTTATCCTTACCGGATTCTATAAAGGTGCTATGCGAAATAATGGTTTTAAAGATGCCGTAACGGTATTTTCAGAGGTTTCTCTATTTTCATTTTTACTTACAGTCATTTATATAGTCAATAGGTATTACATAATTGAGCCAAGAATTAGTTTCCCTTTCTCGGTAATCATTGTTCAACTTATGTTAAATATTATTGTATTAATATCGACTAGATATTTATTTAAATATGTGTACTCAAATAGTTTGAAAAAAGGAAATAAATTGTTGAACATTTTAATTTATGGCGCTGGTGATTCTGGTGCGTCAACGTATTCAGTATTGAATGAAGGCGCAGCGCAGAAAACAAAGGTTATTGGTTACATTGATGATAACCCGAGTAAGATTGGAAAAAAGATTAACCAGGTAAAAATTTATGGTCCAGATGATATATCCAAAGAATTTATTGAAAAACACCAAATAAAACAAGTCATAATTACCATACAACATCTAAAAGCAAAAAGGATTCTTGAAATATCTAATCAAATGATTTCAAAATCTTTAAAGGTGAAGATTGTTCCTCCTGCTGAAGATTGGATAGATGGAAATTTGCATGAAAAACAAATTTGTGATGTTAGAATTGAAGACCTTTTGGGGAGAAAGGTTATTAATATAGAAAATACCCTTCTAAAAAAGGAATTTAGTGATAAAGTGATTTTAGTTACTGGCGCAGCAGGATCTATAGGAAGTGAAATTGCGCGTCAGGTGTCATCTTATAATTATAAAAAGTTAATATTTATTGATCAAGCGGAGTCTGCATTATTCGATTTACAGCAAGAGTTTGTTGAAATAGGGAAGAAAAAAACATTTTTTATTTTAGCAGATATTCGAGGGGAGCGAAGGATGAATAAAATTATAGGGGATCACAAACCCGATATTATTTTTCACGCAGCAGCCTATAAACATGTTCCGTTAATGGAAGAGAATGCTTACGAGGCGGTAAACGTTAATGTTGTAGGAACTCATATTATTATGAATTTAGCCATGAAATTTAACGTTAAAAAATTTGTAATGGTATCTACGGATAAAGCGGTAAACCCAACAAATGTGATGGGGGCAACGAAGAGAATTGCCGAGATGTACGCAAGAAGTGTGATGAAGGAGGGTAAAACCAAATTTATTACTACTCGATTTGGGAACGTACTAGGATCGAATGGTTCCGTTATTCCAATTTTTAAGAGGCAAATAAAAGTTGGAGGACCAATTACAGTGACGCACAAAGATATTACGCGTTATTTTATGACAATCCCAGAAGCTTGTCAGTTAGTCTTGGAAGCTGGAGCAATGGGACAAGGAGGAGAAATTTACGTTTTTGATATGGGTGATTCTATTAAAATTTTTGATCTCGCTGTGAATATGATTCAATTATCTGGTTTAAATTATCCAGAGGATATTGATATTAAAATTAGTGGCTTAAGACCTGGAGAGAAAATTTATGAAGAATTATTGGCAACTGGTGAAGATACAATTCCTACCTATCATGAAAAAATAATGATCGCGAAACTGCGGGATTTTGATGAAGTGGAAATGAAGAATAAAATTTTAGAGTTATGTGAACTTAGCAAGGGGTGTAATGATAAGGATATAGTGTCTTTTGTTAAACAGATCGTTCCTGAATATAAATCTGAAAACTCCAAATTTGAAAAATTAGATATAGTATTGAAGAAGATTGTTTAATTTTATTTTCTAGTATTTTTTGATAGGTTCATACCAATGGCGAAATTAGAAATATGTTCTTTTGTACAGTCTTTCGGTATTTGTTTTTTTAGCCCTATTGTAATTCTAGAATGGAAATTTTTAAAGGAACTGTTCTGAATACTATGCGGGTATTAATAAATTGATATTTAATTCAGAATACAAATAATTTCCAATAGATACTATATCTTTGCAATTCCATTTTAAATAATTTAAGCTGTCATAAAAACTATGAATGTACTTATAATAGGATCAGGAGGTAGAGAGCATGCCATAGCATGGAAATTAGCGCAAAGCGAAAAATTAGGAGCGTTATTTATTGCTCCAGGAAATGCGGGTACCAGTGAAGTGGGATCAAATTTAAACATTGGAGTATCCGATTTTTTAGGAATTAAGAAAGCCGTATTGGATCATGAAATTGAGCTTGTTTTAGTTGGCCCAGAAGTACCCCTAGTAGAGGGAATACATGATTTCTTTTTGGCTGATGAATTACTGAAAGATGTTACAGTTATAGGGCCTGAAAAATTAGCGGCTCAATTAGAAGGGAGTAAAGAATTTGCTAAGGAGTTTATGATGCGTCATCAAATTCCAACAGCGGCTTATAGAAGTTTTACGAAGCAAAATGTTGATGCTGGTTTTGCCTTTTTGGAAAAATTGACTCCACCGTATGTTTTAAAGGCGGACGGTCTCGCAGCTGGTAAGGGAGTGGTAATTCTAAATGATCTTCAAGAAGCAAAAGATGAGTTGACAGCGATGTTAACAAATGAAAAATTTGGTAAAGCAAGCAGGAAAGTTGTGATTGAAGAGTTTTTAGATGGTATAGAAATGAGTTGTTTCATTTTAACCGATGGAAAGGGCTATGTTAATTTGCCAAATGCGAAGGATTATAAAAGAATTGGAGAAGGAGATAAAGGGCTGAACACAGGGGGGATGGGAGCGATTTCTCCAGTCCCATTTGCGGATGAAATTTATTTAAAAAAAATAGAGGATCGCGTCATTAGACCAACAGTAGAAGGGCTAAAAAAGGATGGAATTCCATACAAAGGATTCATCTTTTTTGGATTGATTAGAGTAAATAATGAACCCATGGTTATTGAATACAATTGCCGCATGGGAGATCCAGAGACGGAAGTTGTAATCCCAAGGATAAAATCAGATTTGATGGATTTATTTATAGCAACGGCTAAGAATGATTTAGAGAATGCGACTATTGAAATTGATGATAGAAGTGCGACAACGGTCATGTTGGTTTCCGGAGGATATCCAGAGGCGTATGAAAAGAATAAAGAGATTACTGGAATAGAAAAAGTAAATAATTCATTGGTATTTCATGCCGGAACAACCATGAATGAGCAAAACCTACTTACCAATGGTGGGCGTGTAATTGCTGTTACTTCTTACGGAAGAGATTTTAAAGAAGCGCTGGAAGCGTCTTATAAGAATGTAGCTAAAATTCAGTTTGAAGGTAAAAACTTTAGAACAGATATTGGATTTGATTTATAGGGCTGAACGTTAATAAAAAATAAAATTCATGAATCTTACGGTTATTGGTACTGGATATGTTGGACTAGTTTCTGGAACTTGCTTTTCAGAAATGGGAAATAAGGTGACCTGTATAGATATTGATGAGCGAAAGATTGAAGGACTAAATAAGGGTATAGTTCCAATATTTGAGCCCGGTCTTGAGAGCTTGGTCTTATCAAATGTTAAAAGTGGAAATTTATTCTTTAGTACTGATATTACTGAAAGTTTATCAAAATCGAATGTGGTATTTATAGCTGTTGGAACTCCTATGGGAGCCGATGGATCTGCCGATTTAAAAGATGTATTAGCAGTGGCTAAGCAAATTGGTCAAACCATGCAAAAAACATTGGTTATTGTAGATAAATCTACAGTTCCAGTGGGTACTGCAGATAAAGTTAGAAAAGCAGTCCAACAAGAATTAGATAGTAGGGGCGTTGATTTAGAATTTCATGTAGTCTCGAATCCAGAATTTTTGAAGGAAGGGGCAGCAATCAATGATTTTATGAGGCCCGATAGGGTAGTAATAGGGGCTGAAAGTGATTTTGCAATGATCCTGATGAAAAGACTTTATGCGCCGTTTGTTAGAACGAATGATCGATTTATTGAAATGGATATTCGATCAGCTGAAATGACGAAATATGCTGCGAATGCCATGCTTGCGACTAAAATTTCATTTATGAATGAAATTGCCAATATATGCGAATTGGTTGGTGCCGATGTTAATAGTGTTCGAACGGGAATAGGTTCGGATAATAGGATTGGATATAGTTTTATTTATCCGGGGAGTGGTTATGGTGGATCCTGTTTTCCTAAAGATGTAAAAGCCTTAACGAAAATGGCAATCGAACATGATTATGAAGCAACACTCATCGCATCAGTAGAGGAGGTAAACAACAAGCAGAAATTAGTTATATCGAATAAGATCATCAAACGATTTGGTAAAAATTTAAAGGGGTTGACATTTGCCTTATGGGGTTTGGCTTTTAAACCAGGTACAGATGATATGCGTGAGTCTCCTGCCATTTATGTCATAAAAGAACTAATTAGCCGTGGCGCAAAAATTGCAGCCTATGATCCAAAGGCAATGATTGAGGCTGAAAGAGTATATTTAAAAGGAGTTGATGGGGTAAGTTACGTGTCTTCAAAATACGAAGTTTTAAAAGAAGCTGAGGCGTTAATATTGTTAACTGAATGGAAAGAATTTCGTTCACCAGATTTTGAAGAAATTAAATCAAAGTTAAATCGACCAATTATATTTGATGGGAGAAACCAGTATAATAGCTTTGATTTGGAAAAAAATGGCTTTGAATACTATCAAATAGGTAAAAAGAGAGACTAGTCGATTACATCTATTTGGGTTCGTCATAATAGTTGGACTGACAGAAATCAACGTAATATTAAACATTCACTTTCTCATACAAAAAATATTTTGGTGGCTCCTCTCAATTGGGGGATTGGTCACGCAACTCGATGTATTCCGATTATTAATACATTATTAAAACAGGGGTTTACTCCTATTATTGGAAGTGATGGAGAGGCCTTAGTTTTACTTCAAAAAGAATTTCCAAATTTAAAGTTCTTTGAACTCCCTTCATATAATATTCGGTATCCAGAAAACGGAAAATGGCTGAAATGGAAATTGCTGATGAATATACCAACGATCATTAATGCTATAAAACAAGAAGGCGAAAAAGTAAGGGAATTAATTAATTCGGAAGATTTAATTGGAATTATTTCTGACAATCGATTTGGAGTGAGAAGTTCAAAAGTTCCTTCAGTTTATATAACACACCAATTAACCGTTTTGGCTGGATTCATGACTTTTTTTGCAACGCGGGTTCATCACTATTATATTCGGAAATTTGATGAATGTTGGATACCGGATAGTACGAATGAAATTCATTTATCTGGACGATTAGGTCTGAGCAGAAAAATCAGTAAAATAAAGAGAATAGGGGTGTTGAGTAGACTCAAAAAATTGGATATTGAGTTGAAATGGGATTTAATGGTGTTGCTCTCTGGAATAGAACCTTTAAGAGGCCAATTGGAAAAACGATTAATTGCTGAATTAAAGGGGTATCAGGGTAAGGTTCTCTTTGTAAAGGGACAATTTGAAGAGCATCAGAAAAAAGATATTTTTGGGAATAGTACATTTTATAATTATCTATTAACTTCAGAATTGGAAACCGCCATTAATGAGAGCAATATTGTTCTTTCTCGATCCGGCTATTCCACTATTATGGATTTGGCAAAACTTAAAAAGAAAGCATTTTTTATACCAACAAAAGGGCAAGATGAGCAGGAGTATTTGGCAAAATATTTAGCACATAAAAAAATTACGCCTTATTCAAGTCAAGATAGCTTTAAAATAGAAATGCTTGAACAAGCAAATAATTTCGCGGGGTTTAGTGAAAAGTATCCATCAGAATTACCAATTAGTTTATTTAACCTTTTTAAGGGTAAATGAAAACTCAGACCCTTCTCCAAATTCACTTTTAACTAATATAGTTTCATCATGAGCTTCAACGATATGTTTAACAATAGATAAGCCTAAGCCAGAGCCTCCTTGTTCTCGCGATCTACTTTGATCAACTCTATAAAAACGTTCGAATAAACGAGACAAGTGTAACTTTTTAATTCCCTCTCCGTCATCTATTACTTTCACTAATATTTTTTGTTGCCCATGCGATTCAACCGAAATAATAGTCGATCCACCTACACGACCATATTTAAGAGAGTTAACAATTAAATTGGTTAGCACTTGCTCTATCTTTTCTAAATCTCCAATAACAAGAACGGGCGCATCGTATTTTTTATTGAAACGTAATGTAATACCCCTTGTTTTGGCTTTCATTTCTAAGAGATCAAACACCTCTTGAATCAGTTCGACTATATTGAATTGTTCTAAATTTAGCCCCATCTCATTTGTTTCTAATCTTGAAATCATGTCTAAATCCTTCACAATAGAAACGAGACGATCCACACCTTTGACCGCTCGATTCAAGTATTTTTTTCTAATAACTGTATCATTAATGGCACCATCAATCAAGGTTAAAAGATACCCTTGAACTGTAAATAAAGGGGTCTTTAATTCATGTGACACATTTCCTAAAAACTCTCGTCTATAAATTTCTCTTTCATTTAAGGAGGTGATTTCGAATTGTTTTTCTTCGGCAAAACGTTTAACTCCTTCCGATAACTGCTCCATGTTGGTTGTAATAGTCGACTTTTTCAATTCATTAACGTCAAATAAAGAGACCTCATCATATATTTTTTTAATTCGAGAATAGATAAATTTTTCAACCCTCCATTGAATGGTAAAAAATGAAACTATAAATGTGAAGAAAGAACTAGCTAGAACAATAGTTACCTCAAAGGGTCCCCGAATAAAATAATTTGCTACAAATAATACCAACCCTGTAAATAGGGCAATAATACAAGCACACCAAAAGGCAAAAGCATATGTTTTTTTAATTTGCATTAAGAATTAATTATTCGTCTGACACAAATTTATATCCGACACCTTTAACAGTTTGAAAAAAATTATCTCCTAATTTTTCTCTTAATTTTCTAATATGCACGTCAATAGTTCTGTCTCCAACAACTACTTCACTTCCCCACACATTATTTAAAATGGCATTTCTTTTAAATACTTTTCCTGGCTTTGAGGTCAATAATGAAAATAGTTCAAACTCTTTACGAGGCAGGAATATGCGTTCTCCATTTTTGGAGATTTCATAGGCATCTTTATTAATAGTTATGGATCCAATGATTGTTACATTTTTACTTTCTTCAGATTTTAATCTGCGTAATAAAGATTTTACTTTACTCACGAGTACTTTTGGTTTTACAGGTTTTGCAATATAATCATCGGCTCCTGCATCGAAACCTGCTACTTGAGAATAATCTTCATTACGTGCTGTAAAAAATGCAATAATCACATCTTCCATACCTTCTAATTCTCTAATCTTTTCACAAGCTTCTATACCATCCATTTCAGGCATCATAATATCGAGTAAGATTAAATGAGGTTCTCTTTTTTTCGCTTCTTCTATAGCTTTTAAACCATTTTGTGCAGTATATATAGTATAACCTTCCTGACTTAAATTATAGCCAACAATTTCCAAAATATCTGGTTCATCATCTACTAACAAAATTTTGATGTCTTTTTTTTTCACGCTTCTCTGTCGTTTAAGGTGTTATACTCACCAAAGATAATTATTAAAACCTATTTGCTTGGGTTCTTAACAATGATTTAATATTACCTTTTTATACTTAAGGTTTAAGTAACATAAGGCAAACCTATAAAAAGCGAGATTTTTGTCGGTTTATTGGACAGTAAGAAGTTAAAAAGTGTTTGGATATATGATATGTTTGGCAGGCATGCTCATAAAAATATGCGAATATACAAGAGGCTATTAAGACGGCTAATTTAAATATTGAAGTAACTCTTTAAAGGCGGACGAAAATGGCAAAAGAGCTATAAGAAAGTTGATGAAAGAATAATAGGCATTCATTGTAATTAGCATAGTACTTTTAGTTAGGACTTTTTTTGTACTTTTAACTTAAAATGAAAAAGGAATGAGTGCAAAAATTGACTTTAAAAAAGTATTGTTTTTGGATATAGAAACAGTGCCAGAAACTGCAACATTTGAAGAGATTTCTCCAATTAAACAGCAGCTTTTTACGTCGAAAACAGCCTATCAACGTAAGGAAGAAATTACACCAGAAGAATTTTATAGCCGAGCTGGAATTTGGGCAGAATTTGGAAAAATAGTATGTGTTTCAGTAGGTTTTTTTTCGGAATTTGGAGAGACTCGAAAGTTTCGGGTTACATCGTTTTATGGTCATAATGAGTGTGATTTACTTATCGATTTTAAAGAATTATTAAACACCTATTTTAGCAGTATAGGCCATCTATTGTGCGCCCACAACGGAAAGGAGTTCGATTTTCCTTATATCGCCCGTAGAATGATTATAAACAGAATAGATTTACCGGTTACTTTAGATTTGTTTGGTAAAAAACCTTGGGAAATCCCTCATTTGGATACCATGGAATTATGGAAGTTTGGAGATTATAAACATTATACTTCGTTGAAATTGATGACCCATATTTTGGGAATACCTTCGCCGAAAGACGATATTGATGGAAGTCAAGTGGCTGATGTGTATTACAAAGAAAAAAACCTGGATCGAATTGCAACTTATTGTGAAAAAGACACCATCGCCGTAGCGCAATTATTATTGCGATTGTATAATATGGAACTATTAAGTAAAGATGAAATTGAAAGTGTTTGAGTTATTTTTTGTTTTGGGGACTCATTCTAATAATTTTATAACTAACGGATCTAGGATTACAAAAAATAAAATAGAGGATTACTCTTCTAACTTCATAGAAAGTTCCATCCAGCGCTCCTCTTTCGCTTCAATTTGATTGATTGCATCTTGTAATTTTTGTGAAATTTCATGAATTTTATCTGGCGCTATATTGCCATCAACAAATTGTTTTTCGAATTCTTTTTTTGAGTTTTCCAATTTTTTAATGTCCTTTTCTAATTGCTCAAATTCTCGTTTTTCAGCGTAACTTAGCTTGATTTTGGTATTTGTTGTTGTTTTTTGAACTTTTTCAGATTTTTCAATTGCGGGTTGCATCGGTGGAATTGAATCCTCATAAGACCTATAATCAGAATAATTACCAGGAAAATGTGAAATACTTCCTTCTCCATTAAATACAAAAAGAGAGTCCATTATTTTATCCATAAAATAACGGTCGTGAGAAACAACCAATAAATTTCCAGGGAAATCTAATAAGAAATTCTCAAGTACATTAAGCGTAACAATATCTAAATCGTTGGTTGGTTCATCTAAAATTAAAAAGTTCGGGTTTTGAATTAAGACAGTACACAAATACAATCGCTTTTGTTCACCTCCAGATAACTTTTCTACAAAGTCATATTGTTTTTTTCGGCTGAATAAGAATTTTTCAAGTAATTGACCTGCCGAAATTTTTTGTCCTTTTGCCAGTGGAATATATTCACCAAATTCTTTGATGACTTCAATTACTTTTTGTCCTTTTTTAATTTTAATTCCACTTTGAGTATAGTATCCAAATTTAACCGTTTCACCAGGAACAATTTTCCCAATATCTACAGGGATTTTTCCAGTAATAATATTTAAAAAAGTTGATTTTCCTGTTCCATTTTTTCCAATAATTCCAATGCGTTCCCCTCGCTTAAATACATATTCGAATCTATCAAGTATTTGAAGATCTCCAAATCGTTTCGAAATTTTATGCAATTCGAGAATCTTATTTCCAAGACGCTCCATGTTTATCTCTAACTGAACTTTATGGTTATTACGTCTTTGATGTGCTTTGTCTTTTATTTCAAAAAAATCGTCAGTACGTGATTTAGATTTGGTTGTACGAGCCTTTGGTTGACGGCGCATCCAGTCTAATTCTTTTTTAAATAGGTTTTTTGCCTTGTGAAGTTCCGTTTGTTCTTGGGCAATTCGCTCTTCTTTTTTTTGTAAATAATAGGAATAATTTCCCTTGTATTTGTATAATTTTCCCTCATCTAATTCAAAGATTTCATTACACACGCGCTCTAGAAAGTAACGATCGTGGGTAACCATAAATAAGGTAATTTTTTCTTTTTTGAAATACGATTCCAGCCATTCAATCATTTCTAAATCTAAATGATTTGTAGGCTCATCTAAAATGAGTAAATCTGGTTTGTTGATCAAGATAATGGCCAACGACAATCGCTTTTTTTGACCTCCTGATAAAGAAGAAACAGTTTGTTTTAAATCATCAAACTTAAGTTTAGAAAGAATTTGCTTGTATTGTGTTTCAAAATCCCAAGCATTATGTAATTCCATCAATTCAAAGGCTTTTTGATATGGAGCTTCATTTTCAGGATTTTCGAGTGCTTTTTCGTATTGCTCGATAACTTTTAGAATTGGGTTCTCAGAAGTAAAAACAGCTTCTTCGATCGTCAAGTCATCACTTAATTCATCTTTTTGGGATAAATACGCTATTTGGAGTCCTTTTCTAGAAGAAATTTGCCCAGAATCAGCCGCGGCTATGCCAGCGATAATATTTAGTATAGATGTTTTTCCGGTTCCATTTTTCGCTACAAAGGCAATTTTTTGGTCTTTGTTAATTCCGAATGAAATATTTTCAAATAATATGTGGTCTCCAAAACTTTTAGAGATGTTTTCAACAGTAAGATAATTCACAATTATGCTTTTTGCAAAGTAAGTGAATTCGAATAGGATATACTTACCCTTTTTACATTTATAATTGGTTTCATTAAAATAAATAAAAGATTGTTTTAAATTGCCTTGCTATTATGAACGAATTATTAAAAGTACAGGATTTAAGAATTTCTTTTAATTCAGATGGTGTTGAAAATGAAGTGATTCATTCAATATCATTTGGATTAAAAGCTAACGAAATATTGGGAATTGTAGGCGAGTCTGGTAGTGGAAAGTCTGTTTCTTCGCTTGCCATATTGGGGTTGCTTCCTAAAGGTAAGTCTAGTGTTTCTGGCACTATTTTGTTCGATGGTCAAGAATTATTACAAATGGACGATTCCGATTTTAGAAAAATTAGAGGAAACGAAATTTCAATGATTTTTCAAGAACCTATGAGTTCATTAAACCCTAGTTTAACTTGCGGGTTTCAAGTATTGGAAATAATCCAAGAACATCTAGAGTTTGATGAGAAGGAGTCGAAATCATACGTGACAGAACTTTTTACGAAAGTAAAATTATCAAGACCAGAAATAATATTTGATCAATATCCACATCAAATTTCTGGGGGGCAAAAGCAACGGGTAATGATTGCTATGGCAATTGCGTGTAAACCAAAAATCCTAATTGCCGATGAGCCTACAACGGCGTTAGATGTAACAGTCCAAAAAGAGATTGTACTACTTTTAAAAGAATTACAAGAAGAAACTCAAATGAGCATTCTTTTTATTTCACATGATTTGGCATTAGTTTCCGAAATAGCCACGAATGTTTTGGTAATGCATAAGGGACAAATTATTGAGCAAGGGAATGCACGAGAAGTATTTAAATATCCAAAAGAAGAATACACCAAAGCGCTGATTAATTCAAAACCTAGTTTGAATGTTCGTTTGAAAGTACTTCCAACAGTAGAAGATTATTTGGGTGATAATGTGCAGTTGGAAATTCAATCAGCAGAGCAAAGAAATGAATTGTTATCTGATATTTATAGTAAAAAACCAATTTTGGAAGTCATCAATTTGAGTAAATATTATAGTACTGGTAGTACATGGTTTTCTAAAAAGCAGAAGGAAGTGAAGGCTGTTGATGATGTTTCGTTTAAAATATATGAAGGGGAAACGGTTGGATTAGTGGGAGAATCAGGATGTGGAAAGACAACCTTGGGAAGAACAATATTAGGTTTAGAAAAGATTACAAAAGGAGAAATTTTTTATAAAGAAAAGGATATTTCGAAATATTCAAAAAGGGAATTGAAAGTGTTAAGAAGAGAAATTCAACTCATTTTTCAAGATCCGTTTTCTTCGTTGAATCCAAGAATTCCAGTTGGAAGGGCCATTATGGAACCGATGAAGGTTCATGGAATATGCAAATATGATGATGAATGCAAAATCGAAGTACTTAAAATATTAGAAAGAGTAGGACTAGAGGAATCTCATTTTTATCGCTATCCGCATGAGTTTTCTGGAGGTCAACGACAAAGAATTGGAATTGCTAGAACCATTGCCTTGAGGCCTAAATTAATTGTTTGTGATGAGTCAGTCTCAGCATTGGATGTTTCTGTTCAAGCACAAGTGCTAAATTTATTAAATGAATTAAAGTTGGATTTTGGATTTACGTATATTTTCATCTCGCATGATTTGTCTGTCGTAAAATATATGAGTGATCAGTTATTGGTTATGAATAATGGGAAAATGGAAGAAATAGGTGATGCTGATGTCATTTATGAGAATCCGCAAAAAGAGTATACTAGAAATTTAATTGACGCTATTCCAAAAGGAATTTGAAGCGATAATTGTACCTTTGCTTTTTTTAAAAAATGCAATGAGAAGATTTCTTGCTTAATTCAATACCACTATACAAAATAATAACTACAATTCTGTTTTAGTTAAATGATTATAAGGACTATACATAGCGTAATTATAATAGTATTTTTTTGCTTTTCGATTGTGTCTTTTGGTCAAGAGATAGATGAAGGACTAACGCTATTAAAGGATTCTGATGATACTAGAATTAAGTTTGAAAATCATTTTTATGATGCGTTAAAATATAAAGCTATTGGTAATTATTCAAGAGCGATAATTGAGTTAGAAAAATGTCAGCAATTGTTTCCCAAAGAGTATTCTCTTGCCTTTGAGTTTGCAAAAAATTATTATTTTCAAAATAAATTTGACGAAGCGGCACTTTACATTGAGGAGGCATTGCACAATGATCCAGAAAGTTACTGGTATTTAGAACAGGCAAAAAAGATATATGTGAAGCAATTTAAATATAGCAAGGCGATTGAAGTTCAAGAGGATATTATAAAATTGAGACCTGAAAAAAGGGAAGATTTAGTCCTTATTTATATTCGTGCCAATGAAATAGCGCGTGCTCAAACTTTAATAGATGAACTTACAAGGCAGGGGATTTCTTCCTATCGATTAAAGAGTTATCAACGATCGATAGTCAGTCTTAGAAAAAGATCAGCACCACAAGAAATTGTAGCCGTTGAAAATGAAACAATTCAGGATTTAAAGGTGAGATTTAAATCAGAAAAAAAGTTTGATGTGTTGAAGGAAATATTAGTTTTTGAGTATGCCAATAGAAATGAGGAAGCATTATTAAAGTTTAGTAAAGAAGGACTGGAATTATTTCCTGCGCAACCATTTGTTTATTTGATGCAAGGAAGGTCTTTTAACTTTGGTAAAAAATATAACGACGCAATTGACGTTTTAATAAACGGAATAGATTTTATTTTAGAAGATAAGTTGCTGGAAGCATATTTTTATGAGCAATTAGCAATAAGTTATGAAGGGTTGAATCAGGTTGAGAAAGCTCGAAAAAGTACAGAAAAATCAGTAGAATTAAGAAAGAATTAATAATTTAATGACACAAAAATCAATATATCTAGTACTGCTTGTATTCGTTGTTTCGTCTTGTAAATCTGTAAAAGATGTTTCAGGAAATACAATATCTTCCATGTCTTCAAAGAAAATAATTAAAAACCATTATGAGGCCGACTTTGACAAGAAAACTATAAATGCGACTATAAAAGCGACCTATAAAGACAAGGACGGGAGTCGGTCTATTTCAATAAAATTGAGGATGCGAAAAGATTCTGCTATCTGGATGAGTGGTCGTTTTGTAATTCCAGTGGCAAAAATTTTAATTACGCCTTCCAAAGTTCGTTTCTACGAAAAATTAGGAAAGACTTATTTTGATGGGAATTTTGAGTTGTTAAGTAAATTTTTAGGGACGGATGTTAATTTTGAAGTTATTCAAAATTTATTGTTAGGGCAATCAATACAAAATTTGAAAGTTGAAAAATTCAATTCGGAAATAATGAATAACTCGTATAGATTAGCTCCAAAAAAACAAAAGGAATTATTTGATGTCTTATTCTGGATTGACCCTACCTTTTTTAAGATGAATAAGCAAGAAGTTCGCCAGCCTGCAGAACAAAAAAAGATGATGATAAATTATGTTGGTTACCGCGAAATTGATAAAGAAGTATTTCCAAAGGAAATTCAAATAACTGCTATAGAAAAAGCAGATCGCATATTTTTAAATCTAGAGTATCGGGCCGTGGAATTTGACAGAAAATTAAGTTTTCCATTCACAATTCCTTCTGGATATAAACAAATCAAGTTGAATGATTAGATGTAACTCCCTTTTTATTGTTTGCTTTTTATTTGTTGGTTTGTTGACTCAGGCTCAAGAAACGAGGCAACAATTAGAAACAAAGAGAAAGGAAATTCAGGCGGAAAAAGATAAAATTAACAGTTTGCTTTCTCAGGCAATTTCTGAAGAAAAAAGTTACTTAAGTTATTTGAATGAGATTAACTTAAAAATTAATGTTCAGCAAAAATTAATGAATGCTATTCGAGCAGAATCAGATGCTTATAGGACAGAGGTTCGAGCAAACCAGAAGAAAATCAGAAATTTAGAGGCCGAACTAAAAAAGTTAAAGGATGACTATGGCAATATGATCTATAAATCATATAAAAGTAAATCTCAACAAAGTCGTATGATGTTTTTATTGTCTTCTGAAGATTTTTATCAGGCCTATAAAAGATTGCAGTATATGAAACAGTATACCGATTTCAGAAAAAATCAAGGGGAACAAATTGGAGTAAAGGCAGCCCAATTAAACGTATTTAATGATTCCTTAAAAATAAAGGTGAAAGAACAAGAGGTTCTTGAAGTGATTAGTAAAAAGGAACAAAACAAGTTAAATGAAGAAAAAGCGTTACAACAAGATATTATTTCCAAAATAAAAAAGAAAGAGCGAAAATATAAAAATGAGATCAAAAAGAAACAGCGCGAACAGCAAAAGATAAATCATAAAATTGAAAAAATAATTCGTGATGAGATTGCACGGTCTAATAAGAAGGCTGGTATAAAATCTTCGAAGTTTGCATTGACGGCTGAAACGAAATTATTGGCAACGCAATTTGCTGGAAATAAGGGGGAATTTCCATGGCCGGTAGATAGAGGTTTTGTATCTAGAGGTTTTGGAAGACAAAAGCATCCAACTTTATCAGGTATTTATGTCGAAAGTAATGGGGTTCGAGTTACAACGGAGAAGGGCAGCAATGCACGTACTATTTTTGATGGTACTGTTTTGTTAATTCAAGTTACTCCAGGGAATAAAAAAGCAGTGTTTGTGCAGCATGGAAATTATATCTCGGTTTATAGTAATTTGGAAAGTTTAAGCGTTAAAACGGGGGATAAGGTTTCTACAAAACAAATTTTGGGAAGAATATTTACAGATAAACTTACAAATAAAACAATACTACCATTTAAACTTTATAAAGATTCAACACCATTAAATCCAACTTCATGGATTTATAAAATGTAGTAGAAATTGAGGGTTAATTTATGTTAAGAGCCGAAAAATCAAAGGTGAGAAAAATTGAATCATTTCCTAGTTTGGAGAGTAGCGCTTTGGCAACCCATTATTTTTATAATTCAAAAAGTGACGTTGGGGATCATTATTTAAGTCGGTCAAAAAATTTGAATGAAGACTTTGAAAAGAGATTAATCGAACTAGAAAAGAAGAGCCAGAAATCGAGCTTCTCTCCTTCGCTTACTCCTTCTTTTCAATTTATAGATTTGTTTGCCGGTATCGGAGGATTTCGAATGGCGATGCAAAACCTTGGCGGTAAATGCATATTCACTTCGGAATGGGATAAGGATGCTAAGAAAACATATTTTAACAACTATGGAGAGGTTCCATTTGGTGATATCACCAAAAGAGAGGTTAAAGATTTTATTCCGCCAAAATTTGATGTATTGTGTGCCGGTTTTCCATGTCAGCCATTTTCAAAAGGGGGCTTGCGGAATGGATTTGAAGATACACGAGGTACTTTGTTTTTTGATTTGTGTGAAATTATTAAAAAGCATCAGCCTAAATATTTATTTCTAGAAAATGTGGCCAACCTCGCTACGCACGATACTGGTAACACGTATAAAACAATTTTGAAAAGTTTGGATAGATTGGGCTATTATTACCCAGAAACTCCGCTAATTTTGTCTCCCGACAAGTTTGGAGTTCCTATTTTGAGGCCTCGAATTTATATACCATGCGTTCGAAAGGATATTGTAAAAGGAAAGCCTTCAAAAATCAAAAAGTTTCAAAATGAAATAGCAAAACGATTTATTGAAGACGTAAGTTCTATTGACGAAGTTTTGGATACTAATATTAAATCAAATTTGACGGCTTACGAAAATCGGGTTTTGACGATGTGGAATGATTTTTATCAAGGAGTTGATTTAAAAGTTATTGGTTTTCCTGTTTGGATGGAGTTTTTTAAGCACAAGGGCACCTTAGAAGGTTTTCCTGTTTGGAAGGTAAACTTTATTCGGAAGAATATTGATTTATATAATCGAAATAAGGCGTTTATTGATAGGTGGTTGCGAGAGTACGAAAATTTGGATTGGTGTATTAAAACCCATCGAAAAATGGAATGGCAAGCAGGTAAAAACTACGCATCTCTATTTGATTGTTTAATTCAGTTTAGACCATCTGGCGTTCGAATTAAAAGACCCGATAGATTTGCGACTTTAGTTGCCATGAATCATCAACAAATAGTAGGAAAATATCGCCGAAGAATTACAATTGATGAGTCCAAAAGACTACAATCTTTTCCAGAAAATTATAAACTACCAAGTTCAAATTCAGTTGCAATGAAGCAATTAGGGAATTCGGTGAATGTGAAAGCGGTTCAGACTATTTTTGAAACGATATTGGATCTGTTTAAATAGATTAAACGGCGCCATGAACTTATTCTTCAAACAACGCCTTTAGTTCTGTAGCGTCTTTGGCTTCCATTCTGCCTGATAATAATAAACTCAATTGCTTTCTTCTAAGCGCACCTTCAAAACGTTCTGTTTCTAAGTCAGTTTCTGGTTTAATTGCTGAAACTTTGACAGGACTTCCTAATCTGTCAACGGCTACAAAGGTATATATTCCTTCGTTTACTTTGGTGAGGTCTCCAGTTTTTCGATCTTCAATCCAAACGTCAACATAAACCTCCATAGATGAATTAAAAGCTCGGGAAACTTTGGCTTCAATCGTTACAACGCTTCCAACAGGTATTACTTTTCTAAACACCACATGGTTAACAGAAGCGGTGACAACAATATTTCTTGAATGACGTTGGGCAGAAATACTACCCGCTCTATCCATTCTCGCCAAGAGTTCTCCTCCAAAAAGATTATTTAACGCATTGGTTTCTCCGGGTAACACAACATCCGTTAAGATGGCTAGAGAGTCTTTAGATTTTTTTATAAGCATACATTTTTTTAAGAAAAGTAAGTTAAAATAAGAAAGGTATGTTTTGATAAATAAAATCGATAGGAAAAGGGACTCTTTATTTTTAATATTTTTGAACAAGTAGCCAAGCATCTGAAGAAACAGTCTTCTTAATAGTCTTTAAGTTATTAATAGCTTTCGCTCTTGAATTATAACTAGAAAAAGCAACCTGAGTAAGCCCCCATTTATTTACGCCTAAGATTTGCGCTTTAAATCCATTCCCTATTAATTCTTTTACTTTTTTATTTGCATTTTCAACCTCTCTAAAAGCACCAGCCACGATATGATAATTATGAACTTCCTTAGTTACGTTTAATGTAATAGTTGGCAACGGACTATCAATGACAAAAGTAGCTTGTTGAATTTCTAGTTCTACTGCTTTTTGTTGCTGCTGTTCTGCTAGGATTTGTTCGTTGTATTGGCTTACATTATAGGTATTCCAAGTAAAACTTCCTACAGCAAACAGTATGGCCGCAGAGGCAGCATATTTTAAGAAAACAGGTGTTTTTCTTTTTATTACTTCTGAAGTTAATGGAATGACAGGATTTAACTCGCTTTCTTTGGCTGCAGATGCGCCTCTCTGCACTGCAGTTGAATTGAAGGGAGCAAGACCAAACGAATCTGTTAAATAATTTTGAGAAGTAGAAGGTTCAAAAATGATCTTTCCTTGTGGGTCCAACGACAACGTTCCAATTTTTGAAAGTTCAATCGTTTCATTTTTCATTGACGCACTCCAAGTGTTAATCTCGTTTTTAATGAGAGTCGTTGCTTCAGAAAAAGTAACGCTTTCAACAGATGCAATATAATTTGCCAATAGACCGTCATTATTTTGAAGGTGATTGTTGAAAGTAATTTGCTTTGTAGGAGGATAAAAAGTGTGTGTAAAACGGTTTAATTTTGCTGTTGTTTCGTTGGTGATGAAACCACCAAAGCCTGGAACAATAACACATTCGTATCGGTATAATAAATCACTGATGTAAGTCTCTAATCTCATTCAAACAAATATAGCAAAAAGACGGGCTCTTTTCATGAGTTTCTTAATATTTATTAACAATTCTTTTGTATATTGAAAGTCAATTTTTTAGAAATGCTAGAAGAAGAATTATTTGCTATTTTGACCTTACAAAAGGCAAAAGGGATAGGAGATATTATTGCAAAAAAGTTAATTTCACATTGTGGAAGTGCTAAAAATATATTTTTAGAGAAGTTAACTGCCATTGATAAAATTAATGGAGTTGGTGCTATTGCTATTAAAAATATCTTTGATAAAGCCACTAGATTACGAGCAGAAAGAGAATTGAATCATATTTTAAAAAATAAATTAAAATATGTTCATTTTCAAGATGCGAATTATCCTATTAAATTGAAAGAATGTATTGACGCTCCAATTCTGATGTTTTATGATGGTAATATTCAAATTAATGAACAGCCAATAATAAGTATTGTAGGTACACGACAAATGACCCTTTATGGTCGTGATTTTATTCATAAGTTAATAGAAGCAATTGTACCTTTTAATCCTATTATTGTTAGTGGTTTCGCCTATGGAGTAGATATAACAGCACAAAAATCTGCGATTGAAAACCAATTACAAACGATAGGAGTGCTGGCTCATGGACTTGATCAAATATATCCAAAACTTCATAAAAAATATATTAGCGATGTTAATGAAAATGGTGGGTTTTATACAGAGTTTTGGCATGACGAAGAGCCTTTGAGGGAAAATTTTTTGAAGCGAAATAGAATTGTTGCTGGAATTTCGGAGGCAACTATAATCGTTGAATCTGCGGAGAAAGGAGGTTCTCTGGTAACCGCGGATATTGCCAATTCATATAGTAGAGATGTTTTTGCAGTACCCGGAAAAACAACGGATATATTAAGTAAAGGATGTAACGATTTAATAAAAAGAAATAAAGCAGGTATCTTAACTTCACCCCAAGATTTAATTGATGTTTTAAATTGGGAATTAAAATCAGAACGTAAGGCTCCCATTCAAAAACAATTATTTATTGATTTAAAGGATGAAGAGAAGATTATTTACGACTTTTTATTAGAAAATAACAAGCAACATATCGATTTTATTAGCTTATCGTGCAAAATCCCTACGTATAAATTGGCAACGCTGCTATTTAATCTTGAAATGAAAGGACTGGTGAGACCTTTACAAGGGAAGTTGTTTGAAACGGTATAACTTTTATCCTTATTTTTGAGGTTCGTCAGTTTGCGAATGTTATTAAATCATTTTGCTTAAAAAGGGAAAAAATATGAGTGATGATACTAAATTAATATCTCAGAAAAAACCAGCTTTTCCTGTTATAAAGGAATTAAATGAGTATTTGATTGAGCATAGTAGAAATATTAAGATCCCTATTTTTTATGATGACCTACTGCGTTTTCAGGGCTCAGTAGTAGTCTATGATAAAAATGAAGAGGACACTCTTTGGGTACGTACTTATTATTCAGAATATGAAAGGAAAGAGATCGATTTAAGTCTAAAAAAGGTGTACGCCATTTTGCACTCCGATGGGAATGAAGAGATCATAAAATATTTAAATATTGACGCGATCGACTATTGTACGTTTGGTAATTCGAAGCCTTTTCGTGTAAAAGTTCGTAATATATTAAACGATAATTACAGTCGCTTTTATGTAAAAAAAACAGATGCTTCTCGGATTTATGGTTTAGAATTAGAGCATATTTTGTCTCCTTATAACTTAAACTTTTTAGTTTATAAAGACACTTTGATTGAAGAGCATATTGCTGGAATTCCTGGCGATGTATTTATCAAAGAGATGTTACCTAATTGTACAAACCCCGAAAAGGCTCAAATAGCGAAGGAGTTCGTACGGTTCAATGAACGCTGTATGATTCGTTTGTTAGGTGACATGCGTTCTTACAATTATGTGATTGTACCCGTTCACGATTTTGATCACGTAGTTTATCGGATTCGTGCTATTGATTTTGATCAGCAATGCTTTGAAGGGAAATTTAGAGTCTATTATCCACAATTTTTTAAGGAAAATTTAGAAATGGTGAAATTGGTCAGTGAAAGATTACAACAAGGTTCGATTGATCAATATAGGTTGGAAGAACGGTCTACTATAGCAAAACGAACCAAAGGTTCTGAGAAGAGAATGGATCATTTAATAGCTTGCATGAAGGCCGATCAAATTTCAACTAAAATAAATGTAAGTCTTTTAAAAAGGCAGGTGAGAAAATACACAAGAGATGTTGAGTTTAAGAAATGTAATAATATGGGTGAAATACTGGAAACTGCGTTAGATTTTGTAAAACGTAATTATGAAAGCGTAAATCTTTAGAGAACTCCTTCTAAATTATTTTTTGTTTGCCATTACACTTTCAACAACAACAGTAGTTAAAATTAATCCACCACCAAGATACGTATTTAAAGAGGGTATTTCATGTAAGAACAAAAACCCCATAATAATACCAAATATGGGTTGTAAACTGCTAATAATACTTGCGGTAGTTGCAGAAAAATTCTTTAGTCCTCTTACAAATAGTGTGTGCCCTAAAGCGGTGGTAATTAGCCCAATAATAAGAAGATAGGAGTATTGTGTTTCGAAGCCTGAAGTGTCCATAAACAGCATTACAGGAATCATAAGAATGGTTACAATGGTTAATTGATAAAACATAATCATACCACCATTGTAAGAACTTGCATTTCTTTTTACAATCAAGTTTCGAAGTGCATAGAACACACCTGAAACTAATCCGAATAATACTCCTATAAAGTGGGCGTTTTCAAGATTAAAATCGGGTGCTAAAATATAAAGCCCTAGCAGTATCATAAACCCAAATAGAATATGAATTGGATTTAATTTTTCTTTGGAAAAAAAGGGTTCAATTAAAGCCGTAATTACAGGGAAAGTATATAGTGAAAGCATTCCCAAGGCTACCGTAGAAAATTTCAAGGCATAGAAATAAGTGACCCAGTGAATTCCTAAAAATAAAGAACTAATAAAAAAGGGTAAACGATCTTTCTTAGTGTTTAGTTTAAAGCTTACTTTTTTGAAATAACAAAGTAGAAATAAGGCAATGGCTCCAATACAGCAACGCCACCATATAATAACAGGAGCAGGCATGTCTATATGTCTTGCAAGTACGCCCGAAGAACTAATAACTAGGGTAGCAAAGCAAAGCTCCGTCAAATGCTTTAAATGTCGATTTTTCATGTGTTCATATTTATTGTTTTTTAACGGTCACATGCAGTTCGCTATTAATCATTACCTTGAGTGATAAAATTTTGGACATGCTCGTTTCATGATTAAATTGCTTTTAGGACGGATAACGCTTTTTTCACGGAATCAATATGAATAAATGTGATTAATAATCGAAGACCGCTTTTGGTCTCTTTTTCTTTCATTATACATGACTTTGGATGCTTCTGGATGTAACTTAAAACGTTGGAAAAACTTGAGGTTTGATAAAAATTACTTTGTTGATCTGACACAAAATAGCCGACCATTCTTTTTCTTTTTAAAATAATCCGCTCCAGACCAATTTCTTTTGAAATCCATTTGATGCGGACGCTATCTAATAAATCAACTACTTGTTTGGGTAGTTCTCCAAATCGGTCTATTAATTGAGATTCAAATATTTTAAGTTCTTCCTCATTTTTAATCTCTGAAAGTTTAGTATATAAATTTAAGCGTTCAGAAATAATTTCAACATAATGATCTGGAATTAATATTTCAAAATCGGTATCTATTTGAACTTCTTTCACATAGTTCTTAGAACTTCCCGTATCTTGATATAGTTCTTTAAATTCATTATTTTTCAGTTCTTCAATGGCTTCATTTAATATTTTTTGATAGGTATCAAATCCAATATCATTGATAAAGCCACTTTGTTCTCCACCCAATAAATCTCCAGCGCCACGAATTTCTAAATCTTTCATGGCTATATTTATTCCGCTACCTAATTCTGAAAAAAGTTCTAAGGCTTCAATGCGCTTTCTGGCGTCATCCGTCATCTTATGATATGGAGGGGTGATAAAATAACAAAATGCTTTTTTGTTAGATCGACCAACTCTACCACGCATTTGATGTAAATCTGAAATACCAAAATTATTTGCATTATTAATAAAAATAGTATTGGCATTTGGAACATCTAATCCGCTTTCTACAATAGTAGTAGAAACCAAGACATCAAATTCATTATTCATAAACGCAAGCATGAGTTGTTCTAGTTTTTTACCTTCCATCTGCCCATGACCAGTGGCTATTTTGGCATCTGGAACTAAACGCTGAATCATGCCTGCAACTTCCTTAATGTTTTCAATTCTATTATGAATAAAAAATACTTGCCCTCCACGAGATATTTCATAGTGAATGGCATCTCTAATTATTTCCTCATTTAATCGAATAACCTGCGTGTCAATAGGATGTCTATTAGGAGGTGGAGTGCTAATCACGGATAAATCTCTGGCAGCCATTAAACTAAATTGCAAGGTTCTAGGTATAGGAGTAGCGGTGAGGGTTAAGGTATCTACATTCTCTTTTATAGTTTTCAATTTATCTTTAACGGCAACTCCAAATTTTTGTTCCTCATCAACTACTAATAAGCCTAAATCTTTAAAAATAACTTTGTTGCTAGCTAATTGATGGGTTCCAATTACAATATCTAAAGAACCGTCAGTTAAGCCCTCTAAAATTGTATTTCGCTGTTTCGTAGTTCTAAACCTATTTAAATAATCTATGGTAACAGGAAAGTTCTTTAAGCGCTCGCTAAAGGTTTTGAAGTGCTGAAAAGCAAGAATGGTTGTTGGGACTAATATAGCGACTTGTTTTCCATTGTCTACCGCTTTAAATGCAGCCCGAATGGCAACTTCTGTTTTTCCAAAGCCAACATCACCGCAAACTAAGCGATCCATTGGCTGTTCTTTTTCCATATCTATTTTAACCGCTTCGGTTGCGCTAGATTGATCTGGAGTATCCTCGTAAATAAAACTAGCTTCTAGTTCGTGCTGGATAAAACTATCCGGTTTGTATTGAAACCCTTTTTCTATTTTGCGCTTTGCATATAATTGAATTAAGTCGTAAGCGATTTGTTTTACACGAGTTTTTGTTTTTTGTTTTAATTTTTTCCAAGCGCCAGAACCCAGTTTGTACATTTTAGGTGCCTTGCCATCTTTTCCATTGTATTTAGAAATTTTATGCAATGAATGAATACTGATGTATAGTATATCTCGATCACCATAAATCAACTTGATAGCTTCTTGTTGACTTCCTTCAACTTCTATTTTTTGTAAGCCGCCAAATTTTCCAATTCCATGATCAATATGCGTTACATAATCACCAATTTCTAAATTGGTTAATTCCTTTACTGTTATTGCTTGTTTTTTAGCATAACCGTTTTTTAGACGGAATTTATGGTAGCGCTCAAATATTTGATGATCTGTATAACAGGCTATTTTTAAATCATTATCTATGAAACCCTGATACAGCGGGAATACAACGGTGCTGTAGGTAACGTCTTCTTCAACATCATTAAAAATATCATCAAATCGCTTCGCTTGTTTTTCATTATCACACAGCAAATAATTTGTGAATCCGTTCTGTGTATTTTTATTTAGGTTTTCAATTAATAAATCAAATTGTTTATTGAATGAAGGTTGAGGAGAAATATTAAATTGAATATTAGTGAGTGATTCTAGGGCTTTATTTCTATTTTTAGTATTTAAAATTTCAACAAGAGAAAATTTTGATAAAAGTGTTTTTATTAAAGGGCCATCACAAAACAACTCATTGGGTTGCGCATGATTTATTTCTTTTGATAATTTTTTAAAAGCGATTTTAGATTTCTCAAATAATTCATCAAGTTTTGCGGTAAGCGCTTCAATATTTTTTGAAAAAATAATAGTATTAGAAGAAACATATTGTAAAAAGCTCTCTCTGTGTTCATCTAATAATTTGTTTTCAACATTTGGCATAATGTTGATTTTGGTCAATTTAGTATTAGATAACTGTGTTTCAACATCAAAAGATCGAATGCTATCGACTTCATCTCCAAAAAACTCAATTCTATAAGGGTCGTCATTAGAAAATGAAAATACGTCTATAATACCACCTCGTACAGAAAATTCCCCCGGTTCGGTTACAAAATCTGAACGCTTGAAATTGTACTCATGAAGTATTTCATTTATAAAATCTAAGGATATTTCTTCGCCAACCTTTAATTTTAACGTACTTTTTTCAAGTTCTTTTTTAGTGATTACTTGTTCAAATAGCGCCTCTGGATAGGTAACTATGATCACCGGTTTTTTACGTGAATTAATTCTGTTTAGAACTTCAGCTCTTAACAATACATTTGCGTTGTCAGTTTCTTCAATCTGGTAAGGCCTTCTATAAGACCCAGGGTAAAACAACACGTTTCTTTCTCCAATCAATTCCTCCAAATCATTTAAATGGTAGGCGGCTTCTTCTTTGTCAGAAAATAGTAGAAGAAAAGGTTTCTCAATTTGTTTAAAGGTAGCAGCGATCGCAAAAGACAATGACGACCCAACCAAATTTGATATTTGAAAATGGTTGTTTTGTGCTTTCAATTGTTGCACAATCTCCTTAAATTTTGAAGATTGACCTAGTGTGGAAACAATGCGTTTTTTGCTCAAAAAATATTTTTTTATGCAAAGATAGGTTTTCAATTAAAATTGTACTCAAATAGAGATAAAATATATGTAGTTTCCATATATTTGTTATTATAAAAAAAGCAAAACATGTCATTTTCAGATTTATATTCAAGTGGAACACATAAAAGAAATATTGGTCACTTTTCAGACATTGTAAAGTAGCATTGTCAGATGGTTTAATTGATGAAAGAGAAGAAAAATTATTAACTAAATTGGCAAAAGTTCTAGATATTACTTCAGAAGAAGTATCCTACAAGATCGGCGACTTCCTTGTAAGAAAGAATGGAGGTTCTTTATTATTTAACAAGAATGTTGTTGATAGATGGTCAAGTTTCAGAAGTGTCAAATAATCTTCAAAAAAAGATTGCTATAGGACTTGGATTTAAAGATTTAAAAGTTCATGTTATTGTAGATGCAGCGATTAAATTATTTTTAAAGATTCCAGATATAGAAGAATTTTAAATCGTTGTTAAAAAGGCAGGTATTTAATCAGGAGTAACTAATAAAATATTGAAAAGCCGTGCATATTGTTCGGCTTTTTTTGTCTAACAGAATATTTTTTTAAAAAATAAGGTATGCCAGTTTCTTCTCAATTTCAAGTATATAATGCATCTGCGGGTAGTGGGAAAACATTTACATTGGTTAAAGAATATTTGAGAATTCTTCTTTCTACCAAGGATTCCTTTCGTTTTCAAAATATTTTGGCGATAACATTTACCAATAAGGCCGCTGCCGAAATGAAGGAGCGCGTATTAAAAAGTTTACAAGATTTTTCTGAAGGAAACGAAAAGGCGTTACTATCTATTTTAGAAACAGAAATAAAGCTTCCACAAGACGTTTTAAAAATCAGAGCCAAATTGGTACTGAATAGTATTTTGCAGAATTATTCGGCTTTTAATATTACTACAATAGATAGTTTTACACATCGGTTAATAAGAAGTTTTGCCTTTGATTTAGGGTTATCTATGAATTTTGATGTAGAAATGGATTCAGGTGCATTATTGGATGAGGCCGTGGATGTTTTGATTTCTAAAATTGGAGAGGATAAGGATTTAACACAAGTATTGATAGATTATTCTTTGGATAAAACGGATGATGATAAATCTTGGGATATTTCAAATGATTTAAAAGATTTTGCAAATATCTTATTGAATGAAAATCACGTAAGTAACTTAAGATTGATTGAGAATAAGTCTATTGAAGATTTTTCAAAGTTAAAGAAGCAGCTTAAAAAGGAAATTGCTACTATCCAAAAAGAATTGACGGAGATAGGGAAACAAGGGTTGGAAATAATTGAGACCACCGGTTTGGACCCAAAGGATTTTTACAGATCTATGTTGCCAACTCACTTTTTAAATCTGGCTTTTGATTTAACAAAAGCGAAATTTTTTGATCAAAGTAAATTGAAAGATAGAATTGATGAGCATAACTTTTATGCCAAGTCTAAATCAGAAGATATAAAAGCAACGATAGAATCTATTCTTCCATCTTTATTAGAATTGTATTCAAATGCTGAAAAATTATATCAGAAAGATGTATTAAATAATTTGGTATTAAAAAGTTTAATCCCTCTGGCCGTTCTTAAACAAATTAACAGTTCGCTTCAAGAAATAAAAGATCAAAATAACATTCGGTTGATTTCTGAATTTAATCAATTAATTTCGGATAAAATAAAGGATGAACCAGCGCCTTTTATCTATGAGCGAATTGGTGAGAAATTCAAGTATTATTTTATCGATGAAATGCAAGATACGTCTCAATTTCAATGGCAAAATTTGATTCCGCTGATAGAAAACGCGTTAGTTTCGGAGTCAATTTCAGGAGATAAAGGTTCTTTAATGTTGGTTGGAGACGCAAAGCAGGCTATTTATCGGTGGCGAGGAGGAAAAGCAGAGCAATTTATAGATCTGTACCAAGAAGAGAAGCAAGACCCGTTTTCAATATCAAAAGAAGTAAAGAATTTAGACACAAACTATAGGAGTTGCGCTGAAATCATTGAGTTTAATAACCAGTTTTTTACCCATATTTCTGATTTTTTGGGAAGTGAAAGTTATAAGGAATTGTATATAAATGGGAATCATCAAGAGAAAACAGAAAAGAACGGAGGTTATGTGCAATTGTCTTTTGTAGAGATTGAGAAAGCGGATAAGGAGAAAGCCTTGGCATTTCCAAAACAAGTATTTTCTATAATTCAAAAGCTAGATCCAAGTTTTAAAAAAAGAGATATTTGTGTTTTAGTAAGAACCAGGAAGCAAGGAATGGAAGTGTCGGATTATTTGGCTTCTATGAATATTTCTATTGTTTCTTCAGAAACCTTGTTGCTTAAGAATAATGAGGGTATTGATTTTATAATAAATATTTTAGTTAGCATTCAATTTCCAGAGAAAAAAGATGCTATGGCCAATGCTTTGTATTTTATTGGAAAATCCAATTCCAAAGCTATTCATCAATTTATAAATGATAGAATTCATCTGGAAAATAATACAATTTTTCAGTCACTCTTGGATATAGGATTTGAATTTGATCAGTATGAATTTTCTAGTTTACCGTTTTACGATGGACTTGAATATTTGTTAAGAAGTTTTAAATTGGTACATGGAATAGATGTCTTTATACAGTCTTTTTTAGATTTTGTTTTAGAATATGAACAGAAAAGAGGGTTCGGTTTAAATGACTTCTTAGAGCATTGGGAGCGCAAACAAAACAGTTTGAGTGTTTCTGTCCCAGAAGGACAAGATGCTGTGAAAATAATGACAATTCACAAATCGAAAGGCCTAGAGTTTCCAGTGGTGATTTTCCCATACGATTTAGATATCTATCGAGAAGTAAAACCAAAAATTTGGTATGATGGCTTGGGTTCAAAAGATTTCTTGGGATTTGAATCATCTCTGATTGATTTTTCAAAGAAGGTTAGTTATATAGATGAAATTGGCACAAAGGCTTATAATAAGCGAAGGGAAGAATTGGAGTTGGACAATCTTAATTTATTGTATGTTGCTTTAACAAGGCCAGTGGAGCAGTTGTATATTATTTCTCAAAAGAACGGTAAAGAAAAGGAATTAGAAGAAGCTACTAGTTATGCGCATTTGTTTATTGACTTTTTAAAAAACAACTCTAAAGACACTGCATGGTCAGAAGAGGAAATCGTTTATCATTTCGGAAACTCTAAAAGGACGAATTTAGAAACTGAAGATACGGAAGAATATAATTTAATAATGCCAGAGAAATTTATTTCTTCTTCATGGAAAAATCAGAATATTTCTATCGTTGCAAATTCTTCTAAACTATGGGATAGTGAAAATGAAGTTGCAATAGACTATGGTAATTTAGTGCATGAAATATTATCAAAAATTAAAACTTTTAATGAGGTAAATGAAGTCATAGAAAAATACCTTTTCGAAGGTTTTTTAGACAGTGAAAGGGCTTTAGAATTGGAAGAGATAATTAATTCCATTGTAAATCATCCTTTGCTAAAGGGTTATTATAAAGAGGGTATTGCAATTATTAATGAGCAGGAAATGATTTCTCAGGACAAACTAATTCAAATTCCAGATCGATTGGTAGTGGAGGATGGAAAGATGACGATATTAGATTATAAAACAGGAAAGCCTCATAAAAAATATGAGGTTCAACTTCAAAATTACGCATTAACGCTGTCAAATATGGGATATGATGTAGAGAGAAAAATACTGGTATATATCGATACACAAATTTCTGTAAATTTTGTTTTATAAAAAGTTGATGAAAGTGCTAGAGATGGATTTGATTCTCAGGAAATAGGGGTGTTGTCATACGTAAAAAAACATAAAAGTTGTGCTAAATTTATGGGTAGATTAATCAACTTTTAATTTAAAAAAATTAATTAGATGCAGTCATTTTTGTCTAGAGTTATTTCAGAGGTCCTTAAAAAATCCGAAGGGAAAGTACAAAATAAAATTTTTGTTTTACCTAGTCAACGGGCTTGCGTTTTTTTAAAAAATGAATTGATTGAGCAATTATCAAAAGCTAGTTTTCTTCCTAAAATTATTAGTATTGAGAATTTTGTTCAAGAAATTGCAACTATTTCCCAAATAGATTCTGTTCAACTTTTATTTGAGTTTTATTCGGTTTATAAAAGTCAGACAGCAGAGAATGACCTTGAGTCTTTCGATACCTTCACGCAATGGGCATCTATTGTATTGCAAGATTTCAATGAGGTAGATAGACACCTTATAGATTCAAAAGATTTATTTGTTTATTTAAGAGATATAAATAGACTGAATAATTGGTCTCCAAATACGGAATTGAGTAAAAATTATTTCCGTTTTTTTGAAAAGTTACATATTTATTATGAAGCTTTCTATGAATACTTAGTATCGAAAAAAATTGGATATCAAGGCTTAATTTATAGAGAGGCAGAAGGAAATATGCAGCATTATATGAAAACTAATCAAGGGAAAGAAATAGTCTTGGTTGGATTTAATGCATTGAATAGGGCCGAAGAACATATTTTTCAAGAATTACTTCAAAATGGGTTCGCTTCTATTTATTGGGATGCAGACGAAAGTTATATGTCTGGAACCACTGAAACAGGGGTGTTTCTTAGAAAGTATAAAAGAGAATGGGCTTATTTTCAGAAAAACCCTTTTAATTGGGTGGAAAACCACTTGAATGGAGAAGAGAAGTCTATCAATATTATTGGTGCACCTAAAAATGTAAGCCAATTAAAATATGTTGGAGAACTGTTAGATAAACAAGAAAGTTTTCAAAAAATGGCGGTTGTTTTGGCAGACGAATCATTATTGTCCTTAGCATTAAATTCATTGCCAAGAAAAGTTGATAAAATAAATATTACGATGGGCTTTTCACTTCAGGAAATTCCATTATCTAACCTATTCAATAACATTTTTAAATTATATTTAAATCAAGAGAAACTGGGGTTGGTAGAAAAGAAATTATTTTACTTTAAGGATGTGATAAACGTAATGAATCATCCATCTTTCGTCATGTTATCCCCTACTACTTTTGATGTTAATTCCATATTAGGAAAAAGTAATTTTATTTTTTTATCACTGAAACAATTGAATAAATTATTTGGGGTAGAGAAAGAACAGTTGGAGATAATTACCGTTTTATTTGGAATTGAAAAGTACGAGCCAGAAGAACTAATTAAAGTTTTTATCAAAATAATACAATGGATAAAACTGAAAGTAGTAGGTGTTGAAAAGGAGCAAGTATATCGATTTTATACAGTTTTTCAACAACTCCAAGTTCTAAATGAAAAATTCGGACATTTAAAAAGTATAAAGGCATTGTATCAATTTTTCAATCAATTGGTAAGAAATGAAAAGTTATCGTTTCAAGGGGAACCTTTGCAGGGTCTACAATTAATGGGGATGTTGGAAACGAGAGCCATTGACTTTGAAAATGTAATAATCACTTCTATGAATGAAGGAGTTTTACCGGCATCTAAATCGGATAATTCGTTTATTCCTCTAGATGTAAAAAACCACTTTGGACTTCCAACATATAGAGAAAAAGACGCAATTTTTTCATACCACTTTTATCGTTTAATGCATCGGGCTAAAAATATATACTTTATATATAATACAGAAAGGGATGTATTTGGAACGGGAGAAAAAAGTCGATTTTTAACACAATTAGAAGTAAATAGAAAGGATGTAGTTCATACCGTTTTGGGTGCTAACATTGAAATGAATCCAACTGAATTAAAAGTGATACCTAAATCTGAAAGTCTTTTAAAAAGCTTGGAAGAATTAGCCCGAAAAGGAGTTTCTCCGTCCTCTTTGGCAACCTATATAAATAATCCTGTTGATTTTTATTATCAAAAAATATTAAAAATTAGAGAGGTAGATGAAGTGGAAGAAACGGTTGCTGTAAATACTATGGGAACGGTAATTCACGAAACTCTGGAGCAACTTTACGCACCTTATATTGGAAAGCACCTTACCAAAGATATACTTAAAAAAATGATCACTCAATCTGAAGAATTGATTGTTTCAAACTTTCAAATTGTTTATGTAAATGGGGACATTTCAAAGGGAAAAAATAAATTAATTTTTGAAGTTTCGAAGAAGTATCTCAATCGATTCTTACGATTGGAATTAGAAGAAATAATAAAAGGAAAAGAAATAAAAATTATCGCTTTAGAGCAAAAGTTAAGTTCGCAATTGGAAATTGAGGGGTTGAATTTCCCCGTTACTATTAGAGGAATTGTTGATAGAATTGATACCGTTGACGGCAGGCTTCGAATATTAGATTATAAAACAGGGATGGTTAAAGAGAGTGATTTAAGGATGCCAGATTTTAGCGTGATGAAAGAGGGATATAAATATACGAAGGCCTTGCAAGTAATGTTATATGTACATTTGTATCGTAGCAATACGAACGTGGATGTATCGAATGTAATGGAAGCTGGAATTATATCTTTTAAGAACTTAAATAGGGGCTTTCTGAAAATGAATTTTGGAGAAGGGTATAAACGAGATTACGAAATTTCAAATGAAAGAATGGAAGACTTTATAAGTGAGTTGAAGTTGATTCTCAAAGAAATATTCAATTCAGAAATTCCATTTCAAGAGAACCCAGATAAAGCATTTTAAGTGTAAAGTATGAAATGAGTATATTAAAAACTTCTCACCTCAGGGAATGATTAATGGCGAATAGCATGTGACAGAATTGATAAATAGTATAAGCATATGAAAAGAATTTCAAACCTAGTAGTAGAAAGCAGTTATCATGACAAGCCCATTGTAACGGATGTTATTTTTGAAAAGAACCAGCAAAAAAAACCAGTGGTTATATTTTGTCATGGTTACAAAGGATATAAGGATTGGGGGGCATGGGATTTGGTGGGAACTACTTTTGCAGAAAATCAGTTTTTCTTTGTAAAGTTTAACTTTTCTCACAATGGTGGAACAGAAAATGAGCCTATTGATTTTCCAGATTTGGAAGCTTTTTCAGAAAATAATTACACTATCGAATTAAATGATTTGCAAGATGTGATTGAATGGATTTCGACTAATCGTGATTATAATAAAGAGATGGATAGTCATAACATTACATTAATTGGGCATTCAAGAGGGGGTGGAATCGTGGTGATAAAGGCATCGGAGAATAAAAAAGTAATACGGGTAATTACGTGGAATGGGGTTTCTGATTTTGGAGCGCGATTTCCAAAAGATGAAGCCTTAGAACTTTGGAAAAAGAATGAAGTTCGCTTTGTGGAGAACGGAAGAACTAAGCAGCAAATGCCGCATAAGTATCAGTTTTATCAAGATTTTATAGCGAATGAAGATCGATTGACTATAGAAACTGCTGTTAAAAAAATGACCATTCCTCAACTCATTATCAATGGGTCTTCAGACTTAGTTATAGTGCCAGAAAGTGGTATACAAATGAATCTATGGAATCCACAAAGTAAAAGGGTTTTAATAGACGGAATGAATCATACTTTAGGAAGTAAACACCCATGGAATGATGTCAAATTACCATCCTATTTAGAAAATGTGGCTCAGCAAAGTATGTCGTTCATCGTAAAAAACAGTGATTCCTAAAAGACATGTATAAACCTTCAGATTTAACATTTAAAGGAATTAATAAGTTAGCCATTCCAGCAATTATTACTGGGATTGCAGAACCATTACTATCCATAACAGATACAGCTATAGTGGGCAATGTGCAAATAAATCCTCTGGAGTCTTTGGCAGCAGTGGGCATAGCAGGATCCTTTATTGCTGCTTTAATTTGGATTTTGGCCCAAACCAGAACGGCAATTTCGGCGACCATTGGACGTTATTTAGGTGCGAAAAGATTGGATGAAATAATGGGGTTACCTGCTCAAATCATTGTGCTTAACCTTGGATTGAGTATAGTAATTTATTTGGTTTCCGTACTTTTTTCTAATGAAATTTTTACGATGTACAATGCACAAGGTGCTACGCTCAATTATGCTGTAGACTATTTCAATATTCGGGCTTTAGGTTTTCCTTTAACCTTATTTGTGTTTTCTGTGTTCGGCGTATTTAGGGGATTACAGAATACTTTTTGGCCAATGCTTATATCAATTGTTGGTGTTGGCCTAAATATTGGTTTAGATTTTTTATTAGTTTTTGGGATTGAGGGCATGTTGGATCCGATGCATATTGAAGGAGCTGCTTGGGCCAGTGTAATTTCACAATGCGTAATGGCGTTAATGGCATTTGTATTGATGCTTAGAAAAACACCATTTAACTTTAAAGTGACCTTCAATTTTCATCCAGAAATTAAAAATATACTTAAGATAAGTTTAAACTTAATTGTACGAGCGATTTCTCTGAATGTAGCACTTATAATGGCAAATGCATACGCAACCAAATATGGAGATGCTTATATTGCGGCGCAAACAATTGCTTTTCAAATATGGCTGTTTTTTGCTTTTTTTATTGATGGATATGCAAGTGTTGGAAACATCGTTTCTGGCAAACTAAAAGGAGAAAATGATTATAAAAGAATATGGTACTTAAGTGGAAAGTTAACCCGATATTCTATAATTATATCTTTAATTTTGGTGTTGGTTTGTACGGTTGGATATAATAATATTGGCGCCTTGTTTACAAAAGAACAAGAAGTACGAGTTCTTTTTAAATCTATTTTTTGGATTGTTTTAATAATGCAGCCAATAAATGCGCTCGCCTTTGTTTTTGACGGGATTTTTAAAGGCTTAGCGGAAGCCGCAATTTTAAGAAACTTATTGTTGATTGCTACTTTTTTGGGTTTTGTTCCGACCCTACTTATTACGGATTATTTTGATTTAAAATTAACCGGTATTTGGATAGCTTTTACAGTTTGGATGATGATTAGGGGAGGTGTACTTCTAGTGAAATTTAGAAGCGATTATTTGGTTAAAAACACCTAACTTTGAACTTATGAGTAACGGAAGAATTTCTTTAGATATTATAGGTAAAGTTGCCACTGTAGAGTTTTATCACCCTGCAAGTAATTCTTTGCCTAGTAAGTTGTTGTCGGAACTTTCAGAATGTTTTGTTAAACTTAGTTTGAACGAAGATATTACCGTTATTGTTTTAATGAGTGATGGAGAAAAGGCCTTTTGTGCCGGTGCTTCTTTAGATGAATTGATGGCTATTGAGAATATAGAAGATGGCAAGTCATTTTTTATGGGATTTGCAAGAGTTATTAATGCAATGCGAAGTTGTAATAAACCTATTATTGGTAGAATTCAAGGAAGGGCCGTAGGCGGAGGAGTTGGATTAATTGCTGCTTGTGATCTGGCATTTGCTACCGATATGGCTGCTGTAAAACTTTCTGAATTATCGATTGGAATTGGCCCATTTGTTATTGCTCCGGCTGTTGAGCGGAAAATAGGTGTTTCGGGTTTAGCGTCTTTAAGTTTGAATCCAACACAGTGGAAAAATGCCTATTGGGGGCAGAAAACGGGCTTGTACACAGATGTATTTGATTCTATAGAAGTGTTGAATAAAAAGGTAAATGAACTGTCAGAAGACCTTTCAAAAAGTAATCCGGAAGCACTGCGAGAAATGAAAAATATACTATGGGAGAATACAGATCATTGGGAGAAGCTTTTAGCCAAAAGAGCAGCGTTAAGCGGTAAATTAGTACTTTCTGATTTTACAAGAAAGGCACTTCAAAAATTTAAAAAATAAGACCATGAGTAAAATTAGAATTACAAAGCAATTCAATTTTGAAACAGGACATGCATTATATGGTTATGATGGAAAATGTAAAAATGTTCATGGACACAGTTATAAATTGTCAGTAACCGTAATAGGCACTCCAATTTCAGAGACGAACAATGTAAAATATGGAATGGTTATAGATTTTAAAGATCTAAAGGATATTGTAGAAAGTGAGATTGTGGACGTTTTTGATCATGCTACGGTGTTTAATAAAAACACACCCCACCTAGAGTTGGCTCAAGAATTGCAGACAAGAGGTCACGATGTTATTTTGGTAGATTACCAGCCTACAAGTGAAATGATGATTATAGATTTTTCAAAAAAAATAAAGGAAAGGCTTCCCGATAATATTGCTTTGCACTCGTTAAAATTGAGAGAAACTGGCACTTCTCATGCAGAATGGTACGCTTCTGATAATTAATGTAGTAGGTATTACTGACCATTATAGTCATTCATAGTATGTTTAAGACCTGCCGTTCCAAATGATTTGACTAGGTTTTTCGCTTTTTCTAAGCGTTCTATAAGTTCTGAAGTTTCTTCTTTACTCCATTGTCCGAGCACATAATCAACTTGTCGTCCTTGCGAGAAAGAGTTGCTCACTCCAAATCTAAATCGTGCATATTGTTGCGTGTTTAGTTTTTCGTTAATGTCTTTTAAACCGTTATGTCCACCGGCACTTCCTTTTGCTTTCACACGAAAAGTTCCGAAAGGAATGTTGAGATCATCACAAATGATAAGAACGTTTTCTAGCGAAATATTTTCTTTAGTCATCCAGTATTTAACAGCTTTTCCACTTAAATTCATATAAGTAGAAGGCTTTAACATTACAAAAGTTCTTCCTTTATATCGAAAAGAAGAAACGGCTCCAAGTTTATCTGATTCAAAAGTTAAAGCTTCTTCATGGGCGATATAATCGAGAATTTTAAAGCCAATATTATGACGTGTATTATTATATTTTTCGCCAATATTTCCAAGACCTACAATTAAAATTTTTTTCATGGGTTCTGAAACTTCAAAAGTTTCTTTGTTGGGTTTTTTAAAAAATGAGAAAAGATTCATTATGTAAAAATAAAAAAAGCGTTACACATATGTGTAACGCTTTTCAAATACATTTTGTGTAAATTATTCTGCAGCAGTTGCTTCAGTACTTTCTTCAGTACCTTCTTCAGTACCTTCTTCCTCTTCAGTCTCATCATCAGATGCGTTACGAGACATTCTCACTTGTGCTACAACAGTATTTTCTGGATGTAAGAACGTACAACCGTGGCTTTCAATTTCTTCAATCAATACTTTATCGCCAATTTTTAATGTAGATATATCTGCATTAAAGAAATCAGGTAAGTTGTCAGGTAGACCTTTAACTCTTAATTTACGTTTAGGAAAACGCAAAGAACCGCCGTTTAAGACACCAGGAGCATTTCCTATTAAATGTACAGGAATGTTCATTGTTACTTCTTTATCACTAAATAATTGATAGAAATCTATGTGTAAGATTTTGTCAGATACTGGGTGAAATTGGATGTCTTGTAAAATTGCGTTGAATTTTTCACCGCTTTCAAGTTCGATTGTTGCAGTATATACATTTGGAGTGTACACTAATTTTTTGAATGCTAATTCATTAGCTGAAAAGTGTAAAGCTTGTTTTCCTCCGTATAATACGCAAGGCACCTTTCCAGCATTACGTAAGGCCTTAGTTGATACTTTACCTACGCTTTCTCTTTTGGATCCTTTAATTGAAATCGATTTCATTATTATTGTTTAATTATTAAAATTATAATATAAATTTATTACTAATGGATATGTTGTTCTGAACATGCGACATAACATCAGCAAATAAAGGGGCGCAAGGTACAACTTTTATTTTAGAACTTTTTCTCTTTAAAGGAATTGTGTCAGAAATAATTAGTTCTTTTAATTCAGAACCTTCAATGCGTTCAATTGCTCCGCCAGATAAAATGCCGTGCGTCGCGACAGCTCGTACACTTAAGGCACCTCGTTCTATCATTAACCCTGCTGCTTTTACTAATGTTCCTGCGGTATCAACCATATCGTCAACCAATACAACATTCTTTCCTTCAACATTTCCTATCAATTCCATGTGAGCAATTATATTGGCTTTTAACCGTTGCTTGTAACAAATAACAACATCACTTTTTAAGTGCTTGGAATATGCATAGGCACGTTTTGAACCTCCCATGTCTGGAGATGCCATCGTTAAGTTATCTAAATTCAAACTTTTTAAGTACGGCATAAAGATGGTTGATCCAAATAAATGGTCTACAGGTTTTTCGAAAAATCCTTGAATTTGATCAGCGTGCAAGTCCATTGTAATAATTCTTGTCGCTCCAGCAGCTTCTAACATTTTAGCAACTAACTTTGCTGCTATAGGAACTCTAGGCTTGTCTTTTCTATCTTGTCTCGCCCAACCGAAATAAGGCATAACCGCGGTTATATGTCTTGCAGAGGCTCTTTTTGCGGCATCTAAAATTAAAAGCATTTCCATTAAGTTGTCTGAACTTGGAAAGGTAGATCCAATAACAAAAATTCTGCGCCCTCTAACAGATTCTTCAAGTGCTGGTTGAAATTCTCCATCACTATATTTTGAGATAATAACATTGCCTAATTCAGTTCCATAGCAAGTTGCAATCTTTTCTGCTAACTCTTTACTTTGCGTACAAGCAAAGAATTTTGGTTGAAGCGTATCTTTTGACATTTGTAGAAAAATTTAAGTTGTTGATGGTTGCAAAAGTAAAAATATTAATGGTATTTGTAGGATTAAAAATAAAATAATGTTTAACTTTGCAGACTAATTTTTTAAGTATGCTCAAGTGGCGGAATTGGTAGACGCGCTGGATTCAAAATCCAGTGACTTTGGTCGTGTGGGTTCGATTCCCACCTTGAGTACTAAAGGTTTTAACAGAAATGTTGAAGCCTTTTTTATTTCTCAGGTACAACATAGGTACAACATTTTGACATTTCTCGTAACCTCATTTATAATAGCAAGTTTTGATGTTAAACGTTATCAATACTAATTAATTGGGTGGCTGGTTTAGTAAAATATAGTAGGCATTGTTTATTTCCTGAAGTTTTTCATTTGATAAACACCTACCATTGGTCTCATAACCCGAAGGTCACTGGTTCGAGTCCAGTTCCCGCTACTAGTAAACAAAGGGCTTTCAGGAAACTGAAAGCCCTTTGTTATTTGATGGGTACAGAATACTTGAAATTTCAACTTCAAATAATTATTCAATTTAATAACTCTTATTAAGGATCAAATCTTATTGAATGTTAAGTTTTTGGGTATTTATAGGATCAAGATCAAAAGTTGTGGGGTTTAGTTTATCAGGCAAAAATATTATATATTTCTTCTATTCCCAATAAAGATAATACTAAAATGAAAATATTTTTCAACAAATTAATGTTATAACTTAAAAGTAAATCCATTAGCCAATTTTTCTTCATATTCCTCTTTATCATACATATAAAGAAAAGATCCTTTTTTGGAGGATTCAAAAGTTTTTTCATGTAATTTTATTAATATATTTAGAGAATTTATTTTAGTAATAAAATTTCTTTTATCAATTTTTTTATTCAAAATAGCTTCATATAAATGATGAAGTTGGAGAATTGTAAATTTTCTTGGCAATAGTTTAAAACCTATAGGCTCAATAGATGTCCTGCGACGTAACCTTTTAATAGCTCGCTCAACCATAATATTATGATCAAAAATCAATTCAGGGAAATCATCAACATTAAACCATTTAGCGGAATTTTTTTGAATTAATTCTTTATTGTGTGTTGCTATATCAATTAAGGTGTAGTAAGCAACTGAAAGAATTCTTTCAACAGGATCACGATTAACTTTACTAAAAGCAAAAAGTTGTTCCAAGTATACATCATGTAATCCTGTTAATTTATTTAAAACCCTTGCTGCTGCGTCCGAGAATATTTCATTATTCCTTAAAAATCCTCCCATTAGAGACCATTTACCTTTTTCAGGTTCAAAATCTCTTTTAATTAATAATATTTTTAGATTCTCACCATCAAACCCAAAGATAATACAATCAACAGCATTTAGAAATTTATCTTCATTTTTGTAACTATTTGTCATGTTATTCTATAATAATTAATATGTATGTTTTTGTGTAAAAATCGCATTCAAATTTAATAAAAAAAATCATATCATACGTTTTAAAGTGTGAAAAATACGTTTTAAAGTGTGAAAAATACATTTTTAATTAAAAAAATGTTTAGATGATTTAATTTATGTATATTTGAAAATGTAAATTGTACATTTAAAATAATTTATCATGTTATTTCTATTTAATTTAAAATTATGCAACTCAAAAATCATTTTTCAGTATTTCTAATACCACATTAGCATGTGTGAATTTTGGTAGCTATTCCCAACCAAAAGTCAATATTGAAAATGACGAATCAGCTCCAATTACAAGTACACATATATGGGTACTTTGCCGAACATTAAAAAGAGTTATATATGATGGATTTTATGTTGGAGAGAATAATACTGAAATTCCAAATACCAATGGTGTTCGTATCGACATGGTACAAGCGTTGATTGATTTAAAAATACCAAATTTCCGTTGGCTTGAAGATTATGGTGTTCGTATTGCAGGAAGAGGCATTGTAAATTCAAACCGTTGGCAAGCAACTGTAGGGTCTGAATTAATTACAATGAGGATACTGGTTATTATAATCTGTTTGTATCCTAATGATGAATTGATTGTAGCTTAAAATACTAGAGGTGCTCGTTCAGAAAAAATTACTGTGTCATATTATGGAATTGATGGAGTAGATATGATTGAAGGAACAGAATGTTGGCCATTAATTGAAACATTAAATTAATTAAAATTTTGAAAAAAATGAAAAATTCAATTTTATTATTAGCAGGAATACTTTTCTTTATTAGTTGTAAGCAAAAAGAGATATCTGAAACAGAATCTAAAACTGAAAACAATAACGATCTTGCAAGTTATTCAATTGAGCCAGTGGACATCAAAAATGTAAAGCTGACAGACGAATTTTGGCTGCCAATTGTAAAGAGGGTTCAAGAAAAAACTATCGAATATGCTATTCAAAAATGTACAGAAGAAGGAAGATTTGATAATTTTTTAATTGCTGGAGGGCAAATGGAAGGTACAGTTAAAGGCGTTATGCCTTTTGATGATTCAGATGTATATAAAATTATTGAAGGAGCATCAAACTCGTTAATAAGCGCACCGAACGAACCTTTAGAAAAACTATTAGATTCTTTAATAGGGATTGTAAAAGTTGGTCAAGAAAAAGATGGGTATTTAACCACTTGGCGAACTATAGACCCTGCAAAACCACCAGCTACTTGGGTTAAAGTTGATAAAGGTGTAAGATGGGAATATTTGTTTATGAGTCATGAGTTATACAATGCAGGTCATATGTTCGAAGCAGCAGTTGTCCATTATAAAGCAACAGGGAAAAGAAACTTCTTAGATATAGCTTTAAAAAATGCAGACTTAATGGTAAAAACTTTTGGAGTAGAAGACAATAAAATACATGCAGTTCCTGGGCATCAAATTATTGAAACCGGCTTAATCAAATTATACGAAGTTACTAAAAAAGAAGTTTATTTAGACTTAGCAAAATATTTTTTAGATAATAGAGGAAACCCTGAAATTCATGAATCATTTGGACCATACGCACAAGATCATATACCAGTTATAGAACAAGATGAGGTAGTAGGTCATGCAGTAAGAGCAGTATATATGTATGCAGGAATGTCAGACATAGCAGTAATGAAAAATGATTCTTCATACTCAAATGCAGTAAATAATTTATGGTCTAATATGGTTGAGAAAAAAATATATATAACCGGAGGTATAGGAGCTAAACACGAAGGAGAAGCATTTGGAGAAAACTACGAATTACCAAACCTTACCGCCTATAACGAAACCTGTGCATCCATAGGAAGTGTATATTGGAATCATCGTTTACATAGGGCATCAGGAGATGTTAAATACTTTGATGTTATTGAACGGACACTGTACAATGGGTTAATTTCTGGGTTGTCTTTAGATGGTACAAATTTCTTTTACCCAAATGCGTTGGAATCTGATGGCGTGTATAAATTTAATCAAGGAGCATGTACACGTAAATCGTGGTTCGATTGTTCGTGCTGTCCAACAAATATAATTCGATTTATTCCTTCAATTTCAGGACTTTTATATTCAAAAGAACATAATACAGTTTATGTCAATTTATATGCATCAAGTAATGCATCTATAGTTTTAGAAAATAATAAGGTGAAAATTATTCAAGAAACTAAGTATCCTTTAAACGGAAAAATTACAGTAACAATTTCACCAGAAAAAGAATCAGAATTTACAGTAAAGTTTAGAATTCCAGGTTGGAGTAGAAATGAAGTATTGCCAAGTGATTTATACGCGTATTCTAACCTTTTAGAAAATGAAAATTCTATAAAAATTAACGATAAAGAAATTTCTATAGAATCAAACAATGACTATTATTCAATCACTAAAAAATGGAAAAAAGGAGAAAAAGTAACACTAGATTTCCCAATGAAAGTTCGTAAAGTTATTGCAGATGAAAAAATAGAAGATGATAAAAATAAAATGGCGTTAGAATATGGGCCAATAGTTTATGCAATTGAAGAAGTTGATAATAAAAATAATTTTGATGCTATTTCTATTTCATCTTCAGATAAATTCACAGTAAAACAAGAATCTATTTTAGGAGGAATAAACACGCTTAATAACGAAAATTTAAAAGCAATTCCATATTACACATGGTCTAACAGAGGTGTTGGTAAAATGAAAGTATGGTTACCAACTAAAGAATAATATAGGTCGAAGAGGCTGTCTGAAAAGTTAAGACAGCCGCCTTTATCTTTTGACAGTATCGAATTCTCTGAGTTTTAAAAAAAAAATTAAATGGCCTGTTTATTAGTATATGCCAGTGAAAAGCAATCATATATGGTGAAATATATTAAGAAAAATTTACAAAAATTATTAAGTGTATTTATAACATTTATTTTAAAATTACTATATTTGAAGCTTATCCAACAAAAAAGAAGGAAAAAATGAAAAAATATACAATTGGGTTAGATTATGGTTCAGATTCGGTAAGAGCCGTATTAATCGACACAAATAATGGTGCTGAATTAGCAACAGAAGTGCATTTGTATAAAAGATGGAAAAAAAAGCAATACTGTAAAACTGAGAAAAATCAATTTCGCCAACATCCATTGGACCATATCGAAGGAATAGAATTTATAATTAGGTCTGTAATATTAACTAGTGGAGTGACTGCAGAATCTATAGTTGGAATTTGCATTGATACAACGGGATCGTCACCATTACCTTTAAATAAAGAAGGTGTGCCGTTATCATTAATAAAAGAGTTTAAAGAAAACCCAAATGCCATGATGATTTTATGGAAAGATCATACAGCTATTGAAGAAGCGAATGAGATTAATGAATTAGCCGCAAATTGGGGAGGAGAAAATTATACTAAATATGAAGGAGGCATTTATTCGTCAGAATGGTTTTGGGCAAAAATCCTTCATGTTATAAGAGAAGATGAAGCTGTAAAAAACAATGCACATACATGGATGGAACACTGTGATTATATCACATATTTATTAGCCGATAATAAAGACTTAAAAACATTTAAACGCAGCAGATGTGCTGCAGGACATAAAGCGATGTGGCATGAAAGTTGGGAGGGATTACCACCTGAAGATTTTTTGTCAAAATTAGATCCTTATTTAGGAGAATTAAGAGGGAAACTGTATGATAAAACATATACCTCAAACGAAATAGCAGGAAACTTAAATCAAGAATGGGCTGATAAATTAGGGTTATCAACTAATACTGTTATTGCTGTTGGAACTTTTGATGCACATGCTGGAGCAATAGGGGCAAAAATTGATAGACATTCCTTAGTTCGTGTTATGGGCACTTCAACTTGTGATATTGTGGTTTCAGATGTTATTGGAAATAATACAGTAAGAGGTATTTGTGGTCAAGTAAATGGATCCGTAATTCCTGAAATGGTAGGTTTAGAGGCGGGACAATCCGCATTTGGAGATGTATTGGCTTGGTTGAAAGATACTTTATCTTGGCCAATTGATAATTTGGTAATGACTTCTTCAATTCTTTCTGAAAAACAAAAACAAGACCTTCAAGAAGAAATAGATGCCAATTTCATTAGAACATTAGCGGCACAAGCAGAGAATATTCCTCTTTCAGATGCTATTCCAATAGCATTAGATTGGGTAAATGGAAGAAGAACTCCAGATGCCAATCAAGAATTAAAAAGTGCTATAAGTGGAATTTCCTTAGGTACCAAAGCACCACATATATATAAAGCCTTGGTAAATGCAATTTGTTTTGGATCTAAAATGATTATTGATCGCTTTGAAGAAGAAGGAGTAAAAATAAATACAGTTATTGGTATTGGAGGTGTTGCAAGAAAATCACCATTTATTATGCAAACATTGGCAAATGTTTTAAACATGCCTATAAAAGTAATTGAATCTGATCAGGCACCAGCTTTGGGGGCAGCAATATATGCAGCAGTAGCTGCAGGAATTTTTGAAAATGTTATTGAAGCAAGCAAAGTTATGGGGAGTGATTTTGAGGCAGAATATTTTCCTCAGAGAGAAAATGTAACTAAGTATGAAGAACTTTTGAAATTATATATAACATTAGGGAAATTTATTGAAAATGAAGTAAAAATTAAAAATAATGAATTCCAAGTATAAAGCATTAAAATTAGAATGTTACGAGGCAAATATGCAGCTCAACGAGTTAGGTTTGGTTGTATATACCTTTGGTAATGTTAGCGCTGTAGATAGAGAAAACGATGTTTTTGCAATCAAACCAAGTGGTGTTCCCTATGAGAAGTTGAAACCAGAAGATATAGTGATTGTCAATTTTGATAATGATATTATTGAAGGCAATATGCGACCATCATCAGATACCAAAACACATGCTTATTTGTATAAACATTGGAAAGATATTGGAGGAATAACACATACACATTCTACCTATGCGGTTTCATGGGCACAGGCACAAAAAGATATTCCTATTTTTGGAACTACACATGCAGATCATTTGACAACTGATATTCCATGCGCAGCAACAATGAGTGACGAACTTATACAAGGAAATTACGAACACAATACGGGAATTCAAATACTAGATTGTTTTAAAGAAAAAGGATTGTTTTATAAAGAAGTTGAAATGGTCTTAATTGGCAATCATGGTCCATTTACTTGGGGAAAAGATGCAGCAAAATCAGTATATAACAGCAAAGTGTTAGAGGTTGTTGCTGAAATGGCTTATTTAACCCTTCAGATTAACCCTAGCGCACAAAGATTAAAAGACTCTTTAATAAAAAAACATTATGAACGTAAGCATGGAAATGGTGCATATTACGGTCAATAACAACAAAATATAGATTTAAAATGATAGATATTTCACAAAAAGAAATTTGGTTTATAACAGGAAGCCAACATTTATATGGAGAAGAAGCTTTAAAGCAAGTAGCAAGTAATTCGCAAGAAATTGCGAAAGGTCTTGACGCTTCAAAACATATTCCTGTAAAAATAGTTTTTAAGCCTACGGTAACAACTCCAAGTGAGATTACTGCAATATGTGTTGAGGCTAATAGCACCAAAAATTGTATTGGACTAATAACTTGGATGCATACATTTTCTCCAGCGAAAATGTGGATTACAGGTTTGTCAATTTTAAACAAAAATTTATGTCATTTACATACACAATTTAATGCTGAAATTCCCTGGGGTTCTATTAATATGGATTTTATGAATCTAAATCAATCTGCACATGGAGATAGAGAGTTTGGATTTATTATGTCCAGAATGCGTAAAAAACGTAAAGTTGTTGTAGGTCACTGGCAAGAAGAAAGTGTACATAAAAAATTAGGTGTTTGGTCACGAGTTGCATTAGGTTGGGATGAAATGCAAAACCTAAAAGTTGCCCGAATTGGAGATAATATGCGTGAGGTTGCAGTCACAGAAGGTGATAAAGTTGAAGCGCAATTGCGATTCGGATTTTCAGTAAATGGTTATGATTCTTCTGATGTTGTTAAACATATCAATAAAGTTTCTGATAGTGAATTAAACGATTTGTTAGCGGTCTATGAAGATTCATATAATCTTTCTAAATCACTACAAATAGGAGGGGTACAGAGAGAATCTTTAGTCGATGCAGCAAAAATAGAATTAGGATTAAGAGCCTTTTTAAAAGAAGGCGGTTTCAAAGCATTTACAGATACCTTTGAAAATTTAGGAACATTAAAACAACTCCCTGGAATCGCAGTTCAACGATTAATGGATGATGGTTATGGTTTTGGAGCCGAAGGCGATTGGAAAACCGCAGCATTATTAAGAGTTATGAAAGTGATGGCTGTTGGTTTAGAAAAAGGAACTTCTTTTATGGAGTACTATACCTACCATTTTACACCTGAAAAATCCTATGTATTGAGTTCACATATGCTAGAAATTTGCCCATCAATTGCGGATAAAAAACCTTCATGCGAAATACATCCTTTAGGTATTGGAGGGAAAGAAGACCCTGTACGATTGGTGTTTAATTCTCCTAGTGGAAATGCCATAAACGCTTCTTTAGTTGATATGGGTAATCGCTTTAGATTGATTGTAAACGAAGTTGAAGCAGTGGAGCCAAAAGCAGAATTGCCACATTTACCAGTGGCAAGAGTATTGTGGGATGCAAAACCAAATTTAGAAATAGCCACAACGGCTTGGATATTAGCTGGTGGTGCACATCATACGGTTTACAGTCAGGCAATAACTTCAGAATATATGGAAGACTTTGCCGATATCGCAGGAATAGAATTATTGATAATAGATAAAAAAACAACCATTCGTGAATTTAAAGATAAAATCAATTCCAATGAAGTGTATTATCATCTTTTTCAACACAGAATGTAAATAGGAGTACAAAATTTAAATAAAACTACTTATGATGAATATGCTAAAACAGCACATTAAAGGAATGCTTATAATGAGCTTATTTCTTCTCACTATTCAATGTAAAACGTATAAAAAAAACGATACTAAACTTGAAGAAATGAAAACAATAACCATCTCAAAATCTGATTATGGAAAGACTCCTGATGGAATAAGTGTTGAACAATACATTCTAAAAAACAAAAAGGGAATGAAAATTTCGATTATTACCTATGGCGGAATTATTACTTCGTGGACAGCTCCAGATAAAGACGGCATATATCAAGATATTGTTTTAGGTTATAATTCATTGGATGAATATATTAAAAGCACACCTTATTTTGGGGCTATTATTGGTCGATATGGAAATCGTATTGCAAAGGGTAAATTTTCAATTGATGAAACTGAATACACATTGGCTCAAAATAATGGTCCAAATAATTTACATGGAGGGGTTAAAGGCTTTGATAAAGTAGTTTGGACTGCAAGAACATCCACAACTGATAATAAAGTGTCATTACAATTGACATATTTAAGCAAAGATATGGAAGAAGGATTTCCCGGTAATTTAAAGACTATTGTTACGTATACTCTTACAAAAGATAACGTACTAGAGGTGCTTTATGAAGCAACTACCGATAAAAAAACAATTATAAATCTTACACAACACTCTTATTTTAACTTATCAGGTGATTTTAATAAAACTATTTTAGATCATGAAATTACTATTGATGCAGATACTTATATTCCAGTTGATGAAACATTAATTCCAACTGGTCAATTAGCACCTGTTGCAGGTACACCATTCGATTTTAGAAAACCCAAAACAATGGCATTAGAAATTAATGGTGATAATGATCAACTAAAAAAAGGAGGTGGCTACGACCATTGTTGGGTTTTAAATGATCAAGACGAAGGAATGAGATTAAATGCAACAGCATATCACCCTGAAAGTGGGCGATTACTTGAAGTCTTTTCTAATGAACCTGGAATACAACTATATTCTGGAAACTTCTTAGATGGTACATTATCTAGTAAAAATGGAGGGACATATGCTTATAGAAGTGGTTTTTGCTTAGAAACCCAACATTACCCTGATTCACCTAATCAAAATAATTTTCCTCCAGTTGTTTTAAATCCTGAAGAAAAATACAGTTCAAAAACTACGTTTAAATTCTCAACAAAGTAAAATCATGAAGGCATTAGACACATTAGATTGGATTTTTATAGGACTCTATTTTTTAGTTTTAGCAGGGATAGTAATTTGGGTTGTAAGAAAAAAACAAAAAAATACAGAAGATTATTTTTTAGCAGGTAGAAATATTGGTTGGTTTGTTGTTGGTGCCTCAATTTTTGCATCCAATATTGGTTCAGAACATGTTGTTGGTTTAGCTGGGGCTGGTGCAAGTAATAAATTACCTATGCTTATTTATGAAATACAAGCTTGGGTGGTATTACTACTAGGTTGGGTATTCTTACCTTTTTATGCTAGAAGTGGTGTTTTTACCATGCCTGAATTTTTAGAAAAACGTTTTGACGAAAGATCTAGATGGGTGCTTTCTATTTTTTCAATCATTGCCTATGTACTTACTAAAATATCTGTTACTATTTATGCTGGTGGCATAGTTGTATCTGCATTGTTGGGTATAGACTTTTGGACAGGGGCACTTGCTACTGTTATTCTTACAGGTATCTATACAGTTTTAGGTGGTATGCGCGCTGTAATATATACAGAAGCTGTTCAGGCAATAGTTTTAATAATTGGTGCTGCAGCATTAACCTATATTGGCTTGGATCATGTAGGTGGATGGGGAAGTATGAAAGAAACGGTATCCCCCGAATATTTAAATATGTGGCGTTCAGCATCAGATCCGGACTTCCCTTGGCCTTCGCTATTTATTACAAGCACAATAGTAGGTATTTGGTATTGGTGTACAGATCAATATATTGTACAGAGAACGTTAACGGCTAGAAATATAAAAGAAGGGAGAAGAGGGACTATTTTTGGGGCATTACTTAAACTACTTCCTGTATTTCTATTTTTAGTTCCAGGAATTATTGCAGTAACCTTAAAAATGCGCGGTGAATTGGAATATGATAGCCCAGATCAAGCTTTTCCTGTATTGATGAGTAATTTATTACCATCTGGTTTGCGAGGTTTGGTTGCTGCGGGGTTGTTAGCAGCCTTAATGAGTTCTTTAGCATCCGTATTTAATTCTGTTTCAACTTTATTTACTGTCGATATATACAAAAAATTGAAACCAAATACCCCTGAGAAAAACTTAGTGAAAACGGGTCAAATTGCCACTATCATAATTGTAATTATTGGTATAGCTTGGATTCCAATTATGGCAAATATTTCTGGTGTGTTATATGAATATTTACAAAAAGTACAATCCTATATTGCACCTCCAATTACAGCTATTTTTTTATTAGGTATTTTCTATAAGCGAATCAATGGACAAGGAGCATTTGTAACTTTAATTGTTGGTTTTATAGTTGGCGCTCTTAGAATAACTTTAGAATTGGTAAAAGACTCGTTAGATCCCAATGGAATTTTTTATAAACTTGGTGATATGAACTTCTTAACTTTTGGTGCGTGGTTCTTCTTATTCTGTATTATACTAACTATTGTTGTGAGTCTGGCAACAAAGACTCCTGATAAAGAGAAAATAGTAAACCTTACTTTCGGAACTATTACAGAAGAAGAAAAACTTAAAAACAAAAGTAGTTATAACTGGGTAGATATTTTAATATCAATCATAGTAGTTGCTATTGTTATTGCAGTTATGGTATTTTTTAATGGTAAATAAGTAATTGTATGCGCGCACTATTTTTTCTGAATATTGAGAGAACAAACGCACAAAACCAACATATTGAATGATTCCAATTAAGTGATGTTGAGATTTCAAATAGTCCATTTCGTGCTGTAATGTATACAGATTTAGAATACATTATGGAATTAGATCTAGACCGATTATTGCCCCCTTTTTTAAGAGAGGCAGGTTTCGATTCAAAGGTAGAAACATAGACGAACTGAGAAAATAAGGAATTTGATGGGCATCCAGCATCAACAATGCAATTTGTAGATGCATTAATCAAGACTAAAAAAGATTTTGAATTGGTAACAATTCCCGGAGCACCTCATTCAGCAGGTGGAGATTATGGTGAACGTAAACGCAAAGATTTTTTTGTAAAGAATTTACTAAATGTTTTCCGCCTTCTTGGGACAAAATTTACAATTTTAAAACGCTTAAAAAGAATAAAAACAAAGAACTAGAAGATTTATAAATATTAAAAGAAAGGATTAATTATGAAAATATGTAAGTTATTTATTTGTGTAATACTAAGTTTTTGGGTCGGAAGCACAATGACCGTACTGGCACAAAGTGGGGATCAGATTTTAGACGGAATTGGTGAAACAGGATTGATTGCTAGATATTTGTTTGATGGTGATGTAAAGGATTGGTCGAGAAATAATCTACACGCTAAAATTGAAGATGCTAAGGGCAAGTTTATAAATGATGATTTATTTGGAAAAGTACTTTCTTTACCAGAAAATAGTAAGGCCTTTGTTACCGTACCAGGTGAAGCAATAACTGGAGAAGAATCACTTAGTATAAGTGGTTGGATTTACTTGCGTTCGGAACAACGTGGCCAGCATTTTTTTGATTTTGGAAAAAGCAGGAAGTCTCATTTTTATGTTGCTCCTATGGGAGCAGACGGTATAGAAGGATGGAAGACTGAAATCGTTACTGAAAATGGAAAGGACTATGGTTATGATTCTGTTGGAATAGAAGCTAATAAATGGAATCATTTAGCTGTTGTTCTTGATATGCCTTCAAAAACTATAAGCACCTATTTTAATGGCATACTCGTAGACAAAATTAGCAACGCAGAATTTGAGTTAGAAAATTTATTCGATGTCAATTCCAGCAAAAACAATTTACTCTATATTGGAAAATCGTTGGGTTCAGAGAACACTTATCTTGATGCCAAATTACATGATTTTAGAATCTATCGAATTCCTTTGAGTGAAAATCAAATCATAAAAATTTATAATAATGCTTTAGGTAACCAAGAGATAGTTGTAAATACAAAGGAAGAACCAAACGGTGATCTTCCTAAATTTGCAGAAACAACACCTCAGCTTTATAACCAATACTTAATCAACGTGCCAAATATTGAGGTAGAAACAGTTGTAGGAACTCTTCCAAAATTACCACGATATGTAACGGGAGTTTACCAAGAAGGAATTAAAAAAACAAAGGTAAGAGTGCTTTGGCCGGCCCCAACAAATAATAGCGAAGTACTTAAAGCCGGTCAATATACTGTAACTGGAAGTATTGCTGGTACAGACTTAAAGCCAAAGGCAATTGTGAAAGTAAAGGATGTCAAGGCGCCTGTTACACCAAATCGTAATCTGGAAGTTTTTAATTTGGGGCAGGTTTCATTAAACTCGGATCTTCACGGACGCACCACAAAATTTATTCAGAATCGTGATAAGTTTATAAAAGAGCTTGCCAAAACAAACCCAGATAATTTCCTTTATATGTTTCGAAATGCTTTTGGGCAAGAACAACCTCAAGGGGCAGAGCCGCTAGGTGTATGGGATAGTCAGGAAACTAAATTGCGCGGTCATGCCACAGGGCATTACCTCACTGCAATTGTTCAAGCATATGCGAGTACCGATTATGACAAATCACTGCAAGCTAATTTTGCTAAAAAGATGGATTATATGGTTAATACACTTTACGAATTATCACAAATGTCGGGACAGGCAAAAACAAGTGGTGGGGAATATGTGTCAGATCCTACAGCTGTACCTGCTGGTCCTGGTAAATCAGACTATGATTCAGATTTGAGTGTAGAAGGTATACGTACCGATTACTGGAACTGGGGTAAAGGATTTATCAGTGCTTATCCACCAGATCAGTTCATTATGTTAGAAAAAGGAGCTATTTATGGAACTGAGAATACTAAAATTTGGGCACCGTACTATACCTTACATAAAATTCTTGCTGGTTTGATGGATGTTTATGAAATCAGCGGTAATGAAAAGGCACTAGAAATTACCAAAGGTATGGGAGACTGGGTATACGCTCGTTTAAGTCAGGTACCAACAGAAAGACTCATCAGTATGTGGAATATTTACATTGCCGGAGAATTTGGTGGAATGAACGAAGCAATGGCTCGATTGTACAGGATTACAAATGAGAATAGTTATCTGGAAGTAGCGCAATTATTCGACAACATTACAATGTTTTATGGTGATGCCGAGTATTCACATGGACTAGCTAAAAATGTAGACACCTTTCGTGGATTACATGCCAACCAACACATACCCCAGATTATGGGAGCAATCGAAATGTATCGCGATTCTGATGCTCCGGAATATTACCGAATTGCTGATAATTTTTGGTATAAATCCATAAACGATTATATGTATAGCATTGGAGGAGTTGCAGGAGGACGTAATCCAGCCAATGCAGAATGTTTTACAAGTCAGCCAGCAACAATATATGAAAACGGTTTATCGGCAGGTGGACAGAATGAAACCTGTGCTACTTATAACATGCTCAAACTAACTAGAAACCTATTCCTTTATGATCAACGGGCTGAGTTAATGGATTATTACGAGCGTGGTCTGTATAATCACATACTTGCTTCTGTAGCAGAGGATAGTCCAGCGAATACCTACCATGTGCCGCTGAGGCCTGGTTCAGTAAAACAATTTAGTAATGCAGATTTGACTGGTTTCACTTGCTGTAACGGTACGGCTTTAGAAAGTAGCACAAAACTTCAAAATTCAATTTATTTTAAAAGTTCGAAAAATCATGCGTTATATGTTAATCTTTATGTGCCTTCAACATTAAAATGGACTGAAAAGAATGTGACTATAGAGCAAACAACTGCTTTCCCAAATGAAGACCATACACGATTAACCATTAAAGGTAATGGGAAATTCGATCTTAAAGTACGTGTGCCACATTGGGCAACCAAAGGATTTTTTGTAAAGATAAATGGTAAGGAAGAAAAGGTTAAGGTTGCACCAGGAAGCTATCTTACTTTAAGCCGTAAATGGAAAAACGGTGATACAATTGAGCTGCGTATGCCGTTTCAATTTCATTTAGACCCGGTGATGGATCAGCAAAATATCGCCAGTTTGTTTTACGGGCCTGTTTTACTTGCAGCTCAAGAGACTGAACCACGAAAAGAATGGCGTAAAGTAACTTTAGACGCTGAAGATATAAGCAAATCGATAGCAGGTGATGAAAAAAAGTTACAATTTATTATTGACGGAGTTGTTTTTAAACCTTTTTATGAAACATACGGACGCCATTCGGTTTATCTGGATGTTACTCTAAAATAGCGTATGGGATTAAAGTATTAAAAATCATCAAACCAATATCATGAAAAAACCAACATAATTAGCCGTTTAAAAAGAATATAAAACAAAAATAATAATTAAAAGAATTATGATAAAATTTATAAAATACGCACTAGTCTTACTGTTAGTTTTTTTTGCCATTTCTTGTAATCAGGAAAAAAAGATTCAGAATAAAAATTTAGAAATAAAAACGTCACACTATATACAAAACAGAGCTCCACTTATAGAAAAACCTTATTTAGAATTGCCTTTAGGGGCTATAAAGCCACAAGGATGGTTAAAAGAACAATTAGTTAGCATGAAAACGGGCATGACTGGGCATCTGGATGAAATCTACTCAGAAGTAGTAGGTAAGCGTAATGGTTGGCTTGGGGGCGATGGTGACGGCTGGGAACGAGGCCCTTATTGGATTGATGGGTTATTACCATTAGCATATATTTTGGATGATGAGGAATTGATAAATAAAGTACAGCCATGGATAGAATGGACCTTGAATAACCAACAGAAAGATGGTTATTTAGGACCAATCCCTTTTGAAACCCCACCAGAAGCCGAAGAAGGTTTACAGCGTGGACAACGTAAAGATTGGTGGCCAAAAATGGTGATGCTCAAAATATTGCAACAATATTACAACGCCACAGAGGATCAGCGGGTAATTACTGTATTGACCAATTATTTTGAATACCAACTCAAAGAATTACCAAAAACACCTCTTGACCATGATACCTTTTGGGCCAATCGACGAGGAGGAGACAATCTGCAGGTAGTTTACTGGCTATATAATATTACAGGAGATAGTAATTTATTGAAATTGGGTGAGGTTATTGCAGAACAAACGTTTCCGTGGACAGATGTATTTTTAAATGAAGAAAATTACCTGAATGCCTTTTCCCCATGGCATTATTTCAAAATGAAAACCTATCCTTTCGACCAAAACGAAATAGATGCCCTTACCATATCCCAGTTTGGGGGCATGCACTGCGTAAACTTCTCACAAGGACTAAAACAACCGCTCGTCTACTACCAGCAAAGCAAGGATGAAAAACACATTCAGGCCACCAAAAAAGCCCTGAAAGATATTAAACATTACCATGGGCAACCACAAGGCATGTTCGGGGGAGACGAAGGTTTGCACGGAAAAGACCCAGTGAAGGGTGTGGAGTTTTGTTCTATCTCTGAATCTATGTTTTCATTAGAAACTATGTTGTCAATTACAGGAGACATGGAATATGCAGACCTGCTCGAAAAGATCACATACAATGCACTACCCACTCAGGCGTCCGATGACTTTACATCCAGGCAATACTTTCAGGCAGCCAATCAAGTGGAACTTTCTGACCGATTAGAAGCTTCATACCAAACTGTAGATCACCAGGGTACCGATTTTGTGTTTGGCGAATTTACAGGCTATCCATGTTGTACAACCAATATGCACCAATCATGGCCAAAATATGTTCAGAATTTGTGGTATGCGACTGCCGATGGTGGTGTAGCAGCACTGCTATATGCACCAAGTACAGTAACCATGAAGGTAGGCGATGGTATTACCGCTACTATTACAGAAACTACAGGCTTTCCATTTAGAGATGAAGTAGATTTTATTATGAATGTTGATAAAGAAGGGGAATTCCCATTTCATTTAAGAATTCCCAATTGGACAAAAAATGCAGTAGTTACTGTTAACGGTGAAAATTGGAATGGCAACCAAGAAAATAGCGTAGCTAAAATAAACAGAACATGGAAAGATGGCGACAAAGTAAAAATCAAGATGCCTATGTCTCTTAAAGTGTCTCAATGGTTTGATTTTGCAGTAAGTATTGAAAGAGGTCCATTGGTGTATGCGCTTAAAATAGAAGAAGACATTAAGACTAAAGATAGAGGGGACAAATACAAAGCTTTCCAGGAAATATTCCCCAAAAGCAAATGGAACTATAGCCTGTATTTTGAAGATCTTGAAAATGTAGCTTCCAGTTTTGAAGTAGAAGAGCTTGATTGGGATGGATCGTATCCATGGAACTTAGAGAATACACCTATTCAACTAAAAGGACGCGGAGTCCCGTTACCTGAATGGAAATTGACGAATGGTTTACCAACCTTTCCTAGTTGGTGGGGAAACAGGCGTACAAAGAAAAAAGATACTCCTTTTGAAAATATCACTTTAGTTCCTTACGGAGCCACGACCTTACGAATTACAGAATTTCCTGTGTACGATATGCGATGGGTAAGTTGGGAAGAAGGAAAGCGCCTGGGGGGAAGGGAAGAATATGAAGACCAGTATAACTAGTAAACTGATAACCTTAACGTATTTTATTATGAAAAAAATTAAATACCTGTGGCAATCTTGCTGATTCCGATTGTTATTTCCTGTGATTCTTCTAAAAAAGAAGAAAAACAGACTCAAAAAAAAACGAGCATTTTATTGATACTAGCCATTGAGTTTTACAATCTTGCAAATAGGCCTGAAAATAGAAATGTTATGGATTCATTACGGCTTTGGTTGCCAAAAATCAATATTCTGGAGAAATAACAAAATAAATCTAACATTTAACAAAAAACATCGAAAATGAAGTACTACAATTTAATTCCAATGAAGAGATTTTATTTCTCGTCCAGCATATTGATTTTTTTCTTTTTTCAAGGCTTTGCCCAACAAAAAAATTCCTTCTACCCGATAAACCCTGTACGGTTTACCGAGGTCAAGATTACAGATAGTTTCTGGAAGGAGCGTATGGAGACCAATCGGGAAGTTACTATTCCAATTGCTTTTCAACGAAGTGAGGAAAGTGGTCGTATAAAGAATTTCAGAGTGGCCGCCGGTCTTGAGAAAGGTACGTACAATACAGGACGTGGTTACGACGATTCTGATGTGTACAAGGTTATGGAGGGTGCCGCCTATTCCTTAAATCAACATCCTGACCCTGAATTGGAAAAGTATATGGACGATTTGATTGGGGTGATTGGAAAGGCTCAAGAAGAAGACGGCTATCTATTTACGGTAAAAACCATTTTGGGGGTGTCTGATGAACACCGGGATTCTAAAAAACCGAAATGGGTAGAAATCGAGGAGGGTTCGCACGAACTCTATAATGTAGGTCATATGTATGAGGCTGCCGTAGCGTATTACAATGCCACAGGAAAACGGTCATTTTTGGACATCGCCATAAAAAGCGCCGACCTTATCGATAGCGAATTCGGCTGGGGCAAGCTCGAGATCGTACCCGGCCATCAGGAAATCGAGATCGGGCTTGCCAAACTCTATGAGGCCACTGGGGAAAAACGCTATCTGAACCTTGCCAAGTTTTTTTTGGACAAACGCGGGGAGAACGAACACAAGACCACTTATAATCAGTCCCATAAAAAAGTAACTGAACAAGATGAGGCCGTTGGCCATTCCGTACGTGCAGCGTATATGTACACGGCCATGGCCGATATGGCCGCTCTGACCGAAGACAAGGCCTATCTTGAGGCGATGGATAGACTTTGGCATGACATTGTAGATACCAAACTCTACATCATCGGTGGTATCGGTGCGGCGGGCGGCCACGAAGGTTTTGGCGACCACTACGAGCTGCCCAATCTCAGGGCTTACAATGAGACTTGTGCCGGAATTGCCAATGTCTTTTGGAACTACCGCTTGTTCCTCACCCATGGTGATGCCAAATATATTGACGTGTTGGAACGATCGCTTTACAATAACGTACTTTCCGGGGTTTCCTTAAACGGGGATACCTTCTTCTATCCGAACCGATTGGAGTCGCGCGGACATGAAGTACGTAGCGAATGGTTCGGTACTTCTTGTTGTCCTTCCAACATATCCCGATTTATTCCCGATGTTCCCGGTTATATCTATGCTCAAAATGACAATGATGTTTATGTGAACCTGTTTATATCGAGTAAGACGGATTTTAGTATAGGAGGTCAAAATGTAGTTTTGGAGCAAACTAGCCAGTTGCCTTGGTCAGGAAAGGTGGATTTCATGGTCCTGCCAGAATCACCTACTGATTTTTCATTGCGAATCCGTATTCCCGGATGGGCCGGCGAACGACCCGTACCTTCAGATTTGTATGCCTTTGACAGACCGCTCGATAAGAAGACAGAGATTTGGGTAAATGGTGTAAAAGTGTCGTATAGGGTAGAAAAGGGCTATGCCGTAATTCAAAGAAAATGGTCGGCCAATGACAAAGTTCAGGTTACCTTCCCTTACGAGGTTCGGGTCATTACGGCGCACCCTGATATTAAAGAAAACCAAGGGAAAATCGCCTTACAAGCAGGGCCCATGGTCTATTGTATAGAAGGTTTTGACATCGCCAACGGGCAGACCAACCATATTAGGGTCGATAAAAACCAAAATTTTGGATTGACCTATGAAAAAGACTTATTGAATGGGGTAATGACCGTCAATGGTAAGGCTAGTTTTTTATATGAAAATGCCTCCGGGAACATTGAAAAAAGCCCTATCGACTTTAAGGCAATTCCTTATTTTGCCTGGGCCAACCGTGGTGGCAGCGAGATGGAAGTCTGGTTGCCCACTACCGAAAAGGCGGCAACGCCCGTGGCCTATCCCAAAAGCACCTATGACGCAAAAGTTTCCACTTCAAAAGAGCAACGTTTACGTTCTCTATATGCAGTTAATGATTCTTATGCACCTTTAACGGAAAGTAACGAAGAGGTTCCTGCCTTTAATTTTTGGCCCTTGAAAAAATCCACAGAATGGATTGTGATGGAATTCGATGCTCCACAAACTTTTTCAAGTTCAACGGTATATTGGCAAAAAAGTAAGGATGGGGGCATCATTTATCCGAAGTCTTGGAAACTTTACTATAAAAATGGGGAAAACTGGAAAGCTGTAAGCACAAAAAAATATCCTATTAATGGAGACGAAGCACCCAGCGGTATCTCCTTTAAGAAAGTTACTTCAGATGCCTTTAGATTGGAAATCACAATGGATGAGAAACCAGCCGGACTTTATGAATGGGAATTGGAGTGAATAGCATAGAAAAAATCATATAATACGTTTTAAAGCGTATAAAATACATTTTAAATTAAAATAATGTGCTATAAATAGATTTAACTTAAGTAAATTTGAAAATTTAAATGATACATATAAAATAATTTTTAAAATCATTTATCATGTTATTTCTCTAAAATTTAAAATTATGCAACTCAAAAATAATTTTTTAGTATTTCTAATATTAGTTATCCTCTCAAGTAATTTAAATGCAGAAAATAAATCTCCTCCTCCTAATATCATCGTAATATTTTGTGATGATCTTGGTTATGCAGATTTATCAAGTTATGGTTCGTTGTGGAATCAAACTCCGGAAATCGATAAGATGGCCACAGAGGGAGTTAGGTTTACCGACTTTTACGCCGGAGCTCCCGTATGTACACCATCCCGCGCAGGTTTGATGACAGGATGTTATGCCCGACGTGTTGATATGGATCTGGATGCCAGAAATCGTTGGGTGCTTTTTCCTATGGCCCAAAAAGGGCTAAATCCACAAGAAACAACTTTGCCAGAGGCTCTAAAAACGGGAGGTTATTCCACTGCAATTATTGGTAAATGGCATTTAGGAGATCAACCTGAATTTCTTCCTGTTAAACATGGATTTGATTACTGGTTCGGTCTGCCATATTCAAACGATATGGAAAATAAACAAAGAAAAGACCCACCCTTACCCTTATTACGGAACGGAACAGTTATCGAACAACTTAATGAACATAAATCATTTGACCAATCAACACTTACAAAACGCTATACTGATGAAGCGATTAAATGGATTGGGGAAAATAAGAAGAAACCATTTTTTCTGTATTTAGCACATACAATGCCACATAATCCAGTAGCCGCACGCCAACAATTTTATATGCAAACGAGTAATCCAAAATCGGGATTTGGCGCATCTGTTGCTGAAATTAGTTGGTCAACAGGTAAAATTCTAGATTATCTCAGAAATGAGGGTATCGCTAATAATACTCTGGTGATTTTTACTTCCGATAATGGTGGTAATCCGTATTGGGGAGCAAGTAATGGTATACTGAAAGGACATAAAGGGGAAATACATGAAGGTGGTGTTCGTGTACCTTGTATTGCCTGGTGGCCAGGTAAAATAAAACCCGGAACTACATGTAATTCTCCAGGATCAGTTATTGATTTCTTTGCCACATTTACTAAAATAGCAAATATTAAGCTTAGTGATAATGTAAAAAGAGATGGAACTGATATTTCCAATTCCTTTTTTAATCCCGAAATAAAACAGAAACCTAGACCTTATTTCTACTGGCATGTTGGATATCTTCAAGCAGTAAGGTATGGTGACTGGAAATTAAATTTACAAGGGACTTTCTCAATGGAAGAACGTGAAAATATAAAAAAAGCTTGTTATGGCAATTCTCCAACATTGGACCATATTGAATTATTTAATTTGCGTACCGACCCTAATGAAACAATCAATGTTGCCGATAAACACCCTGGAATTGTAAGTCAAATAAGAGAAATTGCAGAGGTAGAAAAAAATGCACTAGGTGAATGGACTAATAAAGGTAAGGAAGTTAGAAATACCATCTATATCAAAAATCCTAAACCATTAATGAAATAATATCGATTAATTCAGCACATAACAAAGTGTAATATGTAATGCGGGTTTCAGCTGTTTTTGGGGCTGCGGTTCGTTGTTACAACACCGCCAATCCGTCTTTGACGATTGACGAAAAATATGAAATATTGAATAAACGAATTGGCTCCGTGCGTAATTGAAAATTTCGTACTTTTAATCCCGTACTCCACATTCACAAGCCGTTAGCATTCATTTGGATATCGATAATGTTATGTTATAATACACGCTATTAATTAGTAAAAAAATATTGCCCATGAAAATTATGAATTACGCCTTTCTTTCCATAATCTTAGTCACTTCGGTAAATCATGTTGCTCTAAGTCAGACTTCGCCTGATAAAATAAACTTTGTCAGACAAGGTGTACAACGAATGATATTTGACGAAGATCAATCAATTCCATTGGCAAGTCTTGAACCTGATAAGATTATTGGATTATCCGCAATGTACCCTGCAAGTCATTATTCCAACGAACATTCCGATATTATCATCCGCGATGACAAACTTGTCATTCAATCTAAACAAGAGACCCAAACAGGAATATGGTTTGGTGGTTTTAATCCTTTTGCAACTTATTCAATCGATCTGAATTCTTGCATTGGAAATGGGGAGATTGGTTTTGAATTTTCAGATGCCAATAAAAAGGAACAATTCTTTATCAAGATCGGATTTAATAATTCAATTCTCACTGGAGTAAAACTCAAAGTAATTAAAAACTCTGAGATAATTGTGGATAAATCAATTGCAGTGAACTTTGATGAAGAGAACAATATAAAAGGCAAAATTATTCTCCAAATGCTGGGTAGTGGACTTACATTGTATATGCAAGATCAAGGATTATCAAAAGTAATAGGTCAAAGTGATTTCAACAAGTATATCGATTTACGTAAAAAGCAATATATCAATTCTTTCCAATCAAACCTCTACGTGCACCTTATGGATGGGCAAGTTATGGTCAATAGAGTTGAAATGGCTCTTACTACAGGTGTGGGTTTAGCTGACATTAGGCCTATTACCTACGAAAATGGGGATCCCTTACTTGATCAGGGACGACTGTGGTACACCATGACCATTCGCGGACGTGACTTACCTCATCATATTCAAGGCGTTTTTAGCATGAATCCAACTGTCTTTGATCTTAAGCTTGAAGGAGTTATTTTATTTGATCTCAATGATGGCTTATTTCGGAACGAGATTGGATCACATGTCTATTATGACAGGAAACATGATATTTGGCGCGGGTTAACTTGTGGGTTTACCGCTTTTGCCAATAGAGATAAAGAAAAAAAACAACTGTTTGCTATTGAGAGTAAAAGAGATCCCCGATTTGGTTTCTCTATAATGAAGGCCGTTCCTTTTGACATGGTAGGAGATATTGAAGACCCATATATATTTTTTGATTCAGTAGCAAAAAAATGGAGGATGCTTACTTGTCAAATCCACAATGGCTATAAAAATTTTATCTGGGAATCAGATCATTGGGATAAAGGCTATAAAAGGATTGCTGGGCCTGTGGAACATAATTCTACAGGGGTCTGTGTTCTAAAAGTAGGGGATAAACTATATTGCGTTTCAGGTAGTTCGGAACGAGAAATCTTTATATATACTTATCCTGATCTTAAGGAAGCAGGCACCTTGAAAATGGATTTACCACCCTGGAACGAAACATCTGGAACAAGGGTTTGGCCAAACATTGTTCAATTGCCTGAAGGTTATCCATTTAAATATGTTGCATTAATGATGGACAGGTTTAACTATCCCGGCTTGAAAGGACCTAATTGGTCTTATGGTGCTCTTTATCTATATCATGGCTATGAATAATGGCTCGGAAAGGGAAGATTGCTTGTGTGTATGTCAAACCTGAATCTGCGGAAGTATGGGCGGTGTTTTTAGCACAATTGAAAATAATAATATTTATAACATCTGGACAAAACGCCAGTGGGGAGGCGCTGAAATTAATCATGGTTTTCCATTTATCATCTATGGCCTTTTTTGTGTTCTTGCAATAATTTTTGTTTGGAAATATGTTCCTGAAACCAAGAACAAATCTCTGGAGGCTATTCAGAATTTGTGGAAAGCAAAATAGTTTCGTTAAATAACCTTTAATGGGACAGGCTAGACAAAGATTTCCTTAAATTTATTTTCTATATTCTGGATTTCCACATCCCTCAAATCGGTAAACTCTTTTTCCTTGGCTCGTTTTGATAACTTTCCATCGTTTTGTTCTAGAAAGCGAACCAAGATGGCTATCATTTTATCGGGCATTTCATATTCATCATCCAAGAATCTTTTGAAAGTATCATATTGTCCCAAATAAGTAACTTCTTTCGGGATAATGTTTTGGATAGTGTCATTTACGCAATCGAATAAAAACTCAGCTTGCTTTGTTGCATCAAAGTAGCGGTAATAATCTATGGTCTCATTTGTGACATCAACATTATGATCTACAGTCTCCTTCCATTCAATAAAATCCAATAAGGGATGTGAGTAGTGTTCCAATACCTTTCGGTAGTCATCTATGTGATCTAGTATCGAAGCCGAAACGGGGAATATAATACCTTGTTGGGTAAATTGTTTTTTTGCCAGTACGTGATGAATAAGATATCTATGGATTCTACCGTTACCATCTTCCAAGGGATGTATGAATACGAAACCGAATGCCACCGAAGTTGCAGCCAGAACACCGTCTATTTTGCTGTCCAATAGTAGTTGGTTAGTGGCAATCAAACCATCCATTAATCTATCCAAATCCTGCCATTTTGCCGAGATGTGTTCCGGCAATGGCTCTCCCGTTATACGATCATGTTCGCCCACAATACCTCCTTTCTCTCGAAGACCAATATGAATAAATCTGGGATTTTCTATGACAATTTGTTGTAGGCGTACAATTTCTTCTTTATTAAGGTCTCTAACACCCGCCTGACCTATAGCCTGCCCCCATCTGGCTGCCCGCTTGCTTCTTGGGCTTTCTCCTTCAATAGTAAAGGATGCCTTGGAATCTTTCAACAATAGAAATGCGGATGCACGTTGTAGAATATCCTTGTGAATACCCTTCAAAAAATTGTTTTTCTGTTCTGAAAGCTTCGAAGCAATATAATTCTCCAATTTTTCGGTCTTGTGAATAAGAGGACAAAAATTTGGGGTGCCTGGCAGGTTGTTGATTACCAAATGACGTGGTGATTTTACCCCTTCAATGGTGTATTGAAGATTTTCATCTAATAAGGGAACATAACTTTTTTTTGTAAGATCTTCCTTTCCCGATAAAGGCTTTTGTAATATCCATTCAATTAGAAACCAAATACGGCGGTTATATTGTCCGGTAGGTTCAATGTTGACCAATTCCTTTAGTTGTTCGTTTGTGTAATGTTTTGCCATAGAACTAAAGAACAAAAGGTTTACCCCTTCATATTTTAGAGCGAATACCAATTGTTTGTATAGTGCTTCTAGTTCTGATAGATTCTTGTTATCCTTAGGAAGATATCTTTTAGGGAATACGTTCCATTCTTTGTTTTGGTATTTCTTGTTTTGCAGGCAGACCAAGGCTATTTGGTCAGGCATGGGAACTTTAAGTTGAAGCTTATTGATTACCGAACTGTACCCGACAATGGCACCTTCTTCAGGAAGCTTTCTTCCATAAAAAATGGGTGCAATTTGAGAAAAATGGGCGCTTTTAGGCATAACTTGATTATTTTAGGCGTAATCTACAAAAAAATTGAGCGCAATCTATAAAATATAGGCGCATATTTATATTTTAATTGAAAATAGGCGCAAAAATATAACCTTCAAATGCTATTTCCTATTTACCTAGCTTCTCGTCAACATGGTGTTTTACCCTTACTATGTTACAATTTACGATATTAGTTTTCTAAAAATTGTTTGACTAAAGGTTCGAAACGGTGCTTTTTTTTAGCTATATGGAGTTAGATGAAATCCTTGAAAAGATTTAGCACAGTTTCTTCTAATCATATATTGGTCAAATAGTTGGGAGAATAATGTTTCTATCCTTTTCCTTTTTTTCTAAAAATATAAGGCTGTTTTTTGTACTCTTTTTACCTTAAATCATAATGCACAACGGGTTTTTATACTAAAATAGTAGGTTATTTTGTATAATTATATTTACATTTTCTAATGTGTAGCATACACTTATGTAATATTTACTTTATTTTTTGGATTAATTTTGAGTAAATTCCCATGTGGCAGGTTGAACTTGTCACATGGGAATTTTTAATAATAATATTTAACTTGTTCGAGTATAAAGTAATAATAGTATGTATTTATGAAATTTTAAATAATTAAAAATCAAATAAATAACTGTTAAATAAGAAATTATTTTCCAAATATTACTTCAGAATAAAAAGCAAAGCAAATCCCACTTACTTTTAATGATAAGAATTTATTTTTTTCAATAATAGTAAAAAAAACAATTCTTTTTTTTCAATGCTACTTGTTATGGAATATGTGATATTTTAACGAATAAAATTTATTCTATAATATTTAATTATAGATTGTTCATATAATATAGGTTTATATTCAATTATGATCTATATACAAAAAAGATTATTTTGTTATTCCTTGTGAGTTCCATTTTATTAGTTACATTTGTAAATGTATAATAAACACTTAATCAACTTAAATTAGTTCAAAATGACAAACAATGAATTTATCATTAATCAAAAGTTATTGTGTTCGAAAAGGTTTTTGAATATAATATTATTATTATTAATGTTTACTTCGGGGTTGCTTTATGCTCAAGAAGTGCAGATTAGCGGTATCGTTACTGATGCCGATGGAAATCCGCTGCCCGGAACGACTATACTTGTAAAGGGAACAACCAACGGTACGAATACTGATTTTGACGGTAATTTTTCATTAACTGTGGAAAGTTTAAACACAACTTTAGTTGTTTCATTTATTGGTTTTTTAACGCAGGAAATTGTGGTAACCGATAAAAGTGTTATTGAGGTAGTGCTTCAGGAAGATTCTGCAAGCTTGGACGAAGTAGTTGTTGTGGGTTATGGAACTCAGAGAAAGGAAGAAATAACAAGTGCCATAGTTAGAGTGAGTCCTGATCAATTCAACCAAGGTAATGTTAGTGCCCCAGAACAACTATTGGTAGGTAAGGTGGCAGGATTGAGTATTACCAAGGCAGGAGGGGATCCCAATCAGCCATTTGCAGTAAAATTAAGAGGACTTTCGACAATTGGAGCAAATACTCAACCGTTAATAGTTGTTGATGGGATTATTGGAGGATCATTAGATTTGGTTGATCCAAATGACATTGCTTCCATTGATGTTTTAAAAGATGCTGCGGCTGGTGCTATCTATGGTACTCGAGCAAGTACGGGAGTGATTATTGTGACAACAAAATCTGGATCTCGAATTTCAAAACCTACTTTACAATATAATAGTTATTTGTCTAATGAAAAAGTATCAAATTATATAAATCTTGCTTCTCCCGAACAATTTCTTGGATTTGGAGGTACTGATTTTGAAAGTGAAACGGATTGGGTAGATGCGTCAACTCAAACTGCTATATCTCATGTTCATTCATTATCTTATTCCAATAATTCTGGGTCAACAAATTATCGTAGTTCATTGAATTATCGTGATGTGGAAGGTATTATACCTGGAACAGGTTTTAAACGATTAAATGCTCGTTTAAATATGACACAAAAGTTTTTTGATGATAAATTAAAATTGTCTTCTAATATTTCATATTCTAATCAAGATTCAAATCTTGGATTCGCTCATTCATTACGTTACGCACTAACTTTTAATCCAACAGCACCAATTTATTTCAATGGCGATCCTAATCAAGGCTTTTTTGAGACTGGAGCACAGGATGTTTACAATCCTGTTGCCATAAATTCATTAAATACGAACTTAAGATCAACTCAGCGACTAAATACTAATTTTGATGTAAAATATGAAATATTAGAAGGATTAAGACTAGGTAGTAGCTATTCATTTCAGTCGACTAGCGATCTTAATGGTTTATATATTGACAACCGATCAATTTGGGATAATCCAATTGCAAATGGGAGAGCAGAACGGTCAAATAATAATACCCAAAGTGAATTATTTGAAGTAACAGCAGACTACAATGGTAGTATTGGAGATTTACGATATAATGTGCTGGGAGGCTATTCTTATCAAAAATTTGATAATGAAGGATTTGGGGTAACTAATACAGATTTTATTACCAATGAAATAACATTCAATAACCTTGCTGTTGGTAATGGGTTCAGTGACCCTAGTGGAGTAAGGTTTGTTAATTCATTTAAAAGTGAAGCACTCTTATCTGCATTTTTTGGTAGATTAAATTTGAGTTATGATGATAAGTATAATTTTTCCGGAAGTTATAGAAGAGAAGGGTCATCAAAATTTGGGGCTAACAATCGATGGGGTAACTTTTGGGGTTTAAGTGCGGGTGCAGATATTGCAAAGATCGCAAAATTAAACATGTTTGATCAGTTAAAGTTTAGAGTAAGTTATGGTGTTACAGGTAATCCTCCTGTTGAAAATTATTCTTTTCTTGAAACACTTGGTAAAACAAGTGCTGGATATGTTAATGGAGAGTATGTAGCTGCAATAGGACCTACTTCCAATGCAAATCCAGATTTGAAATGGGAAGTGAAAAAAGAGTCTAATATTGGATTGGATTTTAGATTATTAAAGGATAGACTTTCAGGTACTATAGATTATTATATTAGAAATACTGAAGATTTAATGAATACAATATCTGTGCCAACTCCTCCTAACCTTTTTAACACTACACTTGTGAATTTGGGCGAATTAGAATCTAAGGGACTGGAAGTGGGTTTAAATTATTCAATAATAAAAAAGCAAGATTTCACATGGGATTTTAGTGGAACTTACTCATCAGTTAAAACTAAATTGGTTAAATTTAATAGTCTGGAAAATGCTGTAATAACCAAAGCATATTTGGGACCTCCTGGAGCTTCTGGTGACGTTATTAGATTGGCAGAAGGCGAAGAAATTGGTCAAATAATAGGAGCTAGATTTGTAGGATATGATGAAAATGGGTTTACAATTGTGTTGGATCAAGACGGAAATGAAACTATACAGCAAAGTCTTGATAATTATGTTGTAATTGGTAATGGACTACCGGATTTTGAGTTAGGAATAAACCAAAATTTTACTTACAAGAATTTTGAATTAAATATATTCTTTAGAGGTAGTTTTGGACATGATATAGTAAATTCAATTAGATATTTTAATGAACACCGAAATATTTCTGGAGCTCAAAATGTGGTCGTTACTAAGTACTTTGATCCGCAAGATAATGAGCTTGCTAGTGCTTTTCATTCAGGATATGTGGAAGACGGATCATTTTATAAATTAGATAATGCCACACTAGGCTATAATTTTGATATGTCAAAAAGCAAAGTATTTAGTGGTATAAAAGTTTACGCAACGGGTCAAAATTTATTTACAATAACTGATTATACCGGTGCTGATCCTGAAGTAAGAGCTTATGATCCTGGAGTCAGTGTTCAAGGTGAACGACAACTTCAATATTATGGAGATTATTTAGCCCCAGGTGTCGATAGAAACGTAACCTATTTTCCTACGAGAACATATACCATTGGGATAAATGTGAATTTTTAGTTAATAGATAGAAATATTATAAAAGAACAATTATGAAACAATTAATAAAAATAATGATGGTGTGTTTTATCTCATTGTCATTTCAATCATGTACGGATTTGGATGCCGAAATATATAGCGAAATTCTTCCCGAAGATTTTTTCGTAAATTCTGATCAAGCGGCTTCTGCCAATTCAACAGCTTATGTAGCTTTATATAGTTATTGGAACTTACACCGTCTAACTGAATCAACATCAGATGTTGCAACCAAACCTATTAGATCGAATAATGGATGGGGTGGTCAGAGAGAGATTCAACATGACTTCTCACCGGTAGATGGTGATGGCGCACTCGCTTGGAATTCAAATTTTGGAGGAATATCTACTTGTAATAGACTAATTGAAGTGTTTTCAGCGAATCCAAATCTTGGACCAGATTCTCAACCCGTTGCTGAATTAAAAGGATTGCGCGCATTTTATTACTATACAGTGCTTGAACTTTTCAAAAATATTCCAAATGAAACAAGGTTTGCTGAAGCAGATCCAACACCATTTCAAAAATCTTCTGAAGAATCATTTGCATTCATTGAAACCGAATTATTGAGCATAATAGACAACCTTAATGAGAATACGAATGAAACTTATGCTAAAATGAATAAGTGGGTCGCTTATACCATACTAACAAAATTGTATTTAAATGCAGAGCGTTTTGGTGCAGGTGAACATTGGAACGAAGCTGCAGAGGCTGCCAATAAAGTTATTAATAGTGGTAAATATAGCATTGAACAAAATTACTTTGCAAACTTCACAACTAATAACGAAGGATCTAATGAGAATATTTTTGTAATTCCCTATGATAAATCTAATGCTACTAATTTTACACTTGGATTTGAATCCTTGAATCAGTCAGCTGACAAAACTTTTGGACTATCCTCTATACCTTGGGGAGGATATAGTTTTCAAGAAGATTTTTACAATTCATTTGAGGAAAATGATAAAAGAAAAGGAATGTTTATTGTTGGTCAACAGTACACAATAAATGGCGTACCATCATTTTCAGAAGAGTTAGGGTTTTTCTATGCCAACCCAAAGCCAGAACATTTTTTGTACAATAAAATTGAAGATTATTTAAATTTTAGCGGAACAGATAGAGCTGAGGTAGAAAATGACACTCTTGTTTTTATAACACCACATTACCAAGAAATTGATGGTAGATATATGTATAAGAATGGCGCGAAATATGGAAAATTTCAAATTCCATTAAATGATCCAGCGACGGGTCTTTCTAATGATTTTCCAATTTACAGATATTCGGATGTATTGTTAATGAGAGCAGAAGCTCTTTGGAGAGCAAATCCAACAAGTGCTGAAGCATTGTTTTTGGTTAATACAATAAGAACTCGTGCAGGTTTAACTGAATTAGGAGTTTTGACTGAAAACGATTTATATCAGGAAATAAAAAAGGAATTGGCCATAGAACTTCATTCTAGGTCAACTACTATCAGATTTGGTCATTGGGAAGATACTTGGTTCCTTAAAACAGATACCGATGTAAATCATAGATGGTTTCCAATTCCTGAAAATCAACTTCAGGCTAATGTTAACTTGGTTCAAAATCCAGGCTATTAGTGTATAGTTTACGGTTTATAATTCAGGAAATGTTCAAATTTCCTGAATTGTAAACCATTTAAGTGAACCATAAATTATCAAGAGTATCAAGTTCTTTTGTCTAACTCTATCCATAAATAAAGGAAAAACTATATTAATTATTTTTTAAACAGTATTGTCTTTTTTTTTATTCTTAAACTCTCAATGACACAGGAATTTTAAATCTACTGGGGTCTGAGATTTTATTAGAAAAATGAAAAAAATAATATATATAATTTTAGTGTGGTTTTGTACGAATAGTACGACCCTACTCGCGCAGGAAACCAAGGTGAAGTCTGCAAAATTAGGGTTGATGGTAGACGGATTACAAGCAGATGAATTAAAAGCAATTCAGGAATTTGTTGTAAACCAACAAGAGTTAGAAAGTGTAATAATGAACGAAAGTTTATTAACAAGTGAATCCATAAATAACCTTGGCTTAACGCATCTTTGGATACATCAACTTTCAGGAAATAATAGTTCTTATGAAAATAGTGAAGTTGGGGAATCTGTAAAAAAATACGTTAAAAACGGAGGAAACCTAATTTTATCAATGGATGCGGTTAAATTATTAAACGCATGGGGAATTGAAAAAAATACACTTGAAGTTAAATCAGATTCTATTACTGATGATGGTTTTGGAAGACCTTTAGGTTTTCACGCTTTTAAATCGCATCCCGTTTTTGATGGAATGAATGGAGGAGCATATCCTTGGAAAAGTAAAAAAGATCATGTTGTTCGTAAAATTGGTTTTTTTGGTGATAATGTGCCAGATGAAAACATTGCCAAAGTTATTGGCATAGAATGGACTTATATTACATTCCATGAAAACAATAAATTGGTGCTAGAATATAAATTAGGAAAAGGAAAAATTATTGCAGTTGGAGCCTTTTCTTATTTTGCCAAAGAAAATTACAATACAGAAGAATTTCATCGTTTTTATTCAAATACAATTAACTACTTATCTGGTGACATTAAAGATGTTGACTCAAATTACTGGACATATAAACCTCAAAAAGTAAAAGAATCTAATAAGAAATTACAGGCCCTAAATCTTTCAGAGGCTACAAAGTGGAACTTACCTGATTTAACAATTAACTTACAAAAAGAGGAAGCAACAGATGCTGGTGTATTAATGACCGGTAGACGAATGGTAATTGGAGGTTTTGAAAAAGGAGGTATCGAAGAAATTTGGACAAACCCTTTCATGGCTTTTAGAGATATAGAAACAGGCGTTTTATTAAAAGGTTCAGATTCTATAGTTTGGTTAAATAAATTAGTCCCATCTATTAATTCTTCTCCTGAATTACTAATCAGAGAATACAGAATAAGTGCTACAGATTTAAAAGAAGTGACCACAGTATCTATGGATAATCCTGTAGGAATAGTTCACTACGAATGGGAAGGAACAGATATTTCAAAAATAGTGATGAAATATACTTCTAACTTGCGTTATATGTGGCCTTATTCAGAAAAAATAACGGGTACTATTTCTTACAACTGGTCTCCAGAAATGAATGCTGTAGTAAGTGAAGGACAATATGGAGATTTAGCCAGTATCATGGGTTTCAGTACCAAGCCTGAGTCGCATTTATTGGGACAAAATGATGGATTTTCTTTTGAAAACGGAAAATTTAGTGCAATTAAAACAGATTTAATTCAAGTAAGTGGCATTTTTACTTTTGACGCTCAATCAGTAAATGGAAATTTGAACGCTTATATGGTTGCAGGTGATGCCGGTGTTGACAATGCAATAGCAATGTACAAAAATGAATCTGAAAACTTTAACAAACCTTATTTAAGATCGTCAGCTTACTACCGTAATTTAATTGACAATAGCTTAATGTTAACAACTCCTGATGAAAAATTTAATACAGGATATAGATGGGCTTTAGTTCGTACAGATCAATTTTTTCAGGAAACACCAAGTATTGGAACAACAATGGTAGCGGGCCTTGGAACAACTTCTAGAGGTTGGGATGGGAATCAAAAAGTAAATGGACGACCAGGTTATTCTTGGTATTTTGGTAGAGATGCACAATGGTGTGGATTTGCTGTGAATGCTTATGGAGGTCATGAAATGGTAAAGAAAATTTTAGATGTATTTGAGAAATATCAAGGTTTAAACGGGAAGATTTTTCACGAGTTAACTACAAGTGGTGTGGTGCATTTTGATGCATCTGATTCCTCTCCTTTATACCTTGTATTAGCAGCTCATTATTTAAAGTATTCTGGAAATATAGAATATATAGAAAAGCTTTGGCCTTCGCTTAAAAAGGCAATGGATTTTTGTTACGCTACCGATACAGATAATGATGGCTTAATTGAGATAACCAATGTAGGACATGGTTGGGTTGAAAGTGGTTCATTATTTGATCGCCTTCATACCGGAGTTTATCTTGCAGGTACTTGGGCTGCGGCATTGGATGCAGCGTCTTATATTACAGCTCATTTAGATCAAAGTGAATTGTCAGAGACTTATAAAAAAGATGCAGAGAGCATTCGAAAAACTATTGATAAAGATTTCTGGAATAAAGAAGGTGAGTATTTTTATACTGGTAAGATGATTGATGGAACATATTTAGATCAAGAATCTGTATTATCCGGTGTTCCTATTTATTTTGATGCGATTACTAATGAAGATAAAGCATATAAAACAGCACAATCTTATTCAAGTAATTTATATTCTACAGACTGGGGAGTAAGAATTTTACCAGAAACTAGTAAAAGATTCAACCCTGGTTCATATTTTGGAGGTATGGTTTGGCCATTATTTAGTGGTTGGGCATCATTGGCAGAATATAGAACAGGAAATTACGCAAGTGCTTATAGTCACATTATGAACAACTTACTCATATATCGTGATTGGAACATGGGAAGCGTAGAGGAAACATTACACGGTTCAATATACAAGCCAGAAGGTGTATGTGGTCAACAAGGTTGGTCAGAAACAATGGTTTTATTACCTATTTCTGAAGGGATGCTAGGATTAAAACCAGATGCACTTGCAAACAAAGTTTCTTTAGCTCCGCGTTTTCCGTGGGATTGGGATGAAGTAAAGGTGGATAATGTACTTTTTGGAAATCATAAAATTGATTTCAAAATGACAAGAACTACCAAATCTACCGTGTTTAATTTCCAAGAAAATCTTGAAACAGGAAGTATAATGAACTTTACACCAGCCTTTCCATTAGGAACTATTATAACTAAAGTTACAATGGATGGTAAAAGTGTGAAATTTGATATAGTGAATACTGCCGAAAGTGTCAACCTAGCAATAGAAGGTATTGTTGTAAATGATCAAACAAAAGTTGAAATTAGTCATAAAAAAGGAATTGGCGCTATTCCTATTGTGAACCTTCCAGAAATTGGAGCCACTAACAAAGGAGCAAAAATTGTTCAACAAAAATTAACGGGTAAAAATTTTGAAGTTGTTTTAGAGGGCAGACCTAATAGTGAGTATCAATTTAAGGTGATGTCAAATGTTAAAGTTAAAAGCGTAACAAATGGGCGTATTGTTGAGAAACAGGGTGAGGTATATACAATTGAAACAAAAATACCAGAGTCTACAGAGATCTATATGAAACAACGTATTTTTGTAAAATTAAAATAATGGAGCGTGAATAAATGATGAAAGAAACACAATGATTCTAAACCGTATATAATGATTTAGAAAAGGTGGTATGTATTACGATAAGGGTAATAACTTGTAAAGTAATAAGGTTAGCTCAGCTTTTTTAATGAAATACAAGGATTGAATTAATATATTTATCTTTATCAAGTACATATAAGATTGAAAATTTGAATTAGAACTAGAGTTGAGTGTTTTAAAATAAAATATTTATGTTTTTATTTTAAAGGAATTGATAAATCAAAAAAAATGATTAAATGAAGAATGGGCTTTCTCTTGTTTTTAGCATAACGAAAAGATTTTTAATGCTCCAAGTTACTTGGTCTTTATTATTGGTATTCTTATTTTCTTGTAAGGAAACGACCACTGAAAACCAAAAGGTCTCAGTTTTTGAATCTATAGATTCAAAAAGTTCTGGATTAGTTTTTAATAATGAGCTTAGTTATGATGAAGAATTTAATGTCTATTTATACAAAAGTTTTTATAACGGATCAGGAGTAGGACTTGGCGATTTAAATAACGATGGTCTTTTAGACGTCATTTTTTGTGGAAATCAAGTAGATAATAAAATGTACCTAAATAAAGGAGATTTAAAATTTCAAGATGTAACTGAAATTTCAGGTCTTTCAAGTCCAAATGTATGGTCTACAGGTGTCAGTATTGTTGATATTAATGCAGATGGTTGGTTGGATATTTATATCTGTAAATCAGGAAATGAAGGAGGTAAAAATCGCCATAATGAGCTTTTTATCAATCAAGGTATTTCTGAAGGAGATCATATACCCAAGTTTATAGAATCTGCTGCTAGTTATGGAATTGATAATATTGGACTTTCGGTTCATGCTTCTTTTTTTGATATGGATAAGGATGGTGATTTAGATATGTATTTGCTAAACAATTCCATTTCTCCAAGTGAAATCATAATAGACTCGAAAAAAGGATTACGAAATAAAAGAGATCTTGGTGGTGGAAATAAGCTCTATCGTAATGATGGAACTACATTTACTGATATTAGTGAAGAGGCAGGCATTTACGGGAGTAGTATTGGCTACGGTCTGGGGGTTTCTATTGGAGATGTTAACAGAGATACTTGGCCAGATATTTATGTGTCTAATGATTTTTTTGAAAGAGATTATTTGTATATAAATAATACAAATGGAAGTTTTACAGAATCTACAGAAAAAGCCATGCCTGAAATTAGCCTTGGCGCAATGGGTGTAGACATGGCGGATATGAACCATGATGGATATCCAGAGGTTTTTGTAACAGAAATGCTTCCAAAGGGAGATGCGCGTGTAAAAACAAAAGTAGTATTTGACGATTGGGATAGGTACGTATTAAAAAAACAACGTGGATATCACCGTCAATTTACACGTAATACATTTCAATTAAATAACAAAAGAAACGGGCATCAACAGGATGTTACTTTTAGTGAAATTTCACGAATGACAGGTGTGGATGCAACAGATTGGAGTTGGGGTGTGTTGATGGCTGATTTTGACAATAATGGACATAATGATATTTATGTAACCAACGGTATTGTAAAGGATTTAACAGATTTAGATTATTTAAATTTTTATTCAAATAGTTACGAAATAAAAAAATCGTTTAAAGAAAAGGGAACAGTAATTAAAGATTTGATCGATTTAATGCCTTCAGTTCCTTTGGTAAACCCTATGTTTAGTGGCTCCGGGAATTTACAATACAATGAGGTGAGTGCAAGTTGGGGAATGGGACAGCCCGGATTTTCAACAGGTTCGGTATATGGTGATCTTGACAATGATGGAGATCTTGATATGATTGTTAGCAATATCAATAGTGAGGTGCTATTGTATAAAAATAACAGTTCAGCAAATTCAACAAATAATTTTTTAAATATATCTCTTTCAGCAGCTGGCTTGAATACATTTGCTATTGGGAGCCAAGTAACATTATGGGCTGGGAACACACAGTATTTCCAAGAATTATATCCAATGAGAGGTTCTATGTCTACTGTGGACAATCGATTTCATTTTGGTTTGGCAGATGTGAAAGTCATTGATTCCTTAGAAATAATTTGGCCAAATGGCCATAAAGAGGTGAAATATTCAATTCCAGTAAATGAATTTTTAAAAATTAAGCAATCCAAAACTGAGCAATCAATTGAAAAAGAGAATCTAGAAGCAACAGGTGAAACTGCGATTTTTCAGAAAGTAACCAAACCATTAGGGATTACTTATTCACATCAAGAAAATGACTATGTCGATTTTGATAGAGACGGCTTACTTTTTCACATGATTTCAAACGAAGGCCCCAAATTGGCCGTTGGAGATGTCAATAACGATGGACAGGATGATATTTATATTGGTGGTGCTAAAGGGTTTGCAGGAGCTTTGTTTTTAGGAAGTCCAAAGGGAACATTTAAAGAATCAAATGCATTAGTTTTTGAAGCAGATAAAGCATCAGAAGATACTGATGCACTTTTTGTAGATATAGATAATGATAAAGACCTTGATTTAATAGTAGCCAGCGGAGGTTATGAATATCCAAAATCTTCCTATGCTTTATCTGATAGAATGTATTTAAATGATGGCAAGGGTAAATTTACACGATCATCTGTTAGATTTCCTGTGAAACTTGGAAATACATCTTGTATTGCGGCCACTGATTTTGATAAGGATGGCGATGTTGATCTGTTTTTAGGAGGAAGAGTTGTGCCTTTTGCATATGGAATCCCAGCAGATAGTTACTTGCTAAGAAATAAAGGAAACGGTGAGTTTGAAAATTATACCATTCAATTGGCTCCGGAATTACAAAAATTAGGCATGGTTACAGATGCTGTTTGGATTGATTTTGATAATGATGGAGATGAAGATCTTGCCGTTTGTGGAGAGTGGATGCCAATTACAATTTTTAAAAATGAAGGAACTTATTTCACTAAAACGGTTGAGACTATTGGGTTAGAGAAATCAAATGGATTCTGGAATACAATCTCAAAAATAGATATAGATCAGGATGGATTTATGGATTTAGTTGCAGGAAATTTAGGAACCAATACAATGTTAAAGGCTGCAGTAGATAAGCCAGTTTCTATGTATTTGAATGATTTTGATAACAATGGTGAAATGGAGCATATTATTACAACATTTGATGGTGATAAAGCTTACCCGTTGGCTTCAAAAAAAGAAATTAGCTCTCAAATTCCTATGTTATTGAAAAAATTTCTGAAATATCACGATTTCAAAGAGAAAACAGTGCAAGATATATTTACACCTGCACAATTAAAAAATGCGATAAGATTAGATGTATTTGAAACAAGATCTATGCTCTTTAAGAACAAAAAGGGAGATTTTAAAAGAAGAGCCTTGCCCATGCAAGCACAATTGGCTCCTATATATAGTATTTTAACTAAAGATGTTGATGGCAATGGATTTCAAGATATGCTTCTAGGAGGAAATCAGCACAAAGCGAAACCTAGGGTGGGAATTTATGCAGGATCCTATGGAGCGTTTATTCAAACTTATGAAAATGATTCTTTGGCTATTGTAAATTTGGATAAATCTGGATTTGCGATTCAAGGGGAAGTTAGAGATATCAAAATAGTAAATGTTCACGGAGAAGAATTCTATTTTATTGTAAAGAATAATGAGAAGATAGAAGTTTTAAAAAAAACCAAGTCAAATGAGGGGAATTAAATATATGAGGAAAGCATTGATTTTGTTGTATGTATTGCTGTTGAGTACTTTATCCTGTTTAACAAAACCTTCTTATGAGGAGGTTGTAGCAGAAGAATTGGCAAAAGGTAATCGTTTTGATGAAGTTATTCTCGATATTCATTTGGGAATGACATATGATGATTTTTATAAATATTGTTTTTTTAAAAAACAAGAAGGAGTTGTAAAACCAAATGTCTCAGGAACGGGAGTTGTGACTGTTTTAACTGAGGGATTTTCTAACCCGGTTGAATTTTCATTCTATCCTGAAAGATCTAAATTATTTACAAAAAAGATTACAAAAATTGAAGGGAAATTAATGTATCAAAATTTTTCATTATATAACAGGGATCTTCGGATTGAGAAATTATTAGCTGAAACCATTACATCATTTGAAAATAAATACAAAGGCAACAAATTTTTTACAGCTCCTCACCCAAATAAAATGATGAAATATATTTATCTAAAAATAGATGGAAATCGAAAGATTATGGTTAGGCCTACATTCGATGGAAGTCATCTTATCATAAAAATTGAAGATTTAAAACCAAAAACAGATTAAAATGAAAAAATATTTACTGCATATCCTATTAGTGAGTTTGATGTATGTTTCTTGTAACGAAAATGTAGAATATAAGAAACAATTAAATAGTCAAGAACTGTATTTAGAAGCCTTTGGAAAATTGACAAGTGTTATTACTTACGATATATTTTCGCCTCCTGTTGCAAGTAGAATATACGCGTACACTAGTATTGCCGCTTATGAAGCAATAATACCTGCTTATGGTGATAAATATCAATCATTAGAAAATCAACTCAATGGTTTAGAAGAAATTCCTAAGCCAACAGATAAAAATGTAAATCATCATTTAGCTTCGATACATGCGTTTTTAGAAGTTTCTAAAGAATTGGTTTTTTCTGAAGAGAAAATAACAGATTATCAAGAATCGATTTATGAAAAGCTGAAATCCGAGGGGCTCTCAAATAAAGAATTTAAAAGCTCCATTGCTTATGGTGACCAAATATCAAAACATATTGTAACATGGGCTGATACGGATATGTATAAGGAAACTCGAAGTTTTCCAAAATATACAATTGTTAATGAAGAACACCTTTGGAAGCCTACACCACCAGATTATATGCAGGGTATCGAACCGCATTGGAAACAGATTAGAACGATGGTTTTAAAAACGGCAAATCAATTTCCTCCTTTAGATCCTGTGAAGTTTGATTTAAATAAAGAAAGTGAATTTTACAGTCAATTGGATGAAGTATATGTTGTAGGTTCAAAATTAACGGAAGAAGAAACAGCCATTGCAAGTTTTTGGGATTGTAACCCTTTTGTATCTCACCATAGAGGGCATGCAATGTTTGCTACCAAAAAAATTACACCTGGAGGACATTGGATGAGTATTGCAGGAATTGCTTGTAAGATAAATAAAACAACGATTGATGAAGCTATAGAGGCTCATGCCTTAGTTTCTATTTCATTGTTCGATGCTTTTATTAGTTGCTGGGAAGCAAAATACAGAACCGCATTAGTTCGTCCAGAAACATTGATAAATCAATTTATAGATGAAGAATGGCAGCCTTTATTGCAAACACCACCATTTCCAGAATATACAAGTGGACACAGCGTAGCTTCCAGATCGGCAGCTGTTGCTTTAACAGAAATATTTGGTGATGATTTTTCCTTCCTTGACACTTCTGAATTGGAGTTTGGTTTGCCAGCCAGAGAATATAAAAGCTTTTACCAGGCATCAGAAGAGGCAGCAATTAGCCGCTTGTATGGAGGTATTCATTATATGATGGCTATTGAAAACGGGGTTACACAAGGAGGAAATGTAGGGGATTATATTGCAGAAAATTTAGAAACAAGAATCGTTAAATAACAGAAAAGTTATGAAAAAATTAGGAGCCCTTTTAATATTTATAACTCTTTTGTCGTGTAACCAAAAGAATACATTATTTAAAACCATGCCTGCTTCGTATACGAATATTGATTTCGAAAATACTATAGCCTATACCAATGATTTCAATATCTATAAATACCGTAATTTCTATAACGGAGGAGGTGTTGGATTAGGAGATGTTAATAATGATGGTCTATTGGATATGTATTTGATTTCAAATATGGGAGAAAATAAACTTTATTTAAATAAAGGAGATTTTAAATTTGAAGATGTAACAAAACAATCATTAACTGGAGGGAAAAAAGCATGGTCTACGGGAGTTTCTATGGTAGATATCAATGCAGATGGTTGGCTAGATATTTATGTTTGTAATTCTGGAGATTTAAAAGGAGATAACAAACAAAATGAGTTTTTTATCAATAATGGCGATGGAACATTTAAAGAAAAGGCGGAGGAATACGGATTAGACAACCAAGGTTTTTCAACGCAAGCTGCTTTTTTTGATTATGACAAGGATGGTGATTTGGACGTTTATTTGTTGAACAACTCATACCGTTCTATCGGTAGTTTTGATTTGAAGAAAAATGAAAGAGAAAAAAGAGATGAACTTGGAGGAGATAAATTATTGCGTAATGATAATGACGTATTTGTTGATGTAAGTGAAGAAGCCGGGATTTTTGGTAGTATTATTGGGTTTGGTTTAGGAGTTTCGGTAAGTGATTTGGATAAAGACGGTTGGTTAGATTTATATATTTCAAATGATTTTTTTGAAAAAGATTATATCTATATGAACAATGGTGATGGTACTTTTAATGAAGAATTAGAAAAACAAATGCCTTCAATTGGTGCAGCATCTATGGGAGCCGATATAGCCGATCTCACTGGAGATGGCTACCCAGAAGTTTTTGTAACCGAAATGCTTCCTGAAGATGAAAATAGAATAAAAACTACCATGACATTTGAAGGATGGGATAAGTACGCTCATAATGTGGAAAATGGTTATTACCACCAATACACTAGAAATATGTTGCATAGACATAACGGTGCTTCTGAAAAAGGAGTAACTTTTAGTGAAGTGGGTAGGCTGTCAGGGGTTGAAGCTACTGATTGGAGTTGGAATCCGTTAATTACAGATTTGAATAATGATGGATTTAAAGATTTGTTCATTACCAACGGATTGGCACAGGACATTTTAGATCAAGATTATTTGAAATATATTTCAAATGATGAGGTCACAAAAATGATTGTCTCCCAAGGTAAGGTGGACTATAAAAAACTAATTGAGATTATACCTGTAAAAAAAATATCAAACTATGTGTATGCAGGGAAAGGAAATCTTGGATTTTCAAATAAAACAGCTCAATGGGGATTAGATCAACCAAGTCATTCTAATGGTGCTGCATATGGAGATTTAGACAATGATGGAGATATGGATTTGATCGTAAATAATGTGAATATGCCGTTGTTTGTGTATCAAAACAACAGTAGTTCTTTAGATAAAAAACACAATTATTTAAAAGTTATTTTAAAAGGCGAAAAAGCAAATAAATTAGCTGTTGGAGCAAAAGTAACATTGAAAAGCAAAGGGAGACTATTTTACCAAGAACAAATTCCGAATAGAGGATTTCAATCTTGTGTAGACAATCGATTAAATTTTGGATTAGGAGATATTCAAACTATTGATAGCTTAATTGTGGATTGGTATTACGGAAAACAAACAATTTTAACAGATGTTGCAGTAAATAAAACTCTAGAATTAACTGAAGGAGAAGCAGGTGTTAGATCACAAATTTCAGAAAATAAACCTGTGGAAAATAAGAGGTTTGTAGCGTTAGCTTCTCAAGGTTTAATAGAGTATAGTCATAAGGAAAATACCTTTGTAGATTTTGATAGAGATAGATTAATTTACCATATGAAATCTACCGAAGGACCAAGAAGCACCGTAGCTGATGTAAATTCAGACGGTTTGGATGATATTTATATAGGTGGAGCAAAAGATAGCGCAGGTAAACTATTTGTTCAAACAAAAACAGGTGACTTTATAGAAACCAATTCAACGCTTTTTGAAAGTGATAAAACCGGTGAAGACTTGGGATGTCTGTTTGTAGATGTGGACCAAGATGGAGATGTAGATTTATACATTACCAGTGGAGGTAATGAGTTTCCATCTAGTTCATTTGCTTTGATGGATAGACTTTATTTGAATGATGGAATAGGTAATTTTACCAAATCAAATCAGACATTACCTTCTGGAAAACCTGAAAGTACTTCTACTGTTAGTAGTTGTGATTTTGATCAAGATGGAGATATGGATTTATTTGTAGGGGTGCGGTTAAGGGCAAATTTAATTGGAATACCACAAAATGGTTATCTATTGGAAAACGATGGAAATGGGGAGTTTAAGAATGTAACAGAACAAATTGCTCCAGAACTTATGGGAGCAGGTATGATTACAGGAGCTTCTTGGAGCGATTATGACAATGATGGAGATCAAGATTTGATGGTTTTGGGAGAATGGATGACCATCAAACTTTATAATAATGATAAAGGACATTTTAAAGAAGTGACCGAACAAGCAGGTTTGTCTAAAACTTCTGGTTGGTGGAATAGTTTAGCTGCTGCCGATTTAGACGGAGATGGAGATATGGATTATATTGCTGGAAACCATGGATTAAATTCAAGATTTAGAGCGAGTGAGGAAAAACCAATATCTTGTTATATCAATGACTTTGATGATAACGGTAGGGTGGAACAAATTATTTGTACTTATAATGGGGAAAATTCTTACCCAATGGTATTACTACATGATTTAACTTCACAACTACCTTATTTACATAAGAAATTTTTAAAATACGATTCTTATAAAAGTCAATCGATACAAGATGTTTTTACTGAAGAAGAATTAAAAAGCGCTGTAGTTCATACCATTAATATGCTCCAAAGTGTTCAGTTAATAAACAATGGAGACGGTACTTTTGATATTAAAGAATTACCACAAGAAGCACAATTGGCACCTATTTACGCCATATTAATTACGGATGTAGATTCAGATGGGATAAAAGATGTGATTTTAGGAGGAAATTTATACAGTGTAAAACCTGAAATTGGCAGGTATGATGCCAGTTATGGTGTTTATCTAAAAGGAAAAGCAAATAATGTATTCCAATCTATTCCTACAAATCAGAGCGGACTTGAATTAAAAGGTGAGATAAGGGATTTTGAAATTATGAAATTCCAAGATGAAAAAATATTGATTGTTGTTAGAAACAATGCACCGCTTCAAATATTCGATTTTTAAAAAAGAACAGATGAAAAACAGTCGTATAAATTATAAAACAGTTATGATGCTCCTCGCAGTAATATTGCTTGGGATTTCTTGTACGCAAAACAATAAATCAGTTCTTTTTCAAACAATTTCTTCGGGCGAATCAGGTGTTGATTTTAGCAATGATATTCTTGAAACTGAGAAGATGAATATTTTGGAATATATCTATATGTATAACGGAGGAGGTATTGCTGTTGGTGACGTGAATAATGATGGATTGTCCGATCTTTATTTTACTTCAAACCAGGAGAGTAATAAATTATATCTTAATAAAGGAGGTTTTAAATTTGAAGATCATACAGAAATAGCAAATGTTGGAGGAGTAACTGGTGAATTAACTTGGACAAATGGAGTAACCATGGTCGATATCAACAACGATGGTTGGTTGGATATTTATGTATGTCAATTACATGGGTTTAATGGGATAGAAGGAACAAATCAATTATATGTAAACAATGGTGATGGAACTTTTGTTGAAAAAGGTGCTGAATATGGATTGAATATAGCGAGCTATTCACAGCAAGCTGTATTTTTTGATTACGATCTTGACGGAGATTTAGATATGTATTTGCTTAACCAAGCGGTTCATACTACAAATTCTTATAAGACAGGAACACGAAGAAATGAAAGAGAGCCTATGTCTGGAGACCAACTGTTTCAAAATACGAATGGAAAATTTAAAGACATCAGTGAAAATGCTGGTATTTACGGAGGAGCAATGGGTTATGGCTTAGCCGTAACAGTAGGCGATGTTAACAATGACAGATACCCAGATATTTATGTTTCCAATGATTTTCATGAAAATGATTATCTATACTACAATCAAGGGGATGGTACTTTTAAAGAAGACATTGCTAACTCTATGGGGCATATCTCAAAATTTTCTATGGGAAGTGCAATAGCAGATATTAATAACGATGGCTGGATGGATGTGATGACTATGGATATGAAAGCACAAGATGAAAAGACCCTGAAAATGTCTGTATCGAGTGAAGACTACAGTACATATTTATATAAGTTAGACTTATCTTACCACCATCAATATCCCCGAAACATGTTGCACATAAATAGAGGTAAATTGTTTAATGATGGTGTGCAATTTAGTGAAATAGGGGAATATAGCGGGGTTGCTGCTACAGATTGGAGTTGGGGCGTTACCTTGGCAGATTTTGATCTAGATGGTTCTACTGATATATTTATAACCAATGGAATACCTCGTAGACCCAATGATTTGGATTATATTAATTTTACTTCTAATGAGCAACAAGGGACTGAGGAAATAAATTTAATGACATTAATTTCCTCAATGCCTGAAGGTAAGAACTCGAATATTGCCTATAAAAACAATGGAAAAATATTTGAAGATACCTCAATAGCATGGGGCATAAATACGGAAGGATATTCAAATGGTTCGGTATATGCAGATTTAGATAATGATGGGGATTTAGATCTTGTTGTAAATAATTTAAACGCCAAAGCTTCTCTGTATCAAAATACAGCTGCACAAGATGTAAACACACATTACCTAAAAATTAACTTTAAGGGAAGCGATAAGAATGTATTGGGAGTAGGAGCTAGAGTAACAGTTCATTCGGATAAAGATACTCAAACACAAGAACTGTATCCAGTAAAAGGTTGGCTTTCTACCATGGACCATAATTTGGTATTTGGATTAGGGGCATCCAATGCTATTCAAGATTTAGAGGTGTTATGGTATGATGGAAAAATACAAATTCTTAATAATATTCCTGTTGATACAGCTGTTACTTTGAATTATAAAGATGCTGAATATCCTTCAACAAAGGATAAAGACAAAAATTTACAAAAGAAATTCCAAAATATAGATCATATCAGCGGAATTGATTTTAAACATGAGGAAAATGATTTTATTGATTTTGAGTACGAAAAGATCATTCCTCGAATGTTGTCTACCGAAGGCCCTAAAATGTCTATTGGAGATGTAAATAATGATGGTTTAGATGATTTTTATATTGGAGGTGCAAAAAATCAATCTGGACAAATTTATGTTCAAAATGCTACAGGAAATACTGTTTTTTCAAAAATAGAATCTTCAGTTTTTTTTAGAGATAGAGCAAGTGAAGATGCTGAAAGTGTATTTTTAGATGTGGATAATGATGGAGATTTAGATTTATATGTGGTTAGCGCAGGAAGCCAACCTTATAAAGATTTTACCATGTCTGATAGATTGTATTTAAATGATGGTGTGGGGAATTTTGTAAAATCAAACAAACATCCTCAGCTAAATTTTAATGGTTCTTGTGCCATTACAGGAGATTTTAATAGAGATGGAATTACTGATGTTTTTGTAGGAGCAAGATCTATTCCGGGCTCATATGGCTCTTATATTAGAAGTCGAATCTTACTTGGAGATGGAAAGGGAAAGTTCTATGATAAAACAGATGAGATATTTGGAACTCATATTAATTTAGGCATGGTAACCGATGCTACTTGGTTAAAAGACAGCAACGAACTTATTGTAGTTGGTGAATGGATGCCGGTAACCATTTTAGATTTTAAGAAGTTTCCTTTGGAAGAAAAAATAATAGAAAACACTGAAGGTTGGTGGAATACCATCCATGCTGCCGATATAGACGGTGATAATGATTTGGATTTTCTGGTAGGAAATAGTGGATTGAATTCTAATTTGAAAGCAAGTAATAAATTCCCAGTGAACTTATATTTAAAAGATTTTGACATTAACGGAAGTTTAGATCCGATTTTAACACATTATAAAAAAGGAAAAGAATATCCATACTTTGGACTAACGGAGTTATCAAGACAATTGACACAAGTAAAAAAAGTCTTTCAAAGTTACGAAGAATATGCAAGCAGTACTTTCTTAGATGTGTTTCCAATTGAAGAATTAAAAGGAGCTTCCAGAATACAAGCATTTACCTTTAAATCTACATGCTTTGAAAACAAAGGAAATGGAGATTTTGTAGAGAAAGAAATACCAGAAGAATTGCAATTGGCACCTCTATATAGTTTTGCAACAGGGGATTTTGAAAATTCAGGAGAACTAGAAATTTTAGCAGGAGGTAATTTCTATGCAAATCAAATTAGTATTGGAAAACATGATGCTTCTTTTGGTCATTTATTTAAGATAAATACATCCACAAATTCATGGGATGTAACAGAACCTAAACATTCTGGGTTTGCAGTTCAAGGAGAAGTTCGGGATATTAAAATACTCAATGGATCATCAGGTAAAAAACTAATACTCGTGAGCAGAAATAATGACAGTATAAAATTATTCACCTATTAAACTTAAAAACAGCATAAATAAATGATATCAATTATGAAAGTTAAAACAGATCCTAAAAAAATAATAAAGATGAATTAAATTTCATAAGTAGTGCCTGGTCGGAAATAGACGATTTTTAATTTTGCTGTATTTCCGACTAGACACTAGGTACTTGTGCTATTTAGAAACTCTATGGTTCAATACCAATACTATTGACAATCCATGTACAAAAACATGGATTTAAAAATTTCAACATTAATTTTTTGATATCAAAATTGAAATAATATTTTAAATAAAAACTTTATATACAAACGAAACTTAACCATTTTCATATTGATATTTTTGACAAATTATTTAAGTTTTTACAAATTTATTAAATAACCAACCTATGAAATATCTTATTTTATATTTTCCTTTTATTGCTATCGTGTTATTGGTGTCCTGCATTGAAAAACCCATGGAACCATCAACTTCATTGAATGAAGAGAAAATGAATTATCTACCCTTCCAGGAAATCAATTTAAATTCTATGGAGAATTTTAAAAAGGTTTCTAAAAATTGGAAAATCGCAGGAAACGCATTCGTAGATAGAAACCAAAAAAGAACTATTCTTCCAACAGCAGGAAAGGGACTGTTGTTAAATTTACCGGAAATCGGGAAGAATGAGCACTTATTCACATCCTTCGATCATGGTGATATAGAACTGGAATTGGATGTGATGATGCCTGTAAATTCTAATTCCGGAATATATTTTCAAGGCCGGTATGAAGTTCAACTTTTTGATAGTTGGGGTGTGGAAAATGCACAACATTCAGATATTGGAGGTATATACCAGAGGTGGGACGATAACCAGGAAAAAGGTTCTAAAGGCTATGAAGGCCATGCTCCAAAGCTAAATGCCGCAAAAGCCCCTGGTCTATGGCAGCATTTCAAGATAATTTTTCAGGCACCTAAATTCAACAGTTCGGGAAAGAAAATAAAAAATGCCCGGTTTGAAGAAATTTGGTTGAATGGTGCATTAGTTCATGAAAATGTAGAAATAACCGGACCCACCAGAGCGGCAGCCTTTTTAGATGAGCAAGCTTTAGGACCCTTGATGATTCAAGGAGATCATGGTCCCGTTGCCCTAAGAAATATTAAATACAAACTATATCAAGATAACAAGGTTGTTTTAAGAGACTTACAAATGAAAGTATATAAAAGCACCTCTCCTAATCTACCAAATTTAGATTCAATTAGTCCTTTACAAGAAACTTCTGTAGATTCTATATCATCCATGATGGCATATGGTGAAAATCCTCAGCAAATATTGGTTTATACGGGTAAATTGGTGATTCCAAATCCGGGGGATTATCTATTTGAATTGAGGGTAAATAATGGTGGTGGCGTATTTTTAATTGGAAAGGATACCATAGCAAACCTAAATGGGATTTATAATATGAACTCTCCAAGTTTTGGAAGTGCGCTATTACAAAAGGGCGAAGTTCCGTTTACATTTATATACAATAAACACAGTTTTAATCAAGTTGGATTTACTTTATATGTGGAAGGCCCCCAGTTGGCGAAACATCCCTTACATGAACCAGGTTCATTTGTGATTGACAAAAAGAATCAGCCAGAACCAATTATCATCCAGCCCAATAATAATAAAGCCGTTATTCAAAGAAGTTTTTTAATGCATGAAGGTAAAAAAAGAACCCACTGTATTTCTGTAGGTACTCCTCAAAAAATAAATTATGCATTTGATTTACAATTTGGATCACTAATACTGGTATGGGATGGAGATTTTTTGGATGCAACTAAAATGTGGCACTCCCGCGGGAATGAACAACTGGGTGATCCGGTTGGTTTGCCGATTACTATTCATGGTGATCCGGATTTTGCCTTCCTAAAAAATGAAAATTCCATTTGGCCTGATAGTATTCCAAGCCATGATGTTTACCAGCAGCTGGGCTATAAATTAGAAGCTACCGGCAACCCTAAGTTTTCGTATAAAATCAATGGTTCTGTCATATTCAATAAATTTATTCCCTCAACAATGGACAGAGGTTTAAATAGAATAATTACTGCAAATAACGAAGTGGAAATATGGCATAAAATTGCTGAAGGAAATATAATTGAAAAACTACCAGATGGAACTTTTGCTATAAATGATAAAAATTATTTTATTGATTTTTCTGGAAATTCTGGTGTAAAACCTATCATTCGAAATATAAAAGGTAAGGATGAATTAATTGTAAAAATACCTAAGGGAAATCAAGAAATCAAATACAGTATCATCTGGTAAATTAATAGACATTATGAAATTCTTTAATAAATTTATATCCTTACTAATTATTCTGAGTGTTGTACAAATGGGCTTTGGACAAACAGAAACAGATCTTCAAAAAAACGAAGAACACTTTTATAAAATTGTAGATATACCTATACCTAAGGATATCGTACTTGAAGTAGGCGGATTGGCATTGACAGATAAAGATCAGTTGGGAGTTTCAACAAGAAGAGGAGAAGTCTGGTTAATTGACAAACCTTATAGCCTCAATCCGAAATATAGCAGGTATGCATATGGTTTGCATGAAGCTTTAGGACTTGGCTTTAGAAATAATGGATTTTACCTATCTCAAAGAGGTGAATTAACACGATTGGAAGACAGCAATGGTGATGGAGAGGCTGATTTATTCAAAACGATCTATTCCTGGCCTTTATCAGGAAATTATCATGATTATTCTTATGGGCCAAAATTTATGGATAATGGCGATATGCTTGTAACACTTAATCTGGGTTGGGAAGGAAAAGGTGTAAGTTTGGTCAAATGGAGAGGTTGGTTATTAAAAATTACTCCTGAAGGAGAAATGACTCCTATTGCAACGGGTTTACGCTCGCCTGCCGGTTTTGGAATCAATGATCAAGGTGATATATTTTATACCGAAAACCAAGGAGATTGGGTGGGTTCAGGAAGAATGACACATTTAGAATTGGGTGATTTTGCCGGAAATCCTGCGGGTCTTCGATGGACCGATGATCCTAATTCACCTTTGAAATTAAAACCGGAAGATATCGAAAAACAATCGGGTATAAGCTTGTATGAGTATGCTAAAAAACTACCAAATATGAAAGCCCCGGCAATTTGGTT